>Ga0209026_1000027_pt1 | contig 351282 bp, 322 predicted proteins | sample AraplaCL_Col_mCL_FD_184262 | JGI IMG/M metagenome (GOLD analysis project Ga0209026, IMG submission 184262) | Arabidopsis root microbial communities from the University of North Carolina, USA - plate scrape CL_Col_mCL (SPAdes) (version 2) | ecosystem: Host-associated > Plants > Roots >... | reverse complement strand
GTCTCGTTACGGCTCCATAGTCGCCGCCGAGCGATCTGAGACCACTGTGGCTCGAAGGTCGGCGCGAGAATGACGCCAAGGCTGGCCGATGAAGCATCGAACGAGACGTTCTCACACACCCTCGGCCGATAGCCGGCTCCGCCACACCCTGTCGGCGCCGCCGCGCCGTTGCTCACTTCGCCGGGTTGCCCACGTTCATGAACGGCACCGGCGCGCCTGCGTAGATCGACTGCGGGAGCTGGCCGTTCCACTTCTGCGCCTTCGTGAGCTCGACCTCGATGCGGCGCAGCTCCAGCACGTCCTTGTTCTTGGCGAGCGCCTCGTTCTGCACCTGCATCGCCTGCGCCTCGGCCTGCGCGACCTTCAGCTTGGCGTACGCGTCGCCGTCGGCGGTGGCCTTGACGGCGTTGGCCTCGGCCTCGGCCACCGCGACCTTCTGCTTCTGCTCGGCCTCGACCGTCTTGAGCTTGTTCTCGGCCGCCAGGCGCAGCTGCTCCTGCGTGACCTTGTCGTTGATCGCGCGCATGTAGCTCTCGCTGAACGAGAAGTTGCGCATGTCGATGGAGATCACCTGCGCGCCGTAGTTGGCGAGCTTGGCACGCAGCGCGCCGGTGATGTCGCTGGAGACGGCCGCGCGCTGGGCGATCAGGTCGGGCGCGGAGTAGCGCGCCGTCACCGCCTTGAACACCTCCTGCGTGGCGGTCTGCACGTAGCTCTGCAGGTTGCCGTCGTGGCTGTACTTCTCGTAGACCTCGGTGACGCGGTCCGGAGCGATCGAATAGCGCACCGTCAGGCTCACCTTGACCGGCTGGGTGTCGGAGGTGGAACCTTCGGCGTTCTCGATGTCGGCCTGCTCGGCGCGGATGCTGAACACGTCCAGCTTCTGCCACGGCAGGAGGATGGTGAAGCCCTCGTTCTGCAGTCCGCGGATGGCGCCGCCCACCGTGACGACGCCGCGCGAGCCGGTGGGCACCGTGCGGATCGGCCAGAACGCCACCAGGACGATCAGCACGAGGACGCCGATGACGGCATTGCGCAGGAAGTTCGGGTTGTCGTTCCTGGAGAAGCCGGAAGCGAGTGACATGGAGGCCTTGTGCTGTTGCGGTGATCCGGACTCTACCCCTGCTCGACCGCAATGTCAGGGCCGGCTCAGGTCTTCGCCGGGCGCTTCATCGCCTCGAGGGCGTCGAGGTTGACCGCCGCGGCCATCGACTTCAGCGTGGCGCCGTCGATGCGATCGCCCTGGGTCTCGACGATGACGCCGTTCTTCAGGATCACGGTGTACTCGGCATGGCTGCCGTCCTTGCGGTACTCCTCGTGGACCGTGCGGGCGCCGTCCTTGTACGTCTTCTCGATGCCGTCGGGCGTCTCCTTGTCGACGGTGACGTTGGCCCACGTGGCCACCGAGGCCAGGCCGCCGAGTCCGCCGACGTCGGTGATCGACAGTTCGGCCCGCTGGTTGTCGCCGCCGGTGTAGGTGGCCTTGGCCGTGGAGCTGGCGATGCCCACCGCGGTGCCGCCGCTGGTCTCGAAGGACTCGCGCTTGAGGGCGCCCAGGGTCTCGGGCAGCTGCGCCTTCAGGTCGGCCGGCGGGATGGCCGCGCCGCCGGCCCCGGTCAGCGCGCCCATCATGTCGCTCAGGCCGGCGGCGCTGGAGGCCGCGTCGCCCGACTTCTGCGCGGCTTCCATGCGCGCGCGGGCCTCCTCCATGCGCTTGGCGGCGGCGCCGATGGCCGTGGTGTCGACCGTGACCTCCGAGCCGTCCGGCGACTTCAGGCTGAAGCCGCTCGAGTGCCCGAAGCCGCCCGACAATGCGCCGAAGCCGATGAACATGGCGGAGATCGTGCCCACGATGATCGCCACGACGATGTAGACGATGACGACCACGGCCGTGTAGCCCGCGGCCTTGTCCTGCGGGCACTTCATCACCGTGGGCAGGCCCACGTACATCAGGTAGACCGAGTAGCAGGCCGCGAGGATGCCCAGCACGCCCAGCACCGGCAGCAGCTTGAGCAGGCCGGCCACGTAGACCGCCGTCGCGCCGTAGGCCACCACCTTGAGCGCGCCGACCTGGTTCTTCGTGCCGCCGAAGCTGGGGGCCAGCGCATCGACGATCAGCGCCATCACGTAGGCCGCCACCAGGCTCAGCACGTAGCCGAACACCATCGTGACGACGCCGCCGACGATGGGAACGCGGTAGCCGAAGCCGAAGGCGCCCACGCCCACCAGCGACATGCCGATGAAGCCGCAGACCGCCGGGATGGCGGCCATGATGATCAGCCAGTCCTTGTAGATCGACTGCACGGTCGCAGGCTCGGCATCGATCACGGGCCACGTCTGTGCGGGCTGAAGCAGGATGGACTTGGCGCGTTCGACCACGTTCATGGTGATTCCTTCTTGTACTGGATTGACGGAGTGCCGCCGGGCCACCCCCGGGAGGCGCGGGCCCCGGCATCATCGGGGAGCCGCGCCGTCGCGGCCATCCCCTGAAGGGGGGCCTGGACGACGCGCGGAACGCCGACCGGGCAGCCCGCGGGCGGCGCGGGATCGGGCGCGACACAGATCACGATGAATCCATTTCGCGGCGTCGGCGCATCTAACCGTCTGACAGCTGCGATTTCCGCAGCTGCGGAGGACTCCCACCCTCCATCCGCCACCGACGCGCGTGCAGGCGGACCTGCATGCCAAGGAACACGACCGATGAACCACGCTCTTCCCACCCTGCCCCGTGGCCCGAGCCCAGGCCTCCCGCGACCCGCCCTCGCCCTGTCCGCCTTCCTGTGTGCCGCCACGACGGCCGCTGCGGCGGCGCCGACGACGATGCCCGACACGCCCGTGGGCAAGGTGGGCAGCGAGCTCGTGCGCCATGTCAACGGCGACACGCCCGAGCAGATGCGGGCCTGGGCACCGACCGTCCTCTCGCCGGCCGTCGGCAGGGACGACGCAGCCGATTTCGTCGGTGGCCTGGTCTCGGCCATTCGCGACGGCGGCGGCGTGAGCCTGACCGACGCGCACACGCAGCAAGGCCTCCTGGTGCTGACCGTCAAGGCGCATCGCGGCGGCCGGTCGGCCCTGATCCTGCTGGCCGCCGATCAGGCGCGGCCGGACAAGCTGGGGCAGGCGCAGCTGATGCCGATGGACGATCCGGCGCTGTACGCCGCCTGGCCCCGGACGGCCGTCTCGCAGGCGCAGGTCAAGCCCCTGATCCATGCCGCACTCGATCGACTGGTGCGCAGCGACGACTTCTCCGGTTGCGTGACCGTCACCGACGGCGGCAAGACGGTGTTCGACGAATGCCGTGGCCTGGCCGAACGCAATTTCGGCGTCCCGATCGACCGCCAGACGAAGTTCCACGTCGGCTCGATCGGCAAGATGTTCACCGCCGTGGCGGTCGCCCAACTCGTGGAAGCCGGCAAGCTGTCGTGGGACGCCACGCTGGACCAGCTGCTGCCCGAATATCCGGACCATGCCACGGCGCACGAGATCACCGTGTGGCAGCTGTTGCACCACACCGCCGGGCTGGGCGACGTGCTGGTGCCGGACTACTTCGCGCACCGGGAGCAGTTCACCGGTCCGGCCGACTTCCTCGACCTGATCGCGCGCCAGGCCAGGGTCGGTGAGCCGGGCAAGGAATGGAACTACAGCAACGCCGGCTACGTGCTGCTCGGACGCATCGTCGAGAAGGTCTCCCGCGAGACGTACGTCGACTACGTCAGGCGCCATGTGTTCACGCCGGCCGGCATGGGCGCCAGCGGATTCGACACGCTGGACGAGGTCACGCCGCGGCTCGCCGTCGGCTATTTCCGCGACGGGCTTTTCTCCAGCGCGTGGAAGGCGGACTGGATGAAGATTCCCTTCAAGGGCGACGCGGCGGGTGGTGCGTTTTCCACCAATGCCGACCTGCTGCGCTTCGCGCGCGCCCTGCGCGAAGGCCGGCTCGTCCAGCCCGCCACCCTGTCGAAGATGTTCGACGGCGGGGTGCCGGCCGGCCCGGGCAGCTATGCGGCCGGCTTCGGCGACAGGGTGTCCCACGGACGCCACATCCGCGGCCACGCGGGCGGCATCGAGGGCACGGATGCCAACCTGCAGATGGTCTGGGGCACCGACGCCGCCGTGGCCCTGACCAGCAACCAGGGCCCCGGGCAGTCGTGGATGCTGGCCGAGCACATCGCCGACCTGCTCGCCGCCGGCGCCGCCGCGCGCTGAAGTCCCGTCCACAGGCCGGGCCTGCCGCCGCCAGGCGGGCCACTCACTCCGGAGCACTCGCATGGAACCCATCGTCATCTTCATCCCCCTCGTCGTGATGGCGGCCCCGGTCGGGCTCGTCCTGATCCTGCTGCGGTATCGCCAGCAGCAGACACAGGCGCGCTACCGGACGCTGCTGCAGCTCGCCGACAAGGGCGTGGAACTGCCGCCGCAGCTGCTGGTCGAACCGAGCGTGGCCCATCTCGAACGGCGGCGGGCGCTGGTGCTGATCGGCGCCGGCCTGGGGCTGATGGCCATGTTCCTCTCGTTGCCGGGCCAGCTCGACAACGGCCTCAGTGCGCACGGCCTGTGGGGGTTGGGACTGCTGCCACTGATGATCGGGCTGGGCTATCTCGCGAGCTGGTGGCTGAACGAGCGCGAGCAGCCGCGTGGCTGACAGCGCCGCCGAGGCGCGGATCGACCAGGCGCTCGTCGCCCGGATCCGACTGGGCGATGACCCGCGGGCGTTCGAGCAACTGGTGCGGCGCCATCAGGGCCTGGTGCGCGCGCAGCTGCGCCGCCTGCTGCACGGCGACCATGCCGCGGCCGACGACCTCGCGCAGGAGGCCTTCCTGCTGGCATGGCGCAAGCTCGACCAGTTCCGCGGCGACGCGAGCTTCTCCACCTGGCTCTATCGCATCACCTATGCCTGCTTCCTGCAGGTCGCCAGGAAGAAGTCGTTGCCGATGGACGAGGACGGCGCGAGCGAGTCCGAGTCGCTGCCCCAGCCGACGCACGACGTCGACCTGCGCATCGACCTGGAGCGAGCGATGCGGCGCCTGTCCATCGGCGAACGGACGGTCCTGCTGCATTGCGTGCAACTGGGCCTGAGCCATGAAGAGACGGCCTATGTGCTGGACATGCCGCTGGGCACCGTGAAGACCCACGCCAATCGCGGCAAGGCCAAGCTGAAGCAATGGCTGTCGGCCTGGCAGCACTCCGACGAGGAGCAGAACCCGTGAACCACCCGGACAACGATGAGATCGACGCGCTGCTGCGCGAGCACTTCGACGGCGCCGTCCCCGATGACGGCTTCACCGATCGCCTGATGCAGCAGCCCCGGCCCCGCCGTCGCCGCGCCACGTGGCCCGTCGCGGCCGGCGTGGCGGCCGGCATCGGCGCCTGCTGGATCAGCCTCCTGCCGACGCCGTTGCTGCAAGTGGGCTGGCGTGACTGGACCAGCGGCGAGCCGTCGGTGGCCGCGATCGTCCTCATGGCGGCGGCGGCCGGCATGTCGCTGCTGGCATGCTGTTGGACGACGATGGAGTCGGAGAGGCCCTGAGGCCTCGGCCCCCTCGCGATGCCGGCGGTGGGAGGATTCGGGCGAGAGTGGACGATCGGTGTCCGGGCAGCCGCCGGTCGACCCGTTCAGAAGCTGAGCACGAACGCGGCGCCGCCTTCGATGGGACGCACGTGGCGCACACGGCCGCCCATGCCGTTCACCAGCTGGCGCACCACGGTCAGGCCGATGCCCTGGCCGCCCTCGCGGGCGCTGAAGAACGGCAGGAAGATCTGGCGCTCGAGGCCGGGCGGCACGCCGGGGCCGTTGTCGCGGACGCCGATCTGCAGGCGGCCGCCGCGGCTCTGGCGCGCCTGCACCCACAGCCGCGGCTGCGGCGTGGCGGCGGTGGCGTGGACCGCGTTGTTGATCAGGGCGAGCAGCGCCTGTTCCAGCTGCCCCTCGTCGGCCTGCAGGCGCAGCGTCGCGGACTCGAGCTCGAACGAGACGGCGCCGCCGCGCTCGCTCCAGGACGGCGCGACCGCCTGCTCCAGCCGCACGAACAGCGCCCGCACGTCCACCGGGGCGAGCACGGGCGCGGGCCACTGGCTGACGCGCCGGTAGGTGCCGACGAAGCCGGCCAGGCTGTCCGCGCGGCGCGCGATCGCGTCGAGCGCGCTGCGCAGTTCGGCCTCGGCGCCCGGCTCCTCCGACAGCGCCAGCGCCGTCTGGCTCAGGCTGCGGATCGGCGTCAGCGAGTTCATGATCTCGTGCGTGAGCACCCGCACCAGCTGCTGCCAGGCGAGCAGCGACTCGGCCTCGAGTTCGTTTTCCAGCGGCACCAGCGCCAGCAGCGCCTGGGCCTGCCCGTCGACCGCCAGCGACTGGCGGCGCAGCTGCCAGCGCTCGCTGCCACGCTCGGTCTCCAGCACCACGGCGCCGCCGGCCTCGGCATCGCGCAGCAGGCGCTGCAGCGCCGCGGGGTCGCGCACGCCGCCGGGCGCGGCGAGACGGCGCGCCCGGCTCGTCAACGCGCGCAGCGCGCTGCCGTCCACCAGCCATGCCGCCACCGGCAATGCCTCCAGCTGCGCCTGCAGCACGGCCAGCTGGCGTGCGTCCGGCGGCGGCGCGGCCTCGACGACCGGCGACGGCGGCGGCGGGCGGCGCGTCAACGGCCACGCGATGGCCAGCCCCGCCGCCGCGAGCGCGGCCGCGCCCGTCCATGCGCGCGCGGACGCGCCTGACGCGTGCGCCAGCGCGCCGGCCCCCGCGAACGCGAGCGCGGCCGCGAGCAATCGCAGCCGCTCAGAGCCCATGCTTGTCGAGGCGCCGGTACAGCGCCGCGCGCGACAGGCCGAGCAACCGGGCCGCCGCGCTGAGGTTGCCCTCGGCCTGCGCCATCGCGGCCAGCACCGCGGCGCGCTCCTGCGCGGCGAGCGAACGCACGGGCTCCGGGACGGGCGCCGGCGCCGAGGCCGCGGCATCGGGCGCCGCCGGCTGCGCGCGCTGCAGCGCCTCGCGGCAGGTCGCGACCAGGCGCACGTTGTCCCACGGCTTGGTGATGAAGTCCCAGGCGCCGCGGCGCAGCGCCTGCACCGCGAGGTCGATGTCGGCGTAGGCGGTCATCACGACCACCACCGGCGGCTGCGGCAGCGCCTGCACGTCGTCCAGCAGGCGCAGCCCCTGCGCTCCGTCGGTGCGTCCCGGACCGAAGTTCAGGTCGAGCAGCAGCAGCTGCGGACGCAGCGCGGCGAGCGCGGCGGCGAGTTCGGCCGGACGCCGCAGGCAGTTGACGGGCGCGACGCGGCGCTGCAGCAGCAGCTGCGCGGCCAGGCCGACGTCGGGGTCGTCGTCGAGAAGAAGAATGGTGGCGTCGGGCACGGCTGCCAGTGTCGCAGCGTCTCGCGCGCGCGAGGCAGGGGTGTGTCCGGATGCGGACAGGCCCCTTCACCGGTCGCCGGCGCGCGGCGACAGTGCATCCCGTGACGACCGATTCCCCTGCCCTGCCCAGCGGCGTCGCGATGGACCGCGTGCTGCCGTCGACGCGCCGCCGCTGGCTCGCCCCGGCGCTGGCCGTGGCGCTGCTCGCCGCGGCGGCCGCGCTCGCGTGGGCCCGCGCGCCGCGGCTGCCGGTGGCCACGTCGCCGCAGCTGGCCACGGTGCGCGCGGGCATGTTCCGCGACGAGGTCGCCCTGCGGGCGCGCGTCGAGCCGCTGCGCTCGGTGCAGCTCGATGCCGCCGAGGCGGGCCGGGTCGAGGAGGTGCTCGCCCACGACGGCGACCGCGTGTCCGCCGGTGCGCCGCTGTATCGCCTGCAGAGCGCCGAGCAGGAGCAGCTGCTGATGCAGCGCAGCTCGGAGGTGGCGCAGCAGATGGCCAACGTGTCCGTCGAACGCACCGCGCAGGCCGCGAGCCTCGCGCAGAACCGCCGCGAGCTGGCGCAGCTGCAGGCGGCGGCGCAGGAGGCGGAGTCGGACTGGCGGCGCCAGCAGCAGCTGGCCGATGCCGGCTTCGTCGCGCCGGCCGCGGTCGAACGGAGCGCGCGCCACCGGCAGCTCGCCGACCGCCTGCTGCGCCAGGCCGAGGCCGACCAGCGCGCCGAGGCGGCGATCCGCGAACAGTCGATCAGCGAGATGAGCGACGCCGTGCGGGGCCTGCAGCGCGGCCTGCAGCTGCTCGAACGCACGCGCGAGCGCCTGCTCCAGCGCGCGCCGCTGGCCGGCACGCTCAGCGGCTTCGAGCTCCAGGTGGGCGCGAGCGTGCGGCCGGGCGACCGCCTCGGGCGCATCGACGATCCGGCGGGCGGCGTGCAGCTGGTGGCCGACGTCGACGAATACTGGCTGCCGCGGCTGCAGGCGGGCCAGGCCGTCGCCAGCGACGCCGGCGACCTCGTGCTGGTGCAGGCACTGCCGCAGGTGCAGGCCGGCCGGGTGCGCGTGCTGCTGCGCTGGCCCGCGGGCCGCTCGCCGGCCAGCCTGCGCGCCGGCCAGGCGGTCGACGTGCGCCTTCAGCTGAGCGCGCCGAGCCCGGCGCTGCTGCTGCCGGAGGGGCCCGGTGTCCAATCGCGGGTGTACGTGCGCCAGGGCGGCACGCTGCACCGGCGCGACGTGAAGCTCGGGCGCCACGCGTCCGGCCTCGTCGAGGTCCTCGGCGGCCTGCAAGCCGGCGACGACGTCCTCATCTCCCAACCGCCCGCCGACAGCGAGACCCTTGCCCTGCCATGATCGCCCTGCACCAGCTGACCAAGCGCCACCGCGCCGGCGACGTCGAGACCACCGCCCTCGACGCCATCGACCTGCACATCGAGGCCGGCGAGTACGTCGCCATCACCGGGCCGTCGGGCTGCGGCAAGTCCACGCTGCTGGGCCTGCTCGGGCTGCTCGATCGCCCCACCTCGGGCAGTTACCGCCTCCAGGGCGAGGACGTGGCTGCCAAGAGCCCGCGCGAGCTCGCGGCGCTGCGCCGCGGCCGCATCGGCTTCGTCTTCCAGAGCTTCAACCTGGTCGACGAGATGACGGTGCACGACAACGTGCAGCTCGCGCTGCGCTACGGCGGACAGCCCGAGAAGGCGCAACGCGCGCGGGTGGGCGAGGTGCTGGAACGGCTCGGTCTCGCGCACCGCGCGAAGCACCATCCCAGCCAGCTGAGCGGCGGCCAGCAGCAGCGCGTGGCGATCGCGCGGGCCATCGCCGGCCGGCCCGCGCTGCTGCTCGCCGACGAGCCCACCGGCAATCTCGACAGCGCGCACGGCCAGGAGGTGATGCGCCTGCTGCGCGAGCTCAACGACGAGGGCACGACGCTGGTGATGGTGACGCACAGCCCCGAGCACGCCGCGCTCGCGTCGCGCACGGTGCGGCTGCTCGATGGGCGCGTGCTGGTCGACGCGCACGCGGAGCAGCTCTCGTGAAGGCCCAGCTGCTGGACGCGCTGCGCGACCTGCGCAGCCGCGGCCGCGCCACGGCCGTGGCGATCGGCGGCCTGACGATCGGCCTCGCGGCCTGCCTGCTGGTGGCGTTGTTCGCGATCGCGCTTTCCGCGCCGGATCCGGATGTCGTCGACCCCGAGCGCACCATCATGCTGGACTTCAAGGGCAACCCGCCCGACCAGCCCAGCCCGTGGTTCGCGGCGTCGCCGGTCGCGTTCGCCGGCCTGCTGAAGGATCACCACGCGCCGCTCGATCTCGTCAGCCGCATGGCCTGGGGCGGCATGGAGTTCGTGCTCGATGGCCGCAGCAACCCGGCGCTGTTGCTGGCGGTCGACCCGGACATCGTCGAGGTGCTGAACCTGCGCGTGCTGGCCGGCGACCTGCGCGCCACGCTGTCACGAAAGGACACCATCGCCATCACCGAAGAGCTGGTGCACAGGCTCTGGGGCACGATCGCGCCTGCCGAGGCACTGGGGCGGCGCCTCGAGTCGCACGGCCGCTGGTACACCGTCACGGCCGTCGTGCCCGACACCGCGCCCACCAGCCCGCTGTACGGCGCGACGCCGCTGGTCGGCCGCGCGATGGCGATGGCCAACTTCGAATCGCCCGCCAACGAGCTGACGCAGGTCGACCGCGACGCCGTCTACCTCATCACGGGCCGCGTGTTCGCGCGCCTGCGTCCCGGCACCTCGGTGGAACAGGTGGGCGGCTGGATGCACGAGGCGTTCGTCGACAGCGCCGGCTACAGGGCGCTGCCGCCAGCGTGGAAGACGAACCGCGAGGTCGCGTTCTTCCGCGGCGTGACCATCGCCGACCTGCCGTTCGACGGCCCCGCCAACGAGCAGCGCTGGCGCGCACTGGCCGCGATCGGCGCCGCGAGCGCGCTGCTGCTGGTGCTGGCCACGCTCAACGCCGTGAGCCTGCAGGCCGCGCACATGCAGCAGCGCCAGCGCGAGACCGCGCTGCGGCGCGGTCTCGGCGCCGCGGCGCCGCACCTGCTGGCGCTGTGGGCAACAGAGGCCGCGCTGCCGATCGCGGCGGCGGCCGGTGCGGCGCTGCTGCTCGCGTGGTGGGCCGCCCCGCCCATCGCGAACTGGGTCGGCCTGCCCGCCGAACTGCCGCTGGCCGACCCGATGCCGTGGCAAGCGGTGGCGGCGCTTGCGGCCGTGGCCCTCGCGCTGCTGCCGCTGGTGATCGCCCTGCCGTCGTGGCGCGCGCTCGGTCGCGTGCCCGCCGCGGCGCTGCAGGGGCGCACCGCGAGCGAAGGCCCGTGGGGCCGCCGCACGCGCCAGGCGCTGCTGGGCGTGCAGCTGGGCGGCGCGCTGCTGCTGCTGTCGCTGGCCGGCACGCTGGCGCTGCAGCAGCATCATCTGCTGCACATCGACCACGGATTCGTGACGCGCAACCGCCTCGTGCTGCGCATGGAGACCGACCCCGACCACGTACCCGCGCTCGACGCGTTCGCCGCCGCGCTGTCGCACTCGCCGGCCGTCCGGCACTGGTCGTACAGCTTCCTGATCCCGGCGTCGGACGTGGACGGCCTCGGGTCGCGCGAGGTCTTCAGCAGTGCGCAGGGCCGCCACGTCGAGGTCCGCATGAGCTCGGTCGGCGCCCCATTCTTCGACACCTACGGCATGCAGGTGCTGGCCGGCAAGCCCGTATTTGCCGAGGGCGCGAACAACGTGGTCGTCGACGCCAAGACCGCGCGCCTGCTTGGCTTCGCGACGCCCCAGGCGGCGATCGGCGCGCTCGTGCGCGGCGGTGGACAGTACCTGCAGGCGGGCACGGCGGAGCGGCGCATCGTCGCGGTCGTGCGCGACGTGAGCCTGGAGTCGGCCCGCTATGCGGAGTTGCCGCAGGCGTTCTGGCTGATGGGCTCGCCGCAATGGGTGGTGACCGCGACCGGTCCCGACCCGCAGGCGCTGTGGACGGCGCTCGACGACGCGTGGAAGGCGCACGGCCTGAAGATCCCCTACCAGCTGACCTGGGCCGACGACCAGCGCGCCGATGTCTACCGCCAGGAGAACCAGCTCACGACGACCGTGGCCGTCGTCGCGCTGCTGGCCGTGGGCGTCGCGATGATCGGCGCCTATGCGATGGTGGCCGACACGCTGCGCCGCCGTCGCACGGAACTGGTGCTGCACCGGCTGCACGGCGCGGGTGACGCGGCGATCGTGCGCCAGGTGGCCGGAGAATTCGGCGTGCCGCTGCTGGGTGCGGCGCTGGTCGCGCTGCCGCTGGCGGGGTGGATCGGCGCGCGCTATCTGGGCGGCTTCGTCGATCACGTGAGCTGGTCCTCGGGCCTCGCCGCGCCGCTGGCGGGCGCGCTGGCCGCGACGCTCATCGTCGCCGCGCTGGCCTGCCTGCGCCACGTGCGCCAGGCGCTGGCGCTGCAGCCGATCGAAGCCCTGAACTGATCCGGCACGCTCAATGCCGGCGCGCCGCGTCGATGGCGTCGCGCGCGGCGCGGCGCGAGGCCGCATGAAACGGCAGCGCGATCTCGGCCAGCGATTCCTCCAGTTCGGCGACGACGCGATCGAGCGCTGCGAGCACGAGCGTCAGCTCGGCGACGGTGAGCACGCGGCCGGCGCCGCGCGCGGCGGCGGCCGGCGGCCAGGGGTGGGCTGAGGGATCGAGCATGCGGGGCTCCTTCGCGCCGAGTGGCGGCGCCTCGGAGCGTTTCAGGCATTCCACGCGCCCGCTTGCCGGCCGGCGCCAGGGCATGCGGGTTGCCGGTGCAAGCGTTGCGTCCGGGGTGGATCCTGCGACTGCGCGCAGGATGACGGTGCCCACGTATGCAGCCTTCGGGCGATCGCCACGGCTCGCAGGGGTGGATCCTGCGATTGCGCGCAGGATGACGGCGTGGCGGGCGGAGGCAACAGCGCACGCACGCCGGCGAGCGCGGCGCCGCGTCCCCGACACGGTCATTCTGCGCGCAGCGAAGCGGAGTCGCAGAATCCACGCTCGCCGAAGCGTCGTGTGCAACACCGAGGCCAGGCTGGCCACGATGGATCCTGCGACTGCGCGCAGGACGACCGAGCGGAGGGAAGCTTCCTTGCGGCTACTGCGTCGGCGCGGCGCCGTCGAACTGGTGCGGATCGGCGAGCAGGTCGTGCGTCTCGGGGTGCTTGCGCATGTAGGCGTCGAACACCTCGCAGCGCGGCACCACCTTGAGCCCGCGCTCGCGCACCGAGGCCAGCGCCGCCTCCACCAGCTCGCGCGCGATGCCGCGCCCGCGCAGCGCCTCGGGCACCACGGTGTGCTCGAAGGTGATCACGTTGCCGGCGACCGAGTACGTGGCCACCGCCGCATGGTGGTCGACGATCTTCTCGAAGCGGTGGGCGGCGGCATTGTCATGGACAAGGGAACGGCGGTCGTCGGTCATGGCGGTGGGTCGGGTTGCGCAGGAACGTGCGATTCTCGCGCGGCACGGCCGGCGGACTGTCTTAAAGTCGGGGAAAAGACAGGGCATCGACGCCGGGAGGACAGGATGATCGCAAGGGCAACCGGATCGCGCGCGCTGGCGCGCCTGCGTCGCCACGCATCGCGCGGGCTGCTTGCCGGCGCGCTCGCCGCGCTCGCGCAGGCCGCGGCGGCGGCGCCCACGCCGTGCAAACTGGGGCTGCTGGAGCTGCCGGTGAAGATGATCGGGACGCGCGCCATCGCCACGGTGGGCATCAACGGCAAGGAGGTGCCGCTGGTGGTCGACAGCGGCGCGTTCTACAGCTTCCTCACGGAGTCCGCCGCGGCGCAGCTGGACCTGCACCTGCATCCCCTGCCCTTCGGACTGGAGATCATGGGCCTGACCGGCCGCGTCAAGGCGCGCGCCACCACGGTGGATCATCTCCAGATGCTCAAGGGCGACATCCCCGACGTCGAGTTCGTCGTCGGTGGCAACGAGGACGTCCCCGGCACCATGGGCGTGCTGGGTCGCAACCTCCTGGCCTTCACCGACACCGAGTACGACCTCGCGCACGGGCTGATCCGCTTCGTGTTCCCCAAGGGCGACTGCGAGGATACCGCCCTGGCCTACTGGGCTGCCGGCCAGCCGGTCGTCGAGCTCGCGCTGCGCCGCGACCACAGCGAGCGCACGCCGGCGATCCGGGCCACCATCGAGGTCAATGGCCGCAAGACGACGGCCCTGTTCGACACCGGTGCGACGACCGCCCTGTCGCTGTCCGCGGCCCACCGCGCCGGCATCAAGGACGCCGACATGACGCCGCACGGCAAGGTCTGGGGCGGCGGCACGCGCACCACCGACGCGTGGACCGCGGCCGTCGACAAGGTGGACTTCGGCGGCGAAGCCATCCTCCACAACAGGCTGGAGGTCGCCGACTTCGACCTGGACGACATCGGCATGCTGGTGGGCATCGACTTCTTCCTGTCGCACCGCATCTACGTGTCGAAGCGGCAGTCGCGGATGTACTTCACGTACAACGGCGGGCCCGTCTTCGCGCTCAACAAGGGCGAGCGCGCCGACACGGCCGCGGCCGATGGCGCGGCCTCGGCCGCCACGGCGATGAGCGCGGACGCCTATGCGCGCCGCGGCGCGGCCTCGCAGTCGCGCCACGACTTCGCCGGCGCGCTGGCCGACCTCGACCGCGCCTGCGCGCTGGAGCCTGCCAACGCGGTCTTCCTCGCCACCCGCGCTGGCCTGCACCTGGAGATGAAGGCGATCGACAAGGCGTTCGCCGATCTCGACAGCGCGCTGCGCCTGGACCCCGGCCTGGCCGAGGCCCGCATGACGCGCGCGATGTTGCGCGAGAGCACAGGCAAGCGCGCGGCGGCGCTGGAGGACCTCGCGGTGCTGGAAAGGACGCTGGCGCCGCAATCCGACCTGCGCCGCGGCATCGCCTCCCTGTACACCGAGATGAACCTGCCGGCGATGGCGCTCGCGCAATGGGACCTGTGGCTGCCCACGCACCGCAACGACATCGGCCGCGCGAGCGCGCTGAACAGCCGCTGCTGGTTGCGTGTCGAGATGGGCACCGAGCTGGACAAGGCGCTGGCCGACTGCGACGACGCCGTCGACGCCGACTCGAAGAACGCGTCCTTCCTCGACAGCCGGGCCTGGGCCTACCTGCGCCAGGGCAAGTTCAACAAGGCGCTCGACGACTTCAACGATGCGCTGAAGTCCAATCCCCAGTCCGCGTACTCGCTGTACGGCCGCGGCCAGGTGCACCTGGCGCTCGGCCATGTCCAGGCGGCCCAGGCCGACCTCGCGGCGGCCCGCAGGCAGCAGCCGGAGATCGACGCGCACGCGAAGCGCGACGGCCTGCCGACGGCGCCGCCGCCCGCAAAGCCGGCCGCGTCGCCCACCTCATCCGCCCCGGCGTCCTGAGCGCGCGCGGCCGCGCTCAGCGGCGCACAGCCATGCTGCGGGGGCGTGCCTGGACGGCCCGTGCCGCGGTCAGCTCCTGGGTCGCGGCCTCGTTGGCCTGCTCCAGCCACTGCAGCGCGTCGATGTAGCCGACGAAGTGCTCGAGGTACTCGGGCGACAGCTCGCGCATCAGCACCAGCGAGCGGTGCACGAGGTGCTGCGAGTTCAGCGGGCCCGCGTTGTCCGGCAGCGAGGCGCGCGACTGCGCCAGCCGCTGGTCGGCGGACAGGCGCGACCACGTGCGCTTGAAGAACTGCACCGTCGTCGCGTCGGCCGCCGCCCCGGTGACCGACGGCGGCGACGTGAGGGCGCGCGCGGCCGGCGACGGGAAACAGGCGGCGGCCGTCCCGGCTGCGCCGCCGGGCGCTGCGGCGCGATGCTGCGCCGCGTGCGCGACGAGCGCGGCCAGCGCGCCGCGGCCGGCGGCCGGCGCGGCAGGCCGCGCCGGCGCGCCGCCCTCGGGCAGCGCCGACAGGGACCGGACGATCGCGGCGACGCGCTCGTCGATCACGTGCCGTGCCGCGCCGGCATGCGCGGCCGCGCGGCGCGCGAGCGCCTCGGCGAGCCGGAAGCGCACCGGGTCGCGCGCCTGCGCGTCACGCGCGGGCGCCAGCGCGTCGGGCGCGCACGGCGCCGGCGCGGACACGGGACCTGGCGCGACACCGTCGGCGGGGGTCGTCTCAGCCATGTGCAGCACTCCCGGCGGCAGGGACGCTGGCCGCGCCGGCCGCGGGCCGGGCGCGCGCGGTGCGGGGCGTGGGCGCCATCTCGACGCGGCGGTTCTTCGCGCGCCCGTCAGCCTGCGCGTTGTCGGCCACCGGCTGCTCCGCGCCGAAGGCCGCGGCGAAGATGTCCGACGATGGCACGCCCGCCTCGATCAGCGCACGCGTCACGGTCAGCGAGCGCTGCGCCGACAGCTCCCAGTTGTCCGCGAACTGGTGGTTGCCGCCGCGCACCTGGCGGTCGTCGGTGAAGCCGCTGACCATCAGGATCTCGTCGCGCGCCTTCAGGTAGGTGGTGATCGGGCCGGCCAGCTGCCTGAGCAGCGCGAGGCCCTCGGGCTGCAGCTCCGCGGAATTGAACGCGAACAGCACGCTGCCGTTGATGTCGATGCGGCCGTGATCGATGGTCACGCGACCTGCGGCCAGCGGCACGGCCAGCGCGCGCTCGAGTGCGGCGCGCCGCTGCTCCTCGAGCTGGTGCTGGCGGATCTCGTCCTGCAGCCGCGTCACGAGTTCGAGCTGCGATGCCAGCGCGAACAGCAGGATCAGCACGAACGCGCCCAGCAGGCCCGACATCAGGTCGCCGAACACCGCCCACACCGGTGCCGACGCATCGGCCGCGCCGTCGATGTCGATCTCGTCGACGCTCATCGCTCGCGCCTCCGCGCCGCAGGCCGGCCGTGCGAGCTCACGCCTGCGCCTGCGCCGCCTGGCGTCCGGCCAGGCGCTGCAGTTCCTCGATGATCTGCTTCTGCGACAGGATGCTGAGGTCGATCACCTCGCGCGCCTGTGCCACGTAATACGCGAGCTGCTCGTCGCTGCGCTCCATCTGCGCGCCGAGCGCCACGTCGATGCGCTCCAGGTGCGCGCCGAGGCGGTCGCCCGACTCCGTGAAGCGCTGCACCGCCACGCCGAAGGCCTCGCCCAGGCTGGCCACCTCCGCCGCGCTGCCCGTCACCTGCGCCGCCACGTCGACGAGCTTGCCGGCCTCGGCCTGCACCTGCGCGTGGAAGCGCTCGCCCACACGCTCGAGCACCTCGGCGGAGGACGTCACCAGCGCGTCGATCGCGCCGCGCTGCTCGACGGCCGCGCGATTGACGCCGTCCAGCAGCGTGCCCAGCGTCTCGAGGATGCGCGCGCGCTCGTCCAGCATCGTGTTGTCGCGCGCCATGCTGTCGGCCAGCTTCTGGCGCAGCTCGGAGATGACCTCGGCGGCCGCGCGCGGCGCCTGCGACGCCGCTTCGACGAGGCGGCCGATCTCGGCGATGGTCGCGCGGGCCTGCGTCTCTGCCTGCACCGTGATGTCGCGCGCGCTGCGCTCCATCGTCTCGACCACGCGCTGCTGCTGCTCGAGCGACTGGGCGCCGGCCTGCTGCCACTGCGCCTGCAGGGACGCCGCCATCGCCTCCAACGAACTCGCCATCGCGTCGACGCGCTCCTGGTCGCGCGCGGCCGACGTCGACTGCAGCTCGGCGTGCGCCTGCTGCACCGTCTGCAGCAGCGACGCGGAATGCTGCTCGAACGTCGCGGCCGCGGTCGACAGGGATCGCTCGGTCGAATCCGCCAGGCGCGCGCCGGCCTCCTGCTGGCGCGCGACGGCGTCGGCCCACGCCTGCGTCACGCGCCCGACGGCCGCGTCCAGGCGTGCGCCCGCGCCCTCGAGCTGCGCCGCCGTCGTGCCGGCGATCGATTGCTGCAGGGCCGCGGTCTCGCGCGCCATGGTCGCCAGTGCCGTCGCCATCTCGCCTTGCCAGCCGGCGTGGCGCTGCGCGACCTCGTCCAGCAGCGCGCCGGATCGCTGCTCGAAGACCTGCGCGAAGCGCGCATGCGAGGCCTCGACGCTCGCGGCGAGCGACTGCGCGGCCTGCTCGTGCCGCGCGAGCAGCGCCTGCCAGGCGTCGGCGGTGTGCGCGGTGCTGGCCGCGAAGCTCGCCGACAGCTGCGCCACGTGCTCGCACATCGTGCCGGCCAGCGTGGCGTGCAGCGTGGCCGTCTCGCGCGCGATGCCAGCCAGCGTGGCCTCGGCCACCGGGCGGATCGTCTCGCCCGCGATGCGCGCGCCCTCGGTCAGGCTCGCCTGCAACGTGCGGTCGACCGACCGGGCGAGCGTCGTGTACGCGGCCTCGGCCTGGCCCTGGAACCGCTCCTGGCTCGCCAGCAGGCGCGCCTGCGAGGCCTCCGCCTGGCGTTCCATCGCCGCCATCATCGACGTCAGGCCGTCGACCAGGGCCGGCATCAGTTCGGCCTGGCGCTGCAGCAGGCCCAGCTGCGCCTCGCGCTGGTGCGACACCGAGAACGGCCGCAGCGTCGTGGCGATGCGCGCATCGAGCCGCTGCGCCACCGCGACGCGTTCGCGCCGCGCGAGCGCGGACAGCAGGCCCAGCGCCGCGGACGCCGCCACGCCGGCGACCGATGTCCCGAACGCCAGGCCCAGGCCCTTGACCGGCGCGATCAGCGAGTTGCGCACGGCGACGAGATCGGTCGCCGTCTCGAGCGCGGCGCCGGTGCCGCGCAGCGTGAGGATCATGCCCAGGAAGGTGCCCAGCATGCCCAGCAGCACCAGCAGGCCCGCCAGCATCGGCGCCAGCGACGGGCCGGGCAGGCCGACGGGCTCGCCCTCGACGCGGCGGCGCACGGCGTTGCGCAGGCCGGCGGGCAATGGCTCGAGCCAGGCCGCCAGGCTGGCGGGCGTCGCGGCGAGCGCGTCGACCGCCGCGGCCAGCACGCTGGTGGCCGCACGGAAATGCCGCAGTTCCAGCACGCCCATGACGTAGAACGCGCCGATCAGCAACGTGAGCACGAGCGCGAGCGGATTGGCCAGCAGGTAGCCCGCCCCGACCCAGGCGATGACGGCCAGGCCGGTGGCGGCCGCGGCGTGGCGGAGGAATTGGTTCATGAGCGGATGAGCGACTGGCGGCAGGCCTGGAGCAGGCCCTCGCAGGGTTGCAGGCGAAGATCGAGTTCGGCGAGCAGGAGGCCCCGCATCTCGTGGTGGAACCGTTCGAGCCACGGGCCCGCCGGCGACGCAGCCTCGGTCGACGCGCCGCGCAACTGGTCGAAGCGCGCCTCGAGCCGTCCGGCGACGCCGGCCAGCAGCGCGCGTTCCTGCGCGCCGACGACCTGTTCCATCACGGTGTCGAGCTCGGCGAGCTTGGCGCCCCTGCCTGAACGATCGGCCAGCGTGGAACGCAGGCGGCGGCGCAGCGGCACGATATGCGTCTCCATGGCCAGCTGGCACTTCGTGTAGCGCTGGCGCATCGTGGCGAAGTCGACGGGCATCTCGGCGGGCGCGACGGCGTCCTTCAGCGGGCGCACGACGCGGCGCGGCGGCGTGGCGTCGCCGGCCGGCGCATCGGCGATCGTCCTGGCCAGCAGCGCCTTCACGCGGGCGAACTCGCGCTCGTCCGCGGCCAGGGCGGCCTCGCCGCCGAACGGCGCAACGTCGGCGCGCGCGGACGCGTCGCCCAGCGCCGCCGACAGCGAGAACGCATGGGTCCAGTCGAACCATCGGGCGAGCCGCTGCGCGAACGCGTCGGGCGCCGAGGGCACGGACACGTCGTCGAGAGCGGCCAACGTGCGGATGAACGTCGAGCCGGTGAGAGGGATGCGGCGCGCTTCGCGCGCGAGGCTGCCGGACACTGTCGCAGTGGAAAAAAGGGCGCAGTCTACTCTCGTTCCGTCATCGAAACGGCGGGCGATCTGTGGTACGCGCACTGCGCGCCGGACGCCGCGAATTCACCGAAATGAGCGCGCGAATATGCGCCGCATGGACTTCCCGGAATATCCCGGCAGATCCCTTGCGAATTGCCGACGCGACCACGGTCGGGCGGCGAAACCCGCGGGCAGGCCGTTTCCCGCCCGCCGGCAGCGGCCGCGCCGAATATCCCGTGGCGCCGCGATTACTGCGGCGAGATTCCCTGCAGTGGTTTGAACACCTGATTCGGGTCGTACGCCTTCTTGACCTGCGCCAGGCGGGCCAGGTTGGCACCGTAGTACGCCGCCTGCCAGTTCTCGAGTTGCGGATCCAGGTAGTTCTGGTACGCCTCGCCGCTGCTCCAGGCGCTCATGCCGCCGCGCATCCCGGTGGTCACGGCGCGCGCGGCCGCCACCTGCGAGGCCGGCATCCCGAGCGGCCCGGGGATGTAGTACTGCGCGCTGAACAGCGCCCGGCGGTGGACGAACGCCGTGGCATCGGGCGCGACGCGCGCGATCGCGCCGCCCATCAGGTCCATGATGACGACCAGCGGCTGGGAGGCCTGCTGCGCCGCCACCGCGGCCAGCATGGCCTGGATGCCCTCGGCCGGCAGCGCAGCGTCGAAGAAGTCGGACGCGGCGACGAAGCTGTTGCGCCGGACCTGGCCGTCGCTGCTGTCGCGGGGCAGGTGGCACTGCGAGACGCCGAGGCCGCCGCAGCCGGCGAGCATCGTGTCGCGGAATGGGGCGGTGCGGATGTCGTGCGACGTCGGCGTCGCGCCCGCGTCGGCGAGGAACTGGTTCCAGATCGGCAGGAAGTCGGCGTCGCTGCCGATGAAGATGCCCGAGAGCTCGATCGCCGGATCGCCGCCCGCCACGCCGGTCGTGCCCAGCACCAGCCCGGACCACGCGGTGTCGGGCAGCACCTGCGGCCACGCCTGCCACGCCGCGAACACCCTGGCCGCGTCGGCCCAGGCGAAGTCGGCCGAGAAGCTCGTGAGGTCGCGGGTCGCGAAGGTCTCGAAGGTCAGCGACGCGACGATGCCGAAGTTGCCGCCGCCGCCGCCGCGCAGTGCCCAGAACAGGTCGGCGTGCTGGTTCGCGTCGCAGGCGACGATGCTGCCGTCGGCCAGCACCACCTGTGCGGACACGAGGCTGTCGCAGGTCAGACCATAGGCCCGGTCGAGGACGCCGATGCCGCCGCCCAGCGTGATGCCGGCGATGCCGATCGTCTCGCACGAGCCCGAGGGGATGCACACGCCCTGGCTGGACAGCTGGTCGTAGATGTCGACGAGCTTGGCGCCCGCGCCGATCGTGGCCTGGCCGTCCACCAGCACGATCGAGTCCATCGGGCCGACGTCGATCACCAGGCCCGTCGTCGTCGAATCGCCGGTGTAGCCGTGACCGCCGGAGCGGGCCGTCACCGCCAGCCTGTTCTGTTGCGCGAACGCCAGCGCCAGCGCGATGTCGGCGGCGCTCGCGCAGCGCGCGATCGCCTGCGGCACCGTGGCGTCGTAGAGGCCGTTGAAGACGGGGGCCGCGACGCCGAAGCCGCTGCTGCCCGGCCGCAGCAACGTGCCCTGCAGGCGGCTCGACAGGCCGGCCCAGTCGATCGCCGGAGGCGGCGGCGGCGGCGCTGGCGGTGGCGGCGATCCGCCGCCGCCACAGGCGCTCAATCCCAGCACGCCGGCCGACCCCGCGGCCGCGACGAACGATCGACGGTCCAAGCTGCCCTCCCTCATCGAGGCGACGCAACGGGCTCCCGGCAGCGACGATGCACGCCAGCCGGCCCAGGCCGCGACGATAGCGGCGCCCGTACGGCGAGTGTCACCAAAGTCGGTCGCCGCCGGCGCCGCCGCCGAACGAAGCTCGGCGCGGAGCCGCGCCGGCGTCAGCGGCCGTCGACCAGGCGCGCGAATCCGGCGGCGCGGAAGCGCTCGGCGACGAAGTCGACGAAGGCGCGCGTCTTGGCGGGCAGCAGGTTGCGCGTCGGGTAGTAGATCGACAGCGGGCCGGCGTCGCTGTACCAGCCGGGCAGCAGGCGAACCAGCTCGCCGCTGGCGATGTGCGCGAACGCGAACGGCATCGGCACCAGCGCGACCCCCAGGCCCTGGCGCGCCGCCAGCGCGATCGCCTCGGGATCGCTGAAGACCAGGCGCGGACGGCACGGGACCGGCTGCTCGGCGCCGCGGCGCGGCCGCAGCGTCCAGGGCCGCACCCGGCCGCTGGGCGAGGACCGCCGCATGATGCCATCCAGGCCGGCGAGATCCCCCGGCTGCTGCGGCAACGCCCGCCCCGCGAGGTAGTCCGGCGACGCCACCGCCACGATGTGCACGGGCGCCAGCTCGCGCGCCACGACGCCGGGGCTCAGCGCGAAGCCGCCGCCCACCGCCGCGTCGAAGCCTTCGCCCACCAGGTCGGCGCGGCGGTTGTCGAAGTGCCAGTCGGGCAGGATCCGCGGGTGGCGCGCGAGGAAGTCGTTGAGCAACGGCACCAGGAAGTTGCGGCCCAGTGCCTGGCCCATGCTGACCTTGAGCGTGCCCGCGGGCTCGTCGCCCTCGTCGCGCACGCCGGACATGGCGGCGTCCAGCGCGGTCAGCGGATCGCGCACCCGCGCGAGGAAGCGCTCGCCGCCCTCGGTCAGTGACAGCCGGCGCGTGCTGCGGTGGAACAGGCGCGCGCCCAGGTGCGCCTCCAGGTGCGCGACGTTCTTGCTGACCGCCGCGGCCGTCACGCCGAGGCTGCGCGCCGCGGCCGAGAAGCTGCCGTGTTCGGCGGCGCGCACGAAGGAGTTGAGCAGCGAGAGGTCGGCCATCGCGTGAACCTTCAACCGTTGGCTGAAGCTGATTGTCGCTCGTGGCGGCTAGTCGCGGACCAGCACGATCCCCACACTTGCAGCAGCGGCGACGTACCACCCATCCACCTCCCCCACCTCGAAAGACCCATCATGCGACTGCCCCTCCTCGCCCTCATCGCGAGCGCCCTCGTCGGCCTGGCCGGTGGCCCGGCCCGCGCCGCGGAATTCGACTATCCGGCCGCCTTCACCGCGCGCGACCTGCCCGTCAACGGCACCACGCTCCACGTGCGCTCGGCGGGCACCGGCCCCGCCGTCGTGCTGCTGCACGGCTTCGGCGAGACCGGCGACATGTGGGTGCCGCTGGCCACGGCGCTCGCCAGGGATCACCAGGTCATCGTGCCCGACCTGCGCGGGCTGGGCCTGTCGGCCAAGCCGGCCGGCGGCTTCGACAAGAAGACCCAGGCCGCCGACGTGGCCGCCGTGATGGACGCGCTCGGTGCCGCGAAGGCCGACATCGTCGCGCACGACATCGGCAACATGGTGGCGTTCCAGGTCGCCGCGCGCTATCCGCAGCGCTTGCGCAGGCTGGTGGTGATCGACGCCCCGATCCCCGGCGTCGGCCCGTGGGAGGAGATCCTCAAGAATCCGCTGCTGTGGCACTTCCGGTTCGGCGGGCCGGACATGGAGCGGCTCGTCGCCGGCCGCGAGCGGATCTACCTCGATCGCTTCTGGAACGAGTTCTCCGCCTCGCCCGACCGCTTCCCGGAAGCCGCGCGCCAGCACTACGCCGCGCTTTACGCACTGCCCGGCGCGATGCACTCCGGCTTCGCCCAGTTCGCCGCCTTCGACCAGGACGCGATCGACAACCGCGAGTTCCTCGCGCACGGCCGCCTCGCGATGCCGGTGCTCGCGGTGGGCGGCCAGAAATCCTTCGGCGCGATGGAGGCCACGGTCCTGCGCGCCGCCGCGGACGACGTGACCGAGGCCCAGGTGCCGGGCTCGGGCCACTGGATCATGGAGGAGAACCCCGCCGCGACCACGCGCATCGTGCTGGACTTCCTCGCGCGCTGACGCTGGCCGAGCGGGGGCCGGGCCGCCTTGTTTTCGACGGTCCGCATGCCCGCGGACCGCCAGCTTCACGGGCGCGCCAGGCGCATCACGACGATGGGCCCTTGCCGCGCAGGCGAAGCCGGAACGCGATGCCCGCGAACACGAGCAGCGCGCTCGCGCCGGCCCAGCGCGCCCATTCGAACCCCGAGGCGGCGGCGCCTGCCTCGTCGGTTCCGCTCGCGGTCGGCGCCACGGACTCTGAATCCGCGGCAAACGGGCTGAAGCCGCCCTGGCCCGGATCCGACGAAGCGGAAGCGGGTGCGGTTCGGCCCGGCCCGGCCATGGAGGCTGCCGGCTCGAGCGTGGCGAGAAGGCCCGCGACGGTCGGCGCATCGCCGGATCCAAGAGACCAGCGTCCGTTCGACCAGGCCACGCGCAGGTTTTCGCCGTCGCTGTCCGGAGCCAGCGCTTGCTGGTCCACGAGCTTCTGCGCCGACGCCCTGATCGACCAGATCTCCGCGACCGCATGGTCGCCCCGTGCCACCACGCACACGGCCACGGCGCCGTCGTCGGCAGCCGACAGGTTGGTCGCTGTCGAACCGTCGGCGGCGCCGGACCGTTGCCAGGTTCCCGCCGAGCCGAAGGCGGTGTCGAGCGCGCCGTCGCTCCTCAGGTGGAAGACCACGGCGCGCAGCGGTTCCACGTTGGCGGCCACGCCGGCCACGAGCAGCGAGCCGTCCGACAGCGGCAGCAGGTCGTTGGGCTTGATGGCCAGGCCACCCGGCGCGACCTGCACCCGGCCCAGCACGCCCCAGTGGAGATCCGGGGCGCCGTTCGACAGGTAACGCAGGATCACGACCTGCGGCTGCCCGCCGGCGATGCTGGCGCCGGTGGCCCAGATGCGTCCGCGATCGTCCACGCGAAGCGCGGACGGCGCATCGTCCGTCGCGCTGATCGTGAGCGGCCGGCGGCCTGCGCGGCCGAATCCGGGATCGAACCGGCCGTTCGCGCCGAGGCGCTCGAGCACGTAGCCCTGCGCCTCGTCCGCCGGATCGCTGACGGCTCGCCATTGATTGCCCGCCGCATCGCGGACAGTCAGCGAGGCTCCCCAGGCCGCATCGACCACGAACATCAGGAGCGCGCCCGCAGCGGCGGCGCATCCCCGGCACACCGCTGCGCCCGCCTTCACGGGGCCCTCCTGCGCACCAGCCAGCCTGACATGGCCAGCCGGGGCTAGCGCGCCGCCGTGGCGTGCGGCGCGGCTTCCCGCAGGCGCGCCTCCACGGCTTCGGCCGTGAGGATGCCCTTCTTGCGCGAGCCATCGCCGAAGAACAGCGACGGCGTGACCGCGATGCGCTGCTGGCTGGCGAACGCGACGTTGCGCTCGAGCGGCGTGACGTCGCATTTCATGGCGCGCATCGGCTCGACGCGCCGCAGCATCCAGTCGCGCCAGGCCTTGGACGGATCAGCGGCGCACCAGATGTCGCGCGCCCGGGTCTTCGAGTCCGGCCCGAGGATCGGGATGATGAACGCGTAGATGGTGACGTCGCGGACGTTGACCAGGTCGCGCTCGAAGGTCTTGCAGTATTCGCAGTACGGGTCGACGAACATGGCCATGCGCCGTGCGCCGCTGCCCTGGCGGATCACGATGGCGTCCTTGAACGGCAGCCTGTCGAAGTCCGTGACCATGAAGGCCTGGCTGCGGACTTCCGTCAGGTTCTGCCGCGAATGGGTCTCCACGAGCGAGCCGTTGACGAACACGTAATCGCCGTTCTCGCTGCTGTAGAGGATCTCGGTGCCGTTGTAGCGCACTTCGTAGAGGCCCTGGACCGGCGACTTCGTGATCTCGTCGATGCGCGGCAGGTCGGGCAGCCGCTCGGCGAGGGCGTGGCGTATGGCCGCTTCGTCGGCGAACGCGGCGGCGCTCGCCAGCAAGAGCGGCCAGGCCGCGGCAAGGATCAATGGGGTTCGTTCAATGGACATCGGCAGGACCTCGGCGTCGATTCTTGCACCGCGCTCGTGATGACGCTTGCCGGCGAGGCATCGCCCGGGGCAGGGAAAGTCCCCGGTGCACGCGGCCGGCCCGGGCGGACGACCGGCGCTCGCAGGGCGATGGAGATCCTTGTCAGCCGCGTCCGGCGCCGCTCATACCCGGATTCAGGTATGGCATCCGCGCAACCTCAGGCCCTGCCCGATGCCGCTTCGGGCCATGGCGGGCTAATGTGCACCGTGGCCATTCTCTGATCGAGCAGTGGCCACCCCTCCACATCCCATCCACCCGAGAGGATTGCGCCATGAATTTCGACGCCTTCGGTCGTCTTGCCCGCCCCATCGTCCTGTCCGCGCTCGCCGCGGCGGCCTTCAGCGCCCTGGGCCAGGAGCCCATCAAGACCATGCCGGACACCGCCGCCAACGCGGAAGTGCCCCGGGGCATCCACTGGAAGAACGACCCGCAATCGCTCGCGGTGCCCGGTTCCGTGGCCGCCCGGCGTGCCGCCGCCGAGGCCGAGCTGCGCGCCGGCTCGGTGGCCGCGCGCACGTCGGGCAAGACGCTGACCTACTACGGCGGCCCGATCGTCAAGAACATCAAGGTGATCCAGGTCCTGTACGGCAGCGGCACCTATCAATCCTTCGTCCAGGGCACCGGCTCCGGCACGATGTCCGCGTTCTACGGCGGCGTCGTCGGCAGCCCGTATTTCACCTGGCTCAACGGCGACTACGGCACCGGCAGCGGCAAGACGACGCAGTCGATCGGCTACGGCAGCTTCGCCGGCCAGGTCACGATCACCCCGTCCAGCTCGCGCAACGGCAGCACCATCACCGACGCGCAGATCCAGGCGGAACTGGCTGCGCAGATCAGCGCCGGCCACCTCGCCGCGCCCAACGCCAACACCTACTACGCGGTGTTCTTCCCCAAGGGCAAGTCGATCAGCCAGGGCGGCTCGAACTCGTGCGTCTCCGGCGGCTTCTGCGCCTATCACGGCACGGTGGCCGGCAGCTCCTCGACCTGGATGTACGGCGTCCATCCGGACAACAGCGCGGGCTCCGGCTGCGACGTCGGCTGCGGCGGCAGCACGCCGTTCAACAACATGAGCTCCGTCGCCTCGCACGAGATGATCGAGACGGTCACCGACCCCGATGTCGGCCTCGCGACGACCTACGCCTCGCCGCTGGCCTGGTACAACCGGACGTACGGCGAGATCGGCGACATCTGCAACGCCCAGCAGGGCAGCATCGTGGGCACGGACGGCGTGACCTACACGGTGCAGAAGGAATGGTCGAACTCGCAATCGATCTGCCGCCTGCAGTAACAGCCGCCTCCAGCGCCGCCCGAGTCCCCCGGGCACTCGCTGGAGCGCCTGCGGGGCGCCCTTCGACGGGCGGCCCCTGCGCAGGGATGCATTCCCCTCGCCGGCGAGGCCGGCGATCCGCGGCCTCGGTTGCCTCCGGATCGAGCGGTTCATCGTCCCGGCCGGGACCCCGCGTCATGACGTCGTCACGAACGCCACCTAACGTGCGCGCTTTTGCCGATTTCACGAGAATCCAGATGAACCTCTTCACCATCGCGACGAAGCCGCGCCATCCCGCCTTCGCCGTCACGCTGGTCGCGGCCGCCACCCTGGCCGCGTGCGGCGGCGACAAGAGCTCCGGCGCCAACGCGCCGGCCCAGGGCACCACGGTCAACGTCACGATGATGGAGACGACCGACCTGCACCAGAACATCCTCGGCTACGACTACTACAAGCTGGCCGAGGACAAGTCGGTAGGCATCGAGCGCACGTCCGCGCTGATCAGGCAGGTGCGCGCGGCCAACGCGAACACCATGCTGTTCGACGCCGGCGACATCATCCAGGGCACCGTGCTCGGCGACTACCAGGCCCTCGTCAACAAGGTGCCGTGCACCGACAAGCTGGCCATCTTCAAGGCGATGGACGCGATCGGCTACGACGCCGGCACCATCGGCAACCACGAGTTCAACTACGGCCTGAAGTACCTGGCCCAGGTGACGGGCCGCCAGTTCAACACGCCCAACCTCGATCCGGTGGCCTCGCAGCCCAAGTGCCAGGGCCCGGCCTACCCGCAGGTGCTGGCCAACGTGGTGAGCACCACCGACGCCAAGCCGATCTTCGATCCGTACGTGATCGTCACGAAGACGTTCAGCGCCACGACGCCGGACGGCAAGACGGTGCAGGTGCCCGTCAAGGTGGGTGTCATCGGCTTCACGCCGCCGCTGATCATGGCCTGGGACAAGGGCAACCTCGACGGCAACGTCACCACGACGGGCCTGAAGGAGACGGCCGAGAAGTACATCCCCGAGATGAAGGCCAAGGGCGCCGACGTCATCGTCGCGGTCGCCCACGGCGGCCCGGACAACGCGGCCTACTCCGCCACGATGGAGAACGGCGCGCTGTACCTGGCGCAGGTGCCCGGCGTCGACGTGCTGATGATGGGCCACCAGCACCAGGTGTTCCCCAACGCCGCCAGCACGGTGGCCGCATTCAACATCGACGGCGTCGACAAGAAGGCCGGCACCGTGGCCGGCGTGCCCGCCGTGATGGCCAACTTCTGGGGCAAGAACCTGGGCGTGGTCAACCTGAAGCTGACCTACGGCAGCACGGGCTGGGTGGTCGACAAGACGGCCACGACGACGGCCACGATGTCGACCCAGAACGCCGACAAGAGCTACGTGGCCGCCGACCCCGCGATCGCGCCGCTGGTGCAGACCGAGCACGCCGGCACCATCGCCTACGTCAAGACGCCCATCGGCAGCAGCGACTTCCGCATGACGACCTACTTCGCGGACGTGGGCGACACCACGGCGATCCAGATCGTCAACCAGGCCCAGGCGCAGTACGTGAAGGACTACGTCGCGGCCAACCTGCCGCAATACAAGAGCCTGCCGGTGCTGTCCGTCAGCGCGCCGTTCAAGAGCGGTTTCGGCGGCGCGACCGACTACACCGACGTGGCCAGCGGCGACCTCGCGATCTTCAACGCCGCGGACCTGTACCTGTACGCCAACACGATCCAGGCCGTGCTGGTGACCGGCGCCGACGTCAAGGCCTGGCTGGAGAAGGCCGCCACCCGCTTCAACCAGATCGACCCGACGAAGACGGCCGCGCAGTCGCTGGTGAGCACGTTCCCGGGCTACAACTTCGATGTGCTCGATGGCGACGGGTCGATCAGGTACGAGATCGACGTGACGCAGCCGCAGGGCAGCCGCATCCGCAACCTCACGGTCAACGGCAATGCGGTGGACCCGGCGGCGCAGTTCATCGTCGCGACGAACAACTACCGTGCCAGCGGCGGCGGCGGCTTCCCGGGCCTGGACGGCAGCAAGACGATCTACCGCAGCCCGGACGCCAACCGCGACGTGCTGATCGCCTACGTCAAGAAGGCCGCGACGCTGGCCAAGGCGACCAACGGCAGCGACCGCAGCTGGCACTTCACGCGCGTGGCCACGGCCGGCCCGGTGCAGTTCAGCTCGGCGCCCGGCCTGGCCGCGCTGGCCGCCAGCGACGGCGTCCCCGGCGTGACGCAGGTGCTGGCCGACGACGGCGCCGGCCTGGGCCTGGCGCGCTACCAGATCGACCTGAGCGTCCAGTGAAGCGCGCGATCGCCGGCGTCGCCCTGGCGGCCACTCTCGCGGCCGCGGCGGCCGCGGCGCGCCCCTTCTGGGTCGCGCCCGACGCCGCGCAGGCGCAGTCCTGGCTGCGCGAGGCGGCCGATCGCCGCGACGCGGGCGCGGAGGCGTCGCTCGCGCGCTGGTCGGCACGGGGCAATGCTCCGGCGCGCCATGCGTACGCCATGCTGCTGTCGCATCGCGGCGACGCGGTGTCGAGCCAGCGGCTGGCGCAGGTGCTGGCCGACGGCGCCGACGCGGGCGACGCGGCCGACGCGACCCGGCTCGCGGAACTGCTCGCGCAGCCCTCGCGCCCGGGCGCGTCAGGCGAGGACGCGCGCGTGGCGCGCCTGCTCGCGCAGGGCCATGCGGGCCACGTGCCCGCGGCCGCGCGCCTGCTGGCGCTGCGCGCGCTCGATCCCGCGCGCGGCACGCCCGACCCTGCGCGCGCCGCCGCGTGGATGGCCGAGGCCGCCAGCGGGGGCGACGCGCCCGCGATGTTCCTGCTCGCCAACATGCTGCGCGCGGGCCAGGGCGCGCCGCGCGACGACGCGAAGGCCCTCGTGCTGTACCAGGCCGCGGCCGACGCCGACTACGCGCCCGCCATCCAGGCGCTCGCGATCGCCTGGCGCTACGGCGAGCTGGGCCTGCAGGCCGACGCCGCGCAGTCGCGGCTGATGGACCACGAGGCGGCCGAGGCGCTCGCGCACGCGGCGTTGTAGGGCCCATCCGCCGCGGGCGTCACCCGCCGTTCGCGGGCGCTCCGATCGACCGACATGGCGGGTGGCGCCTGTGGCTTGCCCGCCCTACGGCCGGCGCCCGCGGGCCGCCGCGACGGCCTCCTCGATCGCCTCGAGCACCGGGGCGACCTCGAACGGCTTCGGGATCGACCGGAAGACGCCCTCGACGCCAGCGGCGGCCCCTGTCGTGCCCGTGACGTTGGCGCTCAGCGCGATGATCGGGATCGCCGCCGTCGAGGGGTCGGCGCGCAGCAGTTCGCGCGCCTCGCGCCCGGTCATCTCGGGCATGTTGTTGTCCATCACGATCACGGTGGGCAGGTGGCGGCGCGCGAGCTCGACGCCGATGCGGCCGTTGCTGGCGGTCAGCACCTGGACGCCGGGGCGCATGGCGAGCACGTTCTCCAGCAGGCGCAGGCTCAGCAGGTCGTCATCGACGCACAGGACGGTGACGCCCGCCGCGGTCGCGGCGCTGCCGGCCGGTGCCGCCGACGCGGCGGCCTGGCTCACCGGCACGGCCGCCGGCAGCTCCGGCGCCGCCGGCAGTTCTATCCAGAACGTGCTGCCCACGCCGGGGACGCTGTCGACGCCGATGCGCCCGCCCATCAGCTCGACGAGCCCCTTGGTGACCACCAGGCCGATGCCGCTGCCCTGCGTGCCGCCCGCCTCGCGGCCGAGGCGGTTGAACGGCTGGTACAGCGCGTCCACCTGCGCGGGCGTCATGCCGGCGCCGTGGTCGATCACCGACAGCCGCACGTTGTCGCCGAGGTGCTGGCAGGCGATGTCGACGACGGCGTGCTCCGGGCTGTACTTCACGGCGTTCGACAGCAGGTTGATCAGCACCTGCTTGAGCCGCGTGCGGTCGCTCATCACGCGCACCGACCGGTCGGCGAACGTCCGCAGCGCGACGCCGCGCGGCTCGGCGATCGGCCGGATCAGCGCGACGCAGTCCCCGAGCACCGCGCCGAACTCCAGCGGCTCGATGGCCAGGGCGGTCTTGCCGGCCTCGATGGCGGCGAGGTCCAGCAGCTCGTTGATCAGGTCCAGCAGGTGCTTGCCGGCGTCGACGATGTGCTGGCCGTAGGAGACCTGCTGCGAGGCCGCGAGCGCCTTGTCCGGGTTCAAGGTGAGCAACTGGGCGAAGCCCAGGATCGCGTTCAGCGGCGTGCGCAGCTCGTGGCTGACCGTCGACAGGAAGCGGCTCTTGGCGATCGAGGCCTGCTGCGCCTGCGCGGTGGCCTGCGCCAGTTCGCGGTTGGACACCAGCAGCTCGGCGGTGCGCTGGCGCACGCGCTCCTCGAGCTCCTCGGCGTGCCGGGCCAGGCGGGCGGCGTCGTTCACGCGCTGCGTCACGTCGATGGGGCACACGAAGCGCGCGTGGCGCCCCATGAACGCCATCTCGTGCGACGTGATCTCGACCAGGATGATCTCGCCGTTCCTGAGGCGATGGCGCCAGATGCCGGAGCTGAAGACGCTGGGCGGCGTGTCGCGCACCGATTCCTGCACCGCGGGCGCGTCCTCGGCGGGGCGGATGTCCAGGATCGACATCGCCAGGAACTCGTCGCGCGTCCAGCCGTAGCGGGCGCAGGCCACCTCGTTGACGTCGAGGAAACGCAGCGTCTCGAGGTCGTAGATCCACATCGGCAACGGGTTCGCCTCGAACAGCTGGCGATAGCGCAGCTCGCCGTCGTCGACGGGCGCCCGCGCGCGAGCATCCTCGCGCGGCTCGGGGGCCGCGGCGGGGCTCGGGTCGGGGGCGCGAGGGCCGTCTTGCATCGCTTCTCCAGGATCGCCATCGGGGGGCCGCAGTCGCAGCATACCGCCTTCGGTATGGCGGCGGACGGGTGGCCGCTCCCCCTGCCGGGGGATGGCCCGCGCGCCCGGGCCGGCGCGGCGCTCCCGGGCCACGGCATGCCCTGTCGAGCGCGTTCAGCTCGCCGCGGTCGTGAACGCCAGGATGGCTCGCAGGACGGCGTCGCTGTCCCCGCACCACCAGAAGTGGTCGATGCCCTCGAGCGGGCACCAGGCCGCGCCCGGGATCGCGCCGGCCAGGTGCCGCCCGGCCTCGAAGCGCACGGCGCGATCGCCGCGGCGGTGCATCACGAGCGTGGGCACGCGGATGCGCGCCAGCTCGGCGCGCAGGTCGGCGTCGCGCAGGCCGCGCAGGAGCGTCTCGAGTCCGCCCGGCGAGGCGGCGTGGCGCACGAGGCGGGCCCACCAGGCGCGCAGCGAAGGGTCGTCCTGGCCGCTGGGTGCGAAGGTCTCCAGGCCCACCGGGCCGCCCCAGCCGGCGACCAGGCGCTGCAGCCACACGTCGTAGGCGGCGGCGGGCAAGGCCCACGGGTAGTCGGGCGCCGCGGCGCCGCGCGCGAGCGACCCGAACAGGCAGAGCCCGCTGACGCGCTCGGGCCGGTCGATGGCCAGGCGCATCGCGCCCAGCCCGCCCTCGGACGAACCGAACAGCCAGGCGGCCGGCACCCGCGCGTCGTCGAGGATCGCCTCCACATCCTGCGCGAGGGCCGCGGGCGTGCTCGTCGCGGCCAGGCGCTCGGACAGCCCGATGCCGCGCCGGTCGAACAGGACGACCCGGAAGTGCGCGGCCAGCGCCTCGACGAGCGCGCGCAGCGGCGGATGCTCCAGCGCCAGCTCGATGTGGCACACGAAGCCCGGGCTGACGACCAGCGTGCGCTCGCCCGTGCCGAGCACCGTGTACGCGATGGCGCCGGCGGCGCTCTCGGCGAAGCGCACGGCCGGCCGCTCGACGCGATGCGACTTCAGGCGCCGCAGGTCCTCGGTCATGCGCAGCCAGGCGGCCTCGGTGCGCGGCCCCGGCCGGATGCCGAACTCAGCGCGCAGCGCGTCGGCGCAGCGGGCGTAGGCCGCCTCCACGCCCGCGCTGTCCCCCTGCTGCGCGTGCAACTGCATCAGCAGCACGTAGCCGGGCTCGCGATACGGGTCCAGCGCCAGCAGGTGCTCGGCCAGCTCGAGCGCGTCCGGGAACTGACCGCGCCGCGCCAGCGCGTCGATGACGCGTTCGAGCAGGCGCGCGACGAGGTGCTCGTGTTCCAGCGACGCCGACTTCAGCCAGTCGTCGAACGCCCCCGAGCCGAACGCGATGCCTTCCAGCAGCGGGCGGCGCGCTCGGCCCAGCCAGTGGCGGGCCTCGGCCAGCGCGGGTTCGGCCAGGTCGTCGGCCGCGACGGCCCGGCGCGCGAAACGGGCGAAGCGCAGCAGGTCGGTCTCGACAGCGCCCGGCAGCAGCGACAGCGCGTGGCCGTCGGCGGCGAACAGCGGACCGCCCGCCGCCTCCTCGAGCGTGTACGCGAGCCGGCGCAGGCGCGTGCGGGCCGGCGCGGCCTCGGCGTCCGGCCAGAGCAGCGCGGCCAGGTGTTCGCGCGGCACGGGCCCGGCGTGGCAGGCGAGGTAGGCCAGCAGCGCGAAGCCGCGCTGGAGCGACAGCGCCTGCTCGCGGCCGCGCGCCAGCGCCGAAGGGACGCCCAGCACCTGCAGCTCCAGCACGGGCGTGGCGCGGGCGTCGGGTCTGGAGCGGGCGGGCATGGACGTCTTTATAGTCGTGCGCGGCACCGCTGCCCAGGGACGCCCGAGGGACGCCCCGCGCGCACGATGGCGCCACCCGCTGCGAAGGAGTCCCCCATGCGCGCACTGCTGTCCATCGTCTACGGCCTGGCCGCCTACCTGGCGTTCTCGGCCACCCTGCTCTGGTTCATCGGCTTCAGCGGCGACCTGCTGGTGCCCAAGTCGGTCGACGTCGGCGGCGCCGGCGCCCCCTGGCCGCAGGCCCTCGCCACCGATGCGTCGCTGCTGCTGCTGTTCGGGCTGCAGCACAGCGTGATGGCGCGCCGCGGCTTCAAGGCCTGGTGGACGACCATCGTCCCGCCCATCGTCGAACGCAGCACCTTCGTCGTCGCCAGCAGCCTCGTGCTGGCCGCGGTGATGGCGTGCTGGACGCCGATCGCCACGCCCTTGGCCTGGCACGTCGACGGGCCGGCCGCCGTGCTGCTGTGGGCGGGGTTCGGCATCGGCTGGGCGGTCGTCGCGCTCAGCACGTTCCTGCTGGACCACTTCGAGCTGTTCGGACTGCGCCAGGCGTTCTCGGCGCTGGCCGGGCGCAGCGCGCCGGAGGAGGTGGAGTTCCGCACGCCGCTGTTCTATCGCCACGTGCGCCATCCGCTGTACCTGGGGTTCCTGGTCGCCTTCTGGTCGGTGCCCGTGATGACCGCCGGCCACCTGGTGTTCTCGCTCGGGATGAGCGCCTACATCCTGGTGGGCATCGCCTTCGAGGAGCGCGACCTGGTGGCGCAGTTCGGCGAACGCTATCGCGCCTACCGCCGCCAGGTGGGCATGCTGATCCCGCGCATCGGCGGGTCGCAGCGCAAGCGCCGCCACGGCACCTCCGGCAACGGCCTGGGCTGAGTCCGCCGCCGGATCGAACGGCTGGACGCGTGAACTACTTGCGGTCCCGGCGCGGGAGAACCCCGGGGCGTATGTCCCGCAGTCTCCGACCTTGGAACAATGACGGCCACCGCTCCCACTGCCCACTGCCGCCGACCCATGCGCCTCCGACTCCTGCTGCTGCCCCTTCTCCTGGCCGCCTGCTCCCACAAGCCGCCGCCGACCGACTGGACGCCCGCTCACTGGGGCATGATGCCCTCCGAGGTGATGAGCAGCGTGCCCAACACGACGCCGGAGAGCGGCGACCGGCTCGTCACCGGCGCGGTCGCGCGCGTGCGCCTGGACGCCGCCGCGGTGGCGGGTACGTCGCTGCCCGCCAACTTCTTCTTCCTCGACGACCGTCTCGTGCAGGTCATGTTCGGCGACTCGCAGTTCCACGACAACGCAGACAACCGCAAGACGCTGGAACGCCTGGCCGCGCAGCTGCGCAAGCAGTACGGGCCGGAGACGCCCGGCAAGGCCATGGATCCCGCGGCGGGCCTGTCGTACGACTCGAGCTGGATCTCCGGCGACACGGAGATCATCCTGTCGGCCAGCCCCGTGACGGCCTCGACGTCGATGGTCAGGGTGATCTACCGGCGCAAGGCGGCCTGACGCCGCTGCGAAAATGCGGGGCGTGAACTCGTCGCCGCCCCGTCCCGCCCCCTTCGTGCCGCCGCTGCGCGACGGCGTCGCCGCCAGCCGCGTGGGCGTGGGCGACGGGCGCTTTCCGCACGTGCTGGCGTTCCTCGAGGCGCGCTTTCCCGCCGTCGCCGACTGGCCCGCGCGGCTCGCGCGCGGCGACGTGCTCGACGCGCATGGCCGCCCGCTCGCGGCCGGCGCGCGCGTCGCCACGGGCGACCTGCTCTGGTACTGGCGCGACCCGCCGCCGGAGCCGCGCGTGCCATTCGAGCTCGAGCTGCTGCATCGCGACGAGCACCTGGTCGTCGTCGACAAGCCGCACTTCCTGCCCGCGATCCCGGCCGGACGCCACCTGCGCGAGACGGCGCTCGTGCGCCTGCGCGCCGCGCTCGGCATCGCGACGCTGGCGCCCATCCACCGGCTCGACCGCGAGACCGCCGGCGTGCTCGTCTTCAGCGTGCGACCGCAGGATCGCGGGGCCTACCACGCGCTGCTGCGCCAGCGCGCCGTGCACAAGGTCTACGAGGCGATCGCGCCCTGGCGCCGGGATCTCGCGCTGCCGCTGCTCGCGCGCCACCGGCTCGAGCAGCCCGAGCGCGACGGCTTCATGCAGGTGCGCGTGGTGCCCGGCGAGCCGAACGCCGAGGCGCGCGTCGCGCTCGCCGAGCGCCTCGGCGACGGCCACGCGCTGTACCGCCTCGAGCCGCGCACCGGCCGCACGCACCAGCTGCGCGTGCAGATGAACGCGCTGGGCCTGCCCATCGTCGGCGACCGCATCTACCCCGTGCTGCGGCCCGAGCCTGCGGCGGACGTCGCGCCCGACTGGTCGCACCCGCTGCAGCTGCTCGCGCGCGAGATCGCGTTCGCGGACCCGGTCACCGGCCAGGCGCGCCGCTTCACGAGCCGGCGCACGCTCGCGCTCACAACAGGTCTTCCTGGATGAACGGCGAGAACAGCCACACCTCCAGCAGCGTCGACAGCGAGATCTCCGGCTCGGCGTCGTAGACCTTCTCGCCGTCCCGCTCGTCGTCGACCCACTGCACGTCGCGCCCCGACGGGCCGCCCAGGCGCATGCGGTAGGTGCCGGCCGAGCGCAGGTCGTCCACCAGCAGCGAGACGTCGGCCGCCAGCTCGCCCGACTCGACGAACAGGCCCAGCTCGGTGTTGGCGCGCGACGAGCGGAAGTCGAGGTTCATCGATCCGACGACGGTCGTGTGGAAGTCGATCATCATCATCTTCGCGTGCAGCCGGCCGGTGGAGGTGCCCAGCATCGCGCCGAACGAGTCGTCGAAGGTGGTGTCCATGCGCAGGATGCGCGGGCTCACCTCGTAGATGCGCACGCCCGCCTCCAGCATGCGCCGGCGGTAGCGCGCGTAGGCGGCGCTGACGAAGGGCTCGTCGTTGGAGGCCATCGTGTTGGTGACGAGCGTGACGGCCACGCCGCGCTTGCGCACCGCCTCCAGGCCGTCGAGCGCCATGCGGCCCGGCACGAAGTACGGCGAGGCGAGCAGCACCTGGTCCTGCGCATGCTCGATGGCGCTGCTCAGGTGCGAGATGACCGTCGTCGGATCCTTGCCCGACGCCGCCTCGCCGCTGACCTTGTCCGGGCTGTCGGCCACCACCTCGATGCGCCCGCGCAGCATCTTCAGCGGCGGGCGCGCCATGTCCTGGCTGAGCGGGCCGTAGTTCAGGAAGTCGCGCGCGCCGGGCATGATGGGGCCGAACAGCTTTTCGGCCGGCGCGGTCAGGCGCTCGAACTCGGCGCGCCGCGCCTCGGCCTTGGGCGCGTCGGGCTCCAGCGCGTCGAGCGTGTAGACGTGACGGCTGTTCCAGTAGCGGTCGAACGTGGCGGCGAGCTCGGGCACGGCGTCGCCGGCCACCAGCAGGTCGAAGTCGATGAAGTTGCCGCGCGGGCTGCGGAAGAAGTACTCGTCGGCGATGTTGCGGCCGCCGGCGATCGCGAACAGGCCGTCGGCGATCATCAGCTTGTTGTGCATGCGGTGGTTCAGCCGCGCGAGATCGAGCAGCGACAGTCCCCAGCGCGTCACGTTGAGCGCCCGTCCCGCCGGAAACGGGTTGAACAGGCGGATCTGCACGTTGGGCGTCGCGGCCATGCCCTGCAGCAGGTGGTCGTTGGCGGCGGTGTAGAGGTCGTCGACCAGGATGCGCACGCGCACGCCGCGCTCGGCGGCATCGCGCACGGCGCGCAGGAAGGCGCGGCCGGTGAGGTCGTCGGCGATCAGGTAGTACTGGATGTCGAGGCTGCGGCGCGCCTGGCGGATCAGCGTCAGGCGCGCGTCCATCGCGAACGAGCTGAAGGCCAGCGGCCGGAACGCGGAGCCTGCGCCGGGCGCCAGGTCGGGCGGGGCCAGCGCGGCCAGCGGGCTGTCCGCGGCCGCCGGCAGGGCATGGCCGGGCGTCTTCTGCAGCTCGGCGAGCGACGCGCAGCCCTGCAACGCCAGCGCGAGCACGGCGAGGGCCAGCGCGCGCGCCCACGCCTTCATGCGCGGCCCCACGCGCGGCGGGCGGAGAAACGGTCGCGGGCAAGCTTCATGGCGAGGGTCGGGGCGGCAGCAACATGGGGATCACGTTGCGCGTCAATGATAGGCGGCCGGGCGCGCGCCCGTGTCGCCCTGCCCGCCCAACGCCCTTCGCGGGGGCGTCAGAATCGGCCCATCTTCACCCACGAGAGTTCGACATGGATCTGCAGCTCAAAGGCAAGCGCGCCCTGGTCACCGGCGGCAGCAAGGGAATCGGCAAGGCCGTCGCGCGGGCGCTGCTGCTCGAGGGCGCCGACGTGGCGCTGCTCGCGCGCCACGAGCAGACGCTGCTGGACGCCGTGTCCGAACTGGCGCTGCAGACGGGCGGCGAGGTCATCGCCGTCGTGGCCGACACCACCAGCGACGACCAGGTGCGCCAGGCGGTGGCCACCGCAGCGAAGCAGCTGGGGGGCTCGATCGACATCCTCGTCAACGCCGCCGCCGAGGTGGCCGGCTACGCGAACCCGCCGAAGCTGGAGGAGATCGCCGCGGAGGCGTTCCATCGCGAGATGGACACCAAGGTGATGGGCTACGTGCGCTGCGCGCGCGAGGTCGTGCCGGGCATGCGCGCCGCCGGCTGGGGCCGCATCGTCAACGTCAGCGGCCTGGCCGCGCGCCAGAGCGGCAGCGCGGTCGGCTCGATGCGCAACATCGCGGTGGCCGCGCTCACGAAGAACATGGCCGACGAGCTGGGTCCCGCCGGCATCCAGGCGACGGTGGTGCACCCCGGCGTGACGCGCACCGAGCGCACGGCGCCGCTCATCGCGCAGAAGGCCGCCGCCTCGGGCCGCAGCATCGCGGAAGTCGAGCGCGAGATGGCCCAGGGCAACAGCATCCACCACCTGGTCGACGCCCGCGAGGTGGCCGACGTCGTCGCCTTCCTGTGCTCGCCGCGCTCGCGCGCGATCAACGGCGACGCCATCGCCGTGGGCGGCGGCGCGCCGCGCGCCATCCACTATTGACCCCGGAGGGCCGGCGGGTGAAGCTGAAGGACGCCGACACGCTGTTCCTGCGCATCTTCGTGCTGCTGCTGGTGGCGTTCTCGGTCAGCTCCTGGCTGGCGTTCGAGGTCTTCCGCGCGACGGCGCCGCCGCCGCCGTGGCGCGACGCGCCGCCGGGCCACCCGTCGCTGCATGCGCTGCCGGGCAGCACCGCGTCACCCGCACTCCTGCCGCCGGGCAGGACCTGGCCCGACCGGCCGCCGCCGCGCCGGCCGCCCTGGCTGTCCATCGGCCTGGACGCCGCCATCAAGATCATCACCGTGGCACTGGCCGCCTGGGTGGCGGCGCGCGCCCTGTCGCAGCCGATGCGCCGCCTGGCCGACGCCGCGCGCCGGCTCGGCCAGTCGGTCTCGCCGAGCGCCGGCGTGGGCATCGCCGTGGCGCCGCCGCAGCTCGACGAGGACCGCGGCACGCGCGAGGTGCGCGAGACGGCGCGCGTGTTCAACGACCTGTCGCGCCAGCTCAAGAGCGACTTCGACACCCAGCGCCTGATGCTGGCCACCGTCTCGCACGACCTGCGTACGCCGTTGACGCGCCTGCGCATGCGGCTGTCCGAGCTCGAGGCCCATCCCGCCGCCCGCAGCGCGATCGACGACGTGCGCCAGATGGACGAGCTGATCGAGGGCCTGCTGGCGCTGTTCCGCCCGTCCGCACCCCCCGCGCCCGGTGGCGCGGGCCGCATCGACGCCTTCGCGCTGGTGCAGGCCATCGTCGACGACCTGGCGCCCGGCGGGCCGGAGGTCACGCTGGCCGGCACCTCCGCCACGACCCGCTGCCCGCCGGCCGCCTTCCGCCGCATGGTGGAGAACCTTATCGAGAACGCCATCCGCCACGGCGGCGGCCAGGGCGCGGTGGCGGTGGAGGTGACGGCGGGGCCGGCGAACGTCTGCGTGACGGTGATGGACCGCGGTCCGGGGCTCAGCCTCGAGCAGCTCGCCAGCGCCGGCACGCCGTTCCTGCGCTGGGCCGGTCCCGAGACCGGCGGTGGGCGCCGGGCCGGGCTGGGCCTGGGCCTCTACATCACCCGCGCGCTCGCCGAACGCGCGGGCGGCAGGCTGGAACTGGCCGCGCGCCACGGCGGCGGGCTTTGCGCGACGCTGCACCTGCCACGGTCGAGCTGAGGCGCCGCCGGCGTGGGCGGCCGCCCGCGGCCCGTCAAGGCGCGCCGACCAGGCCGTCGACGGCGCCGGGCCCGGTGCGCGACGGATCCTGCCCGCCCTTCGCGGAACCGTCGGCCCGGGCGGACTTGCCGCTTCCGTCGCCCAGCAGCGATTCGTGCTCGGCGGCCTCGCTGGTCGCGCCGTCACCACCCGCCGTGGGGTCCAGCTCGACGCTGGACTGCGTCTGCTCCGGCTCGTTGCGCTGCAGCTCGCCGACGCGGCCGCCCGAGTTGAAATTCGGGATCGCGTTGGGGTCTTGCTTGATGTCCATGGAAATCCTCTCGCGCGGAGCGCGGCGCGGGCCGCGATGGGCTGTCGAGGCAACCGGCGTTCCCTGGGTCGGGGGGCAGGCACCGGCTGCGGCCGCCATCGTCCGCGGCGCGGGCGTCGACCGGTGACGGCCTGCGGGGGTGCAAACCGGTCCGTCAGTGGTCCGCCGGCGCAGTCATCGGTTCGTCGCACCAGGAAGCATTTCACGCTCGCGGCGGCGCCGATCGTCGCAAGGGACTTCCCGCCAGGGCCCGATCGGATCACAGTGCATCCATCGGAACACGCCACGTGTCCCGAACCACCCCAGGAGCCTGCCATGACCAAGACCTCCGCCCACGTCGCCGCCCTCGCGCTGTCCGTCATCCTCACCTCCGGCACCGTCGCCGCGGCGAACGGTCTCGCGAGCCAGCAGTACGCCGCCGCGGGTCGCAGCGCGCAGGCCTACGAGCTGACCCACATGGCGCTGCAGCGCGTCGAGGTCGTGGCCCCGGGCGCGTACCAGCGCGTCGTGGTCGTCGGCCACCGCGCCGCCTGAGCAACCGCGCGCCACCGGCGCGCCTCCTGCTTTGATCCTTCAAGGCCTCGCCGCGTGCGAGGCCTTTTTCGTTCCGGGGGGCGATTCATGCGGCCCGAGGGGTCTGGCCCCCTTCGCCCGCGGCGGGCCCACGATGGACGGGGCGCGCCGATCGCGGGCGAAGGCCGGGCCTGACCCCGGGACGTGAGCGAATCGGGGTCAGGCCGGGCCTCGAATCGCGACCGACGTCGCGGCTCGCGGTTGCGCACCAGCGCGATGTCGAGGAGGGGCCAGACCCCTTCGGGAGTCGGCCCGGCGTGCCAGCGTCAATACGTAACGAGGTATCGCGCCGCCGGTCCGTCGCGCGCATCCGCAGCTGGCGCCGGGCTCTTCGCCAATCGTCGCACGCCGCTGGGAAGCCCGGTTCGGAAGGAAGACAGTCCATCCATCGGAACACGCAACGCGTTCCGGACTGCCCCCCAGACACCCCGGAGCCCATCATGACCAAGACCCTCGTCCAAGCCGTCGCCTTCACCCTGTCCGCCCTGACCACGCTGGGCACCGTCGCCGCCGCCAACGGCATCGCCGCGAAGCAGTTCGTGGCCGCCACGCATGAAGCCGAGGCCGCCGACGGCACGACGCACCTGGCCATGCAGCGGGTCGTGATCGTCGCGCACCGCGCCAAGGCCTGAGTGCCCGGCAGCCGGCGCGCGGCCTGTCGTCGTGGCGCTCAGTTCTTCAGCCGATACCCGGTCCTGAAGATCCACGACACGACCCCCATCGAGATCGCCAGGAAGCCCAGCGTCATCGCCAGGCTCAGCCCCAGGCTGACGTCACCGTTGCCGTAGAACGACCAGCGGAAGCCCGAGATCAGGTAGACCACCGGGTTGAACAGCGCCACCGTCTGCCAGAAAGGCGGCAGCATGGAGATCGAATAGAAGCTGCCGCCCAGGAAGGTCAGCGGCGTGACGATCAGCAGCGGGATCACCTGCAGCTTCTCGAAGCCGTCGGCCCAGATGCCGATGATGAAGCCCACCAGGCTGAACGTGACGGCCGTCAGCACCAGGAACAGCGCCATCACGACGGGGTGCTCGATGCGCAGCGGCACGAACAGCCCGGCGGTGGCCAGGATGATCAGCCCGAGGATGAGGGACTTCGAGGCCGCCGCACCCACGTAGGCGATGGTGATCTCCAGCCACGACACCGGCGCCGAAAGCAGCTCGTAGATGGTGCCCGTGAACTTCGGGAAGTAGATGCCGAACGACGCGTTGGAGATGCTCTGCGTCAGCAGCGACAGCATGATCAGCCCCGGCACGATGAACGCGCCGTACGGGATGCCGCCCACCGTCTGGATGCGCGAGCCGATCGCCGCGCCGAACACGACGAAGTACAGCGAGGTGGAGATGACCGGCGAGATGATGCTCTGCATGATCGTGCGCCAGGTGCGCGCCATCTCGAAGCGGTAGATCGCACGCACCGCGTGCCAGTTCGCCCCGTTCATCGCGCACCCCCGGCGTTGCGGACCTCGCCGCCGGACGGCGACATCCGACGCTCGGGCGGCCGGACGGGCTCGTCGCGGCCGCCTTCCACCAGGCTCACGAAGATCTCCTCGAGCGAGCTCTGCTTGGTCTGCAGGTCGGTGTACTGCACGCCGGCGTCGTTGACGTGGCGGATGAAGTCGACGATGCCGCGCGACTCGTTGCGGGTGTCGTAGGCGTAGGTCAGCTGGTGGCCGTCGGGCGACAGCGCCAGCTCGAAGTCGTGCAGGGCCGCGGGAACCTCCGCGATCGCCTGCGGCAGCAGCAGCGTCACCTGCTTCTTGCCCAGCTTGCGCATCAGCTCGGTCTTGTCCTCGACCAGCAGCAGCCGGCCCTTGGCGATGACGCCGATGCGGTCGGCCATCTCCTCGGCCTCCTCGATGTAGTGGGTGGTCAGGATGATGGTGACGCCGGTGGCGCGCAGCTCGCGCACCAGCTGCCACATGTCGCGCCGCAGCTCGACGTCGACGCCGGCCGTGGGCTCGTCGAGGAAGAGGACCTGCGGCTCGTGCGACAGCGCCTTGGCGATCATCACGCGCCGCTTCATGCCGCCCGACAGCGTGCGGATGCGGTTGTCCTTCTTGTCCCACAGCGACAGCGCCTTGAGCGTCTTCTCGATGTGCGCGGGATCCGGCGCCTTGCCGAACAGGCCGCGGCTGAAGGAGACCGTGTCCCACACCGTCTCGAACGCGTCGGTGGTGAGCTCCTGCGGCACCAGGCCGATGAGCGAGCGCGACAGGCGGTAGTCGTCGACGATGTCGTGCCCGTCGACCGCCACCTTGCCCGTGCTCGCCGTGACGATGCCGCACACGATGCTGATCAGCGTCGTCTTGCCCGCGCCGTTGGGGCCCAGCAGCGCCAGGATCTCGCCCTTGCGGATGTCGAGGTCGATGTCGTGCAGGGCCGTGAAGCCCGACGCGTAGGTCTTGGAGACGTTCTTGACGGAGAGGATGGGCTGCATGGGGCGGGAGTATCCCGCTATCGCCGCTATCGTGCTGGCGCGCCCTCGATTCGCCATTCGAGTTCGCGGCGCTTGTCGGCGCTCGCCACGCCCAGCTCGATCAGTGCCATCACCGCCAGGGCTTGCTCCGGCGGCACCGGGTTGGGCGCCTCCCCGCGGATGGCCGCGGCCACGGCCGCGAAATACGCCTGGTGCGCGCCGCGCTCGAGCACCACCGGCGTCTCGACGGCCGCACCGTCGGCCTGCCGCGTGACGATCGCCGCGCGGCCCGGATCCACGCCCCAGTCCGCGCCCGCCGGCCACGCGGGACGAACGCCGGCCTTGAACGCATCCTCCTGCGCGTCGAGACCTTGCTTGACGAAGCTGCCGCGCGTGCCGTGCAGCGTGAAGCGCGGCGCGCTCGCGGCAGCCAGCATGCTCGCGCGCAGGTGCACGTGCAGGCGGTCGTAACGCAGGCTGGCGTGGAACCAGTCGTCGGCCAGCGCGCCGTCGCGCACGAGCGCACGCTCGAGCGCGATCGTGCGCGGGGGGCCGAACAGCTGCAGCGCCTGGTCGACCAGGTGCGGGCCCAGGTCGAACCACAGGCCCGCGCCCGGCCCGGCGCTCTCGCGCCAGCGCGGGCGCACCTCGGGCCGCCAGCGGTCGTGGCGCGACTCGACGTCGACGACGCGGCCCAGCGCGCCCTCCGCCAGCAGCTTCTTCACGGTGAGGAAGTCGCCGTCGAAGCGGCGGTTGTGGAACACTGACAGCAGCCGGCCGCGCTCGCGCGCCAGCGCGACCAGCTCGCGCGCGTCGGCCAGGTGCACGGTGAACGGCTTGTCGACGACGACATGGCGCCCCGCCAGCAGCGCGTCGCGCGTCAGCGGGTGGTGCGTGTCGTTGGGGGTGGCGATGACGACGAGGTCGATGTCGCCGCGCGCGATCAGTTCGGCCGGCGACGCGTGCACCGCCACGCCGGGCCAGTCGGCATGCACCTTGCTCGCGTCCGAGCTGGCGACGGCGACGAGCTCGAGCGCGGGCACCGCGGCGACCAGCGGTGCATGGAAGGTCTTGCCCGCGTAGCCGTAGCCGACGAGGCCGACGCGCAGTCGGGCGCCAGCCATCGCGTCACTTCACTGCGGACACGAGCGCGAACAGCGCGCCCTGCGGGTCGCGGCCGAACAGGATCCAGTCGCCGCCGGGCACCGGCATCGGCTCGGTCGTGACCTGGCCGCCGCTGCTTCGCACCTTCGCGGCCGCCGCGTCGATGCCAGGGACGCGGAAGTAGAAGCGCCAGGCCGGCGCCGGCTGGTCGTCCTCCTTGGTCATCACCGCGCCGGCGGGCACGCCGTCGATCTCGAAGATCTGGTAGATGCCGCCCGGGCCCATGTCCATGGCCTCGCCCTTGGTCCAGCCGAACAGCGTCGCGTAGAACTTCCACACGGTCGCGCCGTCGACCGCGCGCAGCTCGTGCCAGTCCGTCGTTCCCGCCGCGCCCGGCGCGGGCATGGGCGGCGGGTCGGTGCGCAGCGGCTTGAACAGCATGAAGGAAGCGCCTTGCGGATCGGCGACGACCGCGAAGCGGCCCACCTCGGGGATGTCGCTGGCCGGCCGCAGCACCTTGCCGCCGAGCTGCACCACCTTGGCCTCGGCCGCGTCGACGTCGTCGACGGCCACATAGCCCGACCATGCGGCCGGGGTGCCCATCGCCTTGAGCTCGGGCGGCGTCTCCATCATGCCGGCCACCTGCGCGTCGCCCACCTTGAGCAGCGTGTACTGCATCCCGGGCATGCCCGAGTCCTCGGCCTTCCAGCCGACGACCGCCGAATAGAACGCCGCCGCGGCGCGGACGTCGCCAGTCATCAGTTCGTACCAGACGAAACGGGATGCAGTCATCGCAAGCTCCTGTCGGTGAAGGGTGGAGGCGGCGATTATGCGCGGGGACATGGGCGCGCGCATGACGCTCTCGCGCTCGCGCGTGGGCCGATGACAGTCCGGTGAATCTCCGCGGCATCCCGTGCAAACCATGAGAGGACCGTCGTCCCCTCACCTGAATCGGGGATGGCGCGACCTCGGTCACATACGAGTCACCGTATCGTCATGCGGCCCGCTGACACTGCGCCGCGCTCCCACGACAACTGCCAGAGGCACGACATGCAACGGGTCATCCCCCACAAGCTCAGCGCCATCGCGCGCAGCGCCACCGCGCTGCTCGCCGCGATCGCGGCCCCATCCTTCGCATCCACCTCGGGCGTGGTCATCAGCCAGGTCTACGGCGGCAACGGCAACGCGTTCGCATCCGACTATGTCGAGCTGTTCAACGCCGGCGCCAGCGCCGTCGCCATCGACGGCTGGTCCATCCAGTACGGCAGCGCCACCGGCACCGGCAACTTCGCGAGCAACGGCGTCACCGCCCTGAGCGGCACGCTGCAGCCGGGCCAGCACTACCTCGTGCAGCTGGCCACGACGACCGGCCCGGCCCTGCCGGCGGCCGACGCGACGGGCACGACCAACCTGTCGGGCACCGCGGGCAAGGTCGTGCTGGCCAGCGTGTCCACCGGCCTCGCGTGCAACGGTTCGTCCACGCCGTGCAGCGCCGCGCAGCTGGCCCAGATCGTCGACCTCGTCGGCTACGGCGCCACCGCCAACTACGCCGAAGGCAGCCCGGCGCCGGCGCCGTCCAGCACCACCGCGATCGTCCGCGCGAACGGCGGCTGCACCGACTCGAACAACAACGCGACCGACTTCGCGACCGGCACGCCCGCGCCGCGCAATTCGCTCGTCGCGCCGGCGCCCTGCTCCGGCAGCACCACGCCACCGCCCCTGCCGCCACCGCCCGCGCCGCCCACGGCCGCGATCTGGCAGATCCAGGGCTCAGGCGCGACCAGCCCGTACGCCGGCCAGGCCGTCACCACGACCGGCGTCGTCACGAAGGTCGACAACAACGGTTTCTTCATGCAGGACCTGACCGGCGACGGCAACCCCGCCACGTCGGACGGCATCTTCGCGTTCACCGGCAGCGCGCCGGCGGTCAGCGTCGGCCAGATGGTGCAGGTCAGCGCCACGGTGCAGGAATTCAACGTCGGCGCCGCGACCAACGCCGACACCGCCGCCCACAAGGTGACCGAGCTGGGCAGCATCACCGGCATCGCCGTGACGGGCAGCGGCTACACGATCGCGCCCGTGCAGCTGCCGTTCCCGCTGCCGAGCCAGGACGCCATGGAGGCGTACGAAGGGATGCTGGTGACGATCAGCGGGCCGCTGACCGTGCAGCAGAACTACTTCCTCGGCCGCTTCGGCGAGCTGACGCTGGGCGCGGGCGGCCGCCTGTGGACGCCCACCAACCTCTACCGCCCCGGCGCGCAGGCGCAGGCGCTCAACAGCGACAACATCCGCCGCACCATCCTGCTGGACGACGGCAGCAGCCTGCAGAACCCGAACCCGACGCCCTACCTCGCGCCGGACAACACGGTGCGCGCCGGCGACACGGTGGCCTCGGTCACCGGCGTCGTCGACTACGGCCTGACCACCTCGGCCGCCACCGACCCCGGCGCCTACAAGATCCACCCGACGCAAGCCGTGACGTTCACGCGCGCCAACCCGCGCACGACGATGGCCGGCGACGTCGGCGGCAACCTCCGCGTGGGCTCGGCCAACGTCGAGAACTTCTTCACCACGCTCGACGACGGCGTCAACAAGTGCCCGCCGTCGAACACGGCCGACGACTGCCGCGGCGCCAACAACGCCGCCGAGTTCACGCGCCAGCGCACCAAGGTCGTCGAGGAACTCATCGGCCTGAACGCCGATGCGGTGGCCCTGATGGAGCTGCAGAACAACGGCGCGACCGCCATCCAGAACCTGGTCGACGCGCTCAACGCACGCCTGGGCGCCAGCGTGTACGCCCGCGTGCCGTTCGCGGCCACGGGCGGCGGCACCGACGCCATCCAGGTCGGCATGATCTACAAGCCGTCGCGCCTGTCGCTGGTGGGCCCCGCGCTCAGCGACACCGCCGCGATCAACAACCGCGCGCCGATGGCGCAGACCTTCGCGGCGCTGAACGGCGAGAAGTTCACGCTGATCGCCAACCACCTGAAGTCCAAGGGCTGCAGCGACTTCACGGCCGGCCCCGGCGACGCCGACTCCGGCGACCTGCAGGGCTGCTTCAACGCGCGCCGCGTGCAGCAGGCCGACGAGCTGCGCAGCTTCGTCGCGCAGGTCCAGTCCGCCAGCGGCGTGGCCGACACGTTGCTGGTGGGCGATTTCAACGCCTACGCCAAGGAAGACCCGATCGCCGAGCTGACCGGCAACGGCTTCGTCGACCAGATCGGCCGCTTCCTCGACGTGCCCAATGCCAACTCGTACGGCTACTCCTACGTGTTCAACGGCAGCTCCGGCCGCCTCGACCACGCGATCGCCAACAACACCCTGTCGTCCAGGGTGACCGGCGCCACCGAGTGGCACATCAATGCCGACGAGCCGCTGGTGATCGACTACAACCTGGAGTTCAAGCAACCCGCCTGCGCGTCCTGCGGCCCCGACTACTACACGCCGACGCCGTACCGCGCGTCCGACCACGACCCGATCGTCGTCGGCCTGAACCTCGTGCACGTCATCAACGGCACGGCCGGCGCCGACACGATCGTCGGCACGCCGGGCGACGATGTCATCACCGGCGGCTCGGGCGCCGACCGCCTGACGGGCAACGGGGGACACGACGTGTTCGTCTACACCTCGATGCGCGACGCCGCCGACACCATCACCGATTTCACGCCGGGCGACGACCGCCTCGACCTGACGGCGCTGCTGGCCGGCATCGACGCGACCCCCGCCTCGGCGTGGGGCAACGGCGTCGTGACCCTGGCCGCGTCGGGCAACAGCACCGTGGTGCTGGTCGACACCGACGGCAAGGCCGGTCCGGCCGCCGGCCGTCCGCTGGTCACGCTGCTGAACGTCAGCCCGGCCGCGATCGACCCGCTGCGCGACCTCGGCCTGGGCACGCCCGCTGCCGTGACTGCCGCCACCCAGGCCTCGGCCAGGACCGCCACGCTGCGCACCATGACGGCTGCGCGCACCCCCCGGAAGTGAGAACCGACATGAAGCCACTGATTCCCGCCGCGCTGTCGGCCATCGTCCTCGCGCTCGCCGCCGGCCCCGCCGCCGCGCAGGTCAGCAACGGCAACTTCAACGGCCTGGATGGCTGGACCACCGGCGGCGACGCCGCGGCCACCGGCGGCCACCTGGTGCTGACGACCGCGTCCGCCTCCCAGCAGGACGACGCCGACGCCGGCCTGCCCGCCGGCGCGCGCAACGTCTCCGGCAACGAGCCGCTGGCGGCCGGCGGCGGGCCGGGCAGCCTCGAAGACTTCGTCGGCGTGCCCGGCGGCGCGTTCGATCCCGACCGCGCCAACTTCGTGGATGCCTACGAGGGCTCGGCCGCGTCGCAAAGCTTCTTCGCGGCGGCCGGCAGCCAGCTGGCCTTCATGTGGGATCTCAGCACGCTGGACACGCGCAACGACGCGAGCCTGGCCGACGTCGCCTTCGTCGTCCTCGACGGGCAGGTGATCACGCTGGGCAACACGTTGTCCGCGACGTCGCCGATCGCCGGCGGCGACTACGCGTCGCACACCGGGTGGACGGGTTTCACCACCAGCTTCGCCAGCGCGGGCACGCACACGCTGTCGTTCGGCGTGGCCGACGTCGGCGACTGGATCGACACGTCGGCGCTGTCCGTGAGCGACGTGGGCGTCGTCATTCCCAGCGTGCCGGAGCCGTCGTCGCTGGCGCTGCTGGCCGCCGGCCTGGGACTGCTGGGGGCGCAGGCGCGGCGACGTCGCATTCGGTAAGCCGCCATTCGTCCGCGTTGCGGTGCGCCTGCGTGGCGGGTTACGCCCTCGGCCCTACCCGTCTGTCATCCTGCGCGAAGCGAAGCGGAGTCGCAGGATCCACCCCGGAACAAGCGCCTCGGCGCGCGCGGATCCTGCGACTTCGCGCAGGATGACACGTCTGGAAGTGTGGCGCGTGCCGCCTGTCAACCCCTCGCTTTTCCCATCCGCCCGGCGGTTTTCCACATCGTCTGGGGAAAAGCCTGTGGAAAACGACGTCCGGCCGGCGCGCGGCCCGCCAAATCATGCGATTTCCGCTGGATTGCACGCAGACGAGGCAGTGTCACGAATTTGCCATGATCGTCATGTGACGGCGGCGGCCAAGAGGTCGATACGCCCCAATGGTGTGCTGCACAAACGCGGAAAGCGCCGCCCTGACCGGATAACGCGCCCTCAGGCCGTGACCTTGCGGAAGGTGAGGTTGATCCGCAGCGCGCCCGCGAACGGATGCTCGCCCTCCTTCAGCGCCAGCACGCCGTGGAAGCGCAGGCGCCACGGGCCGCCCCACACGACGACGTCGCCGTGCTGCAGCGCGACACGACGCGCCTTGTCGCCGCGCGCGTCGCCGCCCCAGAGGAACACCGCCGGCACGCCGAGCGACACCGACACGATGGGCGCGCGCAGGTCCTTCTCGTCGCGATCCTGGTGCATCGAGAGCCGCGCGCCCGGCTCGTAGCGATTGACGAGGCAGGCGTCGGGCGCGAAGTCCGGATAGCCGGCACGCGCGGCCGCGTCGCGCGCCAGCGCGCCGAACGCCTCGGGCATCGCGGGCCAGCGCAGGCCCGATTCGGGATCGACCGGATCGTAGCGATAGCCGCGGCGGTCGGACACCCAGCCCAGCTCGCCGCAGTTGGTCATCGCCACGGACATTCGAAAGCCGCCCGGCGTGACGAGATGACGGAACGGCGACGCGGCCGTGACACGCGCCAGGCCGTCCTTCAACGCGGCCTCGCGCGCGCCGACGAAGCCGCGCAGGACGACCGCACCGGCGTCCAGGACGTCGTCCTCGCGCGGGGGCGCGTCGGCGGCGAACAGGTCCAGCGTCATCCGCCGAGCTCCACCCAGGCCGGCGCATGGTCGCTCGCCTTCTCCTTGCCGCGCTGCTCGCGGTCCACGCCCGCGTCGACGAGATGCCCGGCGAGCTCGGGCGACAGCAGCAGGTGGTCGATGCGCAGGCCCGCGTTGCGCGCCCAGCGGTTGCGGAAGTAGTCCCAGAACGTGTAGATCCGCGCGTCGGGATGCTTCGTGCGGATCGCGTCGATCCAGCCCTGCTGCAGCAGCCTGGCGTAGGCCGCGCGGCTCTCGGGCTGCAGCAGCGCGTCGTCGAGCCAGGAGCGCGTGTCGTAGATGTCGAAGTCGGTGGGCACGACGTTGTAGTCGCCGGCCAGCACCACGGGGCGCTTCTCGGCGAGCAGCGACTTCGCGTGCCTGTCGAAGCGCTCGAACCACGCCAGCTTGTAGTCGAACTTCGGGCCGGGCTGCGGGTTGCCGTTGGGCAGGTACAGCGACGCGACGACGACCCCGTCGATCTCGGCCTCGATGTAGCGGCTGTGGGTGTCGTCCTCGGCGCCGGGCAGGTGGCGCAGGCGCTCGACCGGCGTCGCGTCGCGCGCGAGGATGGCCACGCCGTTGTACGACTTCTGCCCGGCCCAGATCGCGCCGTAGCCGGCGGCGTGGATCGCGTCCAGCGGGAAGGTGTCGTCGGAGGTCTTGATCTCCTGCAGGCAGGCGACGTCGGGTCGCGTCTCCTCCAGCCATTCGAGCAGGCGGGGCAGGCGGCCGTTGATGCCGTTGACGTTGTAGGTGGCGATCTTCATGGGCGCGAGGCGAGCATTCGACATGCCCAACCGCCTTCAACCGGCCACGGCGGCCTCGGCGCGCAGCGCGGCGAGGGTGCCGGTGGCCACCAGCACGCAGGTGCGCACGACCTCGCGCCGCGGCAGCTTGTAGCCGCCGGTCATCCACATCTTGGCCACCTGCAGTCCGGCGCCCACCAGCGCGCGGCCGAGCAGTTCGCGCCGCTGCCTCGACAGCTTGATCGCGGGGCGCGTGGCGGCGAGCGGCGTGACGGTGAGCTCGGCCATGTCGCGCGCGGACGCCTCGTACAGCGCGTCCATCTCCGGGCTAACGCCCAGCACCTCCACCAGCAGGATGCGCGCGAAGCGCGGGTCGCGCACGGTGTCGAACCAGATCTCGTAGGCCGCGGTCACCTGGCGCTCGACGGCCGCGTCGTCGCCGTCCCAGCCCGCGGCGCCGAAGGACTCCTCGGTCAGGCGCCTCGCGAAGCCGTCCCTGACGGTGCGATGGACCTCGGCCAGCAACGCCTCCAACGATGCGAACGACTCGTAGAAATAGCGGTCGGTGAGCCCCGCCGCCGCGCAGATGCCGCGCACCGTGGCGCCGCGAAAGCCCTGCGTTCCGAACAGCTCGATGCCCGCCTCGATGAAGCGCGCGCGGCGCGCGGCCACGCGTTCCTCCATCGCGAGGCCGCCGTACGGGCGGGCGGAGGCGGAACGGGCGGCGGAGGCGGGCATCCCCCCATTTGACACGAATCCACCCCCGACCTACGATCGACCCGGTATCTGACGACACGCGTCGTCACTTTCGCGACACGACGAAGAAGAACGGAGCCGCATGACCCGACCGACCCCCTGGACGCTGCGCGGCGGCGTCGCCGTGCTCACCGGCGCCGCGAGCGGCATCGGCGCCGCCCTGGCCGTCGAGCTCGCGCGGCGCGGCATGCATCTCGCGCTGGTCGACGTGAACGCCGCCGGACTCGAGACCGTCGCCGCGCGGGCGCGCGCCGCGGGCGTGACGGTGAACACGCATGCGCTCGACGTCGCCGACCACGCCGCCGTCGCCGCCCTGCCCGCCGCGGTGCTCGCCGCGCACGGCCGCGTCACCGTGCTGGTCAACAACGCGGGCGTCGCGCTCGGCGGCCGCTTCGAGCAGGTCGCCGCGGAGGACTTCGACTGGCTGATGTCGATCAACTTCGGCGGCACGGTGCGGCTGACGCGGGCCTTCCTGCCCGCGCTCGCGCGCGAGCCGGCGGCGCAGCTGGTCAACGTGTCCAGCATCTTCGGCATCATCGCCCCGCCGGGGCAGACGGCCTACGCAGCTTCGAAGTTCGCCGTGCGCGGCTTCTCCGAATCGCTGCGCCACGAGCTCGAGATGGGCGGCTCGCCGATCGGCGTCACCCTTGTCCATCCCGGCGGCGTGCGCACGGCGATCTCGAACAACGCGCGCCTGGCCAGGGGCCTGGACGCGGGCGAGGTCGCGCAGGAGCAGGCCCACTGGCGCAGCCTGCTGGTGATGGATCCCGCGCAGGCAGCCGGCATCATCGCCACGGGCATCGAGCGCCGCAGCAAGCGCGTGCTGGTGGGCAGCGACGCCAAGGGCGCGGCCATCGTGCAGCGCCTGTTCCCGGTGTCGTACTGGAAGCACGTCGCGCGCGACCTGGCGCGACGCATCAAGCGCAACCCGGCCTGACGAGAGGCGCGACACCATGGCCAGCTGGCAGGCGCGCGCCGCGCGCCATTTCATCCGCAAGCGGATACGCCCCGCCTTCGGCGACATGCGCGACCTGATGCGCGTGCGCCAGGTCATGGGCCAGGCGATGCCGCCGCCCAAGGGCGTCGCCTACACGCGCGACGCCCTCGGCGGCATCCCCGGCGAATGGGTCGAGCGCGAAGGCGCCGCCGGCATCGCGGCCGGCCCGCGCCCGACGCTGATGTACGTGCACGGCGGCGGCTTCGTCGGCTGCTCGCCGCGCACGCACCGCCCGATCACCGCGGCGTTCGCGCTGCGGGGCTGGCGCGTCTTCGCGCCGGACTATCGCCTGGCACCCGAGCATCCGTTCCCGGCGCCGCTGGACGACGTCGCCGCCGCCTGGCGTGCGCTGCGCGACAGGCATGACGCCGATGCCCGGGGCCAGCGCCTTGTGCTGGCCGGCGAGAGCGCGGGCGGCAACCTGGCGCTGGCGCTGCTGCTGAGCCTGCGCGACGCCGGCGAACGCCTTCCCGACGCCGCCGCGCTGTTCTCGCCCGCCACCGATGTCACCGGCGCGAGCCCGTCGATCACTGGCAATGCCGACCGCGACCCGATGTTCCACGGGCCGTCGCTGGCGCACCTGGGCAAGGCCTATCTCGGCGCGACTGGCGACGCGACGAACCCGCTCGTCTCGCCGATCTTCGGCGAGCTCGCGGGCCTGCCGCCGCTGCTGTTCCACGTGGCCGCCGAGGAAGCGCTGCGCGACGACGGCCTGCGCTTCGCGGCCAAGGCACGCGCGGCCGGCGTCCACGTGGAAACCACCGTGTGGCCCGTGGTGCCGCACGCGTGGCAGTTGCTGAAGGACCTGCCCGAGGCCAGGCGCTCGATCGCACGCGCCAGCGACTTCCTGAAGACGGCCGCGCCCGACGCGATCGAGCACCTCGACGCGATCATCGTCGGCGCGGGGCTCTCGGGCATCGGCGCGGCGGTGCACCTGCAGAACGACTTCCCCGGCCGCCGCTTCGCGATCCTGGAGAGCCGCGAGGCGATCGGCGGCACGTGGGACCTGTTCCGCTATCCGGGCGTGCGCTCCGATTCCGACATGTTCACGCTCGGCTACGCGTTCAAGCCCTGGACGCACGCCAAGTCGCTGGCCGACGGCCCGGCCATCCGCGACTACATCGTCGAGACGGCCGTCGAGCACGGCCTGGACCGCCAGGTGCGCTTCGGCCACAAGGTGGTGCGCGCCGACTGGTCGTCGGCCGACGCGTGCTGGACGCTCGAGATCGAGCACGCCGGCCTGCGCCGCTCGCGCATCCGCTGCAACTTCCTGCTCGCGTGCAGCGGCTACTACCGCTATGGCGAGGGCCACGCGCCCGCGTTCCCCGGCGTGGGCGACTACCGGGGCCGCTTCGTGCATCCGCAGTTCTGGCCCGCCGACCTCGACCACGCCGGCCGGCGCGTGGTCGTCATCGGCAGCGGCGCCACGGCGGTGACGCTGGTGCCCGAGATGGCGCGCACCGCGGCGCACGTGACGATGCTGCAGCGCTCGCCGAGCTACGTGCTGTCGCTGCCGGGCCGCGATGCGCTTGCCGAACGCCTGCGCCGCTGGCTGCCGCGCATGCTGGCCTATCGCCTCACGCGCAGCAAGAACATCGGCGTGGCGATGCTGTTCTTCAAGCTGTCGCGGCGCTGGCCGGCGCTGGCCAGGCGCATGCTGATCGGGCTGGTGCGCCAGGCACTCGGCCCGTCGCACGACGTCGACACCCACTTCACGCCGAAGTACGACCCGTGGGACCAGCGCGTGTGCTTCGTGCCCGACGGCGACCTGTTCGAGGCGATCAGGAGCCGGCGCGCGGAGGTGGTCACCGACCAGGTCGACACCTTCACGCCGACCGGCATCCGGCTGAAGTCCGGCCGCGAGCTGCCCGCCGACATCGTCGTCTCGGCCACCGGGCTAAAGCTCAACGTGCTGGGCGATGTGGCCTTCGGCGTCGACGGCAAGGACGTCGACTTCGCGAGCACGCTGGGCTACAAGGGCATGATGTTCAGCGGCGTGCCCAACCTGATCTACACCTTCGGCTACACCAACGCCTCGTGGACGCTCAAGGCCGACCTGACCGCCGGCTACGCATCGCGCCTGTTCCGCTACATGGACCGGCACGGCTGGCGCAGCGCGATGCCGGTGGCCGCCGCGGGCCTCGAGACGCGGCCCTTCCTCGACTTCTCGTCCGGCTACGTGCAGCGCGCGATCGACATGATGCCCAGGCAGGGCGCGAAGGCCCCCTGGCGGCTCTACCAGAACTACCTGCTGGACCTGCTGACGCTGCGCTGGGCGCGCATCGCCGACGGACGGCTCACGTTCCGCTAGGCGTGCTCACTCGTCGCCGCGCAGCTCGATGCCGACGAGGGTGAACGCAGCGCCGCTGCCGTCCGGCGCCACCTTGAAGACGCGCTGGTGCCGGCGCACGCCGACCTTGTACAGGTGGCCGCCGGCTTCCACGCCCTCGTTGTCGCACGTCACCGGCCGCTCGCGGTCGGCCTTGCCTGCACCGTCGTCGGGCGACTTGCCGTGCACGTCCGTGCAATCGAGCACCGGGCCGTACCGGCCCATCGCCGCACGGTAGAACGCGGCCACCTTGTCGACGCTGTCGGCGCTGCGGTAGCTGACGACGGCCAGCCTGAAGCCGAACGACCCGCCCCAGACGCCGAGCGACACGGCGCCAGCGTCCCCGTCGCCGTCGGTCTTCTTGACCGCGCCCGGATACGGCGGCAGGCCCACGTCCCTGGCGTCGGCCCGCGCGTGCAGGTCGAGGCCGGCCGCGTGGGTCGAGCCCGCGACGAACACCGCCGCCACGACGGCGGCACACACGACGATCGCGTAACGCAGGCGGGACTGGCGGGCGGTGATCATGGGCGTCTCCTGAAGCTGGCGGCATTCTGGAAGCGACCGTCGCGCGGCGCCACGGCAGGCCGACGAGCCGACGTCCCACGCGGACGAACTGCAGCGGCGTTCGATGAATGGCGCGAGCGGCGCCTCGGCGGGGATGGATCCTGCGACTGCGCGCAGGATGACGGATCAGCGTGACCCTCCGCGTGCCGGAAGCGGCTTCGCCGGGGTGGATCCTGCGACTGCGCGCAGGATGACGGATCGGCAAGGCGTGTCATCCTGCGCGGAGCGAAGCGCAGTCGCAGGATCCCCCCCGCCACCCAAGCCACCCCACCGCAAGCGGGCCGACCGATTGCCCGCCCCGACGCCGCCACCGCCCAGGAGCCCCCATGCTGCAGAACTTCCCACTCTACGCCTACTTCCCCGCCAAGGACATCGCCCGTGCCCGGCGCTTCTACGAGGACAAGCTCGGCCTGAAGCCGAAGATGGAGATCGCCGGCGGCGTCGTCTACGGCTTTGCCGGCGGCACCGAGGCCTTCCTGTACCTGACTCCCAACGCCGGCACCTCGCAGGCCAGCCAGGCGTTCTGGCAGGTCGACGATGTCGACGCCGAGATCGCCGAGTTGCGCGCGCGCGGTGTCGTCTTCGAGCAGTACGACGGCATGCCCGGTGAACGCAGCCCGAGCGGTGCGGTCACCGCCGGCGGCGCCAAGGCGGCGTGGTTCAAGGACAGCGAGGGCAACATCCTGGCGATCATCCAGGCCGTGCCCTCCTGAGCCCTACTCCGGCTTCTCCGCCTCGCGGAACTCCAGCGGAAACGCCTCGCCCGGCCCGCGCGCGCTCTCGCGCTGGCGCAGCTCGACGCGGCGGATCTTGCCCGACAGCGTCTTGGGCAGCTCGCCGAACTCGACGATTCGGATGCGCTTGTACGAGGCCAGCCGCGAGCGCGCGAAGGCCAGGATGGCCTGTGCCAGCTCGGGCCCGGGCGCGAAGCCGGCACGCAGGATCACGATGGCCTTGGGCACCGCCAGGCGGATCGGGTCGGGCGACGGGATCACCGCAGCCTCGGCCACGGCCTCGTGCTCGATCAGCACACTCTCCAGCTCGAACGGGCTGATGCGGTAGTCGGAGGCCTTGAACACGTCGTCGGCGCGGCCCACGTAGGTGATGTAGCCGTCGGCGTCGCGCGCCGCGACATCGCCCGTGTGGTAGTGGCCGTCCCGCATCACCTCCGCGGTCTTGGCCGCGTCGTCCTGGTAGCCCGGCATCAGCCCGGTCGGACGCGGCCACAGCGACAGGCTGATCTCGCCCTCGTCCGCCGCCCGCCCGTCGGCGTCCAGCAGCGCGACCGCGTAGCCAGGCAGCGGCCGGCCCATCGATCCGGCCTTGACCGGCTGGCCCGGCGGGTTGCCGACCTGCGCCGTGGTCTCGGTCTGGCCATAGCCGTCGCGGATCGTGATGCCCCACGCACGCCGGACGATGTCGATCACCTCGGGGTTGAGCGGCTCGCCCGCGCCCACGAGCTCGCGCAGCGACGTCCGGTACTTCGCGAGGTCCTGCTGCATCAGCATGCGCCACACGGTGGGCGGCGCGCACAGCGAGGTGACCTTGTTCTTCACCAGCATGTCGAGCGCGGCCGGCGGGTTGAAGCGCGCGTAGTTGTAGATGAAGATCGTCGCGCCCGCGTTCCACGGCGCGAAGAAGCAGCTCCACGCATGCTTGGCCCAGCCCGGTGAGCTGATGTTCCAGTGCACGTCGCCCGGCTTCAGGCCGATCCAGTACATGGTGCTCAGGTGGCCCACCGGGTAGCTCTGGTGCGTATGCAGCACCAGCTTGGGCTTGGACGTGGTGCCCGAGGTGAAGTACAGGAACAGCGGGTCGTCGGCGCGCGTCGGGCCGTCGGGGGTGAAGGTGGCCTGCGCCTGGCGCGAGGCGGCGTAGTCGTTCCAGCCGGCGGGCGCCTGGCCCGCCGCGGCGCCCACCACCACGCGGGTGTAGGCCCCGGGGAAGACGTCGAACTTGGCGGTGGCCGATGCGGTGCAGATCACGTGCTTGACGCCGCCGCGGTCGAAGCGGTCGGTCAGGTCGTCGGTGCTCACCAGCGTGGTCGTGGGCACGATCACGGCGCCCAGCTTCATGCAGGCCAGCATGGATTCCCACAGCGCCACCTCGTTGGGCATCAGCAGCAGGACGCGGTCGCCGCGCTGCACGCCCAGCCCGCGCAGCCAGTTGGCCACCTGGTTCGAGCGCTCGGCCAGGCGCGCGAAGCTGAGCTTGTCCTCGGCGCCGCTCTCGTCGACGATCCACAGCGCGGGCGCCTCGTTGCCGCGGGCGAGCGCGTCGAAATGATCGAGCGCCCAGTTGAACTCCGTCAGCTGCGGCCAGCGGAAGTCGCGGTACGCGGTGGCGTAGTCCTCGCGGTGCTGGAGCAGGAAGTCGCGCGCGGCCAGGAAGGCGGCGGCGCCGGTGCCGGGGGTTGCGGTCATGCGTCGTGTCTCCATGCGCCGTCCACCGCGTGGCGATGGCGGCCGTTGTCGTGGGCGGAGCGCCGTCCGGCGGCGTTCTCGAATCGCGAGCATAAGGGAGCCGGCCGACGTGCGCCTGACAGCGCCGGCCGCCGGCGGCGCGAACTTTCTTTTCGCGGCGCGGGAATAAACGGCACGGCCGCCCCGTCCACCCCGTCGAGACCGCCGTTCGCGGTACAACCCCAACGAGGAGACCCCATGCTCAAGACTTCGCTCGCCGCTTCCGTCATCGTCCTGTTCGCGGCTTCGGCCACCGCCGCGGGTGCGCCGGCGACATCGCAGAACGGCGTGCTGGCCACACCGTCCGGCGCCACCGTCTACACCTTCGACAAGGACACGGTGGGCAGCGGCAAGAGCGCCTGCAACGGCCCCTGCGCGCAGCTGTGGCCGCCGGTCGCCGCGCAGGCCTCCGACGCCGCGAGCGGCGACTGGTCCATCGTCACGCGCGACGACGGCAGCAAGCAGTGGGCGTACAAGGGCGCGCCGATCTACACGTTCTCCAAGGACGCCAAGCCCGGCGACACCACGGGCGACAAGTTCAAGGACGTCTGGCACGTGATCAAGGGCTGAACCCTCCCACGCCATGGCGCGGCCTGTGCAACCAGACCCCTTCGCCGGCGCGACGTCCCGGGCGCCGCTGTCGCCCGACGGCGAGGCCGGCACGCAGGCCGAGGCCGGCCAGCTGCCCTTGTTCGACGCCCCCCGGACGCCCGCGTCCCCACCCGCGCGTCCCGCGCGCCTGCGCGGGCGCCTGCAGGCGCTGCTCGCGCGATCGGCCGCGGTGGCCGCCGAGGCACCGCGCGATCCGCGCCGGTCCTGGCCCGACAGCTTCTTCGACGTCGACGAGCAGCCGTGACCATGCACGAGCCCGACGACGACCTGAGTCCCTGGGTGCCGCGCCTGCGCCGCTACGCCCGCGCACTGGCGGGCAACCGCGACGACGCCGACGACCTGGTTCAGGACACGCTCGAGCGCGCCTGGTCGCGCGCCAGCCTGTGGCGCAACGTGGCCGACATGCGCGCCTGGTTGTTCGGCATCATGCACAACCTGCACGTCGACGCCCTGCGGCGCGGCCGCCTGGCCGTCGTCGCGCTCGACGACGGCGCGCCCGACGCCGTCGCGCCGCCGCCGCAGGCCGCGCGCGCCGCCGTGCTGGACCTCCAGGCCGCGCTCGAGCGGCTGGCGCCCGAGCAGCGCGAGGTGCTGCTGCTCGTCGCGCTGGAGGACATGGCGTACGCCGATGTCGCGCGCACGCTGGGCATCCCGCTCGGCACCGTGATGTCGCGCCTGTCGCGCGGCCGCGAGCGGCTGCGCCTGTTGCTGGACGGCGCGCCGTCCATGCCCGGCGGCGACGCCGTGCGCCTGAAAGTCGTGAAATGAGCTCCGCTGCCCCTCCCCCGCCGCCGTCCGGCGTCCCCGTCACCGAGGCCGAACTCCACGCCTACGCCGACCGCCAGCTGACGCCCGAGCGCGCGGCCGAGGTCGCCGCCTGGCTGGCGCACCGGCCGGACGAGGCCGCCCGCGTGCGCGCCTGGGAGACGCACAAGCGCGAGCTGCGCGTCCTGTACGACCCGGTGCTGGACGAGGCGGTGCCGCCCGCGCTGCAGCGGCGCGCCCGGCGGCGCGCGCCCTGGTCCGGCCGGCCCGTCCTGGCCGCGGCCGCGGCGGCGCTGCTGGTGCTGGCGGCCGGCGGCGGCTGGACGCTGCGCGGCGCGCACGACGCCCCGCTGCTGGCCGCCGCGCCGCACGCCAATGACTTCCCCGCCCGCGCCGCCGTCGCGCACGCCGTCTACGCGCCCGAGGTGAAGCGGCCCGTGGAAGTGGACGGCGCGCACGAGGACCAGCTGGTCACGTGGCTGTCCAGGCGCATGGGCGCGCCGATGAAGGCGCCGCACCTGCAGACACTGGGCTACACGCTGGAAGGCGGCCGGCTGCTGCCCGGCGAACGCGGCCCGGTGGCGCAGTTCATGTACCGCGACGAGGCGGGGCATCGGCTGACGCTGTACGTGTCGAACGAGCGGCCGGGCGACTCGTCCGGAGCCGCGACCGGCCTGGCCACCGCCGACCTGCGCGGCGGCGGCGACGCCCACGCCGACACGGCCTTCCGCTTCGCCAGCGAAGGCGCGGTGAACGTGTTCTGGTGGGTGGACGGCCCGTTCCGCTACGCGATCACCGCACCGGTCGACCGGGCGGCGCTGACGCAGGTGTCGGCGGAGGTGTACCGGCAGCTGGCGGCCGCGCCACCTTGATGTCCGCGGCCATCCCGGGATGGCGAATGGGCCGCAGCCGATCAGGCGGCCAGCGGCACCGCCGGCGCGATCGGGATCACGCGCGCAACGGCGTGGGCCCTCGCGTCGGCGGCGGTCGGGCGGCACGCCCGGGCGGCAGCGAACGTGTCCTGGGCGCAGTCGTGGCAGCGCCCGCAGGCGGTCGCGACGCGCAGCTCGTCCTGCAGTTCCTCGAACGAGGCGCAGCCGTGGCGCACTTCCCGCTCGATGTCGCGGTCGGAAACCCGGTGGCAGACGCAGACGATCACGAGCCGATCTCCGGGGTGGCGGCGGACGGGGAAACGACGTTGGACAGCATTCGGGCGTTCCGGTGGCGATGTCGACAGCGTAATTCTAACGCGAATCGTTCGCATTAACAAGACCAGAAATAAAGCCCCATTGGCCGGCAGTTCTGGCCGGGCGTCGCCCGGAGAGGTCCGGCTCCGCACCGGCTCCGCACCGGCTCCGCAGCCGGGAGGCCGATGCGCCAGGGCGGCGCCTGCCCCTGCATCGATCGCGCAGCGTCGTCCTCGAATGGACCGCCCCACCGACTGGTCGAACACGAGGTCGCGCATCGCCCCGTCGCGTCCAAGCCTTGTGGCCGCCCCGCGGCGGAGCCGGCCCCCCGGTCGAGGCCGCGTCACCCGGGAATCGCCGGCCTTCTTCGCCAATCCCCCAACGAAAACGCGCGGCCGGGGCCGCGCGTACGGGGGCGAGCGACAAGCGCCCTATTCGATCTCGCCCATCATCGACTGCAGGTAGTTCTGCTCGCCGACCTTGGCCGCGACGTCCAGCTGGGTCTCGAGGAAGTCGATGTGCTCTTCCGTGTCGTCCAGGATGGCCTGCAGCAGCCCGCGCGAGACGTAGTCGCGCGCCGCCTCGCAGGCGGCGATGCCGTCCTTGATCGTCGCCTGGGCCGCACGCTCCAGCTTCAGGTCGCACTCCAGCGCCTCGAGCAGCGTCTCGCCGATCATCAGCTTGCCCAGGTCCTGCAGGTTGGGCAGGCCGTCGAGCATGAAGATGCGGTCCATCAGCTTGTCGGCGTGCTTCATCTCGCCGATCGACTCGTCGTATTCCTTCTTCGCGATCCTGTCGAAGCCCCAGTGCTTGAACATCCGGTAGTGGACGAAGTACTGGTTGATGGCCGTCAGCTCGTTCTTCAGCTGCGCCTGCAGGTGTGCGATGACTTGCGGATCGCCTTTCATGGGACTGCTCCTCGTTGTCGGTGTTCGGGGACGGCGCCGATCCTGGCGCGGCGCGGCCGAGTTCAATGCCCGCCCGTGTCGGCGTTCCGGCTGGCCTCGAACAGGAACCAGGCGCGGCGCTCGGTTTCGTCGATCCAGTTCTCGATCAGGCTGGCGGTGGCGATGTCGCGGTGCTCGTCGCACACCTCGTGCGCGCCGCGCAGGCTGGTGGCCAGCTGCTGGTTGTCCTGGTGCAGCTCGGCGAGCATGTCCAGCGGGCCCACGAAGTCGGCATCGTTGTCGGACACGCGCTGCAGGCGGGCAATGTGGCCGATCGAGCGCAGCGTCGTGCCGCCCACCTTGCGCACGCGCTCGGCGATCGGGTCGGTCATCGCGTAGATCTGGTCGGCCTGGTCGTCCAGCAGCAGGTGGTAGTCGCGGAAGTGCGGCCCGCTCATGTGCCAGTGGAAGTTCTTGGTCTTCAGGTAGATGGCGAAGACGTCGGCCAGGATCGCGTTGAGCGCGCCGGCGATGTCCTTGGTGGCCTTGGCGCCCAGGTCGCTGGGCGTGGCGATCGCGGCGCCGCGGCGCGCCTTGGCGGCGGCGGCTTTCTTCGGGGACAGGGTCTTGGGCATGGTCACCTCCTCGGGTTGTCGAATCGACGCCGCGGCGCGGCATCGGCCGCGCAAGGTTACCCGCGCGCTAACCACCCTGTCGTAGGACGGGTACTCGAGGCGGGCGAATTGGCCGCCCCCGCGCCGCTTATCCGGAGTTTGCGCGAGTGTGTCCAAGTGGATATAGCGGGGCGATTGCCGCGCTCATCGGCCGATCCACGGACATGCGAATGCCTAGGATCCAGGCATCGAAACCGGAGTCAGACCATGAGCCAAGTCCGCTCGTCCGGTGGCGCGCTGCCCCCCTTCGCCACGCCCGTGTCGAAAGGAAAGGCCAAGGCGGCCGCCCAGCCCGACAAGAAGATCGCCATTCCCCGCAACAGCCAGCCGCGCGCGGTCGCGCCGGCAGCGAGCGCCAGCGCGCCCAGGCCCGGCACGCGGGTGAGCTTCGGCGACGAGGCGCTGCATGCGCTGGCGGCGACCGGCGAGTTCCTCGGCAAGGCCGTGCTCACGGGCGTCGAGGACCTCGGCGAGGCCGCGACCTACACGGCCAGGGCGCTCGGGAACGGCATCGTCGATGTCGCCAAGGGCGTCGAGAACGGCGCCGTCGACGCCGCCAAGGCCGTGGGCGCCGGCCTGGCCGACACCGCCAGCGCGATCGGGCACGGCATCGTGCACGTCGAGAACGCGGCGGCCGACGTGTGGGGCGTGGCGACGCAGGGCGCCTCGGCCGTCACCAGCCTGGCCTCCACGCTGGGCAACGACGCCCAGGCCGCCGTCACCGACCTGGGCACGGCCGCCACGGACGTGGGCGCCGGCGCCAAGGCCGTGCTGTCGGGCGTCGGCAGCATCGCGAGCACGGCGGCCAACTACGGCACCTACATCGTCAAGCAGGGCGGCAAGGTCCTCAACGAGCTCACCTGAGCGCCCGCGCGCCGGGACGGACTCAGTACCAGTGCCGCGCGGACTTGCGCCAGCGGCTTCCCCACCAGATCAGCCACAGCAGCACCAGCTGCAAGGGCAGGCGCAGCCACAGCAGCCAGACCGGGATGTTCGGGAACTGGTCGTGGATGCGCAGCATGTAGATGTTGGCCGGCGTCACCGCCAGCGTCAGCAGGACGAGGCCCCAACCCGCGGCGCGGCGCGTCCACGGCAGCAGCAGGCCGAACGCACCCAGCAGTTCGAGGAAGCCGGTGATCAGGACGACGTCCTGCGCGTCGGGCACCTGCGGCGGCACGATGCGTGCCTCGAGGTCGGTGAACGCGAAGTGCGCGAGCCCGCCCAGCAGGAACCACGCGAACACGAACCACAGCGCCGCGCGCTGCCAGCGCGTGCCGCGCCGCACCGGCTCACCCAGTTCGGCCGAGACGAAGGGCAGGTACTTCATCACGCGCCGGACCCTCCCGTTCGAGTCGCGGGCAAGGCAAGGCGGGGCGGCAGGAAACGCGTCGTCACGGGTCGGGAGGCCGCGCGCTCGTGGCGCGGCGAGGCAGCGGAGATCAAGCGCCCAATGATGGCCCACGCCCTGCGCGGCCTTGACGAAAGAATCGTAACGAATGCCGCCCGGTCGAGCATGTGGGCCGTGGCGGCCCCGATCTGCGCCAGCTCCATGCCGGGGCCAGGTACCGGACCGGCAACGTCAGATGCCGGGTCAGGCATCGGCCGCGCCAGTCCAGCAGCGCGGTACGCCGAGCCCGGAGCCAGGCCCCTCGCGCGGCAGTCCGCCAAAGCGGGTCAAGCGCCGCCCGTCCTCCACGCCGCTTCCGGGACGCGGCTGGCGCCGCCGCCTGGAGGGGTCTGGCTCCGCCCCTGCGCCGCGTCCGGGACGTCGACTGCGACGCCAGGCGCGGTGCCTGACCTCGGGTCGGCGCGCAGGGAACGGTCGCGCAGGGCGAAGTGCTCCATGGAATGAAAGAGCCGAGCGCCCGGCAGGTCGCGAGGCCCGCATCCGATCGTCAGGGCCCGGCCCGCAACGTCGGTGTTTCCACTCATACGCCCTGCTGACCTGCCGTGCAGAATCGCGCCACTGGAACCGGTTCCATGCCGCGCTGCGGAGCGGCATCGGTCCCGCGGCCGTGCCGCGCGCAACGAGGTCCCGCTTGAGCAATCCGATCGTCCCCATCTCTGCCCCGGCCGGCTCGTCGATGCACCGCCGCGATTTCGTGTTCGGCGCGGCCACGGCCTCGTACCAGATCGAGGGCGCGGCCCGCGAGGACGGCCGCGTGCCGTCGATCTGGGACACCTTCTCGCACACGCCGGGCAAGACGCACGAGGGCGACACCGGCGACGTGGCCTGCGACCACTACCACCGCTACGAGCAGGACGTCGCGCTGCTGGCCGACCTCGGCTTCGACGCCTACCGCTTCTCGATCGCGTGGCCGCGCGTGATGGACGCGAACGGCCGGCTCAACCCGCGCGGCATCGACTTCTACCGGCGGCTGCTCGACCAGCTGGACAGGCGCGGCATCGCTGCGTGGGCGACGCTGTACCACTGGGACCTGCCGCAATACCTGCAGGATCGCGGCGGCTGGCTCAACCGCGATACCGCCCACCGTTTCGCCGACTACGCGGACGCGATGGCGCGCGCCTTCAAGGGCCGCATCGCCGGCTGGATGACGCTCAACGAGCCCTTCTGCTCCGCCTACATCGGCCACACCGAGGGCCGCCATGCGCCCGGCCTGACCGACGCGCGCTACGGCGTCGAGGCGATGCACCACCTGCTGCTGGCACACGGGCTGGGCACGGCGGCGCTGCGCGCGCACGACAAGGCCCCCGTCGGCCTGGTGGCCAACATCTGCCAGGTCACGCCGGCCAGCGACTCCGAGGCCGACCGCGTCGCCACCGAGCGCGCGCACGCGTCGTCCAACCTGTGGCCGCTCGACCCGCTGTTCCTGGGCCGCTACCCCGCCCCGCTGCGCGAACTGTGGCCCGACGCTCACGCGCCCGTGCGCGACGGCGACATGGCCGTCATCGGCGCGCCGCTCGATTTCCTCGGCATCAACTACTACTTCCGCCAGGTGGTGGCCAGCGACGGTGGCCACGGCTTCGTCGTCAAGCCGCTGCCCGGCGTCGAGCGCACGCAGATGGGCTGGGAGGTGTTCCCCGACGGCCTGCGCGACCTGCTGATCGAGTTCAGGCAGCGCTATCCGGCGTTGCCGCCCATCTACATCACCGAGAACGGCATGGCCAGCGCCGACACGGTCGAAGGCGGCCGCGTGCAGGACGCGCAGCGCGCGCGCTACTTCAACAGCCATCTCGCCGCCATCGACCAGGCGATGCGCCAGGGCGTCGACGTGCGGGGATACTTCGCGTGGTCGCTGATGGACAACTTCGAATGGGGCTACGGCTACGAGAAGCGCTTCGGCCTCGTCCACGTCGACTACGCGACGCAGGCGCGCACGCGCAAGGACAGCGCACTCGCGTTCCAGCAGTTCCTGCAGTCCCGGCGCGCCGCAGGCTGACCGACACCGCCGACGCGGCCGGCGACGACGCCGCATGAACACGAAGCAAGGAGACGACGCATGACCAAGAAGACCACCCGCCTGGCCCTCGCGCTCGGGTTCGCGTTCGGTGCGGCCATGGGCCTGCAAAGCCCGGCGCACGCGCAGGCCAACCGCGCCGAGGTGCTGCACTGGTGGACGTCCGGCGGCGAGTCCGCGGCCGTCAAGGAGCTGGCCACCGCCTACACGAAGGCCGGCGGCACCTGGGTCGACGCGGCGATCGCCGGCGGCGAGCAGGCGCGCGCCGCCGCCGTCAACCGCATGGTCGGCGGCACGCCGCCCACCGCGGCGCAGTTCAACACTTCCAAGCAGTTCCTCGACCTGATCGACCAGGGCATGCTCGCCAACGTCGACGTGGTGGCGGCGCAGAACAACTGGGACAAGATCCTGCCCGCGCCGATCCTGAACTCGATCAGGATCAAGGGCCACTTCTACGCGGTGCCGGTGGACATCCACATGCCGGCGTGGTTCTGGTACTCGAAGTCGGCGTTCGCCAAGGCCGGCATCAAGGACGAACCGAAGTCGGCGGACGAGTTCTTCGCCGACCTCGACAAGCTCAAGGCCGCCGGCGTCGTGCCGCTGGCCTTCGGCGGCCAGCCGTGGCAGGAGAAGATCACGTTCTACGCGTGGCTCGCGCACGTCGGCGGCCCCGACATGTACATGAAGCTGTACCGCGACAAGGACGCCAACCTGCCGAACACGCCGCAGTTCAAGGCGCTGCTGGCCTCGTTCAAGAAGCTGCACAACTATGTCGACGCCGGCTCGCCCAACCGCAACTGGAACGACGCCACCGCGATGGTCATCTCCGGCAAGGCGGGCGTGCAGATCATGGGCGACTGGGCCAAGGGCGAATTCGCCACCGCGCACCAGACGGCCGGCAGGGAATTCGGCTGCTTCCCCGGCTTCGGCCCGAAGTCGCCGTACCTCGTCGCCGGCGACGTGTTCGTGTTCCCGAAGATCGCCGATCCGGCGCAGGTCAAGTCGCAGCAGCTGCTGGCCACCGTCTTCACGGCGCCGGCCACGCAGGTCGCCTTCTCCAACAGGAAGGGCTCGATCCCGATCCGCACCGACGTCGACGTCAAGGGGCTCGACCTCTGCGCGCAGCAGGGCGTGACGATCATGAAGGACGTCTCACGCCAGCTGCCGACGCCCGAGATGCTGATCTCGCCGGACCTCGAGGGCTCGCTGCAGGACGTCATCACGAAGTTCTGGAACACCAACGAATCCGTCGACGACGCCGCCAAGGCGATCTCCGCCGCGCTGAAGAACGGCTAAGTGGTTTCGCGCCGTCCGCTCCGCCACCTCGTCGCCTGGGCCGCGCTGCTGCCCATGGTGGCGACGGTGCTGTGGGTCTACGTCGGCAGCGTGCTGTGGTCGATGCGGATCTCGGTCAGCAGCTCGCGCACGCTGCCGATTTCCGATTTCGTCGGCCTGAAGCAGTATGCGCGGCTGTTCGACAGCGAGCGCTGGGTGCTCTCGCTGCAGAACATGGCGCTGTTCGGCGTGCTGTTCATCGCCGGCTGCCTGGCCATCGGCTTCCTGCTGGCCGTGTTCATCGACCAGCGGGTGCGCGCCGAAGGCGTGCTGCGCACGATCTTCCTGTATCCGTACGCGATGTCCTTCGTCGCCACCGGCCTCGTCTGGCAGTGGATGCTCAACCCGGAGCTCGGGCTGCAGGCCACCGTGCGCGGCTGGGGCTTCCCCGATTTCACCTTCGACTGGATCGTGCGCCAGGACGCCGTGATGCTCGCGATCGTCGTGGCCGCCGTCTGGCAGGCCAGCGGCCTCGTGATGGCGCTGATGCTGGCCGGGCTGCGCGGCATCGACGAGAGCCTGTGGATGGCCGCGCGCATCGAGGGCATCCCGAAGTGGCGCGTCTATCTCAGCATCGTGCTGCCGATGCTGGGGCCGTCGTTCGGTACCGCGTTCGTGCTGCTGTCGGTCAGCGTCGTGAAGGTGTTCGACGTCGTCGTCGCCATGACCCAGGGCGGGCCTGGGCTGGCCAGCGAGGTGCCGGCCAAGTTCATCATCGACAACCTGCTGGTGCGGGCCAACATCGGCCTGGCGTCCGCCGCGTCGACCGTGCTCCTGCTGACGGTGCTGGCGCTGCTCGCTCCGTGGTTCCATGCCCGCGCGCACGCGTCACGCCGCGCCGAGCGGGTCGCGCGCGCGCTGCGCGCGAGCGCGCAGGGAGCCGGCGCATGAACGCCATCGTCACACCCGGCGTCGACGGCCCGGGCACCGGCGCCGCCGCACCGCGGCCCGTGCGGGCCGCCGCCGGCCGCCGCCGCCTGCCGCGCCCCGCGCGCCTCGGCCTGTACGTGTTCCTCGCCACCGCCGCGTTCGCGTTCCTGCTGCCCCTGTACGTGATGATCGTCACGTCGATCAAGCCGATGGAGGAGATCCGCCTCGGCAACCTGTTCGCGTGGCCGGTCAAGCTGACGCTGGAGCCGTGGGCGCAGGCGTGGACGTCCGCCTGCACCGGCCTCGAATGCGGCGGCATCCGCGTCGGCTTCATGAACTCCGTGGCGATCGTGGTGCCCAGCACGATCCTGTCGATCCTGCTGGGGGCGCTCAACGGCTACGCGCTGTCGTTCTGGCGGCCGCGCGGGGCACAGGCGTTCTTCGTCGTGCTGCTGACCGGGGCCTTCATCCCGTACCAGGTGATGATGTTCCCGCTGATCCGCGCGCTCGCCGCGATGGGCCTGTTCGGCACGCTGCCGGGCGTCGTGCTGATCCACACGCTGTTCGGCATGCCGGTGATGACGCTGCTGTTCCGCAACTACTACGCCAGCGTGCCTCACGAGCTGTTCATGGCCGCGCGCATCGACGGCGGGGGCTTCTGGCGCATCTTCGTGCAGCTGATGCTGCCGATGTCGCTTCCCATCGTCGTGGTGGCGGTGATCATGCAGGTCACCGCGATCTGGAACGACTTCCTGATCGGCCTGGTGTTCGCCGGGCACGACTGGCTGCCGATGACCGTGCAGCTGAACAACATCATCAACACCACCACCGGCGAGCGGCTCTACAACGTCAACATGGCGGCCACGCTGCTGACGTCGCTGGTGCCGCTGACCGTGTACCTCGTGTCAGGGCGCTGGTTCGTGCGCGGCATCGCGGCCGGCGCCGTGAAAGGCTGACGTGACGGCCCGGCTCGCTCCGCTCCCCGCCTCCAGGGGCCTCGAGCCCGCTCCCGCCCGAGCGGCCGCGCGCTCGCGCGCGTCGAAGAATCCTTGCTCCGCAAGCCACCGAGAATGAACGTCAACATCCAACGACTCGCGGTGCACATGGGCGGCACCCCCGTGCTGGAGAAGCTCGACCTCGACGTCGTCGACGGCGAATTCCTCGTGCTGCTGGGGCCGTCGGGCTGCGGCAAGTCCACGCTGCTGCATGCCATCGCCGGCCTGATCGACGTCGAGGCCGGCGCAGTGCACATCGGCGGGCGCGACGTCACCTGGGCCGACCCGAAGGACCGCGCGATCGGCATGGTGTTCCAGTCGTATGCGCTCTACCCGACGATGAACGTCGAGCGCAACATGTCGTTCGGCCTGCGCGTGGCGGGCACGCCGAAGGCGGAGATCAAGCAGCGCGTGGCGCGCGCCGCGAAGATGCTCCAGCTCGAGCCGCTGCTCGCGCGCAAGCCGGCCCAGCTGTCCGGCGGCCAGCGCCAGCGCGTGGCCATCGGGCGCGCGCTGGTGCGCGAGGCGCAGGTGTTCCTGTTCGACGAACCGCTGTCCAACCTCGACGCCAAGCTGCGCACCGAGCTGCGCCGCGAGCTGAAGGCGCTGCACCGCGAGCTCGGCGCCACGATGATCTACGTCACCCACGACCAGGTCGAGGCCATGACGCTGGCCACCCGCGTGGCAGTGATGCGCGGCGGCCGCATCCAGCAGGTGGGCACGCCGGGCGAGGTCTACGCGCGGCCGGCCAACATGTTCGTGGCCGGCTTCCTGGGCTCGCCCAGCATGAACTTCATCGACGGCGAGGTCTCTGCCGGCGGCGCCGAGCCGGGCGTCGAGGCCGTCCTGGGCATCCGGCCGGAGCACCTGGCGCTGCAGCCGGCGGGCGGCAGCCTGCCCGAGGCGGAGATCACGCTGGTCGAGGCGATGGGCGCGCACGAGGTGGTCTGGCTGGACCTGCAGGGCCACCGCCTGGCCGCCATCGCCCCGGCCACGGGCACGCACCAGATCGGTGACCGCGTCGGCGTGCAGATGGACCTCGATCGCGCAAGCGTGTTCGACCCGGTGTCGCAGGAACGCATCGATCTGCACGCCGGCGCGTTCCGGCATCGCACCCGCTGATATCGTCTCGGCCATGGCAACGATCAAGGACGTCGCGAAGCTCGCCGGCGTGGGCGTGGGCACCGCGTCGCGGGTCATCAGCGGCAAGGGTTCGTTCTCGCAGGCCGCCGCGGCGCGCGTCGAGGCGGCGGCGCGCCAACTGGGCTTCCGTCCGAGCGCGATCGCGCGTGCCCTGTCCCTGCAGAGCACCGGCACCATCGGCGTGTTCGTCCCCGACTTCAAGGGCCCGTTCTACGGCCCGCTGCTGGACGCGATCGATGCCGAGCTGCGCCAGCACGACCGCCACATGGTCGCGGCCAACGGCTGCGGCGACGAGGACACCCGCCAGCAGTCGCTCGACGGCGTGCGCTTCCTGATCGAGCGCGAGTGCGACGGCATCATCATGTGCAGCAACGCGCTGCGCGATGCCGACTTCGTCGCCCTGCGCGACGACTTCGCCAACCTGGCCGTCGTCAACCGCGACGTCAAGGGCATGAAGGCGCACTGCTTCACCGTGGACCACCGCGCCGCCGGCCGCGCCGCCGCCGACGCGCTGCTGGCGCACGGCCACCGGCGCATCGCGGTCGTCACCGGCCCGGCCATCGCGGGCGACAACAAGCAGCGCCTGCAGGGCCTGTTCGACCGCCTCGTCGAGGCGGGCATCGCGGCCGATTCCGTGCTGGTGGAAGAAGGCGACTTCAGTGCGCCGTCCGGCTGGGCCGCCTGCGAGCGCCTGGTGGCGCGCAAGCCGAGGATCACCGCGCTGTTCTGCGCCAACGACCAGATGGCCATGGGCGCGATCAGCTTCCTGGGCCACCACGGCATCCGCGTGCCGCAGCAGTGGTCGGTGATGGGCTATGACGACTCCGACGTCGCCGCCTTCCTCTCGCCGCGCCTGACCAGCGTGCGCATCCCGATCGCCGAGATGGCGCTCAACGCCTGCCGCATGCTGATCAACACGCGCTTCGGCTCCGACCTGCCGGTCTCGCGCAAGTTCGTGCCCACCGTGGTGATGCGCGACTCGCTGGCCAGGGCGCCCTGAGCGAATCCGCGCACCGCGCAGCCTCGCCTGCCACGACCTGCGAAGGTGCGCCCGACGCCGCGGCAATACCCCCGAACTTCGATTTTCGGCAATAGTGAATTGCACGCCGCACGGTTTTTCCGCGCGGCGCGTCTGCCTACAGTCCTCGCACGACGACGCGCAGCCGGCGCCCCTCCCGCCAAGGCGATGCGCGCGCCACCACGAAAGCGAGAACATCATGCAGACCCGACACCTCCTCACCTCCGCCACCCTCGCGCTGGCGTTCTGCGCCCCCGGCGCCTTCGCCGCCGGCGACGGTTGCCGCACCAACGCCAACGGCGTGCAGACCTGCGACGTCGCCACCGGCAACGAGCGCACGCGTGAAGCCGTCGCCGCCGAGATCCACGCCAGGGCCGACACTTCCACCGGCTGCCGCACGAACGCCAACGGCGTGCAGATCTGCGACGTCCCGACCGGCCGCGAGCGCAGCCGCGAGGCCGTCGTCGCCGAGCTGCGCGGCCCCGGCAGCTACACGATCGAGGGCTGCCGCACGGTGGCCAACGGCGTGCAGAAGTGCGACGTGCCGTCGCCGTATGCGCTGCGTCGCGACACGGCGGTCGCGGCCGTCCATTGAGAAGCAGCCCGCCGGCCTGAACCGCGCGTCCGGCTGTTCGTCGGCCGGCACTCGCGCGCTCTCTCGACCGGCGTCCGGCACCGCCCGGACGGGCCTTGGCGGCTGCCGACGCGGCTCGTGGGCGGAGCCAGGCCCGTTGGGCGAGGCCCTCAGTGCCGCTGCACGGTCTTGTAGACGCCGCAGCCCAGCACCAGGTCGTCCGTCACGGGCACGACGAAGGACGTCTTGGGCGCGACCTGGCCCGTGGACGGGTTGAGGAACTCGTAGTCGACCCAGCCGCCGCCCTGTGCGGCCGCGGCCCAGACGTCGCGCGTGAGCTGCGTGACGTCGGTGCCCAGGATCTGCGCACCCGTCTTGCCCACGTTGTGCGGCTTGCCGGCGAACGCGTGGTAGACGAGGCCGCGATCCCACGCGAACACGTACATGTCGCGGTCGGCGAAGCCGCTGGCGGCGTCCGTGATCTCGGCCAGGCTCGCGGCGCCGCGGCGCCGGAACAGCGCGACGGCCCGGGTCACGAGCGCATGCGCCTCGTCGGCGGTGCCCTGGCGCAGGCGGAACGTGCTCACGGTGCGTGCGAGCTTGTGCGCGCGCTCGCCCAGGCCGGCCGACGCCGACGAGGTCCTCTCGACCATCGTCGCGTTCTCCTGCGTGATGCCGTCCAGACTGTGCAGCGCCTCGGACATCTGGCCCAGGCTGTTGCTCTGCTGCTCGGCCGCCAGCGTGATCGCACGCACGTTGCCCGCGACTTCCCCGATGCCCGAGACGACGCTGGACAGCAACGCGCCCACCTCGTCGATGCGCGACGTGCCCGAGCTCACGTGCTCGCTGGACGCGGCGATCAGCGACTTGATCTCGCGCGCCGCGTCGCCGCTGCGCACGGCCAGCGTGCGCACCTCGGCGGCCACGACGGCGAAGCCGCGGCCGCTCTCGCCGGCGCGCGCGGCCTCGACCGCGGCATTGAGGGCGAGGATGTTGGTCTGGAACGCGATGCCGTCGATGACGCCGATGATGTCGTGCACGCGCTGGGAGCTGGCGCGGATCGCGTGCATGGTCTCGACGGCTTCGCGCATGCGGCTGCCGCCCGATTCGGCCATCTCGTGCACGCGGCTGGCGAGCTGCTCGACCGCCCGCGCGTCCACGGCGTTCTGCTTCACGGAGCCGCTGAGGTCCTGCACGCTGGCCGAGGTCTGCTCCAGGCTCGCTGCCTGGCGCTCGGTGCGCTGCGCGAGCTCGGTGGTGCCGGCGGCGAGCGTCTCGCTGGCCTGCGACACGAACGTCGCCTCGCTGCGGATGTCGGCCACCAGCGCGGACAGGTTCGCGTTCACGTCGTCGAGCGTCGCGGCGATCGCGCCGAACTCGGCGCCGCGCACGCCGTCGACGCGGCGCGACAGGTCGCCGTCCTTCATCGCGCGGACGCTGGCCTGCAACGGCGCGAGCGAGCGCGCGAACTGGACGTGCAGCGACAGCGCGAGCACGACCGCCACGACGCCGAGCGCCAGGCATGTCACGGCGACGACGGACAGGCCGTCCACTTGCAGCAGCCGGACGCCGGCGCACAGCGCCAGTGCGACGCAGGCGAGCGCCAGCAGCATGATTCGACGGCGCACGGATGCGCCGGCCTTGGTTGGTTCCATCCCCGGTTCCTTGTTGCGGCCGCCCAGGCGGCTCTCGGTTGTCATTCTGGACAAGCGCATGCCCGGGAAAACGCCTAACAAGGGCGCCAACCGGGCGCAATTCGACGCCTGCGTCGCTCGGGGCGGGCCGGGCTCGGCCGGGAATGCGCCCGAAACCCGGCACTGATCGGGCGGTCGGACTCCACGCGCCTGCCTAGACTCGTCTGGCGCGAGAACGCTTCGCGCGGAAGGACCGCCCGCATGATCACCCCCAGCCTCAACATCAACCTGCCGTCGTCCGGCACCGCGTCGACGGCGGCCAAGTCCGCCGTGCCGCCAGCCGTTGTCCCGGCGCCCGCCGCCTCGCCGGCCCCGGCGCCGAGCGCAGCGCCGGCCCCCAGCGCGACGGTGACGTTGAGCCCGCAGGCGCTGGCAGCGAGCCATGCCGCGTCCGCGGCAGGCAACACGGCCACCGGCGCGCCCACGCCGCTTCCCGCGCCCGTGCAGCACGACAGCTCGGTCTACGAGTCGCTGAAGCACGGCATCTCGACCGCCGTTACCGACGTCGGCGACGCCATCGCGGACGGCGCGCACGCCGTGGTCGACGGCGTCGAGACCGCCGTGTCCACCGTCCACACCGTCGCGAAGGGAATCGTCGAGCTGCCGTTCGCCGCGGTGGCCAAGGCCTGCGACGCGGCCGGTGCGCTCATCGACGAGCTCTGACTTTCCGCGCCCGCGCGTCCGCATGGGGAAGAAGGCTCTGGTCGCGCTGCCGATGCCCCGATGGGACGCGGACGTCTAGGCCCGGCGCGGCACCCGCTGCGCCGGGTCGTAGAAGAACGTCTCGTCAGCGATGCGCTCGCCTTCCCAGCGCTGCCAGGCCAGTTCCTCCATGCGCGTGACGCTGCCGTCGCGCCACGTGAACTGGAAGATCCAGCGGATGACCACATGGTCGCCGTTGACGAGCACCGGGCGCACGCAGGTCGACGTGACGGACTCGGCACGCGCCATCACCTGGCGCTCGTTGGCCACGTGCGCGTCGCGGCCGACACGCGGGCTGCCCTGGTTCTCCTGCATCGTCGAGTGTTCGGTGTAGAACAGCTCGCAGGCCTGCGCATGGTCGTTGCGCTCGACCATCGCGATGAATCGTTCGAGTGTCTGCGGTGACGGCATCGGGGAGCTCCTCCCGCGCAGTATCGCCGCCGCGCCAAAGGCCTCAGGTGCCCACGGGCTTCAGCAGCGTCGCGACGACCGCGTGCTGGTAGCACGTGATCTCCCACGGATTGCCGTCGGGGTCGGCGAAGTACAGCGACCATGAGAGCTCGTGGTCCTCGGGCTCGACGGGTTGCCTGAGCTTGTCGACCAGGTGCTGGCGCCAGGCCACGAATTCCGCGGCGCCCACCGACAGCGCGATCACGCTGCGGCACGGCTGCGGCGCGGCCTCGAACAGCGCGATGTGCACGGTGCCCGAGGAGTTGGCCAGCGTCAGCGGCCCCTCGGCGGCCCAGACCTCGAGCTCGGGCACGCGCGAGAAGCCCATCACGTCGGCGTACCACTGCTCCGCCTTGTTGCGGTTCGCGACATAGACGTGGATGTGGTCGATGCGGTCGAAGACGGGGATCATGGCGTGTCGAGGAGCGGTGGACGTGGGCGGGCGGCAATTGTCGCGCCCGCGTCAGCCGTCCTTGCCGTCGATCCGGGGGGTTGCCAGCCAGGGCGCGAAGCGCCAGACGTACAAGGCGAATGCGGCGATCCAGGCGGCGCCCGCGGCACAGGCCGCCGGAGCGAACCATGCCGGCACCAGCGCCGCCGTGACGCGCAGCACGGCCGCGAGCATGAGGCAGGCATAGGCCATGACCTCCGCGCGCGACACCGCCAGCGGACGCCCCGTGTGGCCGCGCGCGGTGCGCGTGATCATGCCCAGCACCAGGCCGCCGGTGGCCCCCACCGCGAGCGCGTGCACGCCGGCGCTGCGCGCCACGAGGCCGGCCGCGGCCAGGGCCAGCAGCGCGAGGCCCGGCGCGATCCAGGCATACGACAGGTGCAGGATCCACAGGATCGGACGCCGCCGCGCGACCCACGGCTTCCATCCGGCCAGGCGCCAGGCCTGCAGCACGGCGGCCAGGGCCAGCACGGGCGCGGCGCCCGGCACGGCGCCGAGCCACAGCGCCAGACCCAGCGCCGTCGCGCCGATCGCGGCCCGATCGAGCGAACGCCGCTCGCGCAGCGTCAGACCCGGATCGACGCTGCGCGTGAAGGCGGGGATGACGCGGCCGCCGATGACGCTCTCCAGGACGATGAGCAGCGCCAGGCCGGCGAGCAACGTGGCCGCCGGATCGATGCGCCACGCGCCGAGCACGGCGGCGTGGAACGCCAGGTTGGCGGCCGCCATCGACGACAGCACCACCGCCACGCCCGCGTTGCGCGCCTGCCGCGCGCGCCAGATCAATCGTGCGAACACGGCCGCGACGACGACCAGGAAGGCGCCGTCCAGCAGCGCGAACGCCCACGCCGGCGCCAGCAACCCGGCGCAGCGGCCGGCCAGCCAAAGCGCGACGAGCGCGCCGAGGGCCGCGCCGCGCGGCGTCGCCTGGCCCGTCCACGCCTTGCCGGCCGTGAACAGGAAGCCCACGACGACGGCCATCATCGCGCCGAAGATCATCTCGTGCGCATGCCACAGCACCGGCGCGAGACCCGACGCGAGCCGGACGCGGCCCAGGAACACCGCGGGCCACAAGGCCATCGACGCGACGGCGAACGAGGCTGCCGCGAGGTAGAACGGACGGAAGCCCAGCCGCAGCCCGGGCCAGCCGTGCGGCATGGGGCCGAATGGCGCGCCGCGCCGGACGCCCGGCTCGGCGATGGTCAGCAGTCGCGTGGTCATGCTCGTCTTTCGCCCTTCGGATCCGCCGCGTGCGCAGCCCCGATCAAAAACATTCATCTTGGATGCATCTTAAAGCCGCGGCAGCCGTAAAGCAACATGTAAAATGAATCTTCATGAGATTGACCGTCTTCACCGACTACGCCCTGCGCGTGCTCCTCGTGCTGGCCACCCGCACCGAGTCGCTGGTGACGATCGCGGACGTCGCCAAGGCGTTCGACATCTCCGACGCCCATCTCACGAAAGTCGCCCACGTGCTGGGCAAGACGGGCTGGGTCGAGACCGTGCGTGGCCGCAACGGCGGCATGCGGCTGGCGGCGGCGCCGCGCACCCTCAAGCTGGGCCAGGTGATCCAGCGGCTCGAGGCCGATTTCGCGCTGGTCGAATGCTTCGGCGAGGCCAACCGCTGCGTGCTGACCGACGGCTGCGGCCTGCAGCAGGCGCTCGCGCTGGCAATGCAGGCGTTCTTCGCCGAGCTCGACCACTACACGCTGGCCGACCTTGTCGCCAGCAGCCCGGCGCTGGCCACGCTGCCGATGTGGCAGCCGCTGACCTGGCAGCCGCCGGCGCCACCGCGCAAGCTCAAGGCCTGACGCGGGCGGCAGCGGCCGGGCACGGCGGGGCCGTGCCTGCCTTTCGAGCGCCTGTCACCCCGATGTCACACGGCCGCCCGACGATCCCCCGGTTGTCTCACGCCAAGTCACGAAGAGGGATCCCCATCATGAACACCAATGTCGGCTCGATGCCCGGCGGGCTCGCCGCGCCCGACCGTCCGCGCCTGGACCACCGGCCCGGCAAGGCCACCTGGATCGTGTTCACCGGCCTGCTGCTGGCGGGCCTGGGTTACACGGCCTGGAGCATCGCGACCGACTACGCCGGCTCCGGCGAGCAGGCCACCGCGATCTGGCCGTTCGTGCTGCTGGGGCTGGCGCTGCTGATCGCGCTCGGCTTCGAGTTCGTCAACGGCTTCCACGACACCGCCAACGCGGTGGCCACGGTGATCTACACCAACTCGCTGCCGCCGCAGGTGGCGGTCGTGTGGTCGGGCCTGTTCAACTTCCTGGGCGTGCTCGTGTCCAGCGGCGCCGTGGCGTTCGGCATCATCTCGCTGCTGCCGGTGGAGCTGATCCTGCAGGTGGGCTCGTCGGCCGGCTTCGCGATGGTGTTCGCGCTGCTGATCGCGGCCATCGTGTGGAACCTGGGCACCTGGGCGCTGGGCCTGCCGGCCTCGTCGTCGCACACGCTGATCGGCTCCATCATCGGCGTGGGCGTGGCCAACGCGCTGATGCACGGGCGCGACGGCACCAGCGGCGTCGACTGGTCGCAGGCCGTCAAGATCGGCTACTCGCTGCTGCTGTCGCCGCTGATCGGCTTCGCCGTCTCCGCCTTGCTGCTGCTGGCGCTGCGCGCGCTGGTGAAGAACAAGGCGCTGTACGAGGCTCCCAAGGGGTCGGCGCCGCCGCCGTGGTGGATCCGCGGCCTGCTGGTGCTGACCTGCACGGGGGTGTCGTTCTCGCACGGCTCCAACGACGGCCAGAAGGGCATGGGCCTGATCATGCTGATCCTGGTGGGCACGGTGCCGATCTCGTATGCGCTCAACCGCGCGATGCCCGCCGACCAGACCGCGCAGTTCGCCATCGTCGCGCACGCCGCGCAGGCGTCGCTCACCGCCGACGCCCCCGGCGCCGCGTCCGCGGATGCGCGCGCGACGCTGTCGCACTACGTGCGCACCAAGGCCGTCGAACCCGACACCCTGCCCGCGCTGGCCGCCATCGCCGGCTCGATCGGCGACCAGGTGCAGCAGCACGACACGCTCGCCAAGGTGCCCGCGGCCGCGGTCGCCAACGTGCGCAACGACATGTACCTGGCCTCCGAGACGATCCGCCTGGTCGACAAGGACGCCCACGTCAGGCTGGCCGCCGACACCCACGACAAGCTGATGGCGTTCAAGAAGAACATCGATGCGGCGACCAAGTTCATCCCGCTGTGGGTGAAGGTCGCGGTGGCGATCGCACTCGGCCTGGGCACGATGGTGGGCTGGAAGCGCATCGTCGTCACCGTCGGCGAGAAGATCGGCAAGACGCACCTGACCTACGCGCAGGGCATGTCGGCAGAGCTGGTGGCGATGTTCACGATCGGCCTGGCCGACAACTTCGGCCTGCCGGTGTCCACCACGCACGTGTTGTCCTCCGGCGTGGCGGGCACGATGGCCGCGAACCGGTCGGGCCTGCAGTGGGCCACGATCCGCAACCTCGCGATGGCCTGGGTGCTGACGCTGCCGGCCGCCATCCTGCTGTCCGGCTCCCTGTACTGGCTCTTCGCCAGGCTGTTCTGAATCCGGAGGAACTCACATGAATGCATTGTTCGACCAGGACGCGATGCGCCGCCGCATCGAGCGCGAGCTCGTCGACGGCTACGACGAAGAGATCGAGATGGAGATGGAGGACCGCCTCGTCGCCGACCCGCTGGACGCCAGCGGGGAGGACGCGACGGCGCGCGCGCGCTACTTCCGCGAGCTGTTCCGCCTGCAGGGCGAGCTCGTGAAGCTGCAGGACTGGGTGTCGAGCACGCGCCAGAAGGTGGTGATCCTGTTCGAGGGCCGCGACGCGGCCGGCAAGGGCGGCGTCATCAAGCGCATCACCCAGCGCCTGAATCCGCGCGTGTGCCGCACCGTCGCCCTGCCCGCGCCCAACGACCGCGAGCGCACGCAGTGGTATTTCCAGCGCTACGCCGCGCACCTGCCCGCCGCCGGCGAGATGGTGCTGTTCGACCGCAGCTGGTACAACCGCGCCGGCGTCGAACGCGTGATGGGCTTCTGCACCGACGACGAATACGAGGAGTTCTTCCGCTCCGTGCCCGCGTTCGAGGGCATGCTGCAGCGCTCGGGCATCAAGCTGATCAAGTACTGGTTCTCGATCACCGACGACGAGCAGGAGCTGCGCTTCCTGAGCCGCATCCACGACCCGCTCAAGCAGTGGAAGCTGAGCCCGATGGACCTCGAGAGCCGCCGCCGCTGGGAGGAGTACACCAAGGCCAAGGAAGTGATGCTGGAGCGCACGCATTCCGCCGAGTCGCCGTGGTGGGTGGTGCAGGCCGTCGACAAGAAGCTGGCGCGCCTGAACTGCATCCGCCACCTGCTCGGGCAGTTCCCGTACACGGAGGTCGAGCATCCGCCGGTGCAGCTGCCCGAGCGCCTGCGCCACGAGCACTACTCGCGCCAGGCCGTGCCGGAAGAGATGATGGTGCCGGACTACTACGGCGGGAGTTGACGAGCCATCCCGACATTGCTTTCGGAGGTCGGGCGGCTCGAACGACCCGTCCTACCGGAGCAGCGGACGCACGCCCTCGTCCGACACCACCGCCGCGCCGCGCAGCTCGTGCGACGCCGCGATGCCCGCCACCACGAGCGCGCGCGGATCCGCCGCCGCGACGTCGCGGGCCTGCTCCAGCGCGTCGCACGCGAACTGGTTGCACACGTCCGAGCGGCGCTCGCGCGGCAGCGTGCAGCCGGCACGGCCGTGGAACAGGCAGGAGCCGCGCAGGTGCTGCGCACCGATGAAGCCGAGCCAGTGGTCGACCGCATCGGCCCAGGCCGCGCCGGGATGGCGTGCGAGCCAGGCGCGCAGGTCCTGCGGCTCGAGGAAGGCGCGGCCGTCGAGGCCGAAACGGCAGCAGCGGCCGCGGCACAGCGTGCACAGCGGGGCATCGAGCGCCGAGCCCGGTTCGTCGGCGGGCGTGGCGCCCGGCGGATCCACCGCGGCCGGCTTCTCGGCCTCGAGGGCCAGCAGGAACGCGCGCAACTGCGCGACGTCGGCCGCGTCCGGCGGCGCCATCTCCGCGGCGTGATCGCGCAGCCACACGACCGGCGCGGCCGCCAGCGCGGGCGCGCTCCAGGCGCGGGCGGCCGCGGCCTTCGCGGCATCGAGCTCGCTCGCCAGTCCGGCCGGCGCGAAGGCGGCGGCGGCGGTCTTCGCGCGGGTGGACATCGGCGGCGAGCGGGTCATGCGGCCATCGTAGCCCTGCCAGTTTCCGAAAGGCATGACAGGCCATGAGGACACACGTCCCGCTCCTATCATCCGCCCCGACCTCACTCTTTCCTTCAAGCCACCCCATGCTGTTCACCCCGCTCAAGATCCGCAACCTGCCGCTGTCCAACCGCACGGTGATGGCGCCGATGACCCGCAGCCGCGCCCTCGAGGCCAACACGCCCAACGCGCTGATGGCCGAGTACTACGGCCAGCGCGCCTCCGCCGGCCTCATCGTCACCGAAGGCACCTCGCCGTCGCCCAACGGCCTGGGCTATGCACGCATTCCCGGGCTGTTCGACGCAGGCCACGTCGCGGGCTGGAAGCTCGTGACGGACGCCGTGCACGCCAAGGGCGGCCGCATCGTCGTGCAGCTGATGCACACCGGGCGCGTCGGGCACGTGGCCAACCTCCCGGCCGGCGCAGAGGTCCTCGGCCCGACCGGCGAGACCCTGCCCGGCGAGATGTACACCGACGCCCACGGCATGCAGCCCCACACCGCGCCGCGCGCGATGACCGAGGCCGACATCGCCCAGGCGGTGGAGGAGTTCGCGCAGTCGGCGCGCCTGGCCATCGAGGCCGGCTTCGACGGCGTCGAGCTGCACGCGGCCAACGGCTACCTGATCGAGCAGTTCCTCAACGCCAACGTCAACACGCGCACCGACGGCTACGGCGGCAGCATCGGCGGCCGCAACCGCTTCGCGCTGGAGGTGGCACGCGCCACGGCGGCGGCCATCGGCGGCGACAAGGTCGGCATCCGCCTGTCGCCCTACGGCGTGTTCAACAGCACCGGTCCGTTCGCCGACGTCGATGCGCAGTACCTCGCGCTGGTGACCGAACTCTCGACGCTGGGCCTGCTGTACCTGCACGTGCTCGATCACTCGGCGATAGGTGCGCCGGTCGTGCCGGCCGCGATCAAGACGACGCTGCGCCGCGCGTTCAACGGCCCGTTCATCGCCGCCGGCGGCTTCGACGCGGCCAGCGCGCAGCAGCTGCTGGCTGCGGGCGACGCCGACCTGGTGGCCTTCGGCCGCCCGTTCCTCGCCAACCCCGACCTCGTCGCGCGCATGAAGGCCGCCGCGCCGATGAACGACGCCGACATGGCCACGTTCTACACGCCGGGCGCCAAGGGCTACACGGACTATCCGGCGCTCGCCTGAGCGCGGCCAGGGCCCGTTCAGGCCCTAGTCGCGGCGGCGGAAGGCGATCCAGCCCGCCAGGCCGGTGAAGCCGCCCACCAGCACGGCCACCCACAGGAAGCCGTGCGGATCCTGCGCCAGCGGGATGCCGCCGACGTTCATCCCCAGCAGGCCGGCGACGAGGTTGATCGGCAGGGCGAGCACGGTCACGACGGTCAGCGTGAACACGCTGGAATTCGTGTGCTCGCCCACCTGCGCGGCGATCTCGTCCTGCAGCAGCTTGATGCGGTCCTGCAGCGAGGCGAGGTCGCGCAGCACCAGCGAGAACTCCTCGGTGGCCTGGCGCAGCGCGTCGAGGTCCACGTCGCTCGTCCACGGCGGCGGCTGGCGCAGCAGGCGGAACAGCGCGCCGGGCTCGGGCGCGAGCAGGCGCTGCAGGCGCACCAGCACGCGGCGCAGCTTGCCGAGATCCTCGCGCTTGTCGCCCAGGCGGCCGACCAGCAGCTTGTCCTCCACCTCGTCCACCTGCAGCGTGGCCTGGCGCACGATGCGCACCATCACGTCGCCCTGGTCGCGCAGCAGGCGGTCCAGGAACAGCAGCGACGAGCGGAACGTGATGCCCTGGCGCACCGCGTTGCGCAGCCGGTCGATCGAACGCAGCGCATGCACGCGCGCCGTGATCGCCATGCGCGGGCCGACGTTGGCCCACAGGGTCTCGATCTGCGAGGGGTCGAACGAGAACTCGAAGGACACGTCGTTGACGACGGCCACCAGCGTGTCGCGCGCGTCCTCGATGCGCGTCGAGCGCGACCCCTCGTGCAGCGCCTCGAAGAACTCCGGCGCGACGGCCAGGTTGCGCGCGATCCAGGGCTCGGCGCCGGCGTCGGTGAGGTTGAAGTGCAGCCAGACGAAATCGCCCGGGGCGGCGGTCGCCTCGTCCGCGAGCCAGGCCAGCGCGCCGGCCAGGTCGATCGCCACGCCGGGCGCGCCGCCCGCGAACAGGTAGCCGCAGATCAGGCCGTTGGGGTCGGAGCCGTAGCGCATGTCGCCGAGGGCGGACGGCGTGCCGGCGGTTTGCGCGATTCGTTCTTGCTGGCTCATTGCCGGGACCTCCCCATGACGACCGCCGGATGGTAGCGCGCGACCTTGCGGGACTTTTACAGGCCCGTGGCAAGATCGTCGCCATCGGCACCCGGTGCCTTCTCGACCGTACCGCATGAATGTCCCGCTTCGCGCGACCGCCGCCCTGCTCGCGGCCTCGCTGACCTTGCCCGCCTCCAGCGCCGACGCTCCTGCGCCCGTCGCCTCCGCCGCCGCCTCCACGCCCGTTCCGGCGAGGTGCGCGGCGCCCACCGCCGACAAGGCCGCCAACCGCGCCTGCGCGCTGGCGCTGGCCAAGGCCGCCGACGCCGACCGCGCGGCCAACCGCAACGACGCCGCGCTGGATGCGCTGGCGCGCGCCGACCGCTTCCAGCCCGAGGACCTGCGCTTCATCACGGCACACGCCGGCCTGAAGCTCAAGCTCGCCAACCAGCTCACGCCTGCGGGCATCGAGGCCGCGGCCAAGGCGGCGCCCGGCGACGTCGGCCTGGCGATGCTGCACGCCGAGCTGGCGTCGGCAAAGAAGGATCACGCCGCGGCGCTGGCCGACATCGACCGCGTGATCGCGGCACGCCCGGGCTCGGCGCAGGCCTGGGAGATGCGCGCGTCGATCGACGTGGCGCGGCCCGACTTCCCGGCCGCGCGTGCCGACGTCGAGCACGCGCTGGCGCTCGATCCGAAGTCGCCGGTGGTGCTCCGGCTGCGCGGCGTGCTGCGCAACAACGCGGGCGACCATGCCGGCGCGCTGGCCGACTACGAGGCCGCCCACGCGCTCGCGCCTCGGCCGGACGACCCGTTCGTCATCGGCTCGACGCAGTTCCTGATGCGCCAGTTCGGCGACGCCGCAGCGTCGCTGGCCAAACGTCCGCCGCCGGCGCCGGACGGCTTGTACTGGCGCATCTGGCGCTATCTGGCACTCGCGCGTCTGACCGGCATGGAGCGCGCCAGCGGCGCACTGGGCCCCGGCACGCCGCCCGGCCCGGGCCTGCCGTGGCCGGCGCCGGTGATCGACTTCCTGCGCGGCTCGATCAGCGAGGGCGCGCTGCTGGCCGACGCGAAGCGTTCGCAGGACGCGCGCGACCTGTCGCAGGTCTGCGAAGCCCACTTCTACCTGGGCGAGGACGCCGTGCTGCGCCAGCGGCCGGACGCCGTCGAACAGCTCCGCGCCGCCGCCAGGGAGTGCCCGGTCAACTTCCACGAGTACGAGGGCGCGACGGCCGAACTTCGCGCGATGGGCGCGCCGCTCACCGCGCCCGGGCCCACCATCGCCGCAGCGGCCGCTGCGTCCGCGGCGTCGGCCGCGTCGCAGCCGAAATAGGCCTCGTGCGCCGCCTTGCGCTGGCGCCCGCCGAGTTCGGACGGCCTCCCCGCAGATCGGGGATGAGGCACGAGAAAACGGCCCGCGCGAGGCGGGCCGGGACACATCGCTGGCGGTTCGGACGGGCGGTCCGCGCCGGCGTCACTGCATCGTGTAGCTTTGCTGCGCGGTGTCGATGGCGTAGTTCTTCGTGGTGTCCCAGTACGTGAAGCTGTACCTGACGACGTCACCCGTCTTCAGGCCGCTGATCACGTAGGTATTGGTCGTGCCGCTGAGGGTCATGCGCACGTTCATCTGGCCGCCGTTGTTGACGGTGTAGTGCACGTCGGCCCAGCTGCCGGTCGACGTGTTCAGCTGCAGCGTGCTGGCGGACGTCTGCGTGATGGACGTCGGTCCGCTGGGCGGCGGCGGCGGAGGGGTCGTACCCGAATCCCAGACGATGTCGTCGATCGCGAACTGGAACGCGGTACCGGGCATGGCCGAGTCACTCGCGATCATGAAGATGTCGTGCAGGGATTGCAGCGCGATCTTCGGGCCGGCCAGGTCGGAGACCGGAATCGTCGCCTGCGCCCAGTCACCGTTGCGCACCAGGCCATAGGTGGGCGCGTTGGCCGGGAAGCTGATCCAGTTCTGGTTGGTGTAGGTGTCGCCGATGCCGACCTTGAAGGCCACGTTCGCCGGGATCTTGATCCGGAAGGACATCTTGCCGTTGCGGAAGTTCGTCATGTCCTTGATGTCGCGGGACTGGATCCCGCCGCCGAACCACTGGCCGGGCGCCGTGTAGGCCCAGGCGATGACGTTGCTGCCTTCGTACGGGGCGATGTTGCCGGCCGCCATCGACGCGGTGTTCCACATGTAGATGTCGGAGCTCGTCCCGGCCACCAGCTTGTGGGTCACCGGCGTGTTGTCGGTGAAGACACCGAACTTGCCGGTCTCGGGAACGATCTGGTTGCCCAGCTTGACCGTGCCCTTGCCGTCGAGCTGGTAGACGCGCACATAGTCGACGTACATCGTGCCCGGCAGCGGGGCGGTCACCTGGGCAGGCGTCGCCGCATCCGTGAAGTTGCCGCCGACCGCCAGGTTCAGCAGCAGGTAGAACGGGGCCTGCAGCGACGCCGAGTTGACCGGCAGCGGGGCGTCGTACATGTCGTGCTCGACGCCGTTGTCGACGATCGTGAAACGCATCTGCGCATCGGTCCAGTACAGGCGATACGTGACGAAGCGGTTGGCGAGCGACGTCGGCGCCACGTAGTAGCTCTTGGTCTGCCAGGAGGTGGATGCGGCGCACGACTCATTGCCCGGGACGCAAGCCGCCTGCTGGTAGGTGATCACGTTCGAGCCGACGAAATTGTTCGGCGAGGGGGCGCCGGCGGCCGACCAGGAGGCCTGCTTGTGGCCCTGCTCCATCACGTCGATCTCGCCCTTGGCCGGCCAGGACTGCGCCGTCGTGCCCAGGAGCCACGCAGCCGGCCACAGCCCGGTCTGCACGTTGGGCGCGGCCATGCGCACCTCGATCATGCCGTACTGCACCTGCACCTTGTTGTACGAGTCGACCTTGCCGGAGGTGAACTGGCTGTTGCCGGCGACTTCCCGGCGCGCCTGGATGGCCAGTGCGCGGGTGCCGGGCTCGAACGGCACGTTGACGATGGACAGGTTGTTCGGACTGTAGGACTCCAGCTCGGCGTTGCCGTAGCCGCACAGGCCGATCTGGCATCCATCGCCGTTGTATGGCGTCCAGACATTGGTATCCAGCGCCGTGCCGTTGAACTCCTCGGACCACAGCAGGGCCCCGATGGTCGGGTTGGTGACGCTGGCGCTGGCCTGCGCCGCGCAGGCCAGCGCCAGGCCGGCGGCCGCGATGCGGGCCAGGACGATTTTTCCAAAGGACAAGTCGATATGCACGTCGTCTCCTATTCTTCTCGGCTACGAGAATCATTCGAATTGGGCAGCTCCACGGCCGCCGTGTTTCACCAACCTGGATACGTGGTTCCGACTCGGCAGATTCAGCTTCTTGTGGAAGCATTCCAAATCAGTACGCCACCGTGCCGGACCTGTCTTCAATCTGCGCGGAGCGCCGCGACGGCAAACCGTGCAAGGGACGGTTCCTTGTTCCGCGACGTCAGTCGCCCCCCGCTCGGCAGCGGGCACAGGCCCTTCGTGCGCGGTACTGCCGCGCCACGCGGTTGAATTCCTTTGACAGGATTCAATCTTCCTGCTGGGCAATATCAGGGAAATCCGGATCAATCCACGATCGAATATGGCAGCCAGACTGACCACCGGATCGCGGTATCAGCATGTCGGTGAAAAATCCCACATCTTTGAAAGCGCTTTCAAATGTGGTTGCATGCAATGTAGTGCGACTCAAAAATCGCGTCAACGGGCTCGATGGATATTCCCGATAGGAATTACCCGAGGGAAGCGTTTGGACGATTGCTTCGGGGCATTCATACCGAGGCGGCGAGGGCCGTCCGCAGACTCGAAGAGCCTCGGCTCGAACGGCCTTGCGTGCTGGGCGCCGACAGGAACGAGCGGGCCGACGGCACGACGCCGGCGGCCCTGCACGCTCACTTCAACTCGGTCGTGTAGTTCACCGGCACCCATTGCCACGACTTGCCGGCCGCGCGCAGGTGGCCCAGACCGGGAAACTGCAGGTGGGCGGCGGCCACCAGCGAGCCGTCCTTCGCCGCCTGCCTGAAGACCGCGTCGCGCGCGGCCGCGGCGGCCTTGGCGTCGGAGTCGAACGCGATCGTCACGCCGGGATCGGGCAGCTGCACCGCGGCCACGTGGATCAGGTCGCCGATCACGACCAGGCGCTGGCCCTTGCTTTCGACGACGTAGCTGGTGTGGCCGGCGGTGTGGCCGTGCGTGGCGTGGGTGCGGATGCCGGGCACCGGCTCGCCGTCGCCTTCGAACGGCTGGTACTTGCCGGCGGCCACGTACGGATTGACCGAGGCCATCGCGCCCTGGAAGAAGCCCTTCATGTCGGGCGGCGCCTTGTCGAGGTTGGCCTGCGACAGCCAGAAGTCCGACTCCGCCTTGTCGGCGTGCAGCGTGGCGTTGGGGAACACGCGCTGGCCGTCGGCCGACAGGCCGCCGACGTGGTCGGGATGGAAGTGCGTGATGAAGATGTCGTCGACCTGTTCCGGCTTGTACCCGGCCGCCTGGATGCTGGCGGCGAGCTTGCCCAGCGTCGGGCCGAACAGCGAGCCCGAGCCGGCGTCGATCAGTACCAGCCTCGTGCCGGTGTTGACCAGGAACGCGTTGACGGAGGTCTCGAGCGGCGCCTTGACGAAGTCGCGCGCCAGGGCCGCGTTCGTCTTCGCGGCCGGCTCGTGCAGCAGCTTGGACACGTCGAGGTCTACGGTGCCGTCGCTCAGCGCGGTGATCTCGAACTCGCCCAGCATGGCGCGGTGGAAGCCGGGCGCCTGCGTGCGCACCTGGGGCGCGGCGGCATGGGCCGCGGGCGCGGCGGTCAGCAGGGAGGTGCCGCCGAGGACGATGGCGGCTGACAGGAGGCTCAGAGGAAACAGGTGTCGGAAACGGGTCATCGGGTTCTTTCGTTGGGGCCGGCGGGCCGCCGGCCGGGGGTGCGGATCGCATTGTGTTGTTTTGCGATTTCCAGAACAATCCAAAGATCTGCAAAGCATCGTTGCGATCTACGCAACCTAAAAACCATGATCGACGCCCTCCACAGCTTCCTCGCCGTCGCCTCGTCCAGCAGCTTCTCGCAGGTGGCCAAGGCCCAGGCCGTCGCCGTGTCGTCGGTCACCCGCAAGATCGACTGGCTGGAGGCCGAGGTCGGCACGCGGCTGTTCCATCGCAGCTCGCGCCGCGTGATGCTCACCGACGCCGGCGAGCAGTTCCTGCCGCGCGCCCGCAACATCCTGGCCGAGCTCGCGCAAGCCAAGGACGCCCTCGCCTCGATCGATGCCGACCCGCGCGGCACGATGACCGTCACCGCGCCCACCATCTTCGGCCGCCGCCACCTCGCGCAGGCGGTGGCGGGATTCCTCGAGCGCTACCCGATGATCGAGGTCGACCTCCACGTGAGCGACGCGCTGGTCGACCTGGCCGAGCAGCGCGTCGACGTCGCCATCCGCATCGGCGTGCTGCCGGACTCCGACCTGGTCGCCACGCGCCTGGCCACGCAGCACCCGCTGGTGGTGGCCAGCCCGGGCTACCTCGCGCGCCATGGCCGCCCGGCGCGCCCCGAAGACCTGCTGCACCACGACTGCATCGCCGCCGCCACGGCCAGCACCGGCGGCCCGGCCTGGCGCTTCGCCGGCGTGAACCGCGGCGCGGCGCTGCCGGTGCGCGGCAAGCTGCGCACCGACGACAAGGACTGCGCGCTGCAGGCGGCGCTGGCGGGCATCGGCATCGCGTTCCTCGCGAGCTGGGTCGTCAGCGAGGACATCGTCGCCGGCCGGCTCGTCTCGCTGTTCCCGGACATGAAGCCGGCCGACCCGGCGTCGCTGCCGGCGATCCACGCGGTGCGCATGCCCGGGCGCTCGTCCGAGGCGAAGGCGCGGCTGTTCATCGCGCACCTGCGCGAGGCGATCGGCGAAACGCCGTACTGGGATACCGCGCTCGACCGCCCTCGCACGCCCGCCCAGGGGCGCCGCCGCGTGGCGCACATGCGCTGAAGCGCGCGAACTTCAATCGTGGGAGACGGCCCCGGATTCGCAGGCCAGGTGCATGGCCGGCGACCGTGGCGCGCTAAAAAGCAACCCATCGCCCACCGGGCATCCGGGAAACGTCGACATGCCCAAGGTTCCGACCCGTCGCCCCGCCGATCCCCGTTCCAGGGTGGATCGCATCCACGACCGCATCAGGAACAACCGGGTCGCTGCAATCGCCATTGTGCTAGCGGCCGGCGTCGGTGCACTCGCGAGCTTCACGGACTCGGTGCGCAAGCTCGGCGACGCGCTGCCGACGATCAGCGACACCAGCGTCGCGGGGCAATGGAAATCGGAAGCGGCCGAGTTCTATCCGGGAACGGGCCCGGAATACCTGCGGCTGTACCTGCAGGAAGCGGGGCCCGGCCAGGTCGTGGGCCTCGTCCAGTTCGGCGGCGGCGCGGCCTCACGCCGCCGCTCGTTCTCGATCATCGACGGCCGGCGCGATGGCAAGGCCGTCACGCTGTCCTTCGACAGCGGCAGCGGGCTGCACGAATCGGTGTCGGGCAACCTGGCCAGCGGTGCGCTGCACCTGGTCTATCGAAACGAGCGCAGCGCAGCGGTCGCTGTCACCATGGGCCGCATCGAGCAGTCGACGCAGCTCGTCCAGGGCCACCTGGCCATCCTCTACAAGGGCAAGGAATACGCGGCGCCCGCCGCGGCTTGCGCCCGGATGCTCAGCGAGCTCGACCCGCCGCAGACGCTGCGGCTCGCGGAGCCGCCCGACGACTGGGGCAACGTCCATTGCGTCGGCCAGCTGCCAGGCGGCGCCGAGGGCTTCGACATGCGGCAAAACGACGTGCAGCAGTGGGTGATCTGCCCGGCCGGATCGCGCGTCGCGCTCGTCAACGGATTCGGTTCGGAGCGACCGCGGCAGGCCATGGCCTGCGAGTGCGACGGCACGCGGCTGGCGTCCGGCAATCGGTGCGCCGCGGCCCGTTGACACGGCGTCTGCACGCCTGCCTCGCGCGGCGGCCGCGACGACGAAGATCGGCCCGATGCCGCTGCGGGCCCCGCGGGGGCTGCTGCCTATGGTCGCGTTCAGGGGCGCGAACCGACTGTCGCGGCAATGCACAGGCATCGGCGCCGCCGGCAACGCCTTGAGCAGATCCAGCCGGGCGGGTGCGGCGCGCACATCAGTTGCTCACCGGCTGGAAGCGCGGGTCGCCGAACTGCCACAGCATGAACGACCAGCGGTCGGCCGCCAGTTCCTGGCGCTGCTTCTTCGTCGCGCCGATGCCGTGGCCGCCGTCGTACTGGATGCGCAGCAGCACCGGCTTGCCCGAGGCCGACGCGGCCTGCAGGCGTGCGGCCATCTTCATCGACTCCCAGGCCGGCACCCGCGGGTCGTTGATGCCGGTGGTCAGCAGCGTGGCCGGGTACTTCGTGCCGTCCTGCACGTGGTGGAACGCGTCCATCTCCAGCAGGCCGTTGAACTGCTGCCGGTCCGCGACGCTGCCGAACTCGGGGATGTTGGGCACGCCGTTGGCCGAGGTCTCGGCCCGCAACGCGTTGAGCACGCCCACCTCGGGCACGGCCACCGCGAACAGGTCCGGCTGCTCGGTGATGGCGCGGCCGACCGTGATGCCGCCGGCGCTGCCGCCGTTGAGCGCCATCTTCGCCGAGCTCGTGTAGCCGTTCTTGACCAGCCATTGCCCGCAGGCGATCGCGTCCTTCCAGGTGTTGGGCTTGGTCAGCTGCTTGCCCGCCAGGTGCCAGTTCTCGCCGTAGATGCCGCCGCCGCGCACGTGGCAGGTGGCATAGACGCCGCCCAGCTCGTACCAGGCCAGCTGGCGCGGCGCGTAGCCGGGCGCGTCGACGACGCCGTAGGCGCCATAGGCCTCGAGGATCAGCGGGTTGCCGCCGTCGAGCTTCATGTCCTTGCGGTGCACGATGGACAGCGGGATCTCGAGCCCGTCGTGGCTCTTGACCTTGACCTCCTCGGCCACGAGGTCGGCCGGCGCGCCGAACGGGCCCGCGACCTGCAGGCCGGTGTCGGTCACCGGGCCGCCGTTGCCGGCCACGCTGTAGAACGCCTCGTCGTGCGTCCACGAGTCGATGGAGACGACGACGCCGGCGCGCGTGAGGTCGCTGTCGACGATGGTCACGGCCCCGGAGGCGGGCAGTTGCACCGGCTCGGGTTGGGCGTCCTTCGCATACGGCAGGCGGTACAGCTTGCCGACGGTGGCGTCGCGTGACTGGATGTACAGGCCGTCCTTGGCCGCGGCAATGCGGTCGACCACCTCCTCGCCCGGCGGGACGACGACGTCGGCCAGCTGGACGTCGGGATGCGACACGCTCGTGCGGATCACCTTGTAGCGCGACGCGTTCAGGTGCGTCAGCAGGTACAGGTCGTCGCCGTGGATCGCGAAGCCGGTCACCTGCGACTCGCGCCCGACCAGCTTGCGCCACTTCAGCTTCGGGTCGAGCACCTTGCCCTGCGGCGCGGCGTAGAGGTCGATCTCGTTCTCGACGCCGTTGGCAGGGATCGCCACCGTCCAGCCCGTGCCCACCACGGGCGTGACCACCGGCATCTCGGCCGCCGCGATCTTCAGGTGCGTGTCGGTGCCCGCGGCGAGCACGGCCACGTCGGCCGCGCCGCCCTTCATGCGGTGGAACCACGCGGTGGCGTGCTTGTACTTGTCCGTCTCGGGGGCGCCCGGGGCCAGCGCCTGCAGGCGCATGTAGAAGAAGCCGGAGTCGTCCGGCAGCCAGGCGACGTAGCTGTAGTGCGCGCGGTCGATCGGCGCGATCACGTCCTTGCCGGTGGCCACGTCCATCACGTGGATGACCGCCTCTTCCGAGCCGCCCGCGGAGATCGCGTAGGCCACGTACCTGCCGTTGTTGGACGCCTGGAAGAACTCGATGGCGTGGGGCGTGCCGTCGGCCCGGGCCAGCGCGTCGGGATCGACCAGCAGGCGTTCCGCCCCCTTCCAGCCCTGGCGCACGTAGAGCTTGAGCTGGTTGTCGTCGGCGCCGCGCTTCTCGTAGAACACGAGGCCGCCGCCGGACAACGCGACGAACTGCACGCGCTCCCTGACCGAGTCGTCGAGCTCGCGGATGCGCGCGAGCAGCGGCGCGCGGCCCGGGATCGCGTCGAGCACCTCGCGCGCGTGGCCGGCCTGCGCCTTCGCCCACTGCTGCACGTCGGGGGCCGACAGGTCCTCCATGTAGCGGTAGGTGTCGGTGACGGTGGTACCGAAGTAGGTATCGGTGACGGCCTTCACGGGCGCGACGGGGGCTGGGGTCGCGACGGCCTGCGCCAGGGTGCTGGCGGCGGCCAGGGCGGCGCAGATCGTGCGCAGCGCCAGGTTCGAACGGGACATGGGCAAAACTCACGCGGCTTGTCGGAGCGCGGAGTATGCCAACGGCGGCGAGGCCTTCCCGTCAGCAATTACGCGTGTTGGGCAAGGTTCCCTAGGGGACTTCCCCGAGGGGTGACACCCTGTTACCCGCTCAACCGATCGCGGCGTAGGCGCCGCTGCCGTCGGGCCACGGTGTCAATACCTCGAACCCGTCATGCGTGACGGCCACCATGTGCTCCCACTGCGCCGACAGCGAGTGGTCGCGCGTCACCACGGTCCAGCCGTCGGCGAGCTCGCGCGTGCCCGGCTTGCCGGCGTTGACCATGGGCTCGATCGTGAACACCATGCCCTCCTGCAGCCGCATCCCCTCGCCGCGGCGGCCGAAGTGGCAGACCTGCGGGTCGTCGTGGTAGATCTGGCCGATGCCGTGGCCGCAGTAGTCGCGCACGATGCTGAAGCCGGCCTTCTCGGCCACCTGCTGGATCGCATGGCCCACGTCGCCCAGCGTCGCGCCGGGCCTGACGGTTCGGATGCCGGCGCGCATCGCCTCGTAGGTGGTGTCCACCAGCCGCTTCGCGAGCACGCCCGGCGTGCCGACGTAGTACATGCGGCTGGTGTCGCCGTACCAGCCGTCCTTGATCACGGCGACGTCGATGTTGAGGATGTCGCCGTCCTTGAGCGCCTTGTCGCCGGGGATGCCATGGCAGACCACGTGGTTGACCGAGATGCAGGTCGTCTTCGGGTAGCCGTGGTAGCCGACGTTGGCGGGCACCGCCTTCTGCACCTCGACGATGTGCTCGTGGCACAGGCGGTCGAGCTCGTCGGTGGTGACGCCGGCCTTGACATGCGGTGCGATCATGGCCAGCACGTCGGCCGCGAGCCTGCCGGCGGCGCGCGCCAGCGCGACCTCCTCGGGCGACTTGACCAGGTTGGCGCCGCGCCTCATCGCGCGGCCTTCCGGATCACCTTGCTGGCCGTGGCCGACGCCGCGGCGGCCACCTCTGGCTTGACGAAGGCCAGCGCGCCGCCGCCGGCGCGCGCGTCGCGCAGCATCAGCTGGCAGATGTCGCCGTAGTTCAGCTCGGGATGCAGTTCCGCCAGCATGCCCACGCGCAGCCAGTGCTCGGCCTGCGAGTTGATCGAGCGGCTCAGCGCGTCGCTGGCGTCGCGCAGGTTGTCATGCATCAGGTCGGAGATCTTCACGATGCCCATGTCGGCACTCCAAATATACGTTCCATATATGGAGTGTATATCAACCCGGTCAGGCCCGCAGGACCTCCAGCGGCCGCACCGTCAGGTACAGCGGCACGGGCTGGCGCACCCCGCGGATGATCTTGAGCACGCAGTCGCGGTTGACGCGGCTGGCGTCGAGCGCCTGGTGCAGCGCATCGACGCTGGGGATCGCCACGCCGTCCAGCCCCACGATCAGGTCGCCTTCGCGCACGCCCACCCGCGCGGCCGGGCTGTCGGGCTCGACGCTCATCACGCGCACGCCGGTGGACTCGGGCAGCTCGTACGTGAGCACCACGCGCCGGTGCAGCGCCTGCGTCTGGCCCGCCACGCCGAGGTAGCCGCGGCGCACGCGCCCGTGCTGCAGCAGCTGCGGGATCACCCAGTGCGCGATGTCGGCCGCCACGGCGAAGCAGATCGCCTGCGCGCCGCGGATGATGGCGGTGTTGACGCCGATGACGTCGCCGTTGGAGTCCAGCAGCGGCCCGCCCGAGTTGCCGGGGTTCAGCGCCGCGTCGGTCTGGATGACGTCGGGGATGAGCCGCCCCGTGCTCGTGCGCATGCTGCGTCCCAGCGCGCTGACGATGCCGGCCGTGACCGTGTGCTCGAAGCCCAGCGGATTGCCGATGGCGATCGCGATCTGGCCGCGCTTCAGGCCGGCCGAGCGGCCCAGCGGGGCGTGCGCCAGCGCTCCGCGCGAGAGTCCGTCGATGCTCAGCACGGCGAGGTCCGTGTCGGGGTCGTCGCCGACCCAGCGCGCGTCGAACTCGCGGCCGTCGGCCAGCGAGACCTGGTGGCGCAGCTCGGGCCGCGCGCCCGCCGGCGGCTTGCCCGCGCGCACGACGTGCGAATTCGTCAGCACGTAGCCGTCGGGCGTGAACAGGAAGCCGGAGCCGCCGCCGAGGCTGGCGCCGGTGCCGCCCGCGCCGTGCAGGCGCACCGCGGCCACGCTGGGCCCGACCCGCTCCACCACCTCGCTGACCGTGCGCGAGTAGGCGTCCTGCAGGAAGGCATCGTTGGCACCCATGGGAATCTCCTTCGAGCTCGCAGGTGGGTGGCGATGGCCGCGATTTCAAGACCCGCCGCCGCCCGCGGCGTCGAGGGCCCCGCGAGCGCCGGTGCGCGGGTCGATCGCATGTTCGCAGTGCTGCACGGCGCCGGCACCGAGGTCACAATCGGACGATGCGTCCCGCCGACGTCCTCCCGCCCACCCGCGACCGTGCGCTGCTGGCCGCGACGCTGGGCGTGATCCTGTTGACCTGGGCGGCCGTGGCGTTCGCCTGCTGGCGCGGGCGCGAGGACGCCATCGACGACTGGCGCTACTTCCTGGCCAACTTGTCGGAGATGGCCGCGCAGCACGCCGACCAGACGCTGGCCGCGGCCGACGCCGTGCTCGAGCGCGTGGTCGACGACGTCAAGGGCATGGCGCCCGTCGACGCCGGCGACCTGGCGCGCAAGGCCGGCACGCGCGAGACCTACGAACTGCTGCGGCGCCGCCAGGGCGACCTGCCGCAGATCGACGTGATCTCCATCGTGGGCACGGACGGCCGGCTGGTCAACTTCTCGCGCAGCTTCCCCACGCCGCCGATCCGGCTCGCCGACCGCGACTACATGAGGGCCCACCAGGCCGACGACGCGCTCGCGCTGTTCCTGTCGGCGCCGGTCAAGAACCGCGGCAACGGACACTGGACGTTCTACCTCGCGCGCAAGCTGCGCAGCACCGACGGCCACATGATCGGCCTGGCCATCGTCGGCATCGAGTGCGACTACTTCCAGCATTTCTACGAGTCGATCGATTCCGCCCGCGAAGGCGTCACGGTGCTGCTGTTGCGCCGGGACGGCCTGCTGCTGGCACGCCAGCCGCCGATCGACGAATACGTCGGCCGCAGCTTCGCCGGCGGCCCGGTGTTCCAGCTCCTGGAGCACGCCGGATCGCACGTCCCGCGCACCGCCTTCATCGAGGGCCCGCGCGTCGTCGATCGATTCGACGTGCGGCCGCGACTGGTCGCTCCGACGCTGTCGCGCGCCTATCCGACCGTGGTCGCCCTCGTCGCCACGAGCGACCTGATCCTGGCGCACTGGCGCCGCACGAGCATCGCGCTCATCGTGGTCGCCCTGGCGTTCGATGCCGTGCTCGGCGCCTTCGCGATCGGCCTGGCGCGCCTGCTGCGGCGCCGCCGCGAGATCCTGCAGCAGCTCAAGAGCGCCGTCACCGAGGCCGACGCCGCGAGCCGGGCGAAGTCCTCGTTCCTGGCCAACATGAGCCACGAGATCCGCACGCCGATGAACGGCATCCTGGGCATGACCGAGCTGCTGCTGCAGACGCCGCTGGATGCGCGCCAGCGCGAGCTGGCCACCGCGGCCCACGCATCGGGCCAGACAATGCTGCACGTGCTCAACGACGTGCTCGACGTGTCCAAGATCGAGGCCGGCAAGGTCGCGCTCGAGCAGGTCGACTTCGACCTGCGGCGCCTGCTCGAGGACGAGCTGGCGCTGTACCGCGCGACCGCCGCGGCCACGGGCATCACGCTGGCCGGCGAGTTCGATCCCGCGCTCCCGGCGCGCGTCGTCGGCGACCCGACGCGCCTGCGCCAGGTGCTGACCAACCTCCTCAACAACGCCGTCAAGTTCACCGAGCGCGGCGGCCACGTGCGGTTGCGCGTCCAGCGCGTCGGCGGCGATGCGTCGTCGCACCGGCTGGCCTTCGAGGTGCGCGACACGGGCATCGGCATCAGCGAGGCCGCGCAACAACGCCTGTTCGAGCCGTTCACGCAAGCCGACGAGTCGACGACGCGGCGCTTCGGCGGCACCGGGTTGGGCCTGGCGATCAGCAAGGAACTGGTCGGCCTGATGGGCGGCACGCTGTCGGTCGACAGCCGCCCCGGCGCCGGCTCGACCTTCCGCATCGAACTGCCCCTCGCGGTCTCGGCGGCGCCGTCCGACGCGGCGTCGTCCTCCGCCGCGTCCGCCGGCGCCGATCGCCGCCTGGCGGGCCTGCACCTGCTGGTGGCCGAGGACAACCCGGTGAACCTGCAGGTCGTGGTGGCGATGCTGGAGGGCATGGGCGGCCGCGTCACCTGCGCCATCGACGGCGCGCAGGCCGTGGCGCAATGCCGCAACGGCAGCTTCGACGCGCTGCTGCTGGACATCCAGATGCCCGGCATGGACGGCTACGAGGCCGCCCGCCGCATCCGCGCCGAGGGCGCGCGCCGCATGCCCATCATCGCCGTGACGGCCAACGCGATGGCCACTGACCGCGACCTGGCGCTCGCCGCGGGCATGAACGACCACCTGGCCAAGCCGCTGACGCGCGACGCGCTGGCGGCGATGGTGTTGAAATGGACGCGGCCGGAGGCCGGCGCGGCGAACCTGGGGTCAGGCACCGCCCGGTGACGTTCGAGCGGTGCCGGCGGCGGTGCGCGGCGGAGCCAGACCCCTTGCTGCGGCGCCGAGCTCGGTGTCAGGCGGCCGGCAGCGGGTCGCGGTGCCGCTCGAACAGCAAGCGGTCGAACCACTCCCCGCCCAGCTCGACGCTGCGGCGCGAATGGCCGAACTGGCGAAAGCCGTTGCGCTCGAGCACGCGGATCGAGCCGAGGTTCATCGGCCGGGCGGTGGCCTCGATGCGCGCCAGGCCGTGCTCGCCGAAGGCGCGTGCGAGGCACAGGGCCACGGCGTGCGACGCGATGCCGCGGCCGCCGTCGTGCTCGCCGATGCGGTAGCCGAGGTCGGCACAGTGGAAGTGCGCACGCCGGACGTGGGTGAGGTTGACGCGGCCGACGATGCGCTGCCCCTCGACGACCAGGTACTGGAACGCCTCGCCGGCGGCCCGGGCCGCCTCGGCCGCGGCGATGGCGGCGGCCACGCCGTCCGCGCTGTAGAACGCCGGGTCGCGGGCCTGCACCCAGCGCTCGAAGTAGGCGCGATGCTCCAGCTCGAAGCGCAGCAGCGCGGCGGCATCGGCGGCCGCCACCGGGCGGATGTGGATGCTGCTCAAGCGATCACTGCCCGAAATGGCCGGCCTGCGCGTGCTCGACGAGCTGGTCCAGCGCCTTGCCCCAGCCGTCGTGGAAGCCCATCTGCTCGTGCGCCTGGCGCGCGGCGACGTCGCCATGGCGCGCCATGGCGGTGTACTTCGTGCCGCTGCCGGCGTCCTCGAACGCGATCAGCGCGGACATCATGAACGGCACCGCCGCGAACAGCGCCTTGTCCTGCGGCCGGAAGCCCGGGCCCAGCACGCCCGTCCACACCAGCAGTTCCTGGTCGACCACCTGCAGGATGCAGCCGGTGTTGGTGAAGCCCGGGCCCTCGGGACCCTGCATCGTCGTCTGGAAGATGCCGCCGGGCCGCAGGTCGACCTGGGCGGCGGTCGTGCGCCAGGGCAGCGGGCAGAACCACTTGACCATGTGCTCGGGCTCGGTCCACGCCCGCCACACGAGGTGGCGCGGCACGTCGACGACGCGCTCCAGCACGAGGTCGAGTTCAGGGTCGGCGGTCAGGATCTCGCGCGGCATCGTCGGCTCCTTGGGCGGCACGTCGTGGACAGGCGATCAGTCTAGCCTCAAGCAGCGTCGGCACTCGACCCGCGCGGTCGCATGCGCCGTCAGCCGGCCGTGCATGCGCAGCGGCCGACTCGAGCGCGGGCCCGCGCAGCCGGCGCGCGTGACGCGCGGGGGGGCGCGCGGCGCGGCGAACGGCCACCCGCTCAGCCCGCGCGCAACACCTTCGCCGCAGCCACCATGTTGGCCAGGGCCGGAATCACCTCGGCCCACTGCCGCGTCTTCAGGCCGCAGTCCGGGTTGACCCACAGGCGTTGCGCCGGCACGCGCTCGGCGGCCTTGCGCATCAGCGCGACGATGTGCTCCTGCGACGGGATGTTGGGCGAATGGATGTCGTAGACGCCCGGGCCGATCTCGTTGGGGTACTTGAAGTCGTCGAACGCGTCCAGCAGCTCCATGTCCGAGCGCGAGGTCTCGATCGTGATGACGTCGGCGTCCATGGCGGCGATGGCGCCGATGATGTCGTTGAACTCCGAATAGCACATGTGGGTGTGGATCTGCGTCTCGTCGCCCACGCCGTTGGCGGTGATGCGGAACGACTCGATCGCCCAGTCGAGATAGTGTCCCCACTGCGACCGGCGCAGCGGCAGGCCCTCGCGCAGCGCGGCCTCGTCGATCTGGATGATGCGCACGCCGGCACGCTCGAGGTCCAGCACCTCCTGCCGCATCGCCAGCGCGAGCTGCCGGCACGTCACCGAGCGCGGCTGGTCGTCGCGCACGAACGACCAGTTCAGGAGCGTCACCGGCCCGGTCAGCATGCCCTTCATCGGCCGCAGCGTGAGCGACTGCGCGAAGCGGATCCACTCCACCGTCATCGGCTTCGGCCGTGCGATGTCGCCGAACAGGATCGGCGGCTTCACGCAGCGCGAACCGTAGGACTGCACCCAGCCGGACTGGCTGAACGCGTAGCCGTTCAGCTGCTCGCCGAAGTATTCGACCATGTCGTTGCGTTCGGCCTCGCCGTGCACCAGCACGTCCAGGCCCAGCGCCTCCTGCTCCTGCACGCTGCGCGCGATCTCGCCCTGCATCGCGATGCGATAGCCCGCGGCATCGAGCCGGCCTGCCTTGAACTCGCCGCGCGCGTGGCGGATCTCGGGTGTCTGCGGGAACGAGCCGATGGTGGTGGTGGGAAACGGCGGCAGCTTCAGCAGCGCCGCCTGGCGCGGCGCGCGCTGCGCGTACTGGCTCCGGCGCTGGCCCAGCTGGGGCGTGATCGCCGCGACGGCGGCCTTCACGGCGGGGTCGTTCACGCGCGGCGAGCGGCGGCGCGCATGGATCGCGAGCCGGTTGGCATCGAGCGCCTCGCGCACGGCGTCGCGGCCCCGGCGCAGCGCGCCGGCCAGCACGTGCAGCTCGTCGAGCTTCTGCAGCGCGAAGGCGAGCCAGCCGCGCAGCTCGGGATCCATCGCCTTCTCGCTCGCGAGGTCGACCGGCACGTGCAGCAGCGAGCAGGACGGCGCGATCCACAGCCGCTCGCCCAGGCGCGCGGCCAGCGGCTCGAGCCAGTCCAGCACGGCGTCCAGGTCCGTCTTCCAGATGTTGCGGCCGTCGATCACGCCCAGCGACAGCACCTTCACCGGCGACAGCAGGCCCAGCAGCGGCAGCACGTCGTCGCGGCCGCGGACCGCGTCGACGTGCAGCCCGGCCACCGGCAGGTTGGCCGCCAGGTGCAGGTTGTCCAGCAGCGGCCCGAAATACGTGGCCAGCAGCAGCTTGACCCTGGCGCTCTTGAGGTCGTGGTACGCGGTGCGCAGCGCGTGCTGCCAGTCGGCGTCGAGCTCGGTCACGAGGATGGGCTCGTCGACCTGCACCCACTCGACGCCCGCGCGCGCCAGGGCGTCCAGCAGCTCGCAGTACACCGGCACCAGTCGCGGCAGCAGGTCGAGGCGGTTCGAGCCGTCCTTGGCCTTGCCGAGCGCAAGGTAGGTGACGGGGCCGATGATCACCGGCTTGGCCTTGACGTTCTGCGCGCGGGCCTCGGCCAGCTCGCCGAGCAGGCGCGAGGCGTCGAGCTCGAAGGTGGTGTCGGCGGTGAACTCGGGGACGATGTAGTGGTAGTTGGTGTCGAACCACTTGGTCATCTCGCCCGCGGCCACCCCGCCGCCGCAGCACTGCGCGTGGCCGGCGGCGTGTGCGGAGCGCCCGCGCGCGACGCGGAAATAGTTGTCGAGCGCATCGCCATGGAAGCCGCGCACGCGCTCGGGCAGGTTGCCGAGCGTGAAGCTCATGTCCAGCATCTGGTCGTAGAAGGCGAAGTCGCCGACGGGGGCCAGGTCGAGGTTGGCCTGGTGGATCCAGTGGCGCTGGCGCAGCTGCGCGCCGAGGCAGACGAGCTCGTCGCGCGCGGACTCGCCCTTCCAGTACGACTCGAGCGCGAACTTCAATTCACGCTTCGCGCCGATGCGCGGAAAGCCCAGGTTGTGCGTGGTGACCATGTCGGATTCGTCTTCGTCGTGAACAGGGAAGCCGCCATCCTAGGAAAACACGCTCATGACGTAAAATGGTCTTATTTCAGGAATCGATCGATTCCGCTCATGGATAGCCCCATGCTCGAACGCATCCATCTCGCGATCGTCCAGCAGGTCGACAAGCTCGGCTCGATGACGGCCGCGGCCGAGGCGCTGCACCTGACGCAATCGGCCATCAGCCACTCGATGCGCAAGCTCGAGGAGCAGCTGGGCACCGACATCTGGCTGCGCGAAGGCCGCAGCCTGCGCCTCACGCAAGCCGGCCAGTACCTGCTGCAGGTGGCCAACCGCGTGCTGCCGCAACTCGTGCTGGCCGAGACCCGCATCGCCCAGTACGCCGAGGGCGAGCGCGGCACGCTGCGCATCGGCATGGAATGCCATCCGTGCTACCAGTGGCTGCTGAAGATCGTGTCGCCCTACCTCGCGCGCTGGCCCGACGTCGACGTCGACGTGAAGCAGAAGTTCCAGTTCGGCGGCATCGGCGCGCTGTTCGGCTACGAGATCGACCTGCTGGTCACGCCCGATCCGCTGCACAAGGCCGGGCTGCGCTTCGTGCCGGTGTTCGACTACGAGCAGGTGCTGGTCGTCGACACGGGGCATGCGCTGGCGGGCGCAGCCTGCGTCAAGCCGGAACAGTTGTCCGACCAGGTGCTGATCACCTACCCCGTGCCCATCGACCGGCTCGACGTCTACACGCAGTTCCTGATGCCCGCCGGCATCACGCCCAGGCGCCAGAAGGCGATCGAGACGACGGACATCATGCTGCAGATGGTGGCCAGCGGCCGCGGCGTGGCCGCGCTGCCGCGCTGGCTGGCCGAGGAGTACGCCGCGCGCATGCCCGTCGTGCCGGTACGCCTGGGCCGCCACGGCATCCCCAAGCAGATCTTCCTCGGCGCGCGCGAAGCCGACATGGACGTCGACTACGTGAAGGCCTTCGTGGCCTACGCGCGCCAGCCTGCGCCCGCGCCTGCGCGCGCCGCGGCACGCAGGCGCGCGCGATGACGAGCGGCCCGTCTCCGCGCGCCTGGATCCGCCTGCCCTCGGGCGCGCCGCTGGACCTCGTCAACCCCTCGCCGGACGCGTGGACGGACGAGGATCTCGCCCTGCGGCTCGCGCGCACGTATCGCTGGGGCGGCGAATCGACGTGGACCTGGCCGCTGTCGGTGGCGCAGCACTCGCTGCTGGTGCTGGCGCTGCGCCGCGAGTCGGCCGCCGTGCCCCTGACGCTCGCCGAGCAGCGCGCCGAGCTGCTGCACGACGCCGAGGAAGGCTTCCTCGGCTTCGACTGCATCTCGCCGCTCAAGCGCGTGCTGGGGCCGCCCTTCGCCGCCGTCGCCGACCGCCTGATGCACGCGGTGTCGCAGCGCTACGACCTGCCGGCGTGGACGCCCGATTCTCACCGCGAGCACAAGCACGCCGACTCGGTGGCCGCGGCCTCGGAAGCCGTGCACTGCACCGGCTGGTCGCGCGCGGAGGTGCGCGACGTGCTGGGCATCGTGTTCCCGGTGCTGGACATCGATCCACTGCAGGCGATCTACGGCGGCACGGCGTGGGAGCCGTGGGCGTCGGACGTGGCGGCGGAGCGGTTTCTCGACGAATTGAAGCGCCTCGCGAGCGAGCGCTGACCGCAGGGGTCCGGCACCTCCTCGGGGCGCCAAAGGCGACTCGAGGCCGTGCCTGACCCCGGTTGCGCTCACGACGTTGGCAGGGGATCGGGGTCAGGCCCGGCCTCGAACTGCGTTCTGCACGCCTGCCTTCGATCGGCGAAGCGGCGCGATTCGAGGAGGGGCCGGACCCCTCCGGCTCCGTCAGGTGTAGCGCTTCTCCAGCGCATCCCACCCGGGCTTGCCCACCAGACGCTGGCGCTCCTTGAACGGCGCCACGAGCGCCGGATCCTCGTCGATGCGCTTCGTGTCGCGCAGCACGGTCAGCGCGCGCTGCATGCCGGCCAGCGCGCCCTGGAGCGCGGCGTTGGCGTACAGGACGATGCCGTAGCCCAGCTGGCCGAGCTCCTCTGCGCCGAAGATGGGCGTCTTGCCGCCGATGACCATGTTCATCAGCTGCGGCGGGCCCAGGCGCTTCGGCAGCGCGCGGATCTCGTCGGCGGTGGTCACGGCCTCGACGAACAGGATGTCGGCGCCGGCTTCCGCGAAGCGCTGCGCGCGCTCGACCGCGGCCTCGAAGCCGTGCGTCGCCGCGGCGTCGGTGCGGGCCATGATCAGGAAGTCGGGGTCGGTGCGCGCGTCGACGGCGGCCTTGATCTTGCTGACCGCCTCCTCGGTGGAGATCACCTCCTTGCCGGAGAAGTGGCCGCAGCGCTTGGGCGCGACCTGGTCTTCCAGCTGCACGCAGTCGGCGCCGGCACGCTCCAGCACGCGCACCGAGTGGTACGTGTTCAGCGCGTTGCCGAAGCCGGTGTCCATGTCGACGATCAGCGGCAGGCCGACGGCATCGCGGATGCGGCTGGTCGCCTCGGCGATCTCGGCCAGGCCCATGAAGCCCTGGTCCGGCAGCCCGAGGTTCATGTTGGTGACGCCGGCGCCGGTGACGTAGATCGCCTCGAAGCCGAGGTCCTCGATCACGCGCGCCGACAGCGCATTGAACGCGCCCGGCACGATCGCGCCGTGGCGGGCGTCGACGAGGGTCTTGAGGGTCTTGCGAGTGGACATCGAATCGATCCTGAATTCAGAAACTGTCGCCGGGGATGCGGACATGGCCTTCCATGAGGATGCGCGCGCTGCGGCTCATCAAGGCCTTGGCGACCTGCCACTGCCCGTCCACCAGCCGCGCCTCGGCGCCGACGCGCAGCGTGCCCGACGGATGGCCGAAGCGCACCGCGGTGCGCGCCTCGCCGCCGCCGGCCGCCAGGTTGACCAGCGTGCCGGGAATGGCCGCCGCGGTGCCGATGGCGACCGCCGCCGTGCCCATCATCGCGTGGTGCAGCTTGCCCATCGACATCGCGCGCACCAGCAGGTCGACGTCCTTGGCCGCGACGCGCCTGCCGCTGGAGGCCACGTAGTCGGCGGGCTTCGCCACGAACGCGATCTTCGGAGTGTGCTGGCGCGTGCGCGCCTCGACGAGCTGCTGGATCAGGCCCATGCGGAGTGCGCCATGCGCGCGCAGCGTCTCGAACATCGCGAGCGCCTTCGCGTCGCCGTTGATCGCGTCCTGCAGCTCGGTGCCGGTGTAGCCGATGGCCTGCGCGTCGACGAAGATCGTCGGGATGCCGGCGTTGATCAGCGTCGCCCGCAGCTTGCCGATGCCGGGCACGTCCAGCTCGTCGACGACGTTGCCGGTCGGGAACATCGAGCCGCCGCCCTCGCCCTCGTCGGCCGCGGGATCCATGAACTCCAGCGCCACCTCGGCCGCCGGGAACGTGACGCCGTCCAGCTCGAAATCGCCCGTCTCCTGCACTTCGCCGTGGCTGACGGGCACGTGCGCGACGATGGTCTTGCCGATGTTGGCCTGCCAGATGCGCACGACGACCGTCCCGTCCTGCGGGATGCGCGCGGCGTCGACCAGGCCGCTGGCCACCGCGAACGGGCCGACCGCGGCCGACAGGTTGCCGCAGTTGCCGCTCCAGTCGACGAACGCCTGATCGATGGCGACCTGGCCGAACAGGTAGTCGACGTCGTGGTCGGGGCGCGTGCTGCGCGAGACGATCACCGTCTTGCTGGTGGACGAGGTCGCGCCGCCCATGCCGTCGATCTGCTTGCCGTACGGGTCGGGGCTGCCGATCACGCGGATCAGCAGCCGGTCGCGCGCCGGACCGGGCTGCTGCGCCGAGAGCGGCAGGTCCTCCAGGCGGAAGAACACGCCCTTGCTGGTGCCGCCGCGCATGTAGGTGGCGGGGATCTTGATCTGCGAGACGTGGGACATGGTTTCCTTCAGGCCGCTTCGGCGCTCGACGCCAGGAAGTCCTGGGCGAAGCGCTGCAGCACGCCGCCGGCCTCGTAGATGGACACTTCCTCGGCGGTGTCGAGGCGGCAGGTGACCGGCACCTCGACGCGCTCGCCGCTGCGGCGGCGGATGACCAGCGTGAGGTCGGCGCGCGGCTTGCGCTCGCCGACGACATCGAACACCTCCGTGCCGTCGATGCCCAGCGTCAGCCGGTTCGTGCCGGGCTTGAACTCCAGCGGCAGCACACCCATGCCGACCAGGTTGGTGCGGTGGATGCGTTCGAAGCCCTCGGCCACGATGGCCTCGACGCCCGCGAGCCGCACGCCCTTGGCCGCCCAGTCGCGCGACGAGCCCTGGCCGTAGTCGGCCCCGGCAACGATGATCAGCGGCTGCTTGCGCTGCATGTAGGTCTCGATGCCTTCCCACATGCGCACGACCTGGCCGTCCGGCTCCACGCGCGTGAGCGAGCCCTTCTTGACCTGGCCGTCGACGACCGCCATCTCGTTGACGAGCTGCGGGTTCGCGAAGGTGGCGCGCTGCGCGGTGAGGTGGTCGCCGCGATGCGTCGCGTAGGAGTTGAAGTCCTCTTCCGGCAGGCCCATCTTTGCCAGGTACTCGCCCGCCGCGCTGTCCGGCAGGATCGCGTTGGACGGCGACAGGTGATCGGTGGTGATGTTGTCCGGCAGCACGGCCAGCGGGCGCAGGCCGCGCAGCGTGCGCTCGCCGGCCAGCGCGCCTTCCCAGTACGGCGGACGGCGGATGTAGGTGCTCTGCGGGCGCCAGGCGTACAGCGGGCTGATCTTCTCGCCGGTGTCCTTCCTGAGCTTGAACATCGGGTCGTAGACCTTGCGGAAGTGCTCCGGCTTGACGCTGCTCGCGACGATCGCGTCGATCTCGGCGTCCGTCGGCCAGATGTCCTTCAGGGTGACCGGCCGGCCGTTCGCGTCGGTGCCGAGCGCGTCCTTCTCGATGTCGAAGCGGATCGTCCCGGCGATCGCGTAGGCGATGACCAGGGGCGGCGACGCGAGGAAGGCCTGCTTGGCGTACGGGTGGATGCGGCCGTCGAAGTTGCGGTTGCCCGAGAGCACGGCGGTCGCGTACAGGTCGCGGTCGATGATCTCCTGCTGGATCTTCGGATCGAGCGCACCCGACATGCCGTTGCAGGTGGTGCAGGCGAACGCGACGATGCCGAAGCCCAGCTTCTCGAGCTCGGGCAGCAGGCCGGCTTCCTCGAGGTACAGCTGCACGGCCTTCGAGCCGGGCGCCAGCGAGGACTTCACCCACGGCTTGCGCACGAGCCCGCGCGCGTTCGCGTTGCGCGCGAGCAGGCCCGCGGCGATCACGTTGCGCGGGTTGCTGGTGTTGGTGCAGCTGGTGATGGCCGCGATGATGACGGCGCCGTCGGGCATGCGGCCCGGCTCCTCGGTCCACTTGCCGGCGATGCCGCGCGCGGCGAGGTCGACGGTGGGCAGGCGCTTGTGCGGATTCGACGGGCCGGCCATGTTGCGCACGACGCTGGCCAGGTCGAAGCGCAGCGTGCGCTCGTACTCCGCCGTCTTCAGCGCGTCGGCCCACAGGCCCGCCTGCCTCGCGTAGGTCTCGACCAGCTCGACCTGCGCGGCGTCGCGGCCGGTGAGCGTCAGGTAGGCGATCGTCTGCTCGTCGATGAAGAACATCGCCGCCGTGGCGCCGAACTCGGGCGTCATGTTCGAGATGGTCGCGCGGTCGCCCAGCGTCAGCGCGGACGCGCCCTCGCCGAAGAACTCGAGGTAGGCGCCGACCACCTTCTCCCTGCGCAGGAACTCGGTGATGGCCAGCACGATGTCGGTGGCCGTGATGCCCGGCTGCGGCTTGCCGGTGAGCTCGACGCCGACGATGTCGGGCAGCCGCATCCACGACGCGCGGCCCAGCATCACGTTCTCCGCCTCGAGGCCGCCCACGCCGATCGCGATGACGCCCAGCGCGTCGACGTGCGGCGTGTGCGAGTCGGTTCCCACCAGCGTGTCGGGGAACGCGACGCCGTCCTTCGCGTGCACGACGGGCGACATCCGCTCCAGGTTGATCTGGTGCATGATGCCGTTGCCCGGCGGGATGACCTCGACGTTCTGGAACGCCTTCTTCGTCCACTCGATGAAGTGGAAGCGATCCTCGTTGCGGCGATCCTCCACCGCGCGGTTCTTCGCGAACGCGTCCGGGTCGAAGCCGGCGAATTCCACCGCCAGCGAGTGGTCGACGATCAGCTGCGTCTGCACCACCGGGTTGACCTTGGCCGGGTCGCCGCCCATGTCGGCGATGGCATCGCGCAGCCCCGCCAGGTCGACCAGCGCGGTCTGGCCCAGGATGTCGTGGCAGACCACGCGCGCCGGGAACCAAGGGAAGTCGAGGTCGCGGCGGCGCTCGATCAGTTGCATCAGCGATGCGTCGAGCATGTCGGGCGCGCAGCGCCGGACCAGGTTCTCGGCATGCACGCGCGACGTGTAGGGCAGCTTGTCCCACGCGCCGGGGCGCAGCGCGTCGACGGCCGCGCGGGCATCGAAGTAGTCCAGCGCGGTGCCGGGCAGGTTCTTGCGGAATTCGGTGTTCATGCGGCGGGCGTCTTCGCGCTGGGTGGGTCGTTCGTCGAACGGCGACTTACTTGCGATCCTTGATCGGGACGAACTTCTGGTCTTCCGGACCGGTGTAGTTCGCGCTCGGGCGGATGATCTTGTTGTCGATGCGCTGCTCGATGATGTGCGCCGCCCAGCCGCTGGTGCGCGAGATCACGAACAGCGGCGTGAACATCGCGGTGGGCACGCCCATCACGTGGTAGCTGACGGCACTGAACCAGTCGAGGTTGGGGAACATCTTCTTGGCGTCCCACATCACGGACTCGAGGCGCTCGGCGATGTCGAACATCTTGGTCGAGCCCGCCGTCTGCGACAGCTTCTTCGCGACGCCCTTGATGACGACGTTGCGCGGGTCGCTGACGGTGTAGACCGGGTGGCCGAAGCCGATGACCACCTCCTTGGCCTCGACGCGGCGGCGGATGTCGGCCTCGGCCTCGGCCGGGTTGTCGTAGCGCTTCTGGATCTCGAAGGCCACCTCGTTGGCGCCGCCATGCTTGGGGCCGCGCAGCGCGCCGATGCCGGCGGTGATGGCGGAGTACATGTCCGAGCCCGTGCCGGCCACGACGCGGCAGGCGAAGGTGGACGCGTTGAACTCGTGCTCGGCGTACAGGTTCAGCGACGTGTGCATCGCGCGCTCCCACTCGGCGCTCGGCTTGGCGCCGTGCAGCAGGTGCAGGAAATGCGCGCCGATCGAGTCGTCGTCGGTCTCGACCTCGATGCGGCGGCCGTTGTGGCTGAAGTGGAACCAGTACAGCAGCATCGAGCCGAGCGAGGCCATCAGGCGGTCGGCGATGTCGCGCGCGCCCGGCATGTTGTGGTCGTCCTTCTCGGGCAGCGTGCAGCCCAGCACCGACACGCCGGTGCGCATCACGTCCATCGGATGCGCGCCGGCGGGCAGCGTCTCGAGCGCCTGCTTGACCGCGGCGGGCAGGCCGCGCAGCGACTTCAGCTTGCCCTTGTACGCCTTCAGCTCGGCCGCGGTGGGCAGCTTGCCGTGCACCAGCAGGTGGGCCACTTCCTCGAACTCGGTCTGCTCGGCCAGCTCCAGGATGTCGTAGCCGCGGTAGTGAAGGTCGTTGCCGCTGCGGCCGACCGTGCACAGCGCCGTGTTGCCTGCGGCGACGCCGGACAGGGCGACGGACTTCTTGGGCTTGAAGGTCGGGGCGGTCGTGGTCTCGGACATGGGCACTCTCTCTTGGTGTCGTTGTGGCGCCGTCGTCTCCATCGGCGGCCGGGCGATTGATCCGTCGCGCGGCGATGCCAAGCATCCACGCGCGAGTTTGCGCCCATCATGATATTTGCAATCTTCGCAGTCGGGTATTGCTTTTAATTTCGCAGACAACAAGCGAAGATTTGCGAACTCCATCGCCGATTTTGCGATGTTTGCGAAGTCGACAACCATCGGATCGCCATGCGCAAGACCTTCCTCGGCGTGAAGCTCCGGACGCTGCGCGAACAGCGCGGCCTCACGCAGGCCGCCCTCGCCCAGCTGCTGCAACTCTCGCCCAGCTACCTCAACCAGCTGGAGAACAACCAGCGGCCGCTGAGCGTGGCGGTGCAACTGCGCCTGCAGTCGGCCCTCGGCGTCGACCTGCAGGTGTTCTCCGACGACGACGAGGCTCGCCTGACCTCGCAGCTGCAGGCCGTCGTGGCCCAGAGCCCGGACGGCGGCGGCGTCTCGCAGGCCGAGCTGCGCGCGATGGCGCAGCAGATGCCGGGGCTCGCGCAGATGCTGATCCGCCTGCACCACCGCGGCCGCGATGCCGAGGACCGCCTGGCCGCGCTGGCGGCCGGCCTCGGCGAGCGCGCCGGCGAGCTGGCGCAGGCCGCGCGCCAGCCGCACGAGGAAGTGCGCCACTTCTTCTACGAACGGCAGAACCACATCGCCGAGCTCGACGACCTGGCCGAGCGCCTGTTCGCCGGCGTGATGGCCGTCGAGCCGCGCGCCCAGCCGGCGCCCGGCGCCGGCGACGCGCACGCGATCGCCGCGCACCTGGAGACCTACCTGCTCGAGAAGCACGGCATCGCCACCCACGAGTTCGAGTCCGACGCCGGCCTGCTGCGCCGCTTCGACGCGTCGCGCCGGCAGGTGTTCGTCAACGCCGCGGCCGAGCCCGCACAGCGCGCGTTCCAGCTCGCCACGCAGTTGGCCTACCTCGAGGCCGGCGCCGCGATCGACCGGCTGGTCGCGCAAGGCAGCTTCAGCGGCCCCGAGCCGCGCGCGCTCGCCCGCATCGGCCTGGCGAGCTACTTCGCCGGCGCGCTGGTGCTGCCGTACCGCCGCTTCCTCTCTGCGGCCGAGGCGCTGCGCTACGACATCGACCTGCTCGCGCAGCGCTTCGGCGTCAGCTTCGAGACGGTGTGCCACCGGCTGTCGACGCTGCAGCGTCCCGACGCGCGCGGCGTGCCGTTCTTCTTCGTGCGCGTCGACCGCGCGGGCAACATCTCCAAGCGCCAGTCGGCCACCGACTTCCACTTCTCGCACACCGGCGGCACCTGCCCGCTGTGGAACGTCTACGAGGCCTTCGCACAACCGCACAAGGTGCTGACGCAGCTCGCGCGCATGCCCGACGGGCGCACCTACCTGTGGATCGCGCGCAGCATCGTGCGCCCCACCGGCGGCTACGGTTCGCCCGAGCGCACCTTCGCGATCGGGCTGGGCTGCGACGTCCGCCACGCGGCGCGCCTGGTCTACGCGAAGGGCCTGGCGCTGGCGGACCCGGAGGCCGCGACCCCCATCGGCGCCGGCTGCAAGGTGTGCGACCGGCAGGGCTGCCCGCAACGCGCGTTCCCGGCGCTCGGCAAGCGCCTGCGCATCGACGAGAACGAGCGCCCGCGCGAGCCTTACGCCGCCAGCTGAGCGGGGCGACGGCCGCGCCGGCGCAGCGCGGCCAGCACCGTCGACAGGCCGACCGCGGCGAGCGCCAGGCCACCGGGCTCCGGCACCGGCGGCGTCGCGCCGGCGGAGTCGACCCACAGCGCCGCGAACAGGCCGATGCTGTCGCTCTGCGGACCGACGCCGGTGTTGGTGGCGGTCAGCGTGAACGAGCCCGACAACGTCTGCGTGCCCGCCGAGTCGTAGAGGATGTCGTCGGTGAAGGTGTTCGTGAAATCGATGAACTGGTTGGCGTCGCGGCCGTCGCGGTAGGTCTGCAGGAACGCCTCGACCAGCTCGGAACCGGTCGCGGCCGGCCCGCACTTGATCTCGTTCAGCGGCAGGCAGCCGAACACGGTGCCGCCGTCCCACGTGCGGGTGGCGGGCAGGCCGTCGGTGTGCAGGGTGACGCTCCAGCTGAACGTCTGCGACACGCTCTCGCCGGTGCCCAGCGTCACGTCCCACTCGGTGATGGCGAAGTTCGGGCCGGAGCCGTCCTGGCTGACCGACACGTCGCCGATCTGCGCCGTGGCCGAGGCATGGGCGGCGGCATCGCTGCCGGCGAGGATCAAGGCGGCGGCGAGCGCCGCCGCGACGGCGTGGTTCATGGCGTGTCCTTCCCTGGTCGTCCTGCGCGGGAGGGCCCGCGATCCCGCTGCCGGGCAGTCGGGCATCGCAAGCGGAATCGGCGCAGCGCCAGGACGATGGACCTGCGGCCGCGCCGCGTCCAACCCTAGGTCGAGGTCGACAGCAGTCGCGGCTCGACAGCGAGCGCCGCGCCGCGACCGCGACCGTCCCCCGTGCGCTCGGCGCATGCCCGGGCAACTTGGCATACTGCCGCTCGACGTCACTCCAGGAGCCGCCCGTGGCCCATGCCTTCTCCGCCGGCGCCATCGTCTACGCCAAGGACATCCACGCCCTCGCCCGCTTCTACGCCGCGGTGGCCGACCTCGAGGTCATGCACGAGGTCGACGACCACATCGTGCTCGAGTCCGAAACCGTGGAGCTGGTCATCGTCGCCATCCCGCCCGCGACGGCCGCGCGCATCGTCATCACGACGCCGCCGCAACGCCGCGAGAACACGGCGTTCAAGCTCGTCTTCGCCGTGCCCAGCCTCGAGCAGGCGCGCGCGACGGCCCACGCCAACGGCGGCGAGCTGAATCCGCCCGGCAGGGAATGGAAGTTCCAGGGCCTGCGGGTGTGCGACGGCTGCGACCCCGAGGGCAACATGATCCAGCTGCGCGAGCTGCCGGCGGACGCAGGCCTCGGCGACGTCGAGGACTGAGCCCCGGCGGCGCCCCCTCAGTTCGCCTGCAGCACGTCGGGATCCAGCCGGAAGTCGCTGCGGGTCGACTTCAGGAGTTCGATCTTCGACGCGTACACCGAACGCTGTCGCGCCGTCGTGCTGTCGTCCTCCGCCTCGCGCAGGTGCTCCATCGCGCGCCGGCGGTCACCGAGGTTGAGGTAGGCGACCGCGAGCTGGTAGTGGACCTGGTGGTTGTCGCCGGCCACCCGCAGTGCGCGGGTGAGCAGCTCGAGCGCGCGGGCATAGTCGCCCGACTCGTTGGCCTTCGTCCCGCCGTCGATGGCGGCCATCACCGCCGCGGCCCGAGAGCGCGGATGCGCGTCGTCGATCGCCGCGGCCTGTTCGACCCGGCCCTCCCGGCGCAGGACGATCGCCAGGTTGTTCCACGACTGGGTGCTGTCCGGAGCGGCCGACACCGCGAAGCGCAGCGCCGCCTCCGCCTGCGCCAGGAGGCCCTTGCGCAGGTACGTCACGCCCAGCGTGTTGTACAGGCTGGCGAACGACGGATCCGTCGCGATGCCGCTGCGCAGCCACCAGTACGCATCGTCCGTGTGCTGGTGCGCCAGCGCCTCGGCGGCGCGGTTGTTCATGTACATCGCCGCCACGCGGGACTCCGTGATCGGGCGGGTGGACAGGCCTTTCATTTCCGCCGGGGTCATGAAGTCGACCGTCCAGCGATCGGTGTCGAAGCCCCAGTGGCGCACCTTCGGCACGGGCAGGCCCACCGAGACGTTCACGTGCCCGACCAGTTCCAGCAGGTCGCCGTCGCGCTCCCAGTGCTCGCCGGTGCTGACGGCCTGGTAGCGCACGTCCAGCCCGATCTCCCGGGCCATGGCGCCGGTCACGATCGCCAGCGACAGGCAGTTGCCGGCCCGCGCGTCGAATGCCTGCGCGGCGTTGCGGGTGTATTCGGCGTCGTAGTCGATCTTGAGCCGCCGGTCCATGAACAAGGCCTCGAGCAGGCCCCGGGCCTCGCCGCGCGACTTGATCTGCTCGGCCACCCGCGAATCCAGGTAGGCGTGCATCTCGGGGCTGAGCCTGAAGACGTCGGCGGCGGCGATGCGCTCGGTGGGCGGGGCGAACGACGCGTCGGAAAAGAGCGCCTCGCCGGTGACGGGCGGCGCGGGCGCGTCCGCGCAAGAGGCCAGCGCCAGGCACAGGAGAAGTGCCGCCCCGGGGCGTCTGGCCAGCTCGAATATCGGTGCCGCGATCATGGGCCGCATCCTCGCGGACTCCAGCCGAGTCCGGATCGTGCCCCGAGTGTGCGGCGGCGGGTCGCGCTTGGCAATGGCGTCGAACCTGAGGGACGAACGACTCGGGGCACCCCACCCGCAAGGGTTACGATCGCGCGGCGCCGCCCGCCCTTGCAGCCGGACGGCCGTTCACCATCACCTGGAAGGTCGACATGACGCTCGCGATGGGCTGGGAGGAGTGGGCGGCGCACGACGCCATCGCGCTGGCCGAGCGCGTGCGCCGGGGCGACGTCACGCCCGCCGAACTCGCGGCGCAGGCGGCTGCCGCGATCGCGCGCGTCAACGGGCCGCTGGACGCCGTGGTCGAGGTCTTCGAGGACGTCGTGGCCGATCCGCTGCGCGACGGCATGCGGCCCGAAGGCGTGTTCGCCGGCGTGCCGTACCTGATGAAGGATCTCGGCCCGACGCTGCGGGGCCGGCGCCAGGAATTCGGTTCGATGCTGATGCAGGGCCACCGTCCCGCCCACGACAGCTTCCTGACCGGCCGCCTCCGCCGGGCCGGCCTGAACATCCTGGGCCGGACGACGACGCCGGAATTCGGTGTCTGCAGCGCGGCCGAGAACCGCTTCCACGTCACGCGCAATCCGTGGGACCTCCGCTTCACCACCAACGGCTCGTCCGCGGGCACGGCCGCCGTGGTGGCGGCGGGCGTCGTTCCGATGTCGCATGCGACCGACGGCGGCGGTTCCATCCGGATCCCGGCGGGCGCGACGGGCAACATCGGACTGAAGGTGTCGCGCGGCGTGTTCTCGCTGGCGCCGGGGCTGTCGGACCTGTCGGGGCTGGTGTCGATCCAGGGCTGCCACAGCCGCTCGGTGCGCGACACGGCCACCTTCGTGGACCATTGCCGCGGCGGCGCGCCGGGCGAGTTCATGCCGTTCTGGCAGCCGTCCGGACCGTACCGGGACCTCATCCGAAGCGACCCGCCCCCACTGCGCATCGCGCTGTCGCACGAGTGGGGCGACCATCGCGCCACGCCCCATTTCGTGGCCGAGCTCGCGCGCGTCGGGCGCCTGCTCGAAGGCCTGGGCCACCACGTCGACTGGCAGCTGCCGCCGGTGGACTTCCGTGCCGCCTTCGACGCGCAGACCACCTGCTACATCACCAACTTCGCCCAGGTCATCGCCGGCCACCTCGCGCGCCTGGGCCTGGAGCGGCCGCCGCCAGACCTGCTGGAGCCGATCAACATCAAGATCTGGGAGGCCGGGCTGCACGCGTCCTGGGGCGAACGCGCCGCCATGCAGGCGCAGTTCAACAGCACGTCGCGGGCGTGGGGCGAGTTCCTCGAGGACTGGGACATCGTCCTGACCCCGGTCACCGCATTGCCGACGCCGCAGGTCGGCGCCATCGACTACCTCACCTGCAGCACCAATCCGTCGGTGCACGACTGGTTCGCCCACCTCTGGCGCAACTTCGCCTACACGCCGCTCGCCAACCTGTGCGGCACCCCGGCCATCTCGCTGCCGCTCGCGTTCCAGGAGAGCGGCCTGCCGCTGGGCATCCAGGCGCAGACGCGGCAGGCCGGCGACGGCCTGCTGCTGCAACTCGCCGCGCAGATCGAGCGGGCGCTGGGCGGGAGGTGGAACGGCGGCCAGCGGCCGCGCGTCCATGTCGCGGCGGACGCGGATGGGGACGCCGGATCGTCGGCGTGACGGCCGCAGGGCGTGCGTGAGTGCCGAGCGCGGGGCACGGGCCTTGCTTGCAGCGCAGCCCCTCGTTCATCCATCGTGAGGATCCGTCGATGTCCCGTTGCCTTCGTCTTGCCAGGCGTTCCCTGCTGGCCGCGTTCGTGCTGATCGCTTCTTCCGCCCAGGCACAGGCCGCCGGCGAGCGCCGCCAGGTCATCATCGACCAGGACATGTTCGGCCCGGGCGGCAGCAACATGAACTCGGTGCTGATGCTGCTCCAGGCACCGGACGTCGACGTGCTGGGCATCGTCGTCAGCAGCGGCGACGGCTGGCGCGACGAGGAGATCGCCCAGACCTTGCGCATGCTGGAGCTGGTCGGGCGGCCGGAGGTGCCCGTCTTCGCTGGCGCAGCGTTGCCCCTTCTCAACAATGCCGCGCGCATGAAGGCCTGGGAGCACCGCTACGGGCCGCTGGTGTGGAAGGGCGCCTGGACGGAGTCGTTCGGCGGTCAGCCTCGCGCCGAGTACCACGCCGACCCGTTCGTGGTGCCGCCGCAGGCCGCGGGCACTCCCTCGCTGAAGGTCCGGGCCGAGAGCGGCATCGGCTTCATGATCCGCACCGTGCGTCAGCATCCGGGCCGCGTGACCCTCTGGATGGGGGGGCCGTTGACGGACCTGGCGCTGGCCGTGCGCGAGGATCCCGGCTTCGCCGCGGCCGCGCGCGACCTCGTCTTCATGGGCGGCAGTTTCAACCCGGTGGCGGCGGACAACTCGTTCGCCGACGAGTACGCGCATTCGCCGCGGCGCGAGTTCAACATGCTGTGGGATGCCGAGGCGGCGTCGGCCGTCCTGCACGAGGCCTGGCCGCGCATCGTGCAGATCCCGGTCGACCCGACGACGAAGACGTTCTTCCGCAAGGCGCTGTACACGGAGATCGGCCGGGGGAGCACCCCCGTGGCGGCCTATGTCGCCAAGTACGGGGAAGGCTTTCCGATGTGGGACGAGCTGGCGGCGGCCGTGTGGCTGGATCCGTCGCTGGTCAGGCGCAGCGCGAAGATGCTGGAGGACGTCGCGGCCGGCGACGGCGCCGACTATGGCAGCACGCTCAGCTGGCCGATCGGCAAGGGGCCGGGCCTGGGCGAGCGCGAGGTCGAGGTCATCCAGGACGTGGACGTGCCGCGCTTCGAGCGCCTGACGGTCCAGCTGCTGGGCGCAGCCCCGCGGCCCGCGCATTGAGACGCATCGTGAAAGACCGGCGGCGCATCGCTTCGTCCAGTTGCCGGCGATCCACGCGACAACTTTCGGCCGCCCCGACATCGAATATTTCCACTGCGCGTGCTACAACGCCGTATCCGAATTGACCGGCATGTCGGAGAGGCTTCATGAGACACATCGTCGCGCGTGACGTTTTTTGGGGAATCCTCGTTGCCGCGGGCCTGATCGGCATCGCACTGATCGGGGCGTCCTTTGGCCACGCGCTCGGAGCCGGCCGAATCTCGTCGATCAGCCAGCACCCGCTGTTCAGCGCGGGGCTTCAATGCCTGAGCTCCAGCCTCGTGTGTGGCATTCCATTGCTGGGCGCCGGCGGGCGCCAGCGCTCGCCCTGAGGTCATGAAGGCTGCCTGACCCACTCCTCGCGACGGCGGGCATGCTCGGTCCACGCGAGGAGCGCCAACGCGACGATCGCGAGCGCTGCCGACACGAGCGGCAGCCGGGCCAGGGGCAGTCCGCCCTGGAGCGCCTGCGCTCCCAGCCAGGCCGCGCCGGCGTTGCCCGCATTGAAGGCGGCGATGTTGAGGGTCGAGCCCAGCGCGGGCGCGTCGGACGCTTCGCTCAGCACGCGGCTCTGCAATCCCGGCGCCGCCGCGAACGCGGCCATCCCCCACAGCGCGAGACAGGCGATGACGGCCGGCGGCCGGTGCAGTCCCGCATGGAGCGCCACTTCGACGAGCGCCAGGACCCCGAGGATCACGAACATCGACCGCACCGGCCAACGGTCGGCCGCCCACCCGCCCAGCACGTTGCCGATCGTCAGTCCCAGGCCGAACACCAGGAGCAGTCCGTTGACCTGCGAGGCCGTGAAGCCGCTTTCGGACTGCAGGAGCGGCGCCAGGAACGTGAGCGTGGCGAAGATCCCGCCGAAGCCGAGTGCCGTCAGGGCGAGCGCGGCGAGCAGGCGCGGCCTGCGCACGAGGCGCCAGCCGTTGCCGTCCCGCGCCACGGGCAGCCGCAGCGAACGAGGCAGCAGCACCAGAAGCGCCGCCAGGGCGACGATCCCCGACCCGCTCACCGCCCAGAAGGTGGCGCGCCATCCGGCATGCTGCCCGATCCAGGCGCCGATCGGCACGCCCAGGACGTTGGCCAGCGTCAGGCCGCTGAACATCAGCGCGATGGCGGCGGACCGCCGATGCGGGGGGACCAGTGCAGACGCCACCGTCGCGCCCAGCCCGAAGAAGGCACCGTGCGTGAGCGAGGCCACGATGCGCCCGGCCATCAGCCAGCCGTAGCCCGGCGCCGCAGCGCACATCGCGTTGCCCACGATGAAGAGCAGCATGAGGCCGGACAGCGCCTTGTACGGGGACGCCCTGGCAGTCAGGGCCGCCAGCGGTGGCGCACCGACGGCCACGCCCAGCGCATAGCCGGTGACCAGCAGGCCCGCCTGCGACAGGCTCGTGCCCGTGTCGGCGGCCACCGACGGCAACAGGCCGACGATGACGAATTCGGTGGTGCCTATCGCGAACGCCGCCAGTGCCAGCGCGAGCAGCGGCAACGGGACGGCCATGCGCGTCGACGCGACGCCGGGCATCGTGCCGCTCATCGCGCGCCCTCCACGACGTGCTCGCCCAGGAGCGCATCCGGATCGATGGCCGCTGCCATGCGCTCGTAGCCGGCGTCGCCCGGATGCAGATGGTCGCCGGAGTCGAGCGACGGATCGAGTCGCGCCGGATGCCCGGGATCGCGCAGCACCGCATCGAAGTCGACGACACCGTCGAACGCCTGCGAGCCACGGATCCAGTCGTTCAACGCCCGTCGGAGAGCGTCCTTGCGCGGACTGTAGTGTCCTTCGAGCGGCGTTCCCTCCAGCGCGTGCTCGAACGGCGGCACGGTACCGACGATCACGCGCACATGGCGTGCATGGGCCCGTTGCGCCAGCTGGAGGAAGCCACCCGTGAGCTCGTCCAGCGAGACCGGCTCCTCCGTCGGTGCGAACGGGCTGCCGGGAAATCCGATGTCGTTGGTGCCCAGCAGGACGACGACGGCTCGCACGCCGGGACGACTCAGGACGTCGCGTTCGAAGCGCGCGAGGGCGCTCTCGCCCCAGCCGCCGTGCAGGAGCCGGTTGCCGGCGATGCCTGCGTTGAGGACGGCGATGCCGCTCGATGCGAGCCGCCGCGAGAGGTGATCGGGCCAGCGCTGGTCGCGGCCGAGGCTCGAGCCGTTGCCGTCCGTGATCGAGTCACCGATGGCGACCACGCTCGCCCGCGCAACGCTGGAGGCGACCCACAGCTCGGAGACGAAGGCACGGGTCGCCACAGTCTGCAGCGCCTCGGCCCGATGGCGGCCCACCGCATTTCCGCGCAGGATCTCGGTGCGCTCCTGCGCATCCCAATGGAAGCCGGCCAGCGCCGTCGGCTCCGGCAAATGCAGGTCGACCTCGAGCCGGTCACCGGCACGGACGCGAAGATCGACGGGATCGCTGACGACCCGGCCGCCAGCGGCCACGAGGGTGCCCTCCCGCCCCTGGAATCGCACCGGTCGTGCCGGCGGCGCGGCGCCGTCGCCGGCAGCCGTCTTCCGCAGCGCCATGGCCCCCAGCCTGAGCGGCGCGTTGCCGTATTCGTTGCTGATCACGAGCCGCACCTGCCGGCCACCCAGGCTGGTGCGCAGCGACTGCCTGAGCGTGACGTCGCGAAGTCGCTCGGGCATGCCCAGCGGCAGCACCCCGCCGGCACCCCACGCGGGCTGGGCGGGCGAGATCCAGGTCGGTTGCCAGTCCGTCGACGCCGACGGGGCCGCGGGCGCCGGCGCTGCGAGCACGGTCGCGAACGACGCGATGATGAGAGAGCGAATGAGAGGTTGCATGGCGCCAATGTCGCCAATTCCAGATTCGTTTTGAAGATGGCAAACTGGAAGGCCCACCATTCGAAATCGGAATAGCATGGATCGGCTTCGCGCCATGACCGCCTTCCTCAGAGTGGCCGAGCTCGGCAGTCTTTCCTCGGCCGCGAGGTCGCTTGCCACGACGCAGCCCACGATCAGCAAGCTCATCGCGGCACTCGAGAAATCGCTGGACGTGAGATTGCTGGAACGCGGCGCCTCGCGCGCCACTCTCACGGAGGAGGGCTCGCGCTTCGTGGAAAGCGCGCGTCGACTGCTCGAGGACTACGAGGAGGCCGTGGCCCAGATCGACCGGAGCACGCGCGAGCCGCGCGGCCTGGTGCGCATCGCCGCCCCGATGGCACTCGGCGAGCTCAAGCTCAATCCGCTGATGTTGCGCACCCTGCAGCAATACCCCGAGCTGCGCATCGATCTCGTGCTGGAGGACCGCTTCGTCGATCCCGTGGAGGAACGCTTCGACCTCACCGTGCGGATCGGAGGCCCCCTGCCGCCGGATCTCGTGGCGCGCGAGCTGGCGACGTGGCCCCGCTACATCGTGGCCTCACCGGACTACCTCGAACGCCATGGCCGGCCACGCGTCCTCGCCGATCTTTCGCGGCATCCCTTCCTGAGGTATCCGAACTGGACCGGCGATTCCGTCAAGCTCAGCGGCAGCGGCGGCGCCATCGAGCTGCCGGTCGTCACGCGATACAGCATCAACCACGCGGTCGCCCTGCTCGACGCCGTACGGGACGGCGCCGGCATCGCATTCCAGCCCAGCTGGATGGTGCGCGAGATGCTCGCTCGCAAGGAGCTCGTCCGCCTGTTTCCGCAATGGAGCGGCCCGTCGCAGGTCGCCTACCTGATGTACCCGCGACATCGTCGCCAGGCGATGCGGGTTCAGGTCGTCAAGGACCTGCTGGTGCGGGAGATCCAGGCTTCGTGACGCCGCGAAGCCGCCGGGCATCACCCCTCACCCACCCGCCTTCCTGACGTTCCTGAATCCCAACCCCGGCAGCAGCGCCAGCACGCGGTCGCGGTGGTCGCCCTGCAGTTCGACGACACCGTCCTTGGCCGTGCCGCCGACGCCGCAGGCGGCCTTGAGCTTCTTGCCGATCACCGTCAATTCCGGGTCGGCCAGGCCCAGGCCGCGCACGACCGTCACGCCCTTGCCGCCGCGGCCCTTGGTCTCGAGGAAGACGCGCACCACGCCGTCCGTGGGCGGCGCGAGCGGCTTGCCGCAAAGGCACTGCGCGATGGGCTGGCGGCAGCCGGGGCACATGCGGCCTGTTTCGGTCGAGTAGACCAGGCCGCCGTTCGGGTTCGATTTCATGGCCATATTGGAACCGATCCGCGCGCCGGCGCTCCCACCGGAACAGGCCGCTGCCTGATGTGAAAATCGCCCCATGATCCTCGACCGACTCGTCCGTCCGTTGCTGCGCCTCGTTCCTGCCGCGTTCGTGCTGGCCGCGGCCTCGTCCGCCCATGCCGTGCAGCCGCTGCTGCAGCACGACGTCGTGCTGCTCGAAAAAGGCGAGGTCATCGAGCAGCGCGTGGACGGCGGCTCGGACGCGATGGCGGCCTACCTGAAGACGCTCGGACAGGCGCTCGCCGACGCGATGCGCGCGCATCCGTCGCAGTTGCCGGCCGCGGGCTTCGTCGTCGTGGCGGTGCGGTCGGAGGGCCGGACACGCACGTGGTTCGACTTCAAGCCCGCGCTCGCCGAGGCGACGGCGGCCGCGCTCGCGCAGGCGGTGGAGGCCACGCCGCCGATGAAGGTCAGGAGCCGGGAGATCGTGTTCGCGCTGCGCGTGAGCCTGTGGAGCGACAAGCCGCCCAAGGCCTACGCGCCCGCGCCGCAGGAGTGGAAGGACGCCACGCAGGGCATGCATCCGAAGCCGGACATCGACACCCTGGTGGACATGGTGTGGCCGCGGTGATTCGTCCGCGGGCGAAGCGTCGTGCGGGCGGAGGCGTTAACCTGGGACTCCGACATCCGCAGGAGTCCGTCGCATGACGCCCCCCTCGCCTTCAGCCATCGCCGCCCGCCGCAGTGCCTTTCGCGAGTTGCACGCCGCGGGCTGCTTCGTCATCCCGAACCCGTGGGACGCCGGCAGCGCGCGCTACCTCGCGTCGCTGGGCTTCAAGGCGCTGGCCAGCACCAGCTCGGGCTTCGCGTGGTCGCATGCGCGGGCCGACGGTGCGATGGCGCGCGACGCGGTGCTGGCCCACCTGCGCGAGATCGTCTCGGCCACCGACCTGCCGGTCAACGCCGACTTCGAAAGCGGCTACGGCGCGACGCCGAAGGACGTCGCCGAGAGCGTGCGGCGGGCGGTGGACACCGGCATCGCCGGGCTGTCGATCGAGGACTCGACGGGCGACCCCGCGCGACCGATCCATGACCTGCCCGAGGCCCTCGCGCGGCTGCGCGCGGCGCGCTCGGCGATCGCCGAGGCCGGCAGCGACACGCTGCTCGTGGGCCGCGCCGAGAACTACCTGCACGGGCGGCCCGACCTCGAAGACACCATCGCCCGCCTGCGCGCCTACGCCGAGGCCGGCGCAGACTGCCTGTACGCGCCCGGCATCCAGTCGCGCGAGGACATCGCCGCCGTCGTCGCCGCCGTCGCGCCCAAGCCCGTGAACCTGCTGATCGGCTCCACGAGCGCGTTCACGCTGGCCGATGTCGCCGCCCTCGGCGTGCGCCGCGTCAGCGTCGGCGGCGCGCTGGCGCGCAGCGCCTGGGGCGGCTTCATGCGGGCCGCGAAGGCCATCGCCGACCACGGCTCGTTCGACGGCTTCGCCGGCGCTGCGAGCGGGGCCGAGCTCAATGCGCTGATGCGCGACTGACGCCCATGCCCGACGCGTCCAGGCCGGCCGCCGAGCAGCCCGTCGTCTTCGTCAAGGGACGCGGGGCGGGCTCGAACCGGCCGTCGCGCTACGTGAAGGACGAGTGGGATGCGGCCGCCGACGTCGAACCCGCCGCCCGCCGCACCGAAGTCACGGAGCGCGAGGCGAAGTCCCTCCTGAACCGCAACCAGTCGCCCGACCTCGACTTCGATCTCACGCTCAATCCCTACCAGGGATGCGAGCACGGCTGCGTCTACTGCTTCGCACGGCCGACGCACGCCTACCTGAACCTGTCGCCGGGCCTCGACTTTGAGACCAAGCTGTTCGCGAAGATGAACGCGGCGCAGGTGCTGCGCAAGGAGTTGAGCCGCAGGGACTTCAACCCGGGCATCGTCGCGCTCGGCGCCGCCACGGACGCCTACCAGCCGATCGACCGCAAGTACGCGCTCGCGCGCCAGGTGCTGGAGGTGCTCGCCGAATTCGATGTCGCGGTCGGCATCACGACCAAGTCGGCGCTCGTGACGCGCGACATCGACATCCTCGCGCCGATGGCACTCAAGGGCCTCGTGCGGGTGCACATGTCGATCCCGACGCTGGACCACGAGCTGTCGCGCCGGCTCGATCCGCGCGCCAATTCGCCGACCCGCCGCCTCGAGGCCATCGAGGAACTCACGAGCGCAGGCATCCCCGTGGCCGTCTACATCGCTCCGGTCATCCCGAGCCTGAACGAGCACGAGATCGAGGCCATCCTCGAGGCCTGCGTCGCGCGCGGCGCCACGATGGGCCTGTACACGCTGCTGCGGCTGCCGCGCGAGGTGCGCGACCTGTTCGCCGAGTGGCTGCGGCGCTGGTATCCCGAGCGCGCCGCGGAGGTCTGGCGGCTGATCCATCGCATGCACGAAGGCAAGGACTACGACTCGCGTTTCGGCAACCGGATGGTGGGCACCGGCAGCGTGGCCGAGGCGCTGGGCCGGCGCTACGACGCGGCCGCCTCACGCCTGGGCGTGACCTTCCCGGGACGGACGTTGAACACGTCGCTGTTCAAGCCGCGCGGGGCGGCGCCGGAGGCGCAGGGCAGCCTGTTCTAGGGAACCTGCGGCCCGCCCTGGCGATACAGCCTCATGGCCTCCGTGGATCCTGCGACTGCGCGCAGGATGACACCGGGTGGGCGCAGGCGGCGACAGTGCCTCGTGCGAAGCGCCAAGCCGTGCTTGATACTGCGTGGGCGCAGGCGGCGACAGGCCTCGCGCGAAGCGCCAAGCCGTGCTTGATACTGGGTGGGCGCAGGCGGCGACAGTGCGCCACGCGGAGCGCCAAGCCGTCATCCTGCGCGCAGCGAAGCGGAGTCGCAGGATCCACCCCGGCCGAACGACCCGCCTCACGCGGCTCCGGCCGAAGCCCCGAGCCTGCGGATCGCCTCGGCCGGCACCTTCGCCAGCAGCAGCGTCCCTGCGCCGGGCGCGGCGTGGACTTCGAAGGTGCCACCGATCGAGGCCAGGCGTTCGCGCATGTTGCGCAGGCCGATGCCTCGGTCGGGGTCGAGCTGGATGCGGTCGACCTCGAAGCCGCGGCCGTCGTCGGCGATTCGCAGCGCGACGCCCTGCCCGCCGAAGTCCAGCGTCATCTCCACGCGATGCGCCCGCGCATGCTTGGCGACGTTGGCGAGCGCCTCCTGGCTGACGCGGAACAGGGCCGTCTTGACCTCCTCGGGCAGCGGCGTCGCCGCGCCCACGACGCTGAGGTGCACGGGCGTCGCGCCCGCGTCCTCGGCCTCGCGCGTGAGCAGCTCGAGCGCGGCCGGCAGGCCCAGCTCGTCGAGCATCGCCGGCCGCAGCCGGTGCGAGATGCGGCGCACCTCGTCGAGCGACTGCTTCAGGCCGGCGAGCGCCGTCTCCAGCACGCGCGGCGCGGGCCGGGCCTCTCGCTCCAGCTCGTCGATCGCCGATTCGACGAGCAGCTTGGCCGACACCATCGTCTGCGTGGCGCCGTCGTGCAGCTCGCGCGCCAGGTGGGCGCGCTCGTCCTCCTGGAAGCGCACCACCTGGCGCGCGAGCGTCTGCAGCTTCGCGTCGGCGACGCGCAGCTCGCTCAGGTTCAGCCAGATGCCGCTCAAGCTGATCAGCGCCACGCCGCCGAACGCGATGGCCGCGATCCACAGCAGCGTCTCGCCGATGTTGGACGAGGCCTGGGCGTCGAGCTGCGCGGTCGCGGCGTCGATATCGTCGCGGTACAGGCCGGTGCCGATCATCCAGTCCCATTGCGGGATTTCGGTCACGTAGCCGAGCTTGGGGGCGATCCGGCCGGTGGACGGCCGCCGCCACATGTACTCGACGAAGCCGCCGCCCGCGCGCGCCCGCGCGAGCAGGTCCTGGATGGTGGCATTGCCCTGCGGGTCGTGGAGATCCGACAGGTCCTTGCCGACCAGGTCGCGCTGGCGCGGGTGCATCAGCACGGTGCCGTGCATGTCGTAGACGAAGAAGTAGCCGTCGTCGCCGTACTCCATGGACTCGAGCAGGCGCATCGCGCGCGCCTGCGAGCCGGCGACGTCATCGCGCGACTGCGCCATCGGCGCGATGGCGCTCATGGCCAGTTGCACGTAGTTCTTCAGCTCCGCACGCCGCGCGCTGAGGTAGCCGCCTTCGACCAGCGCGTGCTCGCGCTGCGCCAGCTCGCGCTGCTGGAGCAGCACCGCCGCGGCGATCAGCACGAGCGACAGCAGCAGCGGTACCGCCGCGAGGACGAGCAGCTTGGCCTTCAGACGCATGGCGCGATTGTGACAAGGCCGCGCGAACGTCGGCGACGCCCGCGCGACCCGTTGCCGGCCGACGTTCGGCTCAGGCCTTGCCGGGCGCGGTCGTCGGCGCCGGCGAGCGCAGCAGCGCCTGCACGACGACCGCGACGACCACGTTCAGCACCAGCGCCAGCAGGCCCGTGTAGACCGTGAACTTGTCGCCGCCGACCAGGATCGAGTGCACGGGCTTGACGCCGTCGGCGAACGCCGTCCACGTGCCGAACACGATGCCCACCAGCCAGCCGGCCAGCAGCGCCGGGGCCTGCAGGCGCTTCGACCACAGGCCGAACACCAGCGACGGGAAGGTCTGCAGGATCCAGACGCCGCCCAGCAGCTGCAGGTCCAGCGCGAACTTGGTCGGCATCAGCAGGATGCACAGCAGCGCGCCCACCTTGACCACCAGCGACGCGAGCTTGGCGACCTTCTCCTCCTGCGCCGGCGTGACGCCCGCGTTCACGTACGGCTTCCAGAAGTTGCGCGTGAACAGGTTGGCCGCGCCGATGGACATCACGGCCGCGGGCACCAGCGCACCGATCGCCACGGCGGAGAACGCGAAGCCGGAGAACCACGACGGAAACAGCGCGTTGAACAGCGCGGGCACGACGTCGTTGTTGCTCTTGACCGCGAGGTGCGCGGCGTAGGCCATGTAGCCCAGCAGCGCGATCAGGCCCAGCAGCACCGTGTAGGCCGGCAGGAAGATCGCGTTCTTGCGGATCGTGCCGGCGTCCTTGGCCGCGAAGATGCCCGTCAGGGTATGCGGGTACATGAACGCCGCCATCGCCGAGCCGAGCGCCAGCGTCGCGAACGGCAGGAACTGGCCCGCGTGCAGCGTCAGCCCGGTGGCGCCGCCCTTGACCGCGAATGCGTCGCGCGCCGAGGCGAACACGTTGCCGTAGCCGCCCACCTTCATCGGGACGATGACCACCGCGACGAGCACGACGATGTAGATCATCACGTCCTTGACGAACGCGATCAGCGCCGGCGCGCGCAGGCCCGCCGCGTAGGTGTACAGCGCGAGGATGACGAATGCGGCGGCCAGCGGCAGCTCGCCGGTCAGGCCGAGCGCCTTGATCACCACCTCCATGCCCACCAGCTGCAGCGCGATGTAGGGCATCGTGGCGACGATGCCGGTCAGCGCGATGGCCGTCTCCAGCGGTCGCGAACCGTAGCGGCCGTAGACGACGTCGGCCGCCGTCACGTGCCCCTTGCGCTTGGCCTCGCCCCACAGCTTGGGCATGATGGTGAAGACGATCGGGTAGACCAGGATCGTGTACGGCAGCGCGAAGAAGCCGTAGGCCCCGACCGCGTAGACGAGCGCCGGCACCGCGATCACCGTGTAGGCCGTGTAGAAGTCGCCGCCCACCAGGAACCACGTGATCCACGCGCCGAAGTTGCGCCCGCCCAGGCCCCACTCGTCCAGGTGCGCGCCCTTGTGCGCGCCGCCGCGCTGCCAGCGCGAGGCCAGGAAGCCGATGACGGTCACCAGCGCGAAGAAGAAGATGAAGACCGACAGCGCGGTCCAGTTGATGTTGTCGCCCATGGCCTCACTCCTGCGGCTGCTCGTTGCGGTTGACGAACCAGATCAGCAGCGAGGTGAGCGGCACCCACGCGAACATGTACCAGTAGAAGAACGGGAATCCGGCGAACTCCGGCGTCTCGGTGTTGAACAACGGGACGGCCAGCAGGCCGATGAACGGCAGCAGCAATAGCAGGCGCATGTCTTGTCTCCAGGGTTTGGCGGGGACATTGCCCGCTCTGCCTCCAGTGTCGAAATTCCGGTCGCGCGCCGCATCCGTCTTGTCGCGTTGCCGCGCGAGCGGCACCACGTACGGGACAACCCCTAACCCGGATGTGAACCGCCCGGCTCCTGCTTGTGGCGCACCGCGCCCGAGAGCCCCGCGTCCGCGGCATGGAAGTAGTGGATCTCGCCGCCGTGCCACACGCCCAGCCAGATCATGTTGACACTGAAGGCGTCATGGTCACGCGCGCTGAACGGGTGGTCGTAGGTGGTGACGACGCCGCGATGCGGCTCGCGCGGCTGCTCCAGCGCCTGCCGGAGGGCGGCGGGCGACGTGTCGCCGTGCGTCGCGAACAGCGCGCGCACCAGCAGGTTCACGCTGTCGTAGGTCTGCGCCGCGGCCATCAGGGAGCCCGGCGGCCGGTGCGCATAGCGACGCGCGAAGGCGGCGATGAACGCGGTGCGCGCCTCGTTCGCCGAGTCCTGGATGATGCTCTGCGTCATCATCGTGCCCTCCAGCGGCCCGGCGCCGGTCGCGTCCAGCACGCTGCGGAACGACAGCGTCCACGGCGCGAAGTACGGGACGTCCCAATGCATCGCCGACCGGCCCTTGACGGCCACCGCCTCGCCCGGCCCGACGGTGTAGACGACCAGCGCCTGCGCGCCGGCCGCGCGCGCCGCCTGCAGCTGGTCGGCCAGCGACATGGCGTCCGCGGCGAAGCGGCCGACGTAGGCCGGCTGCAGTCCGCGCCGCGCCAGCTGCGCGCCGACGTCCGCGACGCCGCCGTCGCCGTAGCCCGTGGTGTCGGCCAGGATCGCGACACGCGACAGCCGTCGCCGGTCGACGATCTCACCGACGAGGAACGCCGCGTTCAACGCGTCCACCGGGGCCACGCGGAACACCATGCTGTCCTCGCTGCGCGCCCGCCGCGTGATCGCCGTGCCCTGCGCGCACGGCACGATGAGCAGCTGGTGATGCGACTCGAACACGTCGAGCGCCTTCATCGCGACACCGGTGTTGCAGAAGCCGATGGTGGCGTCGACGCGGTCGTCCGTCACCAGCGCGGTGGCGGCGGCCAGGCCGGTGGCCGGGTCGCCGCGATCGTCCTTGACCACGAGCGCCAGCGGGCGCCCGAGCACGCCGCCCGCGGCATTGATCTCGTCGACGGCGAGCTGGGCGCCCTGTTGCACGCTGGTGCCGAAGTCGGCGGAGGCGCCGGTCAACGGCGCGACGAGGCCGATGCGGATGGGGGCGACGTCGGCGCGCGCGAGCGGCGAGGCGAGCAGCGCGGCCAGCAGCGTGGCCCGGGCCATCCGGCGCCAGGGGCCGCGGCCCGAGATCGGGGGAACGGCGCCGCGCGCGGCGGCGCGGTGCAGCGGACAGGTCATGGCTTGTCTCCGGCGCGGCGAAGGTCGATGCGCCTTCGCTCTGCAGCCAGTCTGTCGCGCCGGCCGCCGCCGCGCAGCCGTTGCAGCACGGTGGGCGACGCGCGGGACCACCTAAGGGTCAACACCAGCCTCCGCGACGTGCGGCGTGCACCTTCACTCATGGGGGGACATCCCGCCCGCACGTCGTTTTCGATCGCCAACCAGCGCCGTGGTGGCTAGGCTGGGACACGCCGGCCGCCGCGACGAGCGCGTCGCGGCGGTCGAACAAGGCAGGGAGGCCTCATGCAGATCGACTTTCATTTCGGCGCCACCTACGCGATCGCGCGGCTGGCCGGTTTCGACGACGGCGACGCGCAGGTCATCGCCTATGCGGCCCAGTACGTCGACGACTCGACCACGACGGGGTTCATCCGCTTCGACAACGGCATGCGCTTCTACCGCCAGGCGACCGCGCACCCGCCGCTCGATCTGATGAATGCCGACAACGACGTCGGCGCCCAGAGCTGGCTGCCGTTCCACTTCCTGCCGGGCAACGACGGGCTCGACTCACGCGCGCCCAGCGGCGTGCAGTACCGCCAACGGCTGATCTGCCGGCCCGACAGCTTCGTGGCCCGGGCGATGATGCGCGACGTCATCGAGGCGAAGACGAGCGCGCCCGACCACAGCCTGCACCGGCTGGGCATCGCCGCCCATGTCTTCGTCGACACCTTCGCCCACCGCGGCTTCATCGGCGAGCGCACCGGGTTCAACGAGGTCGGGCACATCGAGACGGCTGCCGGCGAGCGCCTGCAGCGGATGCCGGTGCCGCCGATCGGCCACGGCCAGGTGAGCACCTATCCCGATCGCCCGTTCCTGCACTGGCGCTACGAGGACAGCACCGGCCAGGCGGTCGAGCGCGACAACCCGGCGGATTTCATGGCCGCCGCCAATCGTCTCTGCGAGGAATTCCAGCGCTACCGGCTGGGCGACCCGGACGCGTCCGTGACGTGCCTGGACGCCGTGGCGCGCGACCGGCTGTCGACGCTCATCGCCAGCGCCACCGACGACGACGGCGACGCGCGACTGCGCCCGTGGCTGGCCGCGCTGGCGGCCGACCACTTCGGCTTCGGGCCGTCGCAGCCGGCCTACGTCGGCAAGGGCAAGGGCTCGTGGAAGCACGTCGCGCTCGGCGAGTACTACCTCGGCTGGCTGCAGGCCGCGCAGCGGGACATGGAGGCGATCCCGCTCGAGAAGCGCTCGCTGCTGCAGCGCGTCGGCGCCAAGCTGCTCGAGGCCGGGGTCGAGCACACCGAAGCGCTGGCCGATCACTTCAACATCGAGTCGGTCACCTACCCGTTCGATCCGGCCTTCCTGTCCAGCCACTACAAGCGCTTCCACGACGCGGCCGAGGAACAGCGCTTCGCCGTGTTCAAGAAGATCCTGCCGCGGTTCGGGATCTACGAGGCTTGAGCGGGGGCGCGGCCATGCCGGCATCAGGCCCGGCAGGGCGAGTCGGCGGCGGGCGCAGTCCTGCGTTCGCGGACGTCACGCGACACATCGACGGGGCGAGGCACGACCAGGCCGCCATCGTGCGCGAAGCGAAGCGCGGTCGCGGGAACCACTCCGGCTCAAGCGCCTCTCGACGCATGGATCCTGCGACTGATGACACGGGTGTGCGCTGCGTGGCGAAGGTCGCAGCGGGCCCTCCGCCGCGGGATGACATCGGAGGAGCGCCGCCCATCGAAGGTCGCCAGGTTCGACGGCCGCAGGATGACATCGGACCAGCGCCGTCCATCGAAGGTCGCCAGGTGCGACAGCCGCAGGCGTCGCGGCGCGCCCGTATCGCGGGTTGCGCCAGCGCGAGCGCGCCCTATCCCAGCTTGCCCGCGTGCTCCACCGCGTACTTGATCAGCTCTGCCTGGCCCTCCAGCGACAGCTTGCGCTTGATGTTCTGGCGATGGGCCTCGACGGTGCGCACGCTCACGTCCATCTCCCGGGCGATGTGCTTGCTGGACAGGCCGCGCGCCAGCGCCGCGAGGATCTCGCACTCGCGAGACGACAGCATGGGCCGGGGCGTCTGGTTGCGGAAGAGGCGCCGCGACACCGCCGGGCTGAGGAAGGTGCCGCCGCCGGCGACGGCCTCGATGGCCGCGATGATCTCGCTGGCCGGCGAGTCCTTCAGCACATAGCCGCGCGCGCCGGCCTGCATGGCGCGCTGGACGTACTCGGGGTTGTCGTACATGGACAGCATCAGCACCAGCAGCGCGGGCTCGCGTTCCAGCAGCGCCGAGGTGAGGTCGATGCCGTTGACGCCCTTCATGCCCACGTCCATCAGCACGAGGGTGGGCTGCAGCGCGCCGAGCTGCGCGTGCGCCTCCTCCGCGTTCGACGCTTCGCCGACGACCTCGAACCCGGGCACGGCCTGCAGCCGGGCGCGCAGGCCGTCGCGCACGAGCGGGTGGTCGTCGACGAGCAGCAGGCGGATCGCGGGCGATGGCGTCGCGCCGGGACCGGGAGAGGGGGTTGCCATGACCTGATTAGACCGCAGCGTCGCGGCCTTCGGCAGGGCGGGTCGTGATCCGTGCCGACTCTCGCGACCCAATTCGACCGTCGCCATCGCAGGACAGGCCGCTCGACCCGCCGGCCGTCAGCGCTTCGCGGCCGATGACATGGCAGGCGAATGGCGGGTCAAACGACCCGCCCTACCCCGTGCACGGTGGCCACCGCGTCGATGCGCCCTAGCCCCGATTCGTTCTCAAGCCTGCGCCCGTCCACGCGGTCGCCTGCGGCCAGGCCCGGTAATCGTGCAGCGGCGGTACATCGGACTTGTCGCTGCCTGCGCGCACGCGCCGCTGGCCGAACTTGCCCGAGCGCGCCAGGACGCATACCGGGCATTCGATGATGCCCACCTTTTCCTCGTGCACCAGGTGCACCACGCCGCACTTGGCGCAGTGACCGAGGTGTGTGTCGGCGCCTTCGCGCATCGGCGTGAAGACGTCCTTGAGCATGCGGCTGAGCGACACCCCGCAATCGGCGTCGTACGTGCACGCGTAGTAGTCGTAGGCCCACACCATGGCCTCGAAGGCCTCGACGCCGGCGTCGACCAGGCGGCGCTGCAGGCAGAAGATGGCCGTGGCGGTGAGACGGCGGTGGGCGCTGCCCCACAGGTCGCGGTGGTCGCGCGTGCGATCGCGCGGCGCGCCGCGCTCGCGCTTGGGCTTGCGGTTCAGCGACTCCGCGATGCCGCGCAGTTGCGCGGCGCGCACGTCGCTGGTGGCCAGCATGCGGTCCTCGACCTCGGTGGGCCGCATCTGGTGGCGCAGCATCGCCAGGATCAGGCTGGACGTGCCGGGCATCAGGAAGGTGGCCGGCGGCCGGCCGGAGCGCTTGTGCACGGGCGTGCGCTCGGCCACGCGATAGGCGGCGCTCTCCTGCTGCACGGCGTGGCGGATCAGCGCGAACTCCTGCTCGCAGCACTGCGTGAGGGCGAACAGGCCGCGCAGGTTGGGCTCGACGCCGTCGTCTTCGGGCCGCAGCAGGCGGTCGATCAGCGCGTCGGACAGCCGCGGCACCGCCAGCAGCGTGCCGGGGTTGCCGCCCCACTCGAGGAAGGCGAAGGCGGGCAGTTCCTGCAGGGCGCGGATCACCTCGCGGTCGGTGATGTCGCACACCAGCGCGGCGCTGGCCGGATCGTCGGCGTAGCGCACAAAGGTGGCCAGCGCGAGGCGGTTGATGCGCTTGACCAGCGGACGGTACACCTCGTGGTCGGGCGTGAGCATGGGACGGCGCTCGGGCAGCCGGCGCACCAGGCGCTCGGTGAGCGCGGGGCGCCACAGCGCGACGGGCGTGGTGGCCAGGTCATCGAGCTGGGCATCGGGCATCGCGGCCAGGCGCATCGCCACGCCGAGCGGCACGCCGAACAGCTCGACCGCGTGCTGCGGGTTGCGCCGCGCCACCTCCGCCAGGCCTTCGATGATTTCCTCGTTGAGCGTCTTCTGGTCGCTCGGGCCCTTGGCCGCTCCGGTCAACGTCATTCTTTCCCCTTGATGTGTTCCAGGTGAGCTCGCCAACCTCGTGTTGTTGTGATTTCCCACAACATTCCAGGAGTGATGTTCAAAATGTTGGCGTGAAGTGACTGTGACACACAAGTTTCAGCCCATCAATCCGAAGTTTGTGGGCATTTTGCTGTGATCCGGTCTAAACTGTCCGTTCCCCCTAGCTTGGCGAATGGAGTCCGATGGAAGACCTGCTTCAAGCCCGCCCCGCCGCCGACCACGACGCGCCCACCGAGCCCGCGCTGAGCGTCAATGTGCGGCGCTTCCTCCTGTCGCACGGGGTCAAGGAGCACAACCATGCCTCCGAGATCGCGCGCATCATCAACGTCGACCGCTCGCAGTCGTACCGGCGGCTGAAGGGCGATGTGGCGTGGAGCCACACCGATCTGCGGGCCATCGCCCATCATTTCGGCGCGCCCGACGAATTGCTGCTGCCACGCGACGACCTGGCCCGCTTCGCCCACCCCGGCAGCGACGGCGTGCCGGCACTCATTCGCGTCACCGGCCTGCCGCCCACCGGCCTGCTGGTGCCGGGCCCGGAACTGGCGCCGGGCGAGAGCAGCGACCTCGTGGCCATCCGCAGCGGCACCTGCTGGGAGGTGCATGTCAACGGCGACGAGCCCTTCGGCGCACGCCGCCACGCCATCGAGGCGCTGACGATCCGCAGCCACCCCCACCTGCAGGTGGCGCTGCTGGAGGACGACCTCCGCGCCGCCGACGCGCTTGTCGAGGCCTTCCGCCCGCTGGGCATCGTGGCCACGCCGTATGCCGACAGCGACACGCTGCGCGAGGCCATCGCGCACCGCCGCTTCGACGCCTACGTGCTGGACTGGCTGCTGGCCGAGGGCACGGCGGCCAGCATCGTCGAGGAGATCCGCAGCCACCGCGCGCACGTGCCGATCCTGGTGGTCACGGGCGCGCTGATGGCCGACTCCGAGATGGAGAAGAGCCTGCTCGAGCTGTCGGCCCAGTGGAACTTCTCGACGCTGGACAAGCCCGTGCGGCCGATGAACCTCGCCAACGCGCTCAAGCAGATGGTCAGCGCGGCGCGCGGCTGACGGGCCCGGCTCGCGCGACCCCGGCTACCTCGATTTCGGCGGCAGCCCCATCTTGGCGAGTGTCAGCGTCTCGTCGGCGCGGCCCCAGCCGCCGTCGGCGACCTCGTCGACCAGCACCATGGTGTAGGGCCGCGCGCGCTCGCCGAAGTACTCGACGAACATGGCGGTGACGCGGTGGATGATCTCCTCCTTGCGGGCCGCGTCGGCGACGCCTTCGGGAAGCTTGATGTTGGCGAATGGCATGAGATTCTCCTGTGCTGCCGTTGGAAAGTGAGCGCCCGACGAGGGCGCGATCGTGAATCAGTTCGACGCGGGCGCCAGCAGCGCTTCCAGGCCGATGCGGCGCAGGAACTCCGCGCGGATGCGGTCGGCCACCCCGTTGACCACCTCGGCGCCGTCCTGCGACGGGTCCACGTGCACGCGCAGCGGCCGCTTGCCGTGCGGCGTGTCGACGATGCCGACCACGGCGCGTGCCACGCCGGCGGGGTCGGCGTCGGGTGGCTCGCAGCGGGCCAGGCCCTGCAGGATCCGCGGCTCGAGGCCAGCCGTCGGCCCCGCATTCCACGCGGCGAGCGCGGCCGCGTCGGCCGGCTGGCCGGCATGGGCGAAGTGGTTGGTGCCTTGCGTGAAGGCGCCCGGAACGAGAATGGTCGTCTCGATGCCCCACGGCGCCAGCTCGCCCGCGTAGCTCACGGCCAGCGCATCCATCGCCGCCTTGGCCGCGAAATAGGGCGCCAGGTACGGCGGCGTGCCACCGCGCGTGCTGCTGCTTCCCACCCACAGCAGCAGCCCGTGGCGGCGTTCGCGCAGGTGCGGCAGCGCCGCGCGATTCACGCGCTGCGTGCCCAGCACGTTGACATCGAACAGCTGCGCGTACTGCGCGGGGGTGAACGCCTCGGCGGGGCCGAACACCATGTGTCCGGCGTTGTGCACGACGACGTCCAGGCGACCCTGATCCGCGAGGATGCGGGCGATCGCCGCGTCGCAGGAGTCCTGCGACTGCACGTCGAGCTCCAGCGGCAGCAGCTTCACGCCGCGCTCGATGGCGTAGGCACGCACGGCGTCCGCCTGCGGCGCGTTGCGGCCCGCGCTCTCGCGCATGCTGGCGTAGACGACGTGGCCGGCGTCGGCGAGCGCGCGGGCCGACATCGCGCCGAAGCCGCTCGACGCGCCGGTGACGAGGATGACTTGTTGCATGACGTGCCCCCCGATTCAGGCGAAGCCGCCGTTGACGCGCAGCACCTGGCCGTTGACCCAGCCGCCCGGGCCGGCGAGGAAGGAGACCACCTCGGCGACGTCGGCCGGCTGGCCGATGCGCTCCAGCGGCGCCTGCCTGACGATCTGCTCGATGACCGCGTCGCTCTTGCCGTCGAGGAACAGCCCGGTGGCGACCGGGCCCGGGGCGACGGCGTTGACGCTGATGCCGCGGCCGCGCAGCTCCTGCGCGAACACCTGCACCAGGTTCTCGACGCCGGCCTTGGACGCGGCATAGGGCCCGTAGCCGGGCGCGTGCTTGGCGATGACGCTGGACGACAGGGCGACGAAGCGGCCCTCGCGCTCGAGGTGGCGCGACGCCTCGGCCATCAGCAGGAACGTGCCGCGCAGGTTCACGGCGATCATGCGGTCGAAGTCCTCGGGCGACATCTGCGCGATGGGCGCGGTCTTCATGACGCCGCCGTTGCTGACGACGACGTCCACGCGCCCGAACTGGCGCTTGGCGGCGTCGAACAGCGCTGCGACATCGGCGGCGCGGCTGACGTCCGCCTGCACGGCCCGCGCCTGGCCGCCCGCCGCGCAGATCGCATCGACAGTGGCCTGGGCGGCGGCCTCGTCGCCGGCGTAGTTGACGATGACGGCGAAGCCGTCGGCGGCCAGCCGCTGCGCGATGGCCTGGCCGATGCCGCGGGACGCGCCCGTGACGATGGCCGACTTGCGATTGCTCGATTCCATGATGTGCTCCTTCGAGTCGGGAGCCGATGGGCCCCTCGATGGAATCGATTCTTCTTGTTATCGCATTGAAGATAGATAGCGGATATTTCTCTTCAGTATTCCATCTTGATTAACAATTGACGGATGGATCGCCTCGCCACGCTGGGCCTGTTCACCCGCATCGTCGAGACCGGCAGCTTCACCCGGGCCGCCGACGGCCTGGACATCCCGCGCCCCACCGCCACCAACGCCATCAAGGCGCTCGAGACGCGCCTGGGCGTGCGGTTGCTGGAACGCAGCACGCGCCACGTGCGGCCCACGCTGGACGGCCAGGCCTTCTACGACCGCTGCGTGCACGTGCTGGCCGAGCTCGACGACGCCGAGGCCTCGCTGCGCCAGGTGGCGTCACGCCCGCGCGGCAGGTTGCGCGTCGACCTGCACGGCACGCATGCCACGCAGGTCGTGCTGCCGCGCATCGGCGAGTTCCGCGCGCGCTATCCCGAACTCGCGCTGGACGTCAGCAGCGGGGACCGCCTGGTCGACCTGGTGCGCGAGGGCGTCGACTGCGTCGTGCGCGCCGGCAAGCCGCGCGACACCAACCTGGTCGCGCGCCCGCTCGCGCGCATGCCACAGGTACTGTGCGCGAGCCCCGCCTACCTCGCGCGCGCCGGCACGCCGGCGCATCCCGACGAGCTGGCGGGCCATGCCGCGGTGCGCTTCCTCGCCGGCAGCGGCGGCAGCGACTACCCGATCACGCTGCGCGTCGGCGACGCCTGGCGCGACTTCACGCTGCCCGGGTGGATGGCGGTCAGCGACGCCGAGAACTACGTCGTCTGCGCGCTGCAGGGCTGCGGCCTGGTGCAGGTGCCGCGCTTCCACGTCGAGGACAAGCTGCGCGACGGCCGCCTGGTCGAGGTGCTGCCCGCGTTCGCGAGCCCGGACATGTCGCTGTGGGCGATGTACCCGTACCGGCGCCACCTGTCGCCGAGGGTGCGCGTGTTCGTCGACTGGGTGGGCGGGCTGTACGCGGAGAAGTTCGGGCCGGTCGAGGAGCGCCGGGACTGAGCATCGTGGCCGGGCTCATGCCATTGCGAGGACTTCGTCCGAACGGCACGCGGCGCATCGTCCACCGCCGGCGGATCGACCCCGCGACAATGCGACCCATGACGATCTCCCCACTGACGCCGCTGCTGCTGGCTGCCGCGCTCGCCGGCGCCCCGCCCGTCGGGCGCGCGGCGTCGCCGGTGGCGCCCGCGGCATCGGCGGCCGAGGCCGGCGCGCCGCTGTTCCAGTTCGCCGGCAAGCCGTTCGTCCACCGCTGGTCGCACGCCGGCCAGCACGAGTTCACGCCGCTCGCGCAACCCGACCTGGCCAGGTGGCAGGACATGGTCACCGTGCAGCTCTTCGACAAGGTGAGCAACGACGACGAGCTGGCGCTGGTGGCCAACGGCGTGCTCGTGGCCTACCAGAAGGCCGGCCAGGTCCTCCGCGCGAATACCGTCAGGGCCACCGCCGAGCGGCCGGCCGAGCACCTGGTGGTGGCCCTGCTGCACGACAAGGGCGTGCGCGAGATGGTGTTCGCGCGCTTTCGACTGGCGCCCGGCGGCGGCGGGCAGGCGCTCGTCTACTCGCATCGCGTCTACGGCACGGAGCCCGACGACGCGGCCGGCGCGTGGTTCCGGGCGAACGACATCCCGACCGAGCAGGCGATGATGGCGTGGACGGACATCCCGTCCGCCGCGGCGCTGCGCGCCCTGCCGCAGTCGCCGTCCTGATCGCCCCGGCCGGGGCTACGCGCAGGTGCCGTCCTGCGGGCTCGCGAACCGCCTCAGAGCATCCAGCTGAAGAAGATCAGGTACAGCCCGCCCAGGATCGCCACCCATTTCGACACGTAGTACGTGCGGCGGTGCGTGGCCTTGAGCTTCTTGGCCTGAAGGCGCAGCTTGTATGCGTTCTGGAAGAAGCGGTTGATGCCGCCCACGCGCTCGCCCACCTCGTTGGGGGCCGCGGAGGCCGCCATGATGTTGTTGGCGAACCAGCGGTTCATCGCCGCCAGGATGCGGCCGTGCAGGGGGCGCTCCACGTCGCAGAACAGGATCACGCGCTGCTGGTCGGTGGTGTTGGCGGCGTGGTGGATGAAGGTCTCGTCGAAGACGACGGCCTCGCCGTCCTTCCAGTAGTAGCGCTGGCCGTCGACCTCGATGTAGCAGTCGGGCGAGTTCGGCGTGGCCAGGCCCAGGTGGTAGCGCAGCGAGCCGGCGTACGGGTCGCGGTGGCGCACCAGCTTGCCCTCGGGCGGCAGCGACGCGAACATCGCGCCCTTCACCGAGGGGATCCTGTTGAGCAGCTCCACCGTGCGCGGGCACGACGCCTTCGCAGAGGCCAGCTCCTCGCCGTACCACTTCAGGTAGAAGCGCTTCCAGCCGGAGCGGAAGAACGAGTTGAAGCCCATGTCGTTGTAGCCGGTGGCCACGCTGATGCGGCCGGCGTCGTTCAGGCTCAGCGCCTCGGCGCGGATCTCCTGCCAGTGCTCCTGCAGCACCGCCAGCTCGGGGAAGGCGGCCACGGGCGCGTACGGCGTGGCCTTCACGCGCGAGAACAGCACCATCAGCATGTTGTAGGGCGCCAGCAGCACCGTGTAGTCGGTGAACGCCTTCATCAGGCCGAAGCGCGCACGGCCCCGCAGGTGGACGAACAGGGCCGAGCCCATCAGCAGCATGAAGATGCCGACGCGGATCGCGATGGAGTACGGGTGGGTCATGGGTGGCGCAGCGGCGCGTGGCCGCGGCATCAGGAGGAACCCTGTATTTTGCCGGGAACGACGCGTCTTGTCCCGGATCGTGTCCTCGGGCCGAACCCCAGCTCGACAGCGGCGCGGCCCCGAAGGCTGGGCTGCCGACTGCGAAAGCCGGGCGCGGGCGGCCACCCTCGATAATCGGGGGATGAATCCGCTGCTCGGCACGCTCCACCCCTATCCGTTCGAACGCTGGCGTGTGCTCGCCAGGGACGTCGTCCCCTCGCCCGCCCACCGCCCGATCAGCCTGGGCCTGGGCGAGCCGCGCCATCCGACGCCGCAGCTGATCAAGGACGCCATCACCAGCCACCTGGCCGGCCTGGCAAGCTATCCGACCACCCTCGGCGACGCCGGCCTGCGCCAGGCGATGGCCGACTGGGCGCAGCGCCGCTACGGCGTCGCGCTCGACCCGGCCACGCAGTTGCTGCCGGTGATCGGCTCGCGCGAGGCGCTGTTCTCGTTCGCGCAGGCGGTGGTCGACCCGACGTGGCGTCGACGCCCGGGCGTGGACCTTGAAAAGGACGCTCCGATCGTCCTGTGCCCCAACCCGTTCTACCAGATCTACGAGGGAGCGGCCCTGCTGGCCGGCGCCGAGACCGCGTTCGCCAACAGTGATCCGGCGCGCAACTTCGCCGCCGACTGGGGCGCGGTCGACGAGGCCACCTGGGCGCGCACCCAGCTGATGTTCGTCTGCTCGCCCGGCAACCCCACCGGCGCGGTGATGCCGCTGGAGGAGTGGAGGACGCTGTTCGAGCTGAGCGACCGCCACGGCTTCGTCATCGCCAGTGACGAGTGTTACTCCGAGATCTACTTCGGCCCGGAAGGCCAGGCGCCGCTGGGCGCGCTCGATGCCGCCCGCCAGCTGGGACGCGACGACTTCCGCAACCTGCTGGTGCTCACGTCGCTGTCCAAGCGCTCCAACGTGCCGGGCCTGCGCTCGGGCTTCGTGGCCGGCGACGCCGCGCTGGTGAAGGCCTTCCTGCTGTACCGCACCTACCACGGCAGCGCGATGAGCCCGGTGGTGCAGGCCGCCAGCGAGGCGGCGTGGCGCGACGAGGCGCATGTCGTCGAGAACCGCGAGCAGTACCGCCGCAAGTTCGCCCAGGTGCTGCCGATGCTGGCCGGCAAGCTCGACGTGCGCCTGCCGGACGCCGCTTTCTACCTCTGGGCGGGAATTCCGTCTCATTTGCACGGCGGCGACGACGTCGCGTTCGCGCTGGGCCTGCTGGCTCAATACAATGTGACGGTGCTGCCCGGCAGCCTGCTCGCCCGCCCGTCCCGGGGCGTCAACCCCGGCGCCGGCCGCATCCGGCTGGCCCTGGTGGCCGAGACGGCCGAATGCGTCGAGGCCGCCGAACGCATCCTCGCCTACATCGAAAAGATTTCATGAGCTCCAGCCAGCAAGCCCTGATCGACGCCGCGTGGGAAGACCGCGCCAAGTTCTCGCCCACCGATGCGCCGTCCGACGTGCGCGCCGCCGTCTCGTCGGTCATCGAGGACCTGAACGCCGGCCGCCTGCGCGTGGCCACGCGCCAGGGCGTGGGCCAGTGGACGGTGCACCAGTGGGTCAAGAAGGCCGTGCTGCTGTCGTTCCGCCTGAACGACAACAAGCCGGTGCACGCGGGCGCGCTGCAGTACTTCGACAAGGTCGAGACCAAGTTCACCCACCTCGACGAGGCCGAGCTGCGCGCCACCGGCGTGCGCATCGTCCCGCCGGCCGTGGCACGCCACGGCAGCTTCATCGGCCGCAACGCCATCCTGATGCCGTCGTACGTCAACATCGGCGCCTACGTCGACGAGGGCACGATGGTCGACACCTGGGCTACCGTCGGATCGTGCGCGCAGATCGGCAAGAACGTGCACCTGTCGGGCGGCGTGGGCATCGGCGGCGTGCTGGAGCCGCTGCAGGCCAACCCGACCATCATCGAGGACAACTGCTTCATCGGCGCGCGCTCCGAGGTCGTCGAGGGCGTCATCGTCGAGGAGAACTCGGTCATCTCGATGGGCGTGTTCATCGGCCAGAGCACCAAGATCTACGACCGCGCCACCGGCGAGGTGAGCTACGGCCGCGTGCCCGCGGGCTCGGTGGTGGTGGCCGGCTCGCTGCCGTCGGCCGACGGCAAGTACAGCCTGAACTGCGCGGTCATCGTCAAGCGCGTCGACGCGCAGACCCGCTCCAAGACGAGCATCAACGACCTGCTGCGCGCTTGACGCGGGCATCGGCAGGCCGATAAACCAGTTGGGAGCCGCGACCCGCGGCGACGAATCGAACCCGCGCCTGACCCAGGCGCCACCAGGAGAGCTCGATGGACGGCGGAAACATGGAACGCGTGCTGCATCTGATGGCCGACAAGGGCGCATCGGATGTCTACCTGACGGCCAACTCGCCGATCCAGCTGAAGATCAACGGACAGCTGGTGCCGGTGTCCGACCAGATCCTCACGCCCGGCCAGCCGCGCGCGCTGCTGGCCGAGCTGCTGACGCCGGTGCAGCTGGAGGAGCTCGACCAGACCGGCGAGCTCAATCTCGGCATCGGCATCCGCGCGGTGGGCAGCTTCCGCCTGTCGGCGTTCAAGCAGCGCGCCTCGATCGCCGCGGTGATCCGCTGCATCCCGCACAAGATCCCGTCGATGGACACGCTGAACCTGCCGCCGGTGCTGGCGTCGCTGGCGCTCGAGCGCCGCGGCCTCGTGCTGGTGGTGGGCGCCACGGGCAACGGCAAGAGCACGTCGCTGGCGTCGATGATCGAGTGGCGCAACACGCAGCTCTCGGGCCACATCCTCACCATCGAGGAGCCGATCGAATTCCTGTTCTCGAACAAGCGCTCGATCATCAACCAGCGCGAGGTTGGCCGCGACACCGCATCGCTGCACATCGCGCTGAAGAACGCGCTGCGCCAGGCACCCGACTGCATCCTGATCGGCGAGATCCGCGATCGCGAGACGATGTCGATGGCCATCTCGTACGCCCTGTCCGGCCACCTGGTGCTGGCCACGCTGCACGCCAACAACAGCTCGCATACGCTGGGCCGTATCCTGTCGTTCTACACGCCCGAAGCGCGTCCCGCGCTGCTGGGCGACCTGGCCGCGGCATTGAAGGCCATCGTGTCGCAGCGCCTGCTGCGCTCGACGGCCGGCGGCCGCGTGCCGGCGGTCGAGGTGCTGCTGAACAGCCGCTTCATCGCCGAGCTGATCGAGAACGGCGACATCCAGGGCGTGCGCGAGGCGATGGACAAGTCGCTGGCCGAAGGCTCGCAGATGTTCGAGGCGGACATCGCCCGCCTCATCGGCCTGGGCCTGGTCACGCAGGAAGAAGGCCTGCTGGGCGCCGACTCCCCCACCAACCTGCTGTGGCGCCTGCAGAACGAGATGACCCCGGTCTCGCGCGTGCAGCCGGCCAAGGTCGAGTCCGACGCCCCGTCGTTCACCGAGATCACGCTCGACGTGCTGCCCGAGGAACCGCAGGCCCCGCGCCAGCGCCTGGGCGGCGTGGCTGTCGAGATGCACCGCTCCAAGCACGGCTGACTCACCGCAATCCTGCCTGATCGATGGATGCCACACTCCTCCTGCTCGAGCAACTGATCGCCCGTGCCTCGGTCACGCCCGACGACGCGGGCTGCCAGGCGCTGATCGCGCAGCGCTTGCAGGCCCTCGGGTTCGAGTGCGAGCACCTGCCGTTCGGCCCGGCCGACGGCGTCGTCAGCAACCTGTGGGCGGTGCGCGCCGGTGCGCGCCGGGGCCCGACGCTCGTGTTCGCCGGCCATACCGACGTGGTGCCCACCGGCCCGCAAGACCAGTGGAGCAGCGCCCCCTTCGTGCCGAGCTACCGCGACGGCCGGTTGTACGGCCGCGGCACCGCCGACATGAAGACCTCGCTGGCGGCGATGGTCGTGGCCGCCGAGGAGTTCGTCGCCGCGCATCCCGGCCACGCCGGCCGCGTCGCGTTCCTGCTCACGAGCGACGAGGAAGGCCCGTCGGTGGACGGCACCGTGCGCGTCGTCGACACGCTGCAGGCGCGCGGCGAGACGCTGGACTGCTGCATCGTCGGCGAGCCCACCTGCGTCGAGCGACTGGGCGACATGATCAAGAACGGCCGCCGGGGCAGCCTGTCGGCGCGGCTCACGGTGCTGGGCGTGCAGGGCCACGTCGCCTATCCGCACCTGGCGCGCAACCCGATCCACGTCGCCGCGCCGGCCATCGCCGAACTCGCCGCCACGCGCTGGGACGACGGCAACGACCACTTCCCGCCGACCAGCTTCCAGATCTCCAACATCCACGCGGGCACCGGCGCGACCAACGTCATTCCCGGCGAGGCGGTCATCGACCTGAACTTCCGCTTCTCGACGGAGTCGACGCCGGAGCAGCTGAAGGCGCGCGTCGCGGAGATCCTGCGGCGCCACGGCGTCGAGCATCGCGTCGCGTGGACGCTGGGCGGCTCGCCCTTCCTCACGCGGCCCGGCACGCTCAGCGAGGCGCTCGAGCAGGCCATCGTCGACGAGACCGGCGGCGTGCGAGCGGCGCTGTCCACCACCGGGGGCACGTCCGACGGCCGCTTCATCTCGCGCATCTGTGCGCAGGTGGTGGAATTCGGGCCGGTCAACGCGACGATCCACAAGATCGACGAACATGTGGCCGTCGCCGACGTGCCGCGGCTCAAGAACATCTACCGGCGCACGATGGAAAATCTCCTGGTGCCGAGCGAAACATGACCCTCATCGACTACCTGCACCGGGCCGGCGCCCGCCTCGACGAGGCGGGCGTTTCGTTTGGGCACGGCACCACCAACGCGTTCGACGAGGCCGCCTGGCTGGTGCTGTGGAAGCTCGGCCTGCCGCTGGACGACCTCGACGGCGTGGCGCAGCGCGAGCTCACCGGCACCGAGATCGCCACGCTCGACGCCTTCGTCGGCGCGCGCATCGCCACGCGCCGCCCCGCCGCCTATCTCACCGGCGAGGCCTGGCTGCAGGGCGTGCCGTTCACGGTCGACGAGCGCGTGATCGTGCCGCGCTCGCTGATCGCCGAGGTGCTGGCCGAAGGCGTGATCGACGCCTGGATGCCGCCGGACACGGCGCGCGTGCTGGACCTGTGCACCGGCAACGGCAGCCTCGCGGTGCTGGCCGCGATGGCATGGCCGGACGTCGCCGTCGACGCGGCCGACCTGTCCGCCGACGCGCTCGCCGTCGCCGCGCAGAACGTGAAGCGCCACGATCTCGAGGGCCGCGTCGCGCTGCACCAGGGCGACGGCCTCGCCGCCCTGCCCGCCGGCCGACGCTACGACCTGATCCTGTGCAATCCGCCGTACGTCAACGCGCGGTCGATGCGCGAGCTGCCCGCCGAATACCAGGCGGAGCCCGCGCTGGCGCTGGCCGGCGGCCACGACGGCATGGACTTCGTCCGCGCGCTGTTCGCCGCCGCGCCCGGCCGCATGACCGACGACGCCGTGCTCGTGCTGGAGATCGGCAACGAGCGCGACTTCTTCGAGGCCGCATTCCCCGGCCTCGAGGTCGTCTGGCTGGCCACGCAACTGCATGACGACGCGGTGCTGCTCGTCACGCGCCCCCTGCTGGAGGCCGGCCTCGCGCCGGCCCCGAACGCTTCCTGACCATGATCACGCTACGCAATGTGCAACTGCGCCGGGGGACGAAGATCGTCCTCGATGGCGTCAACGTCAACGTCAATCCCGGCGAGAAGGTGGGCCTGGTCGGGCGCAACGGCGCCGGCAAGTCCAGCCTGTTCGCGCTGCTGGCCGGCCGCCTGCAGGCCGACCAGGGCGACTTCGAGCTCCCCGCGCGCTGGCGCCTGGGCGAGGTCGCGCAGCACATGCCCGAGACCGAGGACTCGGCCACGGACTTCGTGCTGGAAGGCGACATCCCGCTGATGGAGGCGCAGCGCGAGCTGGCCGCTGCCGAGGCCGCCGAGGACGGCGAGGCGATGGCCCACGCGCACATGAAGATCGGCGAGGCCGGCGGCTTCGACGCCCGCGCCCGCGCGCAGGCCCTGCTGATGGGCCTCGGCTTCAAGCACGAGCAGGTCGACGCGCCGGTCAACAGCTTCTCCGGCGGCTGGCGCATGCGCCTGCAGCTGGCGCGCGCGCTGATGTGCCCGGCCGACCTGCTGCTGCTCGACGAACCGACCAACCACCTGGACCTCGACGCGCTCGTCTGGCTCGAGTCCTGGCTGCAGCGCTTCGACGGCACGATCGTCATGATCAGCCACGACCGCGAGTTCCTCGACGCGATCACGGGCGTCACCGTGCACCTGGACGAAGGCACGCTGACGCGCTACGGCGGCAACTACTCCACCTTCGAGGAGATGCGCGCCGAGCGCATGTCGCAGCAGGCCGCCGCCCACAGCCGACAGCAGGAGAAGGTGGCGCAGCTGCAGCGCTTCATCGACCGCTTCAAGGCCAAGGCCAGCAAGGCCAAGCAGGCGCAGAGCCGCGTCAAGGCGCTGGCGCGCATGGAGCGCATCGCGCCGGTGTTGACCGCGTCGGACTTCGCCTTCGAGTTCAAGGAGCCGAAGAGCCTGCCCAACCCCATGCTCGCGATGTCGAACATGGAGTGCGGCTACCTGGTGCAGGACGACGTCGATCCCGACACCGAGCCCGTGCGCAAGGTCATCGTGCGCAACATCAACAAGACGGTGCTGGCGGGCCAGCGCATCGGCATCCTGGGCGCCAACGGCCAGGGCAAGTCGACGCTGGTCAAGACCATCGCGCGCAGCGTGCCCGCGCTCGGAGGCGAGGTCACCGAGGGCAAGGGCCTGTCGATCGGCTACTTCGCGCAGCAGGAGATGGACGTCGTCCACGCCGACGACACGCCGCTGCAGCACATGGTGCGCCTCGCGAAGACCGTGGGACCCGAGGGCCGCGAGCAGGAACTGCGCGACTTCCTGGGGCAGTTCCGCTTCGTCGGCGACATGGTGCACCAGGTGATCGGCACGCTGTCCGGCGGCGAGAAGGCGCGCCTGGTGCTCGCATCGCTCGTGTGGCAACGCCCCAACCTGCTGCTGATGGACGAGCCGACCAACCACCTCGACCTCACCACCCGCGAGGCGCTGTCGATGGCGCTCAACGAGTTCGAGGGCACCGTCATGCTGGTCAGCCACGACCGCGCGCTGCTGCGCGAGGTCTGCGACGAGTTCTGGCTGGTGGCCAAGGGCGCGGTGCTGCCGTTCGACGGCGACCTCGACGACTACCAGAAGTGGCTGCTCGATACCTCGCGCGCCGTCGCCCGCGGCCAGCCCGCCCCGCCGCTGCCGGGCAACCTCGACAGCCTGGTGGGCGGCACGCCGCCGCCGGCCCCCAAGGCCGCCAAGGCGCCCGCCGCGCCCGTGGCGGCGCCCGCGCCCGCTGCGGCCGCGGCCGCGCCCCAGACCAGGCCTGGCGCCGCCCGCAACGACGACCGCAAGGCCGCGGTGCAGAACCGCACGCAGATCGCTGCCAGGACGCGTCCGCTGCGCGTCGAGGTGCAGCAGATCGATGCCCGCATGGACAAGCTCGGCGCCGAGAAGGCCGAGCTCGAGGCGGCCATGTCCACCGGCGCGATGACCGGCCCCGAGATCGCCGACGCCGGTCGCCGGCTGGCGCACGTGGGCGCGGAGATCGCGATGCTGGAGGAGCGCTGGCTGGAACTGAACGAGCAGATCGAGGCCCTGCAGGCGGGCACCTGAATCTCGGGGCGCCCTGGGTGGCCCTGGCGTCAGGCCGTCCGGAAGATGGTACCGTCGCAAAAAGACATCCCGTGACCTCCGTCGCACGCGGGACACAGGATGGCTTTCACTTTGTGCGTCCACGAGCCGACAATGCCGCCATCCCCTCCCGGCCACGCCCATCGATGACCCGACTGCTGCGCCTGCTCCCCCTCGCGACGTGCGCCTTCTCGCTGTGTGCCGGCGCGGCGGAGCCGACCTACCGCAGCGTCGGCCCGGACGGCAAGATCACGTACTCGGACCGCAAGCCCACCGACCCGTCGCTGCGCTCGCACGAGCTGGGCAAGACCACCTTCGCGCCGCTGGTGCTGCCGGCCACCGGCCCATTCGACCTGCGCCCATCGAGCAAGCCGTCCACCGAGCGCCCCGTCGTCGGCGAAGGCCAGGCGCCCGCGGTCGACCGCAGCGGCAAGCCCTTCCCGCCCGGACTGCCCGACGCAGTGCTGACCGTGCTGGTGCACCAGCTCTTCGTGCAGTCGCTCGTCGAGACCTGCACGCACCTGCGGCCCGCCCTCGTCGAGCGCTACCAGGGCGGCGTGCGCAACTGGCGCGAACGCAACGCCGACATCCTCGATCGCAGCAACCGAATCTCGTTCACGCGCTTCACCGGCGAGCAGCGCGACACGCTGCGCGCCACCGCGCGGCAGCGCCTGGCCACCGTGATGCCGGCGCCCGGCGCGAGCGACGCCGAGCGCGCCACCTGGTGCGACCGCATGAGCACCGACCTGGCCACGCGCCAGTTCGAGCTCGTCGGCGACATGCGCATCGCCCCGCTGCTGTACGTCGAGCTGCCCTGAGGCCGCCCCGGCGGATTCAGTCCAGCTTCGCGATCGCGCCCGCCAGGTTGGCCCGCGCCGGCGCCTCGAAGCGCTCTCGCATCGCCGCCGTCGCGAACAGGGCCGGCCGCGCGAGGAAGCCGCGCAGGATCTCGGCGCGCTTGGCGCGGAAGACGTCCTGCGCGACGAAGCCGTACTCGTCGCGGATCTGGCGCTCGTATTCGTCGAAGCGGGCCGGCTCGGAGCCCAGGATGGCGAGGTCGATGTCCACCAGCAGGCCTTCGTCGGCCGTCGCAGGCACCTGGCTGTGGCGCGTGGCCAGGATCAGCGCCTCGACGCGCGCGACGACCTCGCCGGCCGCGCCGGCGTCGCGCAGCACGCGCCGCGCCCAGTCTGCGCTCGCGGCCTCGTTGTCGTGCCGGGACGTGTCGTAGATCGCGTCATGGAACCACAGCGCGATGGCGACCTCGCCCGGATGCCGGGCGAGCCCGCGATGCGCGTCGAACAGCGCGAGGCATTCACGCAGGTGCTGCGGCGTGTGGTACTTGCGGTGCGGCTCGGCCCAGCGAGCGAGCAGCGCCTCCAGCACGCCGTCGGGGGCGGACAGGCGCAGCGCCTGCCAGGTGTCGCGCCAGGAGGTCTCGAGCTCGTTCATCGGGGGTTGCGCGCCGGGTTGCATGACGGGCGAATCGTAGCCGGAGCGACTACGATGCACCCATGGTCACGCCGCAGCTCCCGCAAGCCCCGCAGATCACCGACCTGATCGCGCTGTCGATCCGGCTCGTCAACGCGAACCAGCCGGCACGGGCGCGCATCGTGTGCGACCAGGCGCTGGCCATGTTCGAGCCGCATCCGGCGGTGCACCAGCTGCTGGCGGTGCTGGACCTGCAGGACGGCCATGTCGCCGCGGCACGCGAGCACGCCGTGCGCAGCCTCACGCTGAGGCCCGACCACGTGCCCACGCTGCTCGTGATGGGCGACATCGCGCTGGCGCAGCACGACCTGCGCGCCGCGTCGCAGTCGTTCGAGCGCGCGGTCGTGCTCGCGCCCGACCAGCCCGAGGCCTGGTTCAAGGCGGCGCTCGTCCGCCAGGACCTGCACGACCTGGACGGCGCCATCACGGCGCTGGAGCGCGTGCTGGCGGCCAGCCCCGAGCGCGTCGACGCGCTGGTCAACTACGGCATCGTGCTGCAGGAGCGCGGCCGCCTGGACGACGCCCTGCGCGCCTACGGGCGCGCGTTCCGCCTGCGCGAGCAGACCTTCGGCCGCATCGCGCACGCGCTGTCCACGCCGGGCACCGGCCGGCTCTGGCTGGACCTCGACGACCTGCGTGACCTGCTGCGCGCCCTGCCCGCCTGAGGCGGCGCCGCGACGACGATCCGGCGCCTCGCCCGGCGGTTCAACGCCAGGTCATCCCGCCGGCGCCCGCCGGCGGCGCAGGAAGGCCAGCCCCGCGATCGACGCGATGCCCGCCAACATCGAGGTCGTCGCCGCCGGCTCCGGCACGGCCGTCAGCGTGCCGGTGAAATTCGTGCCGCCGTGATGATGCGAGCCGGGGTCTTCCATCTGCATCCGCAGGCCGAAGAAATCGATGTAGATGTAGTCGCCGTAGGGCGATGGCAGGACTGCATCGATCGACGTGACGCGCCCGTCCACGATCGTGACCTGCGAACTCAGCAGCGAGCTGTTCTCCTGCGAATAGCTGAAGCTGCCGCCGTTCGCACGCAGCGTGATCGCCACGAACGTGGGATCGGCCGCCGGATCGGCGGGCGGATCGAACGACAACTCGAGCTGTCCACGCCAGTCGTAGTACACCGGCGGCGGCGCCCCGATGGTGCAGGTCGGGATGTCCCAATAGCACAGCGGGAAATACTGCGCCGTGCCATTCAGTTCCAGGTCGTAGGTCGCGGCGGCGGCGGGGCCGGTCAGTGCGAACGCGAGCGAGGCCACGGCCGCGGCGCGGGTGAGGGATCTTGTACGCATCGGGGATTCCCCTGTTCGTCCCGGCGGGGTCGGCACTTGCGGAGGCCGCGACCGCGGGCAGAAATTGCCGACGATTTCGCGAGAGCCTTGCTCGGATGAAGCCCCCAAGCCGTCATCGACCTGGGGCGCAACGACGCGATCGACCGCCGGACAGGGGATCGCGAACCCGGCCGTCCCGGGCGAATCGTCGAGCAGCAAATTCGGGGCCCGGCAGAAATTGCAATCGACCCACCGGCATCCTGCGGGACGCGTGCGCCGCGGCGCTCGACTTCCCGGCCGCTAGCGCCCGCCGCGGCAGCGGAAGTCGACCTCGGCCGACGGCGCCTGCCCGGGCGGCGGCGGATCGGCCACCGTCTTGATCACGTCCACCGAGGCGCCGCGATCGGCACAGAACGCGGTGGCCTGCGACATCGCCTTGGCCCGCTGCTCCTGCACGCGGCCGTTGACGTCGTTGCTGCGCACCACCGTCATGTAGGCGCCCTCGCCGATGGGCGTGACATTGGCCAGCGCGGCGCAGCCGGCGCAGGCCGCGAGCGTGGCCAGGGCAGGCAGCCGCATGGTCAGCCCCGTCCTTCCTTGTCACGGTAGCCTTTGCGGTACACGCCCGGCCCCGCCATGATGCGCGCGGCCACGTCGTTGTAGCCGGCGATGCGCTCGGGCGCCATCGCCTCGAACACGAGCTCCGGCGCCTCGCGCGGGACGGCGCAGCACTGCGCGATCGGCAGGCCCCGGGGCAGCACGCCCTCGAACTGCTCGTCCAGCCACACGGCGGGAAAATTGATGCCGACGTCGTTGAAGCGGTCGGCATCCACCAGGCCCGTGACGGTGCGGAACGGCAGGTCCTCGCGGTTGAACGGGTGCATCGCGAGCAGCGACCAGCCGGGTTCCAGCGCCACCGTCCAGAAGCTGTTGAACTTCAGCGCGGACCGCTGGCCGTGCGCCAGCGGCGAGCCCGCGATCTGCTCGGGCACGTGGAAGCTCAGCGGCGCATGCGGATGGCCCTCCACCGTCAACGCCGGCAGCAGCCAGTCCCAGCTGAAGCGCATGCCGCGCTCGACCCGCACGTCGCACGGCAGGACCAGCAGCACGCCGTGGCGCATGGCGTCGACGAAGGGGGGGCACTGCTTGACGGTGCGGATCTCGCGGCCGTGCACGGCCGACGGCGCCCGCGGCGCCATCGCGCGCAGCCAGTCGGGCAGCGCCGCGCGCGCCGGCACCGGGCGCGGCAGCAGGTCGATCAGCGCGGGGTCGCAGCGGAAGGTGATCTTCATCGGATCGGCTGAAGGTTGAAGGCGTCATGCACCCGGAGAGGTCCGGCCTCTCCTCCTTGCGCGCAGAGGTGCACTTCGTAGCGGCGAAGCATCTCGCGCAAAGGAGGACAGGCCAGACCCCTTTCGAGCATGCCGAAGAATAACGCCCCGGACGTCTTTCGACGACCGGGGCGTTCGAGAGTCCGGCCCGCCGGCCGGACACGGAGACAACCGGATCAGGTCAGCGGACCTTGCCCGCCTTCCACGCATTGAGCAGCGTGTCGTAGGCGATGGTCTCGCCCTTGGGCTTCTCGTTGGCCAGCTTGGCCCACGGCGCACCCTTGGTCGACAGCCACTTGCTCGGCGCGCTCTTCGGGTTGAGCTTGGGCGCGCAGTGCGCCATGCCGGCGCGCTGCAGGCGGGCCATCACGTCGTCCATCTCGTTGGCGAGGTTGTCCATCGCCTGCTGCGGCGTCTTCTCGCCGGTGACGGCCACCGCCACGTTCTTCCACCAGAGCTGCGCGAGCTTCGGGTAGTCGGGCACGTTGTTGCCGGTAGGCGTCCAGGCCACGCGCGCGGGGCTGCGATAGAACTCGATCAGGCCCCCGTAGCGGTTCGCGTTCTTCGTGAAGTAGTCGGAATGGATGTCCGAGTCGCGGATGAACGTGAGGCCGGTGATCGACTTCTTCAGCGAGGTGGTCTTGGCCGTCACGAACTGCGCGTACAGCCAGGCGGCCGCGGCGCGGTTCGGGTCGTTGGACTTCAGGAACGTCCACGAACCCACGTCCTGGTAGCCGTTCTGCATGCCCTGCTTCCAGTACGGGCCGTTCGGGCCGGGGGCCATGCGCCACTTCGGCGAGCCGTCGGCGTTGACCACCGGCAGGCCCGGCTTGGTCATGTCGGCGGTGAAGGCCGTGTACCAGAAGATCTGCTGGGCGATCTGGCCCTGCGCGGGAACGGGACCGGCCTCGCCGAAGGTCATGCCCGTGGCTTCCTTGGGCGCGTACTTCTTCATCCAGTCGATGTACTTGGTCAGCGCGTAGACGGCCGCCGGCGAGTTCGTCGCGCCACCGCGTTCGACCGAAGCGCCCACCGGCGTGCACTTGTCGTCGGCCACGCGGATGCCCCACTCGTCGACCGGCAGGCCGTTCGGGATGCCGATGTCGGCCTCGCCGGCCATCGACAGCCACGCGTCGGTGAAGCGCCAGCCCAGCGACGGGTCCTTCTTGCCGTAATCCATGTGGCCGTAGATCGGATGGCCGTCGATGGTCTTCACGTCGTTGGTGAAGAACTCGGCGATGTCCTCGTACGCGCTCCAGTTCAGCGGCACGCCCAGGTCATAGCCGTACTTGGCCTTGAACTTGTCCTGCAGGTCCTTGCGCGCGAACAGGTCGGCGCGGAACCAGTACAGGTTGGCGAACTGCTGGTCGGGCAGCTGGTACATCTTGCCGTCCGGCGCCGTCGTGAAGCTGGTGCCGATGAAGTCCTTCAGGTCCAGGCCCGGGTTCGTGTATTCCTTCCACGGGCCGGCCATCGCATCGGTGAGCGCGATCGCGGTGCCGTAGCGGTAGTGCGTGCCGATGTGGTCGGAGTCGTTGATCCAGCCGTCATAGATCGACTTGCCGGACTGCATCGAGGTCTGCAGCTTCTCGACGACGTCGCCTTCCTGGATGATGTCGTGCTTGACCTTGATGCCCGTGATCTCCTCGAACGCCTTGGCGAGCGTCTTGGATTCGTATTCGTGCGTCGTCAGCGTCTCGGACACCACCGAGATCTGCGTCACGCCCTTGGCCTTGAGCTTGGCGGCGGCGTCGATGAACCACTTCATCTCGGCCATCTGCTGGTCCTTGGTCAGCGTGGACGGCTGGAACTCGTTGTCGATCCACTTCTTCGCCTCGGCCTCGCCCGCCCACGCGCCATGGCCGAGAGCCAGGGCGGCAGCGGCGAAGGCCACGGCATTCATGCGCATCTTCATGTTTGTCTCCTGTGTGCCTTCCCGTCTTCTCCCACGGCACCGGCTGGGAAGGATGAGCCGGTCCCTCTGAACTTGATCGTGCTCGCGGTGTCGTCAGCCCTTGCGCATGACGAGCGCGAGCAGCGCCATCGACAAGCCGAAGCTCCACCAGATCGACGGCTCCGCCTCGAGGTTGAACCAGGTCATGAGCTTCTCGCTCACGGCCACGAAACCGAGGTTGACCCATGCGGCCATCATCAGGCCGATGAACAGGCGATCGCCGCGCGTGGTGGCGATCGGCAGCCAGCCGCGGCGCAACGTCGTCGGCGACTTGAGCTCCCAGAACGTCATGCCCACCAGCATCAGGACGATGCTGCTGAAGAACACCGCGACCGGCAGGGTCCAGGCCATCCAATCGAACATCTCTCATGCCTCCATATCAAGCGAAGAGCAGCTCCCAGGCCGGCGCGCGCACGGCCGCTCCGGAGCAAGCCGGCCCAGCCCCCTCGGGGGGCGACGAGCGAAGCGAGTGGGGTCCGTCATATCTAGACGCGGCCCATCGCGAAACCCTTCGCGATGTAGTTGCGGACGAACCAGATCACGATCGCGCCCGGCACGATGGTCAGCACGCCGGCCGCAGCGAGCGTGCCCCAGTCCATGCCGGCGGCCGACACCGTGCGCGTCATCACCGCGACGATGGGCTTGGCGTTGACGCTGGTCAGCGTGCGCGCCATCAGCAGCTCGACCCAGCTGAACATGAAGCAGAAGAAGGCCGCGACCCCGATGCCCGCCTTGATCAGAGGCACGAAGATCGTCAGGAAGAAGCGCGGGAACGAGTAGCCGTCGATGTAGGCGGTCTCGTCGATCTCGCGCGGGATCCCGCTCATGAAGCCTTCGAGGATCCAGACCGCCAGCGGCACGTTGAACAGCAGGTGCGCGAGCGCGACCGCGATGTGCGTGTCCATCAGGCCCAGCGTCGTGTACAGCTGGAAGAACGGCAGCAGGAACACCGCGGGCGGCGTCATGCGGTTGGTCAGCAGCCAGAAGAACACGTGCTTGTCGCCGAGGAACGAGTAGCGCGAGAACGCATAGGCGGCCGGCAGCGCCACCAGCAGCGACATCGCCATGTTCATGCCGACGTAGATCAGCGAGTTGACGTAGCCCGAGTACCAGGACTCGTCGGTGAAGATCGTCCGGTAGTTGTCCCAGGTGAAGTGGTGCGGCCACAGGCTGAACGAGGCGGTGATCTCCTCGTTCGTCTTGAACGACATGTTGACCATCCAGTAGACGGGCAGCACCGCGAACACGAGGTAGGCGATCAGGAGCAGCGTGCGCTTCCTGAATTTGCGGTCATCCATGGTGAAGCCCTCCGGGCGTGACCAGCCCCCTCGGGGGGCAGAGAGCGAAGCGGGCGCGGGGATTCATTTTTCCGTCTCTCCCTCGGTGACGGTGCCCACGCGCTGCATCCAGTTGTAGAGGATGAAGCACAGCAGCAGGATGATGAGGAAGTAGATCAGCGAGAACGCGGCGGCCGGGCCGAGGTCGAACTGGCCGACCGCCTTCTGCGTGAGGTACTGCGACAGGAACGTCGTCGCGTTGCCGGGGCCGCCACCGGTCAGGACGAAGGGCTCCGTGTAGATCATGAAGCTGTCCATGAAGCGCAGCAGCACCGCGATCATCAGCACGCCGCGCATCTTGGGCAGCTGGATGTAGCGGAACACCGCGAACTTGCTGGCGCCGTCGATGCTGGCGGCCTGGTAGTACGCATCGGGGATCGCGCGCAGGCCGGCGTAGCACAGCAGCGCGACCAGCGGCGTCCAGTGCCAGATGTCCATCACCAGCACCGTGAGCCAGGCGTGCGTGGAGTTGCCGGTGTAGTCGTAGTCGATGCCCAGGCCGCTGAGCGACGCGCCCAGCAGGCCGATGTCGGCACGGCCGAAGATCTGCCAGATCGTGCCGACCACGTTCCACGGGATCAGCAGCGAGATGGCCACCAGCACCAGCACCGCCGACGACTTCCAGCCCTTGGCCGGCATCGCGAGCGCCAGGCCGATGCCCAGCGGGATCTCGCACAGCAGCACCGCCAGCGAGAACGTCATCTGGCGCATCAGCGCGCCCTGCAGGTCGTCGTCGCGCATCACCTGCTTGAACCAGTCGGTGCCGACGAACACGCGGCGCTCGGGCGAGATGATGTCCTGCACCGAGTAGTTCACCACGGTCATCAGCGGCAGGATGGCCGAGAACGCCACGCAGATCACCACGGGCAGGATCATCAGCCAGGCTTTCTGGTTGACGGGCTTCATGCGGGGACTCCCAGTGCCTGCGGGATCAGCAGGTCGTTCGCGTAGAAACAGGTGTGCGGGCCGTTGATCTGCAGCCAGGCCGTCTCGCCCGGGCGCGGGATGGCCTGGGTCGGGTGCAGCCGGGCGCGGATGCGCGTGCCGTCGGCTGCGTGCGTGGACAGCAGCCAGTAGGTGCCGATGTCCTGCGCCTGGTCGACGGTCACCGGCACGGCGCCGGGGGTGTCGGGCACGGCCAGCGTGACGTACTCCGGACGCACGCCCAGCAGCGTGGCCGACTGCGCGGCGCCGGCGCCGGCGCGGCCCAGCACGGTGCGTCCCGCGACCTCCAGCCCCTGCTCGCCCCAGCGCGCGGCCAGCAGGTTCATGCCGGGCGAGCCGATGAAGTGGCCGACGAAGGTGTGCTGGGGACGCTCGAACAGGTCGGACGCGCTGCCCACCTGCACCGCGCGGCCGCGCGTCATCACGATGACCTGGTCGGCGAAGGTCAGGGCCTCGACCTGGTCGTGCGTGACGTAGATCAGCGTCAGCTTCAGCTCGTGGTGGATCTGCTTGAGCTTGCGGCGCAGCTGCCACTTCAGGTGCGGATCGATGACGGTCAGCGGCTCGTCGAACAGCACGGCGCTGACGTCCTCGCGCACGAGGCCGCGGCCCAGCGAGATCTTCTGCTTCTGGTCGGCGGCCAGGCCCGCGGCGCGCGAGTCGAGCTGGTGGCTCATCTCCAGCATCTCGGCGATGCGGCCCACGCGCTCCTTGATCCGCTCGCGCGCGACGCCGCGGTTGCGCAGCGGGAACGCCAGGTTCTCGGCCACGGTCATCGTGTCGTAGATGACGGGGAACTGGAACACCTGCGCGATGTTGCGCTGCTGCGGCGTGAGGCCGGTGACGTCCTTGCCGTCGTACTTCACCGTGCCCTGCGAGGGCTTGACGAGGCCCGAGACGATGTTGAGCAGCGTCGTCTTGCCACAGCCCGACGGGCCCAGCAGCGCATAGGCACCGCCGTCCTCGAACGTCATCTTCAGCGGCAGCAGCGCGTAGTCGTCGTCCGCCTTCGGATCGGGCTTGTAGGCGTGCGCGAGGTCGAGGTCGATGCGCGACATCTCAGCGCTCCGCCCGGCCGCCCGAAGGAAGCGCTGCGCCCCCCCGGGGGGCAGTGAACGACGTGAACGTGGGGGTTGTCATGACTTCTCCGTCGGTGCGACCAGCAGGTTGCCGTCGGGCCCGAACACATAGGCCTGGCCCGGATGCAGGTACAGCGTGATGCTCGAGCCGAGCGCGAACACGTGCACGCCGGTCAGCTGCGCCACCAGCTCGCCGACGGCGGTCTTCACGTGCACGAAGGTGTCCGAGCCGGAGATCTCCGCCAGCTCCACGACGCCCGCCAGCGCGAGGTCGCCGGGGCGCTGGCGCACGCCCAGCGCGCCCGCACGCACGCCCACCGTGAGCGCGCCCGAGGCGCCCGCGGGCAGCGCGCAGGCGAGGAGAGCGCCACCCGGCAGCGCCACGCCGTGCGGCGAGACCTCCCCCGTGACGAGGTTCATCGGCGGATCGCTGAACGCGCGCGCCACGCGGATCGATTTCGGGCGATGGAAGACCTCGGCGGTCGGCCCGTACTGCAGCAGCTCGCCGGCGTCCATCACCGCGGTGTAGCCGCCCAGCAGCAGGGCCTCGGTGGGCTCGGTGGTGGCGTAGACGACCGTCGACCGGCCCGCCGCGAACAGCGCCGAGAGCTCGTCGCGCAGTTCCTCGCGCAGCTTGTAGTCGAGGTTGACCAGCGGCTCGTCGAACAGCATCAGCGGCGCGTCCTTGGCCAGCGCGCGCGCGAGAGCCACGCGCTGCTGCTGGCCGCCCGACAGCTCGCCGGGCATGCGCTCGAGGAACGGCTCGATGTGCAGCTTCTTGGCCAGCTCCAGCACGCGGCGATCGATGTCGGACTCCTTGCGCAGACGCAGCGGCGAGGCGATGTTGTCGGCCACGGTCATCGACGTGTAGTTGATGAACTGCTGGTAGACCATCGCGACGTTGCGCTCGCGCACCGGCTTGCCCGTCACGTCGGCGCCGTCCACCAGCACGCGGCCGGCGTGCGGCTTGTCGAGGCCGGCCATCACGCGCATCAGCGTGGTCTTGCCGGCCTGCGTCGCGCCCAGCAGGACGGTGATCGCGTTGGGCACGAGCTTGAGATCGAGCGGGTAGAGGTGCGTCTGCGCCCCCGCTCGTTGTTCGATGCGTTCCAGCATCAGTTCCATGCGGTCTCCGGGGTCGATGTGGCGGCCGTGCCGGCCCAGTGCGCGGTGCACCAGGCGGCCACGGCCGCGCGCTCTTCGGCGCTGAAATGCAGGCCCAGCTTGCTGCGGCGCCACAGGACGTCGTCGGCGCTGCGGGCCCATTCGTGGTCGTGCAGGTATTTCAGCTCGCATTCGAACAGTCCGGGCGCCACCTCGGCACCGGGAGCGTCCGCGAGCACGCGGTCGATGCGGGCGCCGTAGGCCCGTGCAAGGCGGTGCAGCACCGCGGCGTCGAACTGCGGGTAGCGGCGGTGCACGGTCTGCTCGAAGCGCTCGAAGTCGACGTCGGGGCGGCGCGCCGGCCCGATCCACTTGTTCAGGTCGCCGCCGGGCAGGAAGGCGCCGTGCGTCCACTGGCCGCGCTCGGGATCGACGCCGAGCGGCTGCATCAGCAGGTCGGCGGCGTCCTCGGCCAGGCGGCGGAACGTGGTGATCTTGCCGCCCCAGACCGTCAGCAGCGGGGCCTGGGCGACGTCGAGGTCGAGCGAGTAGTCCCGCGTGACGGCCGACGGGTCGCCCGACTCGTCGTCCAGCAGCGGGCGCACGCCGGAGTAGGTCCACACGACGTCGGCCGGCGCGACGGCCTTGGCGAAGTAGCGGCTCGCCTGCTCGCACAGGTAGCGGATCTCCGACTCGTCGATCTTCGCGGTGCCGACCGGGCCGTTGTGCTCGACATCGGTGGTGCCGATCAGCGTGAAGTCGCGCTCGTACGGGATCGCGAAGATGATGCGCTTGTCGGGGTTCTGGAAGATGTACGCGTGGCCGTGGTCGAACAGCTTGGCCACGACGATGTGGCTGCCCTTGACGAGCCGCAGCGACTTGCTCCGGCTCAGGTGAGCGTGCTCGGACAGGAACTGCGCCGCCCAGGGCCCCGCGGCGTTGACCAGCGCGCGCGCCCGCAGCGTGTGGAACGCGCCGTCGGCGCTGTCGAGGGTCACCTGCCAGCCGTCGGCCGAGCGTTGCGCGTCGCGGCAGTGCCAGCGCGTGAGGATGGTGGCGCCGCGCTCCATCGCGTCGATGGCGTTGAGCACCACCAGGCGCGCATCGTCCACCCAGCCGTCGGAGTAGACGAAGCCCTTGGTGAAGCGCGGCTGCAGCGGCGCGCCGGCGGCGTGGCGGCGCAGGTCGACGGTGCGCGAGCCGGGCAGCACCTCGCGGCGGGCCAGGTGGTCGTAGAGGAACAGGCCGATGCGGATCATCCACACCGGGCGCATGCCGGGGTCGTGCGGCATCACGAAGCGCAGCGGCCACATGATGTGCGGCGCGCTGCGCAGCAGCACCTCGCGCTCGGCCAGCGCCTTGCGCACCAGCGAGAACTCGTTGTACTCGAGGTAGCGCAGGCCGCCGTGGATCAGCTTGGTGCTGGACGACGAGGTCGCCTGGGCCAGGTCGTCCTTCTCGCACAGCACCACCTGCAGGCCGCGGCCGGCGAGGTCGCGCGCGATGCCGGCGCCATTGATCCCGCCGCCGACGACCAGCACGTCGCACTGGGTCGGGAGCGCGCTGGAGCGCCGGCCGGGGGTGAGGGAGACAGCTTGCACGGTGCTTTCCGAGTTCTTAACGCGTGTTCAGGTTGAGTTCGATTGGCAGCGATTCTGTTCGTTTTGTTTTCGTTTTATCTCAAGGTAAACCCTGGAATCGATTCGCATTTGATCGTTTAGATTCGCTCGCCATGAACCCCTCTCCGCGCCAGCTCGAGCTCATCGAGGAGGTGCGCCGCATGCAGACCGTCACCGTCGAGGCGCTCGCGGAGCGCTTCGGCGTCACGCTGCAGACGGTGCGCCGCGACATCCGCCAGCTCAACGATGCCGGGCTGCTGACGCGCTTCCACGGGGGCGTCCGGATGCCGGGCTCGACCACCGAGAACATCGAGTACCGCAAGCGCCAGCAGCTCAACGCGCAGGCCAAGCAGCGCATCGCGCACGAGGTGGCGGCGCGCGTGCCGCACGGCTCGTCGCTGCTGATCAACATCGGCACCACCACCGAGGCGATCGCGCGCGCGCTGCTGCGCCACATGGGGCTGCGCGTGATCACGAACAACCTGAACGTGGCGGCGATCCTGTCGGACAACGCGGATTGCGAGGTCATCGTCGCGGGCGGCGCGGTGCGGGCGATGGACCGCGGCATCATCGGCGAGATGACGGTCGACTTCATCGGCCAGTTCAAGGTCGACATCGGCCTGATCGGCATCTCCGGCATCGAGGCCGACGGCTCGCTGCGCGACTTCGATTACCGAGAGGTCAAGGTGGCGCGCGCCATCCTCGAGCATTCGCGCGAGGTCTGGGTGGCGGCCGACCACAGCAAGTTCAACCGCCCCGCGATGGTGGAGATGGCGCGCTTCGACCAGATCGAGATGCTGTTCACCGACGGCACGCCGCCCGAGCCCTTCCCCGCGCTGCTGGCGCACGCCAACGTCACGCTCGTGAACTGCAACGACGAAGCATCATGAACAACAGGAAACCCACCTTTCTGCTCGCGCTCGACCAGGGCACCTCCAGCTCGCGCTCGATCGTGTTCGATTCGAAGGGCGGCATCGTCGCGATGGCGCAGGCCGAATTCCGCCAGATCTACCCGCGTCCGGGCTGGGTGGAGCACGACCCGAAGGAGATCCTGCAGTCGCAGCTGGCCACCGCGCGCGAGGCGCTGGCCAAGGCCGGCCTCGGCGCGGCCGACGTCGCCTCCATCGGCATCACCAACCAGCGCGAGACCACGCTCGTCTGGAACCGCAGCACGGGCGAGCCGGTCTACAACGCGATCGTGTGGCAGGACCGGCGCGCCGAGCCCACCTGCGCCGCGCTGCGCGAACAGGGGCTGGAACCGGTGTTCCGCGCGAAGACGGGGCTGATCGTCGACGCGTACTTCTCCGGCACCAAGCTGAAGTGGATCCTCGACAACGTCGACGGCGCCCGCGCCGCCGCCGCGCGCGGCGAGCTCGCGTTCGGCACCGTCGACACCTGGCTGATGTGGCACCTCACCGGCGGCCAGGTGCACGCCACCGACGTCAGCAACGCGTCGCGCACCCTGCTGCTGGACGTGCACACGAACACCTGGAGCGACGAGTTGCTCGCGATCCTGGACGTGCCGCGCGCGATGCTGCCGGCGGTGCATCCGTCCAGCCACGTGTTCGGCCACACGCTGCCCGGGCTGCTGGGCGCCTCCATCCCCATCGGCGGCGTCGCCGGCGACCAGCAGAGCGCGCTGTTCGGCCAGGCCTGCTTCCGGCCGGGCCTGGCGAAGAACACGTACGGCACCGGCTGCTTCATGCTGATGCACACCGGCGCCGCGTTCCAGAGTTCGACCAACGGCCTCATCACGACCAGCGCCGCGCAGCTGGGCGCGCTGCCCGAGTTCGCGCTGGAGGGCAGCGTGTTCATCGGCGGCGCCGTGGTGCAGTGGCTGCGCGACGGCCTGCGCGCGATCTCCGCCAGCGGCGAGGTGCAGAAGCTCGCCGAGAGCGTGCCGAGCTCGGGCGGCGTCATGTTCGTGCCGGCCTTCACCGGCCTGGGCGCGCCCTACTGGGATGCCGACGCGCGCGGCGCGATCGTCGGCCTCACGCGCGGCAGCACGGTGGCGCACATCGCGCGCGCCGCGCTCGAGAGCATCGCGTTCCAGAGCGCCGCGCTGCTGCAGGCGATGAGCCGCGACGCGGTGGCGGCCGGCGGCGCGCCCGTGGCCGAGCTGCGCGTGGACGGCGGCGCCTGCGTCAACGACCTGCTGATGCAGTTCCAGGCCGACCTGCTGGGCATCCCCGTCGTGCGGCCGCGCGTCATCGAGACGACGGCGCTCGGCGCCGCCTACCTCGCCGGCCTGTCCTGCGGCCTGTACCGAGACGTCGACGAGCTGGCCGCGCAATGGCAGGTCGAACGCCGCTTCCTGCCGACGATGTCGCGCGAGCAGGCCGGTGCACTGATGGCCGACTGGGAGCACGCGGTGCGCCAGGCCACGGCGCGCTGAGGTTCAGGGCGCCGCGCCGGCCAGTGCCCGCAGGCGCGCGTGCGCCTCGCCGTCGCACGCGGCGGGCAGTTGATGACGCGCCTGCACGTAATGGTGCGTGAAGACGTCGAGCCAGGCGTCCAGCGCGCGCGAGGCGCGCGCGTCGCCCGCGAGCTCCAGGCACAGCGAGGCCACCTCGCTGGTGCAGAAGTGGTCGTCGCGCCGCGAGCGCCGCAGCGCGTAGCCCGACACCTGTTCAGGGCGCAGGCTCAGCACCGGCAAGCGGTCCAGGTACGGGCTCTTGCGGAACATCTTGCGCGCCTCGCTCCAGGTACCGTCCAGCAACACGAAGAGTGGCCGGCGCGCCGCATCGTCCGGCACGTCGTGGACGACGCGCGAGGCCGGCGCGTATTCGCCCGGAAAGACGACCAGCGGCTGCCAGGCGGGGTCGGCCAGCAGCGTGAGCAGCGCCGCATCGACCTGCGTGCGCGCCCAGGCGAAGGCGAAGGTGTCGGGCACGACGTCCGCCACGAGCCAGCCGGTGTTGGTCGGCTTGAGCGGCTCGATGTCGGCCATCAACAGGCACACGCCGGCCCGCGCCGCCGCCGCCGGACGCAGCGCGCAGGCGCAATGCGTGAGCGGCAGCCGGCAACGCTCGCAGCGCTCGCGCGTGGAGCCGCCGCGGGCCAGGAAGGGCTTGGCGCTGCGCGCGAGGCGCTCGGCGCGCAGGCGGGAGACGGCGTGGGGCATCGGCCCATTGTCGTGGCGCGGGGAACGGCAAATGGCCTGAATCCCGCGAAAAACGAATAAATTGATTTCATTTTCTTCGTTTCATGTCGAAATGGGATTGCGTACGCTCCCATGAACCCACCTTCCGGTCGGGCCGGCCGGGTTCGTCCCACCCAGGCCCCACCGAGGCCGCTTCGCTTCAACCGCCACCGCACGGGAAATCACCATGAACATCCTTGCCCGCCTGAACATCGGCCAGCGCCTCATCGCCGGATTCGCGAGCGTGCTCGTGCTGGCGGTCATCGTCGGCAGCTTCGCGGTCAGCCGCCTGGCGCAGGTCAACGACGACACCACGGACATCGCGACGAACTGGCTGGTGGCCACGCGCACGCTCGGCGAATTCAGGACGCAGATGAGCATCCTGCGCCGCGCGGAGGCGTCGAGCCTGCTGTCCGGCCAGCCGGAGGTGGTCGCCGCGCAGACCAGGCGCATCGAGGCCACCAAGGCCAAGGCGGCCGAAGCGTGGAAGGCCTACGTGGCGACCGTCGGACTGCCCGAGGAGCGCGCCATCGCCGGCGGGATCGAGGCCGCGCGCGACCGCTACTACGTCGCGCTCGGCAAGTCGATGGCCATCGCCGCCGAGGCCGCGACGCCCGAGGGCCACGACAAGGCGGTCGCCGACTACGAAGGCGAATCCAAGGCCAGCTTCGACGCGCTGTCCGGCAGCGTCGCCCAGGACGTCGAGTTCCAGGGCAAGGGGGCCGACCGCGCCTACAAGTCCTCGCAGGAGACCTATGCGATCGCGCGTCTGGCCATCGTGGGCCTGCTCGCCGCCGCGGTGTTCGTGGGCGCGCTGATGGCGTGGATCATCACCCGCTCGATCGTGCGCCCGCTGGCCAGCGCGGTGAAGGTGGCCGAGGCCGTCGCCGAAGGCAACCTCACGTCCGCGATCGCGGCCTCGGGCGCCGACGAGGTGGGCCAGCTGCTGCGCGCGCTGCACCGCATGAACGACAGCCTGGTCGCGATCGTCTCGCGCGTGCGCAACAGCTCCGATTCGATCGCGACCGGCTCCAGCCAGATCGCCGCCGGCAACACCGACCTGAGCCAGCGCACCGAGGAACAGGCGAGCAACCTGCAGCAGACGGCGGCCTCGATGGAGGAGCTCACCGCCACCGTCAAGCAGAACGCCGACACGGCCCGCGCCGCGACGCAGATCGCCAACGGCGCGACGGCCGCCGCCAGCGCGGGCGGACGCGTCGTGGGCCAGGTGGTGACGACGATGGAGGAGATCTCGCAGTCGTCGCGCAAGGTGGTGGACATCATCGGCGTGATCGACGGGATCGCCTTCCAGACCAACATCCTGGCGCTGAACGCGGCCGTCGAGGCGGCGCGTGCCGGCGAGCAGGGCCGCGGCTTCGCGGTCGTCGCCGGCGAGGTGCGCAGCCTCGCGCAGCGTTCGTCGGAGGCTGCCAAGGAGATCAAGACGCTGATCGGCGCGAGCGTCGAGAAGGTGGAGACCGGCACGCGCCTCGTCGACGAGGCGGGCAGGTCGATGGCCGACATCGTCGCGCAGGTCGGCCGGGTCAACGACCTGATCGGCGAGATCAGCGCCGCCAGCCTGGAGCAGAGCACGGGCATCGGCCAGATCGGCGATGCCGTCAACCAGCTCGACCAGGTCACGCAGCAGAACGCCGCGCTGGTGGAGGAAAGCGCCGCCGCGGCCGAGAGCCTGAAGGTGCAGGCGGCGCAGCTCGCGCAGGTGGTCTCGGTGTTCAGGCTGGCCGCGGGCCACGAGCGCGTCGCCGTCGCTGCGTCGAGCGTCGCACCCGCCCGGCCCGCGCCCGCGCTGCACCGCCCCGCGCCGGCAAGGCAGAAGGCCGTCGCGATGCGCGGCGGCGCCAGGCCGGCCCCCGCAGCCGCTGCTGCGAGCGCGCCGACGACGGCGGCGAGCCCTTCGCCCGTCGCCGAAGCGGTCACGGCGGACCAAGGGGACGCGTGGGAATCGTTCTGACGCGGATCGCGCGACGAATTCCGGCGCGCAGCGCGCGGCGCGGCGCGGGCGGGCGCACGCCGCGTCGTCGTCATCGCTGCGCGCAGCGAAGCGCAGTTGCAGGATCCACCCGGAGGAAGCGCCTCGGCCGTGGATCCTGCGACTTCGTGCAGGATGACGGCTTGGCAGGCGTCCGATCCGCGCTGGCGAATGTTGCCGAAACGTCAAGTTGCGGTCGGCGTGTCATGCGGCCCGAGGGCTCGTGCGTTAGATCGGAGAGGCCCACACCTGAAGTGCGTCGACAATCCACGATCCAAACGAGGAGCCCCATGAAATCCATCCTGCCCCGCGCGCTCGCCCTGGCCGCCATCGTCGCCGCCGGCCACGCTGGCGCCGCCATCACGCTGTTCAGCCACGAGGGCTTCCACGGCAAGCGCGTCACGCTGGTCCAGCCCGCGCCCGACTTCCGCGACTTCAACTTCAACGACCGGGCCTCCTCGGTCCTCGTCGAGGGCGAGCCGTGGGAGGTCTGCCAGGACGTCGGCTTCCGCAACCGCTGCGCGATCCTGGTGCCGGGCGAGTACCCCAACCTCGCCGCCGTCGGCCTGGGCGACACCCTGTCGTCGGCTCGCCCCGCGCGCCGCGAACCGCCGCCGCCCCCGCCGCAACCGGTGGCGCCGCCGCCGCCCACCGGCGACATCGTGTTCTACGAGCATCCGGGCTTCCACGGCCGCGGCCTCGGCACCTCGAGCGAGATCGACAACTTCCAGCAGTACGGCTTCAACGACCGCGCCTCGTCGGTCATCGTGTTCGAGCATCGCTGGGAAGTGTGCGAGCACGCCGACTTCGGCGGCCGCTGCATGATCCTGCGCCCGGGCCGCTACCCCGATCTGCGCTCCACCGGCCTGAACGACATGATCTCGTCGGTGCGCCGTGTCCACCACGAGGACAACTTCGAGGACAGCCGCTACGCGCCGCAGCCCCTGCCCGCCTACGACTGGCGTCGTCGCCCGCAGGAGTACGTCGAGGCGGTGCCGATCGAATCGGTGCACGTGGTCTACGCCGCGCCGCAGCAGCAGTGCTGGGTCGAGCAGTCGGCCGCGCCCGCGAACGCGCGCACGGGCGGCGCGATCGTCGGCGGCCTGATCGGCGGCATCCTCGGACACCAGATCGGCGACAACGGCAACCGCACGGCGACCACGGCCGGCGGCACCATCGCCGGCGCGGTGATCGGCTCGCAGATCGCCCGCGGCGCCGAGCAGCCGCAGCAGGTCACGCGCTGCACCAGCGTGCCCGCGCAGGCGCCCGACCACTACGACATCTCGTACTGGTACCACGGCGTGCGCCACCACGTGCAGACGACGCAGGCGCCCGGCCCGACCATCCTGGTCAACGGCGACGGCGAACCGCGCATCTGAGCGCCGCCCGGGCGATCGGACGGCCGCCCGCGGCCTCGCCGTTTCGCCCGCCTCAGGCGCCGCGGCCGTGCACCACCGTGCGGCCGCGGCCCGCGTGCTTGGCCTCGTAGAGCGCGTTGTCGGCGCGCGCGATGGCGTCCTGCGCCACCTCGCCGCCGCCGCACTCCGAGATGCCCGCCGAGAAGCTCACGCGCAGGTCGGGCACGGTCGGATCGAGCAGGCGCCCGGCCATCACGCCGCGCAGGCGGTCGACCAGCGCGGCCGCGTCGGCCGCGGTCATGTGCGGCAGCACCAGCAGGAACTCCTCGCCGCCCCAGCGGCCGGCGCCGTCGCTCTCGCGCAGGCCCTCGCGCAGCGCCTGCGCGAAGCCGCGCAGCACCGCGTCGCCCACCGCGTGGCCATGGCGGTCGTTGACGGCCTTGAAGTAGTCGAGGTCGATCAGCACGACGCTCAGCGGCTCGCACGAGCGCACGCCGCGCGCCTGTTCGGCCTTGAGCAGCTCGAACACGTGGCGCCGGTTGCTCAGGCGCGTCAGCTCGTCGACCTGGGCCAGCGCGCGGATCGTCGCGACCGCGTCCTGCAGCTCCCGCTTGCGCGCCGCCAGCCGCATGCGCAGCTCGCCCATGCGGATCGACAGCACCGACGTCGCCGTGAGCAGGATCGCGGCGAACGCGAGGTGCAGCGCCTCGATGCGCGGCGGGAACAGCGCCGGCTGCGTCGTCGACTTCCACACCATCGTCGCGCCCAGCAGCGCCAGCGCGTACACGCACAGCCCCTGCGCCTGGCGCTGCTTCAGCACGAACATGCCCCACACGAGGTTGAGCATCATGATGGCGATGACGGCACCGCGCAGCGGCGGGTCGATGGCGTAGCCGAACACGGTGGACGCCGTGCCGAAGGCGGTCTGCGCCAGCGTCATCGACGGCTCGCCGCCCAGGCGCGCGCTGATGCCCAGGCGGATCAGCAGGTAGAAGCCGAAGATGCCGCTCAGGCTGAGCGTCGTCCACGCGACCCAGTCGCCGAACGCCATCAGGCCGAGGGCCGCCTGCCAGCGGGTGACGAGCCCGAACAGCGCGTAGACCAGCACCGCCAGCAGCGTCAGTGCGAGCGGCCCGCGGCGCTCGGGGACGTCGCCGAACACGAGGCGTGCCGGCCAGCCGCCGGCGCCCTGCCTGCGCACCGGCGGATCGAGCGCTCGGAGCGGGGCTGCGGGTGGCAGGGGCATGGACATGGAGATGCCGTCGGATGGCCGATTATGCGGTCCGCCCCTGCGCGTGGCGCAATCGGCCGCAGGCTGCGGCGCGCAGGCGACAATCGACGGCGAAACGCACCCCGGCCAACGGGAGCGTCGCTCCCACACCGCATCGCCCCGTGAAGCTCCGTCCCCTCCTCGCCGTGCTCGGCCTCCTGGCCTGTGCCGCCAGCCACGCCGCGACGCTGGCGCCCGCCGCCGCGCAGGATCTCTCGCGCCGCCTCGACGAACTCGCGACCGCCTTCCAGGCGCACGACTTCGAGAGGTTCGCCAGGGAGACCTTCCCGGGCGTCGTCGCGATGTCCGGCGGCCACGACGCCATGATCGCGACGATGCGCACGTCGTTCGCGCAGATGGACGCGCAGCGCATCGTCTTCGTCTCGCACTCGTCGCATGCGGAGACCGCGATCACCGATGCGGGCCGGTACGAGGTCGTGCGCGTCCCCGAGGATTCCGTGCTGAAGGCCGGCGAGCGCCAGGTGCGCATCGTGTCGTACTCGCTGGCGGTGCGCAGCAAGCCCGCCGGCCCATGGACCTTCATCGGCGGCACGGGCATCCACAACCAGCCGCAGATCCTGTGGGATCTCCTGCCCGGCCTGCCCAAGGACTTCAAGCTGCCGCCGTATTCGATGCAGCCGATCTGAACCGACGACGGGCGACGCCGATGGACTCGCACGACAACCTCGAGGAATTCGGCGACCCCGCGAACTACGACCTCGAGCAGGGGCCGCAGTCGCAGGCGCGCATCGAATTCTGGTGCCGCATGGCGGCGCAGTTCGGCGGGCCGGTGCTGGAGCTGTGCTGCGGCACCGGATTGGTCGCGATCCCGGTGGCGGCGATGGGCCTGTCGGTGACGGGCGTCGACCTCGCCGCGCCCATGCTGGCCCACGCGCAGGCGAAGGCCGAGCGCGCGAACGTCGACACGCACTGGGTCGAGGCCGACGCGCGCAGCCTCGTGCTGCCGCGCCGCTTCGGCTTCGTCATCCTCACCGGCAACGCGTTCCAGGCCTTCCTGACCACGGCCGACCAGCGCGCCCTGCTCGCCACCGTGCGCCGGCAGCTCGCGCCCGGGGGCGTGTTCGGCTTCGAGACGCGCAACCCCGCCGGCTTCGACCTGCGCGACGAGCCGGAAGGTCCCATCGAGATCGACTACGTCGACGTGGCCGGCCGTCGCGTGCGACTGTCGTCGAGCCAGCAGTGGGACGCCGCGACGCAGGTCGTGCGATGGACGACGTACCGCCGCTGGGCCGACGCCGACGGCTCGCCGCAGGTGCGCACGACCCGCATCGCCTGCCGCTTCACGAGTCCGGACGAGATCGAGGACCTGCTCGACGCCGCCGGCCTCGAGGTCGTCGCGCAATACGGCGACTGGAACTTCGCGCCCTTTAGAGCGAGCGGCGAGCGCCTGATCACGCTGTGCCGGCGCCGCGCCGGGGCCTGAGCCTCGAGTCGCCTCGAGCCCTGCCTCGCCGCCCGCGGCGCTTCCCCGCCCCGGCCCAGCTCGATTCCGAGGACGAGTGCGCAAGCTTGGCTTCAGCTCGGCGCGACACACCGTCGAGCAGCCCTACACTTCACACGTCTTCACAAACACATCCCGTCCAGTCAATGATCAATCGCCTTCTCATCGCCGCGGCGGTCGCCGCGACCGCGCTGTTCACCGGCTGCGCCACGCGCACGCCGCAGGCCTTCGAAAACGACACGGATCGCGTCACGCCCGCCGGCGACGCCGTCTACCTGATGTCCGCCACGCTGCGCAACGACTACAAGAAGAGCTGGCAGCCGCACCTGCTGGTGGTCAACGTCGAGAAGGAAGGCGCCTCCGATTCGTCGGGCCGCTTCAACTTCACGATGGACAAGAAGGCCCAGCTCGACGAGACCGACAAGGAAGCCGGCAACAAGTACCTGCTGCGCATGCAGCTGCCGCCCGGCAAGTACGAGATCGTCGGCCTGACCGAGCTGAACCGCAGCTTCCCCATCATCGCCACCTTCTTCACGCCGCTGCACGAGACGTTGGTCGTGGACGGCAAGGGCACGGTCACCTACCTCGGCCACGTCGACGCCACCGTGCGCGAGCGCAAGGGCGAGGAGTTCAAGGCCGGCCCGTCGATCCCGCTGATCGACCAGGCCGTGGCCGGCGCGTCCGGCGGCACGTGGGATGTCGCGGTCGTCGACGCGTGGGATGCCGACGAAGCGGTGTTCCGCGGCAAGTTCCCGGCGCTGAAGGATGTCCAGGTGCAGAAGGGCGTGATGGCGCCCTGGAACCGCGACGTCGCGCAGAAGTGGTGGGCGGCGCACTGACGCGCCCCCCCCCGGCGCGGGCGGCGTCGCGGCTCGCCCGCGCGCCTGGCCCCGTCAGGTGACGGGCGGCCTCGCCCGCGCCACGCGTGCGCGGGAGCGGCGCCGCGTCGACCTCACGACCCGCGCTTCGGCTGCCGGCCCGGTGCCGCGGCCCCCAGTTCCCGGATCGCGTCCGCCGCGACCCAGCGCGCACTGCGGTCGCCCGCGCCGCCGCCCCGCGTGCCGCCGGCACGCCGGTTCGCCGCGGCCAGGATCTCGCGCGCGCAGGCCAGCGCCGCGACGCGCAGCGCCTCGTTGCGCTTGCCGAGGCTTCGCAGCGCCCAGTTGACGCCCTTGCGCACGTAGGGACGCTCGTCCGTCGCGGCCTGCCCGATCAACGGCAGCAATGCCAGGAACGCCGTGTCGGCGGCCGCCACGTCATGCACGGCCAGTCCGGCCATCAACGCGAACGCGGCACGTCTGACCCAGGGCTCGTCGCGCCCGGCCCACCGGACGGCCAGGGACCAGGCCTGCGGCGACCGGTCCAACAGGCTCGTCGCGGCCTGGTCGCACACATCCCAGGAATCGAAGTCGAGCGCCCAGGCCTCGGCCTGCGCCTCCGTGACCGCGCCCGGATCGTCGACGAAGCAGGCCAGCAGCCGCGCCTCGTGGTGCGCCGTCGCCCACAGCGCCTGCGCCAGCGCGTGATCCTTGCCCACGCGCCGCGCCAGTGCGCGCAGGGCGGGCACCGGCACGCCCGAGGCGCGCTCGACCGCGATGCCGAAGCGCGCCATGCCGGCGCGATGTGCCGCGCTGCCCCGCGCGCGCAGCTCCTCGACGAGCGCCCCGGCGCGCCGGGCTGCCTCGGTCGCCGCATCCGCCGCCGCGCCGTGCATCGTCACCAGAAGCCGTCGACGTCGCGCAGCCGCAGCAGCGCCCGGCGCGCCGCGCGGGCCGAGCGCTCGGACTTCGCGCGCAGCCAGCCCACCGCGAACCAGGCATCCGGGTCGGAGACGGCGAGCTCGGCGAAATGCCGGCCCGCGAGCACGCGATCGACGTGCCTGCCGAGCGCGTCCTGCGCGCGCGAGACATGGCGCTTCCAGCGCCGCACCTCGGCAGGCGCGAAGGCGGGCGCAGCGAACTCGGCCAGGTAGCGCAGGCGCTTGAGGCGCTTGCGCGCGCGGTGCTGCGCCTCGAACGGCAGCTCGTCGAAATGGCGCGCATGGCGCGTCACCTGGCGGCTCAGCGTGCGCAGCCGCCGCACCAGCAGATCCAGTCCCGAGCCGCCGTCCTCGCCTGCACGATCGGGCGGCAGGCCGTCCGCGAATGCGCGCAGGCGACCGAGGGCTCCCGTGAAGGCGGCGCTGCCGACGCGTCGCGCGAGCTCGCGGGCGTCCTCCCCGGAGGGCGGGTCGTCGCCGGCCACCGCGGCGCCCGCCGCGCGCAGCCTGGGCGCCAGCGTCGTCGTGCGCACGAAGCGGTCGCGCGACTGGCCCAGGGCGTCGAACACGGGCGTCACGGCGGGCTCCCAGCCGTGCGGCAACGCCTCGGCGAACGGCGCCATGCCGCGGGCGGCCGAGCGCAGGCGCCGCAGTCCGATGCGCAGCTGGTGGACATGCTCCGGGTCGCGGCTGCCGCGCACGATCGCGGCCGCGTTGGGCTCGACCTGGGCGAGGCACGCGCCGACCATGCGGCGCAGCAGCGTCGCGCCGTCCATGGCGCGCAGCTGCCTGCCGCTCCAGGGCGGGGCCTTCGCCTTGACCGCTGCCAGGACGACACGCACCGGCGCGTCCGCTGCGCCGGTCGTGCTCACCAGGCTGGCCGGATCCGGCAAGGCCGCGACGGCATGCGGCGCCGCACCGACGCCCGGCCGACGGGCCGCCTTGCTCCGCGGGGTCTCGAGTTCGCTCATGCGCTGCACTCCGGCAACGCGCGTGCCCCGGCATCGGGGCCGCGCCCGGGCAGTCTCGCAGATCCGCCGGGTCAGCGTGCGGTGTCGGGCAGCTCGATCTTGACCTCGAGCACTTCCAGGTCGTCCTGGCGCTCGAGGTGGACCTTGATGTCCTCGGGGTTCACCGACACGTACTTCGAGATCACCGCGATCAGCTCGCGCTGCAACGCCGGCAGGTAGTCCGCCTTCGAGCGGCCGCCGCGTTCGTGCGCGAGGATGATCTGCAGGCGTTCCTTGGCGACGGTGGCCGTCTTCTTCTTTTCGCCGAGCAGGAAGGAGAACAGGGACATTACTGCTTGCCTCCGAAGATCCGCTTGAAGAAGCCGGGCTTGACGTGGTCGACGAAGCGCATCGGCTTGTCCTCGCCGAGGAAGCGCGCGACGAGATCCTGGTAGGCCTCGGACACGTCCGAGTCCTTCAGGTGGATGGCCGGCGTGCCCTGGTTGGAGGCCTGCAGCACGCTTTCCGATTCGGGGATCACGCCCATCAGCGGGATGCGCAGGATCTCCTGGATGTCCGAGACCGACAGCATCTGGCCGTCCTCGACGCGCGACGGGTTGTAGCGCGTGATGACCAGGTGCTCCTTGATCGGCTCGGCCCCTTCGATCGCCCGCTTGGTCTTGCTGCCCAGCATGCCGATGATGCGATCGGAATCGCGCACCGACGAGACCTCGGGATTGGTCACGACCAGCGCCTCGTCGGCGAAGTGCATCGCCAGCAGCGCACCCGTCTCGATGCCCGCGGGCGAGTCGCACACGATGTACTCGAAGCCCATCTCGCAAAGTTCGTTCAGCACGCGCTCGACGCCCTCCTTCGTGAGCGCATCCTTGTCGCGCGTCTGCGAGGCCGGCAGCACGAACAGGTTCTCGCACTGCTTGTCCTTGATCAGCGTCTGGTGCAGGTTGGCCTCGTTGTTGATCACGTTGATCAGGTCGTAGACCACGCGGCGCTCGCAGCCCATGATCAGGTCGAGGTTGCGCAGGCCGACGTCGAAGTCGATGACGGCGGTCTTGTGCCCGCGCAGCGCGAGGCCCGACGAGAAGCTGGCGCTGGTGGTGGTCTTGCCGACCCCGCCCTTGCCGGAGGTGACGACGACGATCTTTGCCATGAAGTGGATCCTGGGAGTTAGAGCTTGAGGGGAGTCATGACCAGGACGCCGTCGACGAGCCGCACCTGCGCGGGCTTGCCGGCGACGTCCTTGGGCAGCGGCGTCTCCGTGGTGCGGTAGACGCCGGCAATGGCGATCAGTTCGGGTTCGAGGCAGGTCGTGAAGATGCGCGCGTCGGTGTTGCCGCGCGAGCCGGCGATGACCTTGCCGCGCAGCGGGCCGTAGACGTGGACATGGCCGTCGGCCAGCACCTCGGCGCCCGCGTTGACGGCCGCGTGAACGACGAGGTCGCCGCCCTTGGCGTAGGCCTGCTGGCCGGAGCGCAGCGGCTTGTCGACGACCATCGTCGGCACCATCACCGGCACTTCGCGCACGACCTCGCGGATCACCTCGCGCTCCACCTCGATCGTGCGCGGCTTGGGCGGCGGCGCGGCCGCGGGCGCGGCGGGCAGGCCCGCCTCCAGCGCGTCGGCCATCTGCTGCGCGCTGCCGCCCGTCACCATCGCCGGGCGCATCCGGTGGCGACGCAACGCGGCCGCGATGTCGGCGAACGCGAGCGGCTGCGGCGCATCCTGCAGCGGCGCGAGGTCGATGACGACCGGGTCGTCGTCGAAGAAATTCGGCGTCTCGCCCAGCTTGCGCTGCAGTTCCTCGGCGAGGACGGCCACGTCGGCCTGGTGCAGCACCACGGTGACCAGCGGCAGGCTGGTGTCCTTCAGTTCGAACGCAAACGGAGTCACTGTCGAGTCGGCGGCGAGGGACGCCGGAACGCGCAAAGCGGCGAAGTTTACCGGGTCGGGATGTCGCGCCTGTAACCGCCGGGGTCGTCGCGCTTGCGCCATGATGCCGGCCCATGAAGAAATCGCCCCCCGCCCCGCCCGCGCCGGCGCCCGCCGCCCGGCCCGAGCACTGGCGCATCGACGCCGGCGACGCCGACGTCGCCACGCTCGTGATCCCCGCCGACGCGCTGCGCACTCGCCGCTTCGAGATCGACTGCCGCTTCGTCGTCGTGCGGCTGGCCGACGGCGCGACGCACGGCATGCGCGTCGACGTCGACGGCGCCCTCGAGTGGACGCGCCAGGCGCCGACCGAGAACCCGGGCCACACCGATTCGATGGACTATCACTTCCGCCGCGAGCTGCCCCCGGGCCAGCCGCTGCGCATCGTCGTGAAGACGCAGGCGAAGCAGGCGCGCCGCGCGGCGCTGACCATCGAGGCCGACGAGACCTGACGCCGCGAGGCACTGTCGCAGCCGCGCATCGCCCGCGCGAGAACAAGCGCACGCTTCGCGCCCAGACAGGTTGACGCAAGCTCGCCCGCGCGGGGCGCCACCGGAGAATCCGCCCCACATCGCGCAGGGAGGACTTGCCGCGGTGAGGCCGGCATCCCGTCGGCCGGAGACGCCATGCGGCGCTCCACAGACCCATCAGAACAGTGGACCCCCACCATGAAGATTCGCTTCGCTGCGGCCGCCCTCGTGGCCGCCCTCGCCCCCGTCCTCTCGCACGCGCAGGACGGCGCGACGACCTCGCCCGTCTCCGTGCATCCGATGCTCGGCTTCATGGGCACCTTCGGCGGCGACAAGCTGGTCGACGTCCTCTACACGGACGGCACGACGTCGGCGGTCACCGCCGGCGGCACCGTCTACCTGTACGGCGGCGCCGAGCTGCGCTCCACCGACCTGCCCCTGCCGCTGTCGGTCAAGGCCACCGTCGGCTACCACGTCGGCAGCGCCGGCGGCAGCAACGGCGACTACCGCTTCGAGCGCATCCCGTTCGAGCTGCTGGGTGAAGTCGACGTGATCCCGAACCGCCTGCGCCTGGGCGGCGGCGTGCGCTACGACACCGGCGTCAACCTGAGCAGCCATGGCGTCGTCGCAGCACCGGCCACCAAGTTCAAGGATGCCGCCGGCGGCGTCTTCCAGGCCGAATGGATGCTGAGCAACAACTTCAGCATCGTCGGCCGCTACGTCGGCATCCGCTATCGCTTCGACGACAGCAGCACCGGCAAGCAGTACCACGCCAACGGCAACCAGGGCGGCATCGGCATCAACTGGTACCTTTAAGGCCCGGTCGCGTCGACCCTCGAGGGCCTGCACGTCGCAGGCCCTCCTGCATTGGGCGGGCGCGCCGAGTGCCGTATCCTGCGGTCATGGACGAACCCGACACCAAGCCCAAGCCGTTCTCGATGATCCGCGAATTCCACCTCGCGGACTGGTTCACGCTCGCCAACGCCTTCTGCGGCGTCGGCGCGCTGTTTGCCGTGATGACGTTCCTGCAGACCGGCGACGTCCGGCACATCTACTTCGCGTGCGGCCTCATCCCGGCCGCGCTCGTGTTCGACGTGCTCGATGGCCGCATCGCGCGCTGGCGCCAGAAGAGCTCCGAGCTCGGCCGCGAGCTCGACTCGCTGGCCGACGTCATCTCCTTCGGCGTGGCCCCGGCGGCAATCGCCTACGGCTGCGGCATGCAGGGGCTGTGGGACCGCGTCGTGCTCGTGTTCTTCGTCGTGTGCGGCGTCTCGCGGCTGGCACGCTACAACATCACCGCCGTCAAGCTGTCCGGCGGCGGCGACAAGGTGAAGTATTTCGAAGGCACGCCCATCCCGACCTCGCTGCTGCTGGTGATCGTGCTGTGGATCGCCGCGCTGCAGGGCAGCGTCGGCGAGGCGCTGTGGGGTGGCGCGCTGCACCTGGGCGGCTTCCGCCTGCATCCGCTGGTGCTGATGTTCGCGGTGTCGGGCTCGCTGATGATCTCGCGCATCCGCATCCCAAAGCTCTGAGCTTTCAGCGGCGGGACGTTCGCTCGGAGGTGGATCCTGCGACTGCAGCTTCGCTGCGCGCAGGATGACCGCTGGAATGCTCCGCGCAGGATGACGGCCGGGACGATGCGCGCAGGATGGCTGGTGCGTCGCGCACGATGCCAGCCCTGTCGCGACGCAGCGCCATCGCAGCGCGCCAATCAAGTGTCATCCTGCGCGCAGTCGCAGGATCCACGCGCGCCGAGGCGTCCGCTCCGCCGCCCCCCCGACTCCGCCGCGCCGCGCGCACGGCCATCGACCGAACCGCGAAAGACCATTTCAATTGTGCGCAATTTAATTGTCCGCTAGAGTTCATCCCATGCCTCGCGCCACCCCGCCCTCCACCGACGCCGCCGACGCCCGGGCCGACGCCTGGCTCGCGCTCGACAAGCAGCTGTGCTTCGCGCTGTACTCGGCGTCGCTGGCGATGACCAAGGTCTACAAGCCGCTGCTCGCGCCGCTGGGCCTCACCTACCCGCAGTACCTGGTGATGCTGGCGCTGTGGGAGCACGACGGCCAGTCGGTCAGCGCGCTCGGCGACAAGCTCGCGCTCGACTCCGGCACGCTCACGCCGCTGCTCAAGCGCCTGGAGGCGCAGGGCCGCCTCGGCCGCGAGCGCGACGCGCAGGACGAGCGCCGCGTCATCGTGCGCCTGACGCCCGCCGGCCGGCAGCTCAAGGCCGAGGCGCGCCGCATCCCGCCCGAGATCGGACGCGCCTCGGGCTGCGAGCTTTCCCAGATCATCGATCTCACCCGCCAACTCACCGCCATGCGCGACGCGCTGACCAAGCAAGCCGAGCACTGACTCATTCCCTCTTGCGCGAATCCCCGCGCCCGACCGACCCCGCCCAACCCAAGGAGCACACCATGGCCTCTCCCGAAAACATCCTGTACACCGGCACCGCCACCGCCACCGGCGGCCGCGCCGGCACCGCCAAGTCCTCGGACGGCGCGCTGAGCGTCACGCTGACGACGCCGAAGCAGCTGGGCGGTGACGGCGCCCCCGGCACGAACCCCGAGCAGATGTTCGCGGCCGGCTACTCGGCCTGTTTCATCGGCGCGATGAAGGCGGTGGCGTCGGGCATGACCGGCCAGCCCAAGGTCGCCCTGCCCGCCGACGTGTCGATCACCTCCGACGTCGGCATCGGCCCGATCCCCGGCGGCTTCGGCATCAAGGTCGCCATGCGCATCTCGGTCCCGGGCATGGACAAGGCCGCCGCCGAGGCGCTGGTCGCCGCCGCGCACCAGGTCTGCCCGTACTCGAACGCCACCCGCGGCAACATCGACGTGTCCCTCACGGTGGTCTGATGTCGCGCCGCGCGGCCCGCGTGCAGTGACGCGGGCTGCGCAGGATGTCACCCGACAGGCCCGCCGCGCGCGGGCCTGAGCGCGTCCCGCGCCGGGGCCGTCCCCTATGATGCCGCGGTGCACAACCGCCCCATGCTCCTCGCGGCCACCGTCTCCGTCGCCCTGGTCGGAGGCGCCCTGGTCCATGGACTGGGTCATGGCCGGCCGCGAACCGTGGCGGAGCCGCCGCCGATGCCCGACACGTTCCCGGCCGGCCCGCCTGCACCCGCGCCGGCGCCGCCGCCGATCGACGTCCGCGCCGCGCCGGTTCGCCCGGCGTCCGCGCCCCGGGCCGATCCGTTCGAATCGCTGTCGCAGAAGGTCGACCGGCTGGGGCGTTCATCCGACCCCGTCGACGCGTTCGCGGCCTACCAGCTCGTCACCGCCTGCGTGTGGGCGCGCGACCACGAGGGCTGGATGGCGCACCACATCCTGCCGGGCGACCGCGCGTTGCTGCCGACGCCGCAGCAGGCCTGCGGCGACATCGCGTCCGACCAGATCCAGAGCCGGCTGCGCTGGCTCGAGCGCGCCGCGCTCGCGGGCGTGCACCACGCCGCCACCGAGATGCTGCGCGAGGGGCCGGACGGCCTGGGCGTGAGCAACTCCGACATCGACGCGCCCGAGAACGCGTCATGGAAGCTGCGCGTCGAGGCCGCGCTCGACGCGGGCGTGCACACCTGCGACCCCGACTCGCTGGAGAGCCGCATCAATGCCTACGAGAACGGCCAGGGGGTCGCGCCCGACCGCGCCATGGCGCTCACGTACTGGGTCGCCTACATGGAATGCCGCCAGCGCCTGGTCGGCCAGCCCAGCTCGATCCTGTCCAACGCCGACAGCGTCACCCAGCGCATGGGCCGCTCGCTGACGGCCGAACAGATCGCGCAGGCGATGGCCGCCGGCCATGCGCTGGCGCGCGACGCGCGGCCGCTGCCCGGCGACCCGTGACCCGCTTCAGCGCACGTCGGCGAGCAGGGCGAGCTGCAACTCCACCCGGGCCTGCACGGCGCTGAGCTCGCCGGCGGCGTCGGTGTCGTCCGCGCCGCGCGGCAGCACCGGTCCGAACACGCAGCGGCTCGCGCGCGTGACGCGCACGCCCTCGCCGCGCGCACGGGCGATCGCGGCCTCCATGCGGGCCGACACGGTGCCGTGGCCCGTGCCCGCGACCACGATCCCGGCCGTGCCGGCGATCACGGCGTCGTCGACGATGCGGCCGTCCGCGCCGGCGTGGTTCATCACGATCTCCACGCGCGGCCACGTCGACGGCTCCGCCGCGATGCGGTCCAGGCCGAGCGCCGTGCCCTCGGGCCACGCGCGGAACACGCGCATCGCGCCGCCCTCGAGCCGCGCGACGGGACCGCAGTCGCTGCCGGCGAACGCGCCGGTCTGCAGCGTGTGCACCTTGCGCAGCCCGACCGCACCCCACGCGGCGCCGGCGAAGACGACGCTGACGCCGCGCACGCCGGGCGCCTGCGCCAGGGTCACCGCGTCGAGCAGGTTGGCCGGTCCGTCGGCCGACAGCGCGCTGGCCGGGCGCATCGCCGCGGTCAGCACGACCGGCTTGGCCGGCGCGAGCACGCGGTGCAGGAAGTACGCGGTCTCCTCCAGCGTGTCGGTGCCGTGCGTGACGACGACGCCGGCGACCTCGGGCCGCGCCACGTGGTGCGCCACGCGCTGCGCGAGGCGCTGCCACGTGGCCTCGTCCATGTCCTTGCTGTCGATGGCGGCGACCGACTCCGACTCGAGCCGGTGTTGCGCGAGCGCCGGCACGCCCGCCACGAGGACGTCGACGCCCAGCGCGCCGGCGCGGTAGCCGGTGGTGTCGGTGGCGGCGGCGGCAGTGCCGGCGATCGTCCCGCCCGTGGCGAGGATCACGACGAGCGGCTTGGGGCTTTGCATTCTTGGCAACCTTGGATAAAAATACAGACCTGTATGAACAACCAGATGCCGGCCGCGGGACGCGAGTCTCCTGACGGACAGGACGCCATGGAAGTCGAATCTCCCAAGCTCACCGCGCGCCAGCAGCAGATCCTCGACCTGGTGCAGAGCGCGATCGAACGCACCGGCGCGCCGCCCACGCGCGCCGAGATCGCCAACGAACTCGGCTTCCGCTCGGCCAACGCGGCCGAGGAGCACCTCCAGGCCCTGGCGCGCAAGGGCGTCATCGAGCTGGTGGGCGGCACCTCGCGCGGCATCCGGCTGAAGTCTGACACATTGCGTGCGGTCAACGAGGCGCGCGGGCGCCAGTTCTCGCTGCCGCTGCCCAGCCTGTCGCAGCTCACGCTGCCGCTGGTGGGCCGGGTGGCCGCGGGTTCGCCCATCCTCGCGCAGGAACACGTCGAGCAGACCTACCTGCTCGAGGCCTCGATGTTCCCGCGCCGGCCCGACTACCTGCTCAAGGTCAAGGGCATGAGCATGCGCGACGCCGGCATCATCGACGGCGACCTCCTGGCCGTGCAGAAATCCCGCGAGGCGCGCAACGGCCAGATCGTCGTCGCGCGCCTGGGCGACGAGGTCACCGTCAAGCGCTTCCGCCGCACCCGCACGACGATCGAGCTGCTGCCGGAGAACCCCGACTTCCAGCCCATCATCGTGCCGTTCGGCGACGTCGACTTCGAGCTCGAGGGCATCGCCGTCGGCCTCGTGCGCAACAACATGATGAGCTGAGCATGGCTGCCGGCTCGCCGAGTCCGACCCCGCGCCGCGCGTGCGTCACGCGCGCGCGGCGCTGAGCCGTCGTGCCGTGGGCAGTGCGCTCCGCTCGCCCGGCCGCACGGCCATGAAGTCGCCCAAGGCCGCGACGGCCGACGAGTGCCTCACGCTCGAGCAACTGCCCAACGTCGGTCCGGCCATGGCCGCCGACCTTCGACTGCTGGGCATCCTCGCACCGCAGGCGCTCAAGGGCCGCGACGGCCTGCAGCTCTACCGCGCCCTGTGCACGGCCACCGGCCAGCGCCATGATCCGTGCGTGCTGGACACCCTGCTGGCCATCGTCGACTTCATGGAAGGCGCACCGCCGGCGCCGTGGTGGGCCTACACGCCACGGCGCAAGGCGATGGTCGGCCAGCTGCGCGACTGAAGCGCCAAGGTGCCGCGGTCGCCGCGCGAGCCGGCATGGGCCGGCGTGACACGCCGGCGTTCAGGCCCGGTAGTGCGCGTCCCAGCTGCCGGCCACCGCCCATTCGAAGTGGCGGATCCCGCGCTCCAGCGCGCCGCTGAGCTTGCCGACGACCTCGATCGGCAGGTTCGACTCCACCAGGGACGGCTGCAGGATCACCAGGGGCTGGCCCTCGCGCGCCGGACGGAACGGGAACGCGACCGCGAGCCGCATCGGCTGCGGCTCGTGGCTCGCCCCCATGACGATCACCGCGTCGACCTTCTCGCCGGCGTGTTCCGCGTAGCCGGGGTAGCTGGCGACCTGCCAGGCCTCGTCGTCGGGGTTGTCCTCCAGCAGGTGGAAGCAATGGGCGACGGCCTGGGTCAGGTCGATGCGCTCCAGGGGCCGCAGGCTCGTCGGCGCCTTGGCGGTGACCAGCGCCGGCCACACGCCCTGGCCGTCGGCGGCCATCATCATGTTCCACGAGCCGAGGCGGCCGACCATGAACATCGTGGTGAACCAGACCGGCGGGCCCTCCTGCCCGAGCTGCGAGAGCACGCTCGCGACGTAGTCCGCCGCCGCCACCGCCGCGCCCTCGCCGAACAACCGGGCCTCCAGCCAGGCGAGCGGCCGGAACAGGGCGGCGTTCGCAGGCGCATCGACGACCAGGCGGTTCACGGACGAGTCGTCCAGCACCACGCCTGGCGGCAAGGCGCGGCGCGCCGAGTCGATGTCGTGCCACTGCAACTGCGCATGCGAGACGCGCCGCGCGAATTCCATCAGGTAGAAGACCACGAGCGACTCGAAGTTGCGCCCGGGCACGGTGTCGAGCTGCGCACGCGTCGGCATGGCGCGCTCGCGGATCTGCGACAGCAGCGCGTCAAGGCGCTTCAGGCTGTCGGGCGTGTAGTCCAGCCGGGCCTGATGCAGCGCCTTGCCGTAGGTCCAGCCGCCTTCGGGCTCGGCACCGGCAGCGTAGGTCTGCAGGAATGTCGTGGCGAGTTCGTTCATGCGTGCCACTTTAACGTGATGCCCGTGCGAACCCGCGGCCGCCGCGCCGCCCCCCATTGAGCCGCGGCGCGTCCCGTCCTATAGTCGCCATCCTGTGTTGGAATCGGTTCCATGCAACGACGACGACAGGGAGACACGATGCCGTTCCCGAGCCTTGCTCGCCCGCGCCGGCCGGCCGCCGCGCTGCTCGCCGGCGCGCTGGTGCTCGTCCCCGCCGCACGCGGGGCGGACACGCCGCCCGCGCCTCCCGCCTTCGAGCCGGACGCCCGCCAGGAGGCTCAGATCCGCGACATCGTCGCGCACATGACGCTGGCGCAGAAGGTGGGGCAGATGACGCAGGCCGAGATCCGCGCGATCACGCCCGACGAGGTGCGGCAGTACGGTATCGGCTCCGTGCTCGATGGCGGCGGCTCGTGGCCGAACAAGGACAAGCACGCCTCGTTCGCCGACTGGCGTGCGCTCGCCGATGCCTTCTGGGACGCTTCCATGCACACCGACATGGCCGTGAAGGTGCCGGTGATCTGGGGCACCGACGCCGTGCACGGCCACAACAACGTGGTCGGCATGACGCTGTTCCCGCACAACATCGGGCTCGGCGCCGCCGACGATCCGGCGCTGGTCGAGCGCATCGGCGAGGCCGTCGCGCGGCAGGTGCGGCTGACCGGCGTGGACTGGACCTTCGCGCCCACCGTGGCCGTGCCGCGCGACGATCGCTGGGGTCGCACGTACGAAGGCTTCTCCGAGGATCCGGCGATCGTCGCCGCCTGCGCGGGCCGCTACGTGACCGGACTTCAGGGCCGCTTCGACCCCAACGGCCGTCCCACCATCGTGGCCACCGCCAAGCACTTCCTCGGCGACGGCGGCACCGAGCTGGGCGTCGACCAGGGCGAGAACAAGGCCTCCTTCGGGGAGCTCGTCCGCATCCATGGCGCGGGCTACCGCAGCGCGCTCGACGCCGGAGTGCAGACGGTGATGGCCTCGTTCAACAGCTGGACCTACACGGGCCCGGACGACACCGGCCGTCCGCTGGCGTTCGCCGGCGTCAAGAACACCGGCAACGAGTTCCTGCTGACCGACCTGCTCAAGACCCGCTGGGGCTTCGACGGCGTCGTCGTCACCGACTGGGACGCGATCGGCCAGGTCACCTGGGTCGACGCGGCCGGGAAGGCCCACGCCTGCAGCAAGGCGTCGTGCCCCGCCGCCATCAACGCGGGCGTCGACATGGTGATGGTGCCGTTCGAGTGGAAGGCCTTCATCGGGAACACGATCGCTTCGGTGCGCGCCGGCGAGATCCCGCTGGCGCGCATCGACGACGCCGTCAGCCGCATCCTGCGCGTGAAGATGCGCGCCGGGCTGTTCCACGTGGTGGACGGCACGAGCGTGTCGACGCCGCCCTCGCAGCGCGCGGGCGCGCGTGACGTGGCGGCCGCGCAGCCGCGCGCGCTCGCGCGCGAGGCGGTGCGCGAGTCGCTGGTGCTGCTGAAGAACGACCACCGCACGCTGCCGCTGCGCCGCGCCGGGCCCGTGCTGGTCGTCGGCGCCAGCGCCGACTCGATCGCGAACCAGTCGGGCGGCTGGTCGGTCACCTGGCAGGGCACCGGCAACCGCAACGCCGACTACCCGGCGGGCGAATCGGTGCTGGCGGCCGTGCGCGACGCGGTGGGCGCCGCCGACGTCACCTATTCCGCCGACGCCCGGGACGTCGACGTGACGGCGTTCAAGGCGGTGATCGCCGTGATCGGCGAGACGCCGTATGCCGAGGGCGCGGGCGACATCCGCCGCTCCGGCACGCTGGAGCACGCGCGCCGCCACCCGGAGGACCTGGCGGTGCTCGATCGCGTCGGCGGCCACGGCGTGCCCGTGGTCACGGTGCTGTTCAGCGGCCGGCCGCTGTGGGTCAACCGCGAGATCAACCGCAGCGACGCCTTCGTCGCCGCCTGGCTGCCCGGCACCGAAGGCGCGGGGATCACCGACCTCCTGTTCCAGGCCCCGGAGGGCGGCCGCGTCGACTTCCGCGGCCGCCTGTCCTTCTCGTGGCCCCGCACGGCTTGCCAGGCCAGCGTCAACAGGGGTGACGTGCCCTACGACCCGCAGTTCCCGTACGGATACGGCCTGACGTATGACGGCCAGTCCCGGGAGCTCGGCAAGCTCGACGAATCGCCGCAACCGCAACGCTGCGGCGCCGCGCCAGGCAAGCCCGTCGACGACCTCGTCATCTTCGATCGCGTCGAAGGCCCGATGGGCAAGCTGGGCATCGGCTCGCCGGCCGACTGGATCGTGCCGCTCGGCGACGATCCCGACGCCGTCGTCGCCACGAAGGACGGCGCCGTCAAGGCCGAGTCCGCCCAGGTCAACGTGCAGCAGGATGCACGCCGCATCACGTTCGCGGGCGACGGCCAGTTCTGGACCTACGCGGGGCCCGGGCACGACCTGAGCGGATGGCAAGGCGTCGACGGCGCACTGGCGTTCGACCTGGTCGTCGACCGCGCGCCCGCGGGCGACGTGAACGTGCGCATCGAGTGCGGCCACCCCTGCGGCGGCGCGGTCGACGTGACCGCGGCCGTGCGCGCGCTGCCCTTGCACACCCGGGCCACGCTGAAGATCCCCCTGCAGTGCTACGTCGCCCAGGGCCTCGACCTCGCCAGCGTCGACCTGCCGTTCGCGATCGACACCGACCGGCCCTTCGTGGTCAGCATCGCCAACGTCCGCTGGCAGGTGGGCGCGGCCAAGGATGCCGAGGCCCTGCCCTGCACGCCGGCGCGGAAGAAGGCCCCGGGCTAGCGCGCCTGGTCGCGAGCACGCGGCACATTCGGGGTCAGGCCCCGCTGGCAGCGCCATGGGCGTCCCGGCGGCGGCACGCCGCGGTGCCAGACCCCTCGGGCAGGCCGCGGAGCGCGATCGCTCCGCAGGCAGGCGGTCAACCCGCCGTCTTGAACGCCATCACCGCCTGGTTGCGCAGCGTGCGCAGCAGGCTCAGTTCGCGCTCGCCCAGCACGATGCCGCCGGCGGTCGCGCAATCGGCATAGATCAGCGCGAAGGGGGCGCTCTTCATCGTCATCGGCAGCAGGACGAAGCTGCGCGCGTCGGCCTCGCGCTGCAGCCAGGTGGGCAGGCGCGTGCGCACGTTCTCGGCGGACGCGTCGGAGATCAGCGTGTCGGCCGCCTTCTTGCAGGCCACCGAGACCAGGTCGACCGGCCCGTTCGGGTTGACGTCGACGCGGAACTGCGCCGACAGCGCCGCCGCCGGGCCGCCGAGGCCGACCCGGCCCGTGATCATGCCGGTCTTCGGGTCGCGCAGGCCGAAGATGACGCAGCGAAAGCCGAGTGCACCGTGCATGGTCTGCAGGATCGTGCGCAGCACCTCGTTCAACTTGAAGCTGTCGCCCGCCAGCGCGCTGGTCACGCTCGAGATGCCGTTCTCGAGCGCGAGCATGCGGCCCGGGGAATCGGGCGCGACGTTGGTCGCGGCCGGAGCCGGAGAGGCGGCCGCGCGCTCGCCCGGCGGCGCCACGATCGTCTTGTCGTCCGGCGCGCCCGCAGGCCCGACGTTCGTCACGATCGTCGCGGGGTTGACGTTGCCGGTGGGCACCTCGAGGTCGGCCGGCATCAGCCGGCGCGCCTTGGAATCGGCCTTCAGGTCGAGCCCCAGGCCGGCCGACAACGACTGCAGGTGCGACTGCGCGCCGCGCACCGCGCTCTCGAGCTGGTCCTTGGGCAGGTTCAGCGCCCGCGCGTAGCGGTCGCCGATCGCGGAGATCTTGCTGGCCGCCCGGTCGCCCGGCGTCTGCATCAGCGCCTGCGCGATCTCGGACGAGGCCTGCACACACCAGCGCAGCCGGTCGGCCGCGTTGTCGACCGGGCGCGCTGGCGCCTCACCCTCGGGCCGCGCCATGGCCCGGCGCAGCGAGTCGGGCAGGCCCCATACCTTCGTCACGCCCACGCCCAACTGCTCGTACGTCAGGCCCAGCACCTCGCCGACCGCGCGGTCCTCGATCGCCTGCGACCACTCGCCGCGCTGCCACGACGGCTCGACGCGGCTGCGGATCAGCGCCGCCTCCTCGGGGAAATAGAACTCGGTGAGCAGGCGCCCGAGCTGCGACATCATGCCGGCCAGGAACGGCTCGTCATGCGCCTTGGCGCCGGGCGTGAGCTCGTCGCACAGGGTGCCGGCCATCATCGCCTGCAGGAACAGCTCCTTGAGCCGGCCGACGTGCGCCTTGTCCTGCATGTGCTCGAGCAGCACCAGCGACAGGGCCATCGAACGGATGCCCGCCAGGCCCACCAGCGACACCGCGCGCGGCACGGACGCGATCGAGCCGGCGCCCGCGTTGCGGAAGTGCACGGTGTTGACCATGCGCAGCAGCTTGTTGGTGAGCGCCACGTCGCGCACGATCTCCTCGGTGACGCCGGCGATGCTCGCGTTCTCCGACTGCGTCACGCGCTGGATGCGCACCACCGCGTCCGACAGCGCGGGGAAATCGCTCTTGTGGCGCATGCGGCGCAGCAGGAACTCCAGCGTCGCGCGGTCGCCGCCGTCGGCGCCCACCGGCGCCGGGTCGAGCCACTCGTGCAGCGCGTTGCGGAACGCGGCGGCCGACTCCGGGCGCCGCGCCGGGTCGCGCGAGACGGCGCGCATGACGAGCGCGCGCAGCACGTCGTCGGTGGCGTCCTTGCCCGTCTTCGCGTCCACCATCTCGGCCGGCCAGCCGATGTCCTCGTCGCGCGTGCGCTCCAGCATGCGGTAGGGGTCGCGCTCGACCAGCAGCGGGCGGCCGCAGATCATCTGGCCCAGCATCATGCCCGCGGCGAACACGTCCATCAGCGGGTGCGGCTTGGCGCCGGCCACCGCCTCGGGCGAGATGTAGCCCGGCGTGCCGACGATGCGGCCGTCGTGCGCATCGGCCACGCGCGCGGCGATGCCGAAGTCCATCACGCGCGGGCGGCCCTGCGCATCCAGCAGGATGTTGGACGGCTTCAGGTCGCGGTGGACGATGCCTTGCGCATGCGCCGTGGCGATCGCGTCCAGCACGTCGCGCATCAGCGTGGCCGCCTCGCGCTCGGGCAGCTTGCCGCGCTTGCGCATCAGCTCGGTCAGCGTCGGGCCCTTGACGTACTCGAACACCATGAACGACACGGCGCCGTCCTGGTCGGCCTCGAACACCGGCACCACGTTCGGATGCGCGAGCCGGCTCACGGCGCGCGCCTCGTCCAGCCATTGCGCCACCGATGCGGCGTCGGCGTCGGGGTTGATCACCTTGACGGCGACCTCGCGCTGCAGCCGCGGGTCGTAGCCCAGCCACACGGTGGCCTGCGCACCGCGGCCGAGCTCGCCCTTGAGCTCGAAGCGGCCGACGCGGCGGGCACCGTGGCGCGCTGGCGAGGACACCGCGCTCATCGCGCGCCTCCGCGGGTCACGCGCCCGGGCGCGAGCGTCGGGTCGACGGCGCGCATCACGCGTCCGTCCGATCCGGCCTGGCGGCCGCCGGGGGTTGGAGCGCGTCCTGGATGTCCTTGAGCGTGATGTTCAACGCGCGGCCGTAGCGCTGGGCCACGCGCTGGATCGCCGCGGCCGACTGGCGCGCCGGCAGCGCCACGGCGTCGAGCACGTCGTTGGCGCAGCTGGCCACCAGCCGCAGCATGTCGACGTCGGACGTGGGCGTGTGGATCGGGCCGGTGGGCGGCGCGCGGCGCACCATGTGCTGCACGCCGTCGTCCAGCCCCCAGTGGTGCATCACGGCGGCGCCCAGGGCGTCGATGTCGATGCCCAGCACCGCGAAGGATGCGCCCTCGCCGGACATGCCCTGCTCGTCGGGCTCGCCTTCCTTGCGCGAGGCCACCGGCTGCATCAGGCGACGGATCTGCGCCGCCTCGTCGGGGAAGTGGTACTGCACGACGAGCCAGCCGAGGTTCTGCAGCGCGGTGATGAGGTACACCACCTCCTGGTCGTAGCCCGCCGGCTGCAGGGCGCGCGCGATGTTGCCGGCGCGCTTGACGCGCAGGATCAGCGCGGTGAGCGCGTTGGCCGCCTCGTCGTTGAGCGGGCCAGGCCAGGGGCGCAGCGACAGCGCCGCCTGGCGCACGCCGTCGAGCCCCACCATCGCGATCGCGCGATGGATCGCCAGCACGGCGCCGCTGCCGCTGTGGCCGGCCTGCGACTGCGCGAAGTTGACCATGCGCACCAGCTCGAACGACAGCGCGAAGTCCTGCAGCACGACGCCGGACAGCTCGTGCGTATGGCCCGATTCGAGCAGCGCCAGGCGCGCGGCGCGGTCGGCGCCGCCGGGCATCGCGGGCAGCAGGCCGACCGAGCGCATGCGTCCCAGCAGCATCGTGATCGGGCCGGCGTCCTGGTCGGCGGTCGCCTCCAGCCAGCCCTCGAGCGCGCGCTCGAAGGTGCGGGCGCTGCGATAGCGCTGGCGCTCCTGGCGGTCGGTGGCGCGGTTGACGATGGCGCGCAGCGGCTCGGGGATCGGCTGCGGCACCGTCCACGGCAGGCGCACCATCTCGTGGCCGAACGGCGGCAGGCGGCCGACGACGCGCGCGATGTCAGGCTCGTCCAGCGGCGCGTTGCCGGCCAGCACCTGGTGCATGACCAGGCCGAAGGAGAGCACGTCGATCTCGGCGGCCAGGCGCTGCATGCGGCGCTCGTCCACCGCGGCCTGGTGGCCGTCGGCCTCGGGCGCGACGGCGATGAAGGCGCTGGCGAACGAATGGGCGTCCACGATCTCCAGGCCCAGCAGCTTGACGTTGCCGGCGTCGTCCACCAGCAGCGAGTACGGTTGCAGGTCGCGATGCGCGGAGCCGGCCTCGTGGGCGAAGGCCAGGCCCTGCAGCACCTGCACGCTCCAGTGCGTCAGCTCCTGCGCCGGCATGCCCTTGGACGTGAGCTTCTCGCCCCAGGTGACGAACTGCTCGCGCTCGTAGACGGCATACGGCCAGCGCTCGTGCTCGCCGACGTCCAGGACACGGGCGAGCTTCGGGTGCTTGAGGCGGCCGGTGCGGCCGACGCGGGCGATCCAGGCGCCGAGCGCGTCCGGGTCGGCCGGACGCGCGCGCGGCATCGCCAGCATCACCTCGACGTCGCCCCGGGTGTCCAGCGCGAGCCACAGCATCGTCTGCGCGCTCTTGCCGAGCAGGCGCATCAGCTGGTAGCGGCCGAGCATGCGCACCGCGCGGTTCTGCGTGGCGGGCGCGGCGGCGGGCGCGGTGGTGGGAGGAACGGTGGCGACCATGAGCGCAATGACGGAAGGATCGGTCGATTGGAACCCTGCCCGAAGGCACCCGACGGGCGAAAGAGGGCCCAAAACGATGCGTAATTCACTGTCGGGCGGCCCTAAAGTTTTCAATTCGCTGTCAACCCGCCCCTTCCATTCGGCCGGATCGCCACCATTTCAATTGGGCAGCGGGAAGCACGGCGCCGCCGCTGTCCCCACCCCGGTCGGGGACGGGCGGTTGTGTCAGAATCTTTTCACCGACGGCGGGCAATGCGAGTTTCCCGATGAACTCCTGCCGCCGGTGCCCCAAGGAAAACGCATGAGCAGCGAAGCAATCAAACACATCTCCGACGCGTCCTTCGAGGCCGACGTCCTGAAATCCGGCACCCCCGTGCTGGTGGACTACTGGGCGGAGTGGTGCGGCCCCTGCAAGGCGATCGCGCCGATCCTGGAGGAAGTCGCCAAGGACTACGGCCCGCGCCTGCAGATCGCCAAGATGAACGTGGACGACAACCGCGACGTGCCCGCCAAGTTCGGCATCCGCGGCATCCCCACGCTGATGCTGTTCAAGGACGGCCAGCTCGCGGCCACCAAGGTCGGCGCGCTGTCGAAGTCGCAACTGACCGCTTTCCTGGAAGGCCACCTGGCCTGAACCCCTCGCCGGCGGACGTTCGTCAACTCGCAGTTGACGGGTGTCCTCGGCCGCACCCTATAATCATCCCTGACCAGTGCAGGAACTGGTGCCCCGCTCTGACGAGCAGCGGCGCCCGCACCGAGTCAAGGTAGCGCCCCCGCGCCCTGAATCCCGCTGCAGTCCGGCGGGTTCCGGCGCGCGGTTTCGGCGATTCGTCCCAAGCCCCTACCGTTTCACGTCGCCACGACGGCCTCGACCCGGCCAGTGCACGCACACCCCGCGCGCACTGGTTGCCCCGGATCGGCCAACGCGAGGCGCACTTGCAGCAGGTCGGGCAAGCCGTCCGGCGATCCGTCTGCGCCGCGGCTCACACCCCAGGGTGAAGAAACAATGCATCTTTCCGAACTGAAGGCCATGCACATCGGTGCGCTGATCACGATGGGCGAAGCCCTCGAGATCGACAACGTGGCCCGCCTGCGCAAGCAGGAGCTGATGTTCGCGATCATGAAGAAGCGCGCCAAGGGCGGCGAACAGGTGTTCGGCGACGGCGTGCTCGAAGTGCTGCCGGACGGCTTCGGCTTCCTGCGCGCCATCGACGAGAGCTACATGGCGTCGACCGACGACATCTACCTCTCCCCCAGCCAGATCCGCCGCTTCAACCTGCACACCGGCGACATGATCGAAGGCGAAGTGCGCGTGCCCAAGGATGGCGAACGCTACTTCGCGCTGGTCAAGGTCGACCGCGTCAACGGCGTCACGCCGGAGGAGAGCAAGCACAAGATCATGTTCGAGAACCTGACGCCGCTCTTCCCGAAAGAGTGCTTCAAGCTCGAACGCGACATCCGCGGCGACGAGAACATCACCAGCCGCATCATCGACCTGATCGCGCCGATCGGCAAAGGCCAGCGCGCGCTGATCGTCGCCCAGCCCAAGACGGGCAAGACGGAGATGATGAAGAGCATCGCGCATGCGCTCGTTGCCAATCATCCCGAGATCCACCTGATCGTGCTGCTCGTCGACGAGCGCCCGGAAGAAGTGACGGAAATGCAGCGCACCGTGCGCGGCGAGGTCATCAGCTCCACCTTCGACGAGCCGGCGGCGCGCCACGTGCAGGTCGCCGAGATGGTGATCGAGCGCGCCAAGCGCCTGGTCGAGATGAAGAAGGACGTGGTGATCCTGCTGGACTCGATCACCCGCCTGGCGCGCGCCTACAACAACGTCCTGCCGTCGTCCGGCAAGGTGCTGTCCGGCGGCGTCGACGCCAATGCGCTGCAGCGCCCCAAGCGCTTCTTCGGCGCGGCGCGCAACGTCGAGGAAGGCGGTTCGCTGACCATCATCGGCACGGCGCTGATCGACACGGGCTCGAAGATGGACGAAGTCATCTACGAGGAGTTCAAGGGCACCGGCAACTGCGAAATCCACCTGGATCGCCGCATGGCCGAGAAGCGCGTCTACCCGTCGATCCAGATCAACCGCTCGGGCACCCGCCGCGAGGAGATGCTGCTCAAGCCGGAGATCCTCCAGAAGACCTGGATCCTGCGCAAGCTGCTCTACCCGATGGACGAGATCGAGGCGATGGAGTTCATGCTCGACAAGATGAAGGCCAGCAAGACGAACCTCGACTTCTTCGACATGATGCGTCGAGGCGGATAAATGGCGTCCACCCCCCCGGAGGGGGCCCTTCGCGGCGGTCGCTAGCTGCTCGGTAGCATCCGGCTTGCAGGCCGGATGCGGCTTCGCCGGAGCCTCGCGGTGCGAGTCCTTTGCCGGCTGCGCTCCCCGAGGGGCCGACAGCGCCGGCAACGTCGAGGCGCCAGGTCTTGCAGCCTTCTGTCCGAAAGGCCCGCTCGCGGGCCTTTCGTGCGTCTGGGAACAGCTTTACCTGCCGAATTGGACAACCATGTCCCATCCATCCTATAATCTGCGGTTTTCCGCTTCGGAAAGTGCTGGGCATGGGGCCCAAGTGGCTTCCGACGACGTCGGCACTGCCGGCCAGAGCGAGACAGAGGACACCATGAAAGAAGGCATTCACCCCAACTACCGCGAAGTCTGCTTCGTGGACCTGTCCAACGGTTTCAAGTTCGTGACGCGCTCGTGCGCCTCCAGCAAGGAAACCATCAAGATGGACGACGGCAAGGAACTGCCGCTGTTCAAGCTGGAAACGACCAGCGAGAGCCACCCGTTCTACACCGGCACGCAGAAGTCGGTCGACAACCTGGGCGGCCGCGTCGAGAAGTTCCGCAACAAGTTCGCCCGCGTCGGCCTCAAGAAGTAAGCCGCATGCGACAGGGGGCCGGTCTGGCCGCCCCGCCACGAAAGGCAGCCTCGGCTGCCTTTTTTGTTGTCCGTGCGAGATTGCTCGACGGCGTACGCCCGGTGACTTCCGTCGCCCCGACGCTTCCCGACGTGAATTTCAGCCTGCCGTCCGGGCGTCGACCCCGGCATGCGGCATGATGAGCCCCCGTGAATCTGCCAACCCCCGCCCTCGTCACCCAGCGCGCGGCTCAGCGACTGCCCCGCTGGGCACTGATGCTTCTGTGCGCCGCCTACCTGCTGCCAGGCCAGTTCGGGCGCGAGCCGTGGAAGAACGCCGACATCACCGCGTTCGGCTACATGGCCTCGCTGGCCGAGGGTCGCAGCCCATGGACGGCCCCTGCGCTGGCCGGCCTGCCCGGCGACGGCGCCCTGCTGCCCTACTGGCTCGGTGCCATGTCGATCAAGGCCTTGCCGTTCGTCGACCCTGCCAACGCGGCCCGCGTGCCGTTCGCGCTGCTGCTGGCCGCCACGCTGGCGCTGATCTGGTACAGCACGCTGCACCTGGCGCGCACCGAGGCCGCGCAGCCCGTCGCCTTCGCCTTCGGCGGCGAGGCCTCGCCCGTCGACTATGCGCGCGCACTCGCCGACGGTGCGGTGCTGGCCACCATCGCCAGCCTGGGCCTGCTGCAACTGGGCCACGAGACCACGCCGGAACTGGTGCAGCTGAGCGGCGTCGCGCTGTTCATGTGGGTGCTCGCGGCCGCGCCGACGCGCCCGCGCGTGGCGGCGGCGGCGAGCGTCGTCGCGCTCACGGTGATCGCCGCCAGCGGCGCGCCGACCATCGCCCTGGCCCTCGGCGCGAGCGGCTTCGCACTGTGCCAGCGGTCGCGCTACCCCGGCGCGCTGGGACTGCGTCCGTGGCTGGTGCTGGGCATGCTGGCCGGCGCGCTGGTGGCCGCGGCCGGCCACGCATGGGCCTGGCGTACGGGCCTGCGCTGGAACTCGCCGTGGGAGCTGATCCGCCTCAGCGCCTGGTTCCTCTGGCCCGGATGGCTGCTCGCGTTGTGGACCCTGTGGCGCTGGCGCCAGCACCTGACCTATCGCCACATCGCCGTGCCCAGCGTGGGCGTGGCAGTGGCCATGGTCGCCTCGTTGACGATGGGCGCCTCCGACCGCGCGCTGATGCTGGCGGTGCCCGGCGTGGCCGTGCTGGCCGCGTTCGCGCTGCCCACGCTCAAGCGCTCCGCGGGCTCGGCGATCGACTGGTTCTCCGTGTTCTTCTTCACCGGCCTGGCCATCGCCATCTGGGTGTTCTATTTCGCCATGGTGACCGGGACGCCGGCCAAGCCCGCGCAGCGCATCGCCCACCTGCTGCCCGGCTTCGAGCCGCACTTTTCCGCGCCGCTGCTGGCGCTGGCCGTCGCGGGCATGGCCGCCTGGCTCGCGCTGGTGCGCTGGCGCACCGCGCGGGTTCAGCACGCGCTGTGGAAGTCGCTGGTGCTGCCGGCCTCGGGCGTGGCGCTGAGCTGGCTGCTGCTGCTGACGCTGGGCCTGCCGGTGATCGACTACGCGCGCAGCTACCGGCCCTGGGTCTACCTGGTCGCGCAGCACGTGCCCAACGGCGTGTGCGTCGCCGCGCAGCTGCCGCGCTCCGCACTGGCAGCACTGGAGAACTACAGCAACTGGCGCATCGACGCGCAGGGCGACGTGGTCAAGAACAGCGAGTGCCCGTACCTGCTTGTCGACGAGAACCGCCACGCGCTCGTCCAGGCGCCGCCGGGCTGGTCGCTGGTGGCCCACCTGCACCGGCCGTCGGAGCGCGACGAATCGACGGCGGTCTTCAAGAAGGACAACGCGCCCACCCCGCGGCCGGCCGACTTCGGGCGCATCGCATCCGCGCACTGACGCGGGGGCGCGTCCTCGCGCCCCGCGCGTGACGCTCGCCCGCGCCGACGCGTGAGCGCGGCCGCCAGCCTCAGCGGGAACCGCGCCCCTGATCCTCACGCTTGCGGTCGCGCAACATGAACAGGTACAGGCTCTCCACCTTCTCGCGCGCCCACGGCGTCTTGCGCAGGAACTTCAGGCTCGACTTGACGCTGGGCTCGAACGCGAAGCAGCGCAGCGGGATGCGCTCGTCGAGGCCGGCCCAACCGTATTCGTCGACCAGGGCGGTGACGACGGCCTCGAGCGTCATGCCATGCAGCGGGTTGCGGGGCTGGGCGGGCGGCGGCGGAGGCGAGACGGCATCGGACATGCCGCGATTGTCGCCTCGCGGCGCCCCGGCGCCCCGAGGCGCGGAGCGGACGCCGACCCCTGCAGCCCGCCGATGCCGATCGCTCCGCCCCTCGCCGGAGGCTCGCCTCCCGTCGAGCATCCTCGACGCCCATCGCACCCGTCGCGCGCCGGGGTTTCCGACTTGAGGTAACCTGGGGCTCCCACGTTGCTGCGAAAGGAGGTGATATGTCTTCATTCTCTTGGTCCGAGAGGGGCCTCCCTACGTGATGTAGCCAGGTCTCGACCAGACCCGCGGGCGCTCCCACTCATCGTGGCAGCGCCCGTGTCTTTTGGCGACCGCCTTCCCGGCCGTCCGCCGGCGCGCCCTCACCCCGGCTTGACCACGTTGGCCTTCATCACCGCCATCGCGCTGGCGATCAGCCCCGAGACCTCGGTCATGTTGCCCGGCACGATCATCGTGTTGTTGGTCTTGGCCAGCGACTGGTAGGCATCGATGGCGCGTTCGGCCACCTTCAGCTGCACGGCCTGCTCGCCGGCCGGCGAGCGGATGGCCTCGGCGATCTTGCGGATGGCGTCGGCGGTGGCGTCGGCCACGGCGACGATGGCCGCGGCCTCGCCCTGGGCCTTGTTGATCTCGGCCTGCTTCTCGCCCTCGGAGCGCGCGATCGCGGCCTCGCGCTGGCCGGTGGCGATGTTGATCTGCTCCTGGCGCCGGCCTTCCGAGGCCGCGATCAGCGCGCGCTTCTCGCGCTCGGCGGTGATCTGCGCCTGCATCGCGCGCAGGATCTCGGCCGGCGGCGTCAGGTCCTTGATCTCGTAGCGCAGCACCTTCACGCCCCAGTTCGACGCCGCCTCGTCGAGCGCGTTGACGACCATGCCGTTGATCAGGTCCCGCTCCTCGAAGGTCTTGTCCAGCTCCATCTTGCCGATGACCGAGCGCAGCGTCGTCTGGCACAGCTGCGTGATCGCGAGCACGTAGTTGCTGGAGCCGTAGCTCGCGCGCATCGCGTCGGTCACCTGGAAGTACAGGATGCCGTCGACCTGCAGCTGCGTGTTGTCGCGCGTGATGCAGACCTGGCTGGGCACGTCGAGCGGGATCTCCTTGAGCGAGTGCTTGTAGGCGACGTTGTCGACGAACGGGATCAGGATGTTGGGCCCGGGCGGCAGCACCGCGCGGAACTTGCCCAGCCGCTCGACCACCCAGGCGCTCTGCTGCGGCACCACCTTGACGGCGCGGTAGATGAACGTGACGACGACCACCACGACGACGAGGGCGAGTATCTGGAAATCCATCATTGCGGTTCTCGGTTGAGGGGGCGGGGACGCCTGCGTCAGGCGCGGCGCACGGCGAGTTCGTTGTGGCGCACCTCGGCGATCACGTGCGGGCCGGGAACGGCCGGTCCGTCGCCGATGTAGCGCACGTTCCAGGCCGAGCCGCGGTACGGCACGCGCGCGGTGCCGTCGGCGTTCCAGCCGTCGACCTGCAGCTGTTCGCCGATGTCGAGGTTGATGTCGGGGTTGGCCTGCGGCGGCACCGGCTCGGACGAACGCGCGCGCAGGCGATGCCAGGCCAGCACCAGGCCGCCGCCCACCGCGGCGGCGACGAGGGCCTGCGGGAAGAACGCCAGCTGCGCATGCGCCGCGATCGCGCCCGCGGCGCAGCCGATGGCCACCATCAGCAGGTACAACGTGCCCGTGGCCAGTTCCGCCGCCACCAGCACGCCGGCCACGATCCACCACCAGGTCGACAGGCTCAGGTCCATCGCGCCGCCTCCGCAGTCTTTCTGGAACGATGCGCCATTGTTGCGGCTTTTCGCCCCGTCTGGCGCACGCCGTGAGCCAGTGCGCCCCGTATCATGCCGCCATGGCATCCGATTTCGAAGACGACGGCGTCGAGCACGACGTGGACGCGCGCGTGCACGAGGCGCGCCTGTGGGTGGACAACGGCTGGACGGCCCGCGTCATCAAGAACGAGGACGACGACGGTTGGGCCGTCGCGATGACGCGCGACGGCGAGCGCGAGCCCGCGCTGGTGGGCCCCTGGACGATGGGCCGCGACAAGAAGAACCCGAAGCCGCTTGACGTCAACGCGTTCAACACGCTCGTCAAGACGGCGGCCGAGGTCATCCGGCGCCACGAGCAGGCGGTGCACGCGGCGATGCACAAGCAGTTCCAGGTCACTACCGACGCAGGCCGCGTGCTGGTCACGCTCGACATCGTGCCCGACGAGTTCGACCCGCACGCCCTGCTCGCCGCGCAGGACGAGTTCGGCGAGCGCCTCGCGCAAGTGAAGGTGCGCCCCGACTTCAAGCTGACGCTCGCCAGCGCCACGGCGTGGATCGAGGCGGATTGCCGCAAGCCCTGAAACGGGCTCAGCCCACGCGCTCCACGCGGCACGAGAAGCAGCCCCGCTTCGCGTTGTGCAGGTGGATGAAGGCGACCGCGTCGTCGGCCAGCATGCGTTCGATCACGGCGCCGGCCTCCTTGCCGTCGCACACGTCGGCATCGACCATCATGTCGTTCGCATCGTAGGCGCGCACCGACATCGCGCGCCGGGTCACGTAGGGCGGGATCTCGCCCGGCGCCAGCACCGCGCGCGGCACGCCCCGTCGCACGAACACGGGCCCGCTGGCGCGGTACGGCGAGCGCGTGCTCAGGTGCTCGAACGGCAGCAGCAGCAACTCGTCGCCGGGCTCGGCGTCGACCAGCGACACACGGCACGGATAGCCGACGGGCGCGTCCGCGACGACGCGCTGCGCGCCGAGCGCGGCGAGCTCGGCGTCGCTCATCGCGAAGAAGGATTCGAAGTTCTCGGCGGCGAGGCCGACCAGGCGGAACGAGGACATGAGTTGCTTTTCCGGCAGTGGATGAATGCGGCCAGTGTCCGGCGCGCGGCGGCGCGCGTCCCGCCGCTTTCGGACATCGAATTCAGCCCGGCTCATCTGCCAGAATCGCGGCTCCGCCCCGCTTCCCGGATCGCTGCCCATGCACTTGGAACCCCTCGAGAAACTGCCGCGCTCGGTGCGCGAGTTCCTGTCGCACTATTCGATGATCGTCCTGTCGATCCTCACGGCCCTGGCGCTGGAGCAGGTGGCGCTGCGCATCGAGCATCGGCACGAAGGGCAGCGCGCGAAGGAGGAGATCGAGCTGGAGATCGCGTTCAATCGCGCCGCCGTCGCGGAGTCGCTCAAGGCGACGCAAGCGTACGAAAGGCAATGGCAGGCGCTGCTGACGCGCACCGCGGCGCAGCTGAAGTCCGGCGACAGCAGCAACGACACGCGTCTCGCGACGCTGGCGGAGGCGAGCCACCAGTTCGGCGACGCGGTGCCTGCCCTGAAGTTCACGGCCTGGGACTCGGCGGTCGCCGACCACGCGGTGAACTACCTCGACCACGCCGACCTGACCCGCTACAGCGAGCTCTACGCGTTGCAGCACTTCTTCGCGCAGGCCATGTGGGACATGGCGCGCGACAACGGCTCGCGCAACCTGGCCGATCTCTCGCTGCCCGCCTACACGGGCACAGCCGATCCGGTGCCCACGCTCGCGCTGCTGAATTCGCGCGTGCGGGTGCTGGGGATCATGGAGTCGCAGCTGCGTCAGGTCGGCGAAGCGCTCGCCGCCGGTGGCGGGGAGGCGGCCGCCGCTGCCCCATCGAGCCCGGCCTCGCGCTGAGGCGGGTCAGCCGCCGGACTTCGCCGGTCGCGGAATGCGGAACAGGTCGCGCTCGGCGCCGTCCGGCGCGACGAAGCGCTCGATCTGTTCGCCGCCCAGGCGCCGGACCAGCGCGCGCGCCAGGTCGTTGGTGTCGACCATGTAGGTCTCGACGCTGGGCCAGCCGAACACCGCGTACGCGTGCTCGACGACAGCCTCGGACGCCTCCTGCGCGAAGCCGCGGCTGCGGTAGCGCGGCAGCAGCCACCACGTGAGCTCGCGGCGCCAGCCGGGCGCCTGCCAGAAGCCGCACACCCCCACCAGCTCGCCGCGCTCGCGGTCGCGCATCACCCACACGCCGAAGCCCTGCAGGTGCCACGAGCCCAGGTCGCTCGCCAGGCGCGTCCACGATCCCACCACCGACAGCGGGCCACCGTACGACGACGAGGCGTCGGCATCCGTGTAGAAGGTGCGGTACAGGTCGGCGCAGTCCGCCGTGGGCGGCAGGAGGTCGAGGCGCTCGGTGTGGAGGGTGGGGATGTCGAAGGCCATGGCGCCGAGTCTAGAGCCTTGCCGCCTGCCCCGGGCGCCGTGGAAACCTCCACGGGATTGCACTTAGGGGGCCGCGGCCTCAGCGCACGGTCGACGGTTCCGCTGCCGCCGGCTGCGCGGGCGCGAGCGGACGCACGCGGGCCGCCGGCACGACGATGCGGAACGTCGATCCGCGGCCCAGCTCGCTCTGGATGTCGAGCTCGCCGCCATGGCGCTGCACGACGTGCTTGACGATGGACAGGCCCAGCCCGGTGCCGCCGGTGTCGCGCGAGCGGCTCCCGTCGACACGGTAGAAGCGCTCGGTGAGCCGGCCGATGTGCTCGCGCGCGATGCCCGGGCCGGTATCGCGCACCTCGATCTCCGAATTGCCGTCGGGCCGATGCGACCAGGCGACCGTGATCGAGCCGCCGGCCGGCGTGTAGCGCACCGCGTTGCTGACCAGGTTGGCGACGGCGCTGATCCATTCGCTGTCGTTGCCGGCCAGCTCGTCCTGGCCCTGGATGTCGAAGCGCAAGGTGTGGCGGCCCGCGGACAGGCCGCGTGCCTCGCTCTCGACCTGGGCGAACAGGCGCGCCACGGGCGTCCAGCGGTCGCACGTGGGACGCGGGCTGCCCTCGAGCTTGGCCAGCGTCAGCAGGTCCTCGACCAGCGTCGTCATGCGTGCGGTCTGCTGCGACATCAGCGACAGCACGCGCTCGCGCTCCACGTCGGTCAGCGGCAGCGAGGAGATCGTCTCGACGAATCCGGCCAGCACCGTCAGCGGGGTGCGGATCTCGTGCGAGACGTTGGCGACGAAGTCGCGCCGCATCGCCTCGGTGCGCTCGCGTTCCGTGATGTCCTGGGTCAGCACCAGCCGCATGCCGTCGCCGTAGCGGCTGACGATCACGCTCAGCGTCGAATCGCTGCCCGGCGTGGAGAACACGAGCGGTTCGTCGAACACGCCGGCCTGCAGGTAGGCGACGAACGCCGGCGAGCGCACGAGGTTGGTGACCCGCTGCAGGCGGTCACGCACGGGGTCGAGTCCGAAGTGCGTGGCCGCGACGGCGTTGAGCCACTGGATCTGGTCCCCGGCGTCCAGCAGCAGCACGCCGTTGGGCGAAGCCTCGATGGCGGACATGAATTGCCCGAAGCGTTCCTGCTCCAGCGCGAAGGCGCGGTCGCGCTGGCGCAGCGCGCGATCGATGCGGTACGACGCCTCGCCCCAGAAGCCCCGATCGCGCGGCGCCTCGCGCCCGAGATCGCCGCGCAGCCAGTTCATCAGGCGCAGCGCTCGCACGCCGTCCACCATCACCCAGGCGGCGATGGCCACCGCCGCGCCGACCGCGGGCCCGAGCTGCGGCGCACCCACCAGGTTGCCGACGATCGCACCGGCGCCCGCGCCCACCAGCGCGATGAAGATGGCCAGCATGGCGCGGTTCAGCAGCCAGCTCACGTCGTTCCCGGGTTAGGCAAGAGGCGGGGTCGCGGGCTCAGGCGGAGGTGGCCGCGGCCTGCTGCGTCAGGCGGTAGCCGGCGCCGCGCACGGTCTCGATCAGCGACGAGCATTGCACCGGCGCCAGCGCCTCGCGCAGGCGCTTGACGTGGACGTCGACCGTGCGCTCCTCGATGAACACGTGGTCGCCCCAGACGCGGTCCAGCAGCTGCGTGCGGCTGTGCACGCGCTCGGTGTGGGTCATGAAGAAGTGCAGCAGGCGGAACTCGGTCGGGCCGATCTTGACCTCCTGCGTGCCGCGCGTGACGCGGCGCGTGGCGGGGTCCAGGCGCAGGCCCGACACCTCGACCGCCGAGTCCAGCGCCTCGGGCGCCTTGCGCCGCAGCACGGCGCGGATGCGCGCCAGGAGCTCCTTGGTCGAGAACGGCTTGGTGAGGTAGTCGTCGGCGCCGGCGTCCAGGCCCGACAGCTTGTCGGCCTCCTCCGAGCGCGCGGTCAGCATGATGATGGGCAGGTCGCGCGTGCGCGCCTCCGCGCGCCAGCGCTTCGCGAGCGCCAGGCCGGTCTGGCCGGGCAGCATCCAGTCGAGCACGACCAGCTCGGGCAGCACGCGATCGACCTCCGCCTGGGCGGCGTCGGCCGTCTCGGCGATGGCCACTTCGAAACCGGCGTGGCGGAGATTGATCGCGACCAGCTCGGCGATCGCGGATTCGTCTTCGACGACGAGGATACGGCTCATGCTGTTGCTCTTTCCTTCTTCAATTCGCTGTTCGGGGAGACCGCGCGGCCCGCGCTCGGCCGCTCCTTCGCTGAGCCGGGCAGCCCCTCGGGGGCGATGAGCGCAGCGAACGGGGTCGTCATTCAGCGAACGGCATCCTCGACGGCGGCCACGGTGTGGTGCCGCACGTCGGTGCCCTTGACGATGTAGATGATCTGCTCGGAGAGGTTCTTCGCGTGGTCGCCGACGCGCTCGATGGCCTTGGCCACGAACACGAGGTCGATCGACGACGAGATCGTGCGCGGGTCTTCCATCATGTAGGTGATGAGCTTGCGCAGCAGGCCGTCGAACTCCTTGTCGATCTCGTCGTCCTGCTTGAGCACCTCCAGGGCGCGGTTGACGTCCAGGCGCGCGAAGGCGTCGAGCACCTTGCGCAGCTGCGCGGTGGCCAGGTTGGCGCCGAAGGCGATGTCGGCCACCGGCAGGCGCAGGCGGCTGGAGACTCCGGCGTTCATCAGGCGCTGCACGGTGCGGGCGATGCGCGTGGCCTCGTCGCCGATGCGCTCGAGGTTGCCGATGGTCTTGGAGATGGCGATCAGCAGGCGCAGGTCGCGCGCGGTCGGCTGGCGGCGCGCGATGATGGCCGACAGGTCGCGATCGATCTCCACTTCCATCTGGTTGACGCGCAGCTCGCGGTCCAGCACCAGGCTGGCCGTCTCGCCGCTGAAGTTCGTCAGCGCGTAGACCGCCTGGGCGACCTGCGACTCGACGAGTCCGCCCATCTCGAGGACGCGGTTCGAGATCTCGCTGAGTTCGGCGTCGAATTGCGTGGAGAGGTGCTTGTCGGTCATGTTCTTTTCCCTGCAAGTGGCCCGCCGGGGGCGCGGTGCCGTACGGTAGGCGGTATGCCTGAAGTGTGGTTGTCGAGGCGTCAGCCGAATCGGCCGGTGATGTAGTCCTCGGTGTCCTTCTTCTTCGGCTTCATGAACAGGTCGGTCGTCTTGCCGAACTCGACCAGGTCGCCGAGGTACATGTAGGCCGTGTAGTCGGAGCAGCGCGCGGCCTGCTGCATGTTGTGGGTGACGATCACCACGGTGTAGTCCGACTTGAGTTCGTGGATCAGCTCCTCGATCTTGCCGGTGGAGATCGGGTCCAGCGCCGAGCACGGCTCGTCGAGCAGCAGCACCTCGGGCTTGATCGCGATGCCGCGTGCGATGCACAGGCGCTGCTGCTGGCCGCCGGACAGCGCCGAGCCGCTCTGGTTCAGCTTGTCCTTGACGTCGTTCCACAGCGCGGCCTTCTTCAGGGCCCACTCGACGCGCTCGTCCATCTCCACGCGCGGCAGCGTCTCGAACAGGCGCACGCCGAAGGCGATGTTGTCGTAGATCGACATCGGGAACGGCGTCGGCTTCTGGAACACCATGCCCACCTTGGCACGGATCAGGCTGACGTCCAGTCGCGACTCGAGGATGTTCTCGCCGTCGAGCATGATCTCGCCCTGCGCGCGCTGCTCCGGATAGAGCGCGTACATGCGGTTGAAGGTGCGCAGCAGCGTGGACTTGCCGCAACCCGACGGCCCGATGAAGGCAGTGACCTTGCCCTCGGGGATGTCGAGGTTGATGTTCTTCAGCGCGTGGAAGGCCCCGTAATAGAAGTTCAGGTTGCGGATGGAAAGCTTGGCTTTCTCGGTGACCGGCAGTTCGACCTTGACGTCCATGATTTGCTTTCTATTTCTCTTTGCGGAAGAACACGCGCGCGGCGATGTTCAGGCCCAGCACGCCCAGCGTGATCAGGAACACGCCGGCCCAGGCGATGCGCTGCAGGTTCGGGTACGGCTGCATGGCGAAGTTGTTGATCGTGACGGGCACGCTCATCATGGCCTTGCCCATGTTGCCGTTGAAGAACTGGTTGCTCGCGGCGGTGTACAGCAGCGGCGCGGTCTCGCCCGCGATGCGCGCCACCGCCAGCAGGATGCCGGTGATGACACCCGAGCGCGCGGCCGTCAGCGTGACCGCGGAGATCACCTTCCACTTCGGCGTGCCCAGCGCGTAGGCGGCCTCGCGCAGCGCGTGCGGAATCAGGTTGAGCATGTTCTCGGTGGTGCGGATCACGACCGGGATGACGATCAGCGACAGCGCGATCGAGCCGGCCCAACCCGAGGCGCCGTGCGACGGCACGACGATCAGCTCGTAGATGAACAGGCCGATGACGATCGACGGCGCCGACAGCAGGATGTCGTTGATGAAGCGCGTGGCCGACGCGAGCCAGCTGCGCGCGCCGTACTCGGCCAGGTACACGCCAGAGAAGATGCCGATCGGCGTGCCGATCAGCGTGGCGGCCAGCACCATCGCGATCGAGCCGTAGATGGCGTTCCACAGCCCGCCGCCGTCGGACATGGCCGCGGGCGTGGACTCGGTGAACAGCGCGAAGTTCACGCCGCCGCCGCCCAGGTGCACCGTCTCGTAGAGGATCCACAGCAGCCAGAACACGCCGAACGCCATCGCGCCGAACGCCAGCGACAGGGCGATCACGTTCGTGCGCTTGCGGCGATGGTGCATCGCCAGCTTGGCCGGCGACATCGCGGAAATGGCGGTCATGACTTGGCTCCTTCGCCCTTGCGCAGGCGCATCAGCAGCACCTTGGCGAACGCGAGCACGATGAAGGTGATGACGAACAGCACCAGCGCGAGGTACAGCAGCGCGGACCGGTGCATGCCGTCGGCCTCGCCGAATTCGTTGGCGAGGACGGAGGTGATGGTGTTGGCTGCGGAGAACAGCGACAGCTGGCTCAGCTGGCTCTGGTTGCCGATGACGAACGTCACGGCCATCGTCTCGCCGAGCGCGCGGCCCAGGCCCAGCATGATGCCGCCCACGACGCCGGTCTTGGTGAACGGCAGCACGACCTTGTAGACGACCTCCCAGGTCGTCGCGCCCAGGCCGTACGCCGATTCCTTCAGCATCGGCGGCGTCACTTCGAAGACGTCGCGCATCACCGAGGCGATGAAGGGGATGATCATGATCGCCAGGATGATGCCGGCGCACAGGATGCCGATGCCCACCGGCGGGCCGGAGAACAGCGTGGACAGCAGCGGCGTGCTGCCGAAGGCGCTCTGCAGCGGCTGCTGCACCCAGGTGGCCAGGATGGGGCCGAACACGGTCAGGCCCCACATGCCGTAGACGATGGACGGCACGCCGGCGAGCAGCTCGATCGCCGTGCCCAGCGGGCGCTTCAGCCACGCGGGCGACATCTCGGTCAGGAACAGCGCGATGCCGAAGCTCACCGGCACGGCGATCACCAGCGCGATGAGGGAGGTGGCCAGCGTGCCGTAGATCATCGCCAGGCCGCCGTAGTGGTCCTGCACGGGATCCCACTCGCTGGTCCACAGGAACGACGGACCGTAGGCGCGCAGCGCGGGCATCGCGCCGACGACCAGCGAGCCGATGATGCCCGCCAACATCGCGAGCGTCAGCCACGCCGCACCATGGGCGAGGATCGAGAACAGCGTGTCGGCCCAAGGCAGGGTCTGCCGCCGCTCGGGCGGACGACCGGCCGGCTGGGCGCTGTCCTTCGCGTTGCGCAGGGTGGTTTCGGCGGGCAATGTGGCAGCCACGAGGGCCTCCGATGGATGTTCTTGAGCCGCCGGCCGGAGAACCGGCGCGGCGGCGGGATCGCCGGGGCGATGGATTACTTGAAGGCGACCGTCTTGCCCGAGCCGTCCTTCACGTCGCCCCAGGTCTTGCGGATCTGGGCCTTCAGCGCATCAGGCAGCGAGACGTAGTCGAGTTCGGCGGCGGCCTTGTCGCCGTTGGCGAACGCCCAGTCGAAGAACTTCATGACCGCGGCGCCCTGGGCCGGCTTGTCCTGGACCTTCTGCAGCAGCACGAACGTGGCGCCGGTGATGGGCCACGAATCCTTGCCTGGCTCGTCGGTCAGGACCTGGTAGTAGGTCTTGGACCAGTCGGCGCCGGCGGCGGCGGCCTTGAACGTGGCGTCGTCCGGGGCGACGAAGGCGCCGGCGGAGTTCTTCAGCAGGACGTAGTCCATCTTGTTCTGCTTGGCGTAGGCGTACTCGACGTAGCCGATCGAGTTCGGCAGGCGCTGCACGTACTGCGCGACGCCTTCGTTGCCCTTGCCGCCGACGCCGTTGCCCGGCCAGTTCACGGCGGTGCCTTCACCGACCTTGGACTTCCACTCGGCGTTGACCTTCGACAGGTAGTTCGTGAAGATGAAGCTGGTGCCCGAGCCGTCGGCACGATGCACCGTGGCGATCTGCGTGTCCGGCAGCGTCACGCCCGGGTTCAGGCCGGTGATCTCGGCGTCGTTCCACTTGGTGACCTTGCCGGCGTAGATGTCGGCGAGCACGGAACCCGTCAGCTTCAGCTGGCCCGGCTTGACGCCGGCGACGTTGATGACCGGCACGACGCCGCCCATGCAGGTCGGGAATTGCACGAGGCCGGCTTCCTTGAGTTCCTCGTCCTTCAGCGGCATGTCGGAGGCGCCGAAGTCGACCGTCTTGGCCTTGATCTGCTTGATGCCGGCGCCGGAGCCCACCGACTGGTAGTTGATCTTGTTGCTGGAAGCCTTGGCGTAGGCCTCGGCCCACTTCGAGTAGATGGGCGCGGCGAACGACGAACCGGCGCCGGTGACTTCGTCGGCTGCCTGGGCGGCGACGCCGGCCACGCTCAGGGCGGCGGCGATGGTCGCCAGGCGAATCGGTTGGAACTTCATGATCGGGCCTTTCAGGGGCAGTTTAATGGGACTGCGCCAATGTAGAAGGCCCCCATGACAGGACTGTGACACGACCGTGGCACTTTCCTGCGGCAGCTTGCCGCAGGGAAAATGCCTCGCGGAATCAGCGGCTTGCGCTTGCTGGCGACGGCCGATCGCGCGTTTGTGACAGCTTCGGTGGCGGCCGTCACGGAACTGTCACGCGGCCTTGGCGGCCTCCGCCAGGCGTTCCGCGAAGCCGCGTGCAACCGTCTTGTCGCGCGCCTCGACCATCACGCGCAGCACCGGCTCGGTGCCCGACGCGCGGATGAGCACGCGGCCATCGCCGCCCAACTCACGTTCGACCGCTGCCTTCTGGGCGACCAGCGCCGCGTTCTGCTGCCAATCGGCGCGAACGGCCAGGCGGACGTTGATCATCACCTGCGGGAACAGCTGCACGCCGTCGAGCAGCGATTGCAGCGACCGGCCCGTGCGGCTGACCGCCTGCAGCACCTGCAGCGCACTGACGATGCCGTCGCCCGTCGTGTGGCGGTCGAGCACGAGCAGATGGCCCGAATTCTCCCCGCCGAGCTGCCAACCGCGGGCCAGCAGCTCTTCCAGCACGTAACGGTCGCCCACCTTCGCACGCACCAGGTCGATGCCGCGAGCGCGAAGGGCCTGCTCGATCGCCATGTTGGTCATCAGCGTGCCGACGACGCCGGGCACGGGCTCGCCGCGCGCCAGCCGGTCCGCGACCACTGCGTACAGCAGTTCGTCGCCATCGAAGCAGCGGCCGCTGGCGTCGACCATCTGCAGGCGGTCCGCATCCCCGTCCAGTGCCACGCCGTAGTCGGCGCCCTGCTTGAGGACGGCCTCGATCAGCGCCTGGGGCGCGGTGGCGCCGACCTTGTCGTTGATGTTGAAGCCATTGGGCTCGCAGCCGATGGTCACGACCTCGGCGCCCAGTTCGTGGAAGACGCTGGGGGCGACGTGGTAGGCCGCGCCGTGCGCGCCGTCGACCACGATCTTCAGGCCCTTGAGCGACAGGTCCTGCGAGAACGTCCCCTTGCAGAACTCGAGGTAGCGGCCGGCGGCGTCGTCGAGGCGGCGTGCCTTGCCCAGCGACGCCGAGTCGACCCACTGCGCCGGCTCGTTCAGCGCGGCCTCGACGTCCATCTCCCACTGATCAGGCAGCTTCTCGCCCGAAGCGGAGAAGAACTTGACGCCATTGTCGCCGAACGGGTTGTGCGAGGCGCTGATGACGACGCCAAGGTCCACGCGCAGCGCGCGCGTCAGGTAGGCGACGCCCGGGGTCGGCAGCGGGCCGGTGAGCAGCACGTCCACCCCGGCCGAGGCGAAGCCGGCCTCCAGCGCCGACTCGATCATGTAGCCGGACACCCGCGTGTCCTTGCCGATCAGCACCGTCGCCTTGGGCGACTTGGCGCGCAGCACGCGGCCGACGGCATGGCCCAGGCGCAACATGAAGTCGGCGGTGATCGGCGCGGTGCCGACGGTGCCACGGATGCCGTCGGTGCCGAAATAGTTTCTGCTCATGCGGGAATTTTCGGTGGATTTCGCGGTTCGGCTGCAGGATGATGCGGGAAACCGCGCGTTGTTGTAGGAAGTTTCACGAAGCCAGAGTGCGCCACACCTTCAGCGCGTCCACGGTTTCGGCGACGTCGTGCACGCGGACGATGGACGCCCCCTGCTGCACCGCGGCCAGCGCCGCGGCCACGCTCGCCGCGAGCCGCTCGCCTGCCGATCGCCCGGTGAGCAGGCCCAGCGTCGACTTGCGCGACCAGCCCAGCAGCAACGGGCAACCGAGCGACAGCAGTTGCCGCTGCCGCGTGGCCAGCGCGACATTGTGCGCCGGCGTCTTGCCGAAGCCGATCCCGGGATCGAGGGCGATGCGCTCGGCGGCGACGCCGGCGGCGAGCGCCGCATCGCGCCGGGCCGCCAGGAACGCGTGGACGGCGCCGACGACATCGTCGTTGTCGTAGTGCGGATCGGCCTGCATCGTGCCGGGTTCGCCCTGCATGTGCATCAGGCAGATGCCCACCGACGGATCGCCGGCCGCGACGGCCAGCGCGCCGGGCGCCTGCAGCGCACGGACGTCGTTGAGGACGTCGACGCCGATCGCCAGCGCCTCGCGCATCACCACGGGATCGGCGGTGTCGACCGAGACCGGCACCCCGAGCGTGACCGCGTGCTCGAGCACCGGGCGGACGCGCGCCAGCTGCTCGGCGGTATCGGGCAGCCGCGCGCCGGGGCGCGTGGATTCGCCGCCGATGTCCAGGAGGTCGGCCCCCTGGGCGACGAGCAGGTCGCAGTGCGCGCGCGCCGCGTCGGCCTGCGCGAAACGGCCACCGTCCGAGAACGAATCGGGCGTGACGTTGACGATGCCCATCACCAGCGGGCGCGCCAGGTCCAGCCGGAAACGGCGCGTCTGCCAGGCCGTCGGCCGGGCTTGGGCCGGCGTGGTCAGGCCCGAGGTGGGCGAAGCGTGCGTCATCGTGCTGGCAAATGAAAAAACGGCGAACGGGGCCGAAGCCCCGCTGCTGTTCGTTGCCGTCGGCCTCTTGCCGAGGTCAGGCCGTCGCGGGCGTGCGATCGACGACCGGGGCACCGCCGGAGCCGCCGGACTTCGGCGGCGCGGGCGTCCAGTCCTTGGGAGGACGCGGCGGGCGGTCTTCCATGATGTCGCGCAGCTGCTCGTTGTCGAGCGTCTCGTACTCGAGCAGCGCGTTGGCCATCGCGTGCATCTTGTCCTTGTGCGTCTCGATCAGGTTGCGGGCTGCCGCGTACTGCTCGTCGATGATGCGGCGGACCTCGGCGTCCACCTTGCGCATCGTGTCCTCGCTGATGTTGGTGGTGCGCGTGACCGAGCGGCCGAGGAAGACCTCGCCCTCGTTCTCCGCGTAGACCATCGGGCCCATCGCATCGGACATGCCGTACTTCATCACCATGTCGCGCGCCATCTGCGTGGCCGAGTTGAAGTCGCTCAACGCGCCGGTCGTCGCCTGGTTCATGAACACTTCCTCGGCGATGCGGCCGCCGAAGGCGACGGAGATCTGGCTCAGGTACCAGATCTTGTCGTGGCAGTGGTTGTCCTTCTCGGGCAGGAAGAACGTGACTCCCAGCGCACGGCCGCGCGGCACGATGGTGACCTTGTGCACCGGATCGGCCTTGGGCATCAGCCAGCCGACCAGCGCGTGGCCGGCCTCGTGGTAGGCGGTGTTCTTGAGTTCCTCGGGATCCATGAGGGCCGAGCGGCGCTCCGCACCCATGAAGATCTTGTCCTTGGCCTTCTCGAAGTCGATCATCTCGACGACGCGGCCGTTGCGGCGGGCTGCCATCAGCGCGGCCTCGTTGACCAGGTTGGCCAGGTCGGCGCCGGACATGCCCGGCGTGCCGCGCGCGATGACGTTGGGGTTGACGTCGGCGCCGATGGGCACCTTGCGCATGTGCACGCCCAGGATCTGCTCGCGGCCACGGATGTCGGGCAGCGTGACGTAGACCTGGCGGTCGAAGCGGCCCGGACGCAGCAGCGCCGGATCCAGGATGTCGGGACGGTTGGTGGCCGCCATCACGATGACGCCGAGGTTCGTCTCGAAGCCGTCCATCTCGACCAGCATCTGGTTGAGGGTCTGCTCGCGCTCGTCGTTGCCGCCACCCAGGCCGGCGCCGCGATGGCGGCCGACCGCGTCGATTTCGTCGACGAAGATGATGCAGGGCGCACTCTTCTTGGCCTGTTCGAACATGTCGCGCACGCGGGCCGCGCCCACGCCGACGAACATCTCGACGAAGTCGGAGCCCGAGATCGAGAAGAACGGCACCTTGGCTTCACCGGCGATGGCCTTGGCCAGCAGCGTCTTGCCGGTGCCCGGGGGGCCGACCATCAGCACGCCGCGCGGGATGCGGCCGCCGAGCTTCTGGAACTTCTGCGGGTCGCGCAGGAAGTCGACGAGTTCCTTGACCTCTTCCTTGGCCTCGTCGCAGCCGGCGACGTCGGAGAAGGTGATCGAGTTGTTGGCCTCGTCGAGCATCTTGGCCTTGCTCTTGCCGAAGCTGAACGCGCCGCCCTTGCCGCCGCCTTGCATCTGGCGCATGAAATACACCCAGACGCCGATCAGCAGCAGCATCGGGGCCCACGACAGCAGCAGCGTCGTGAGCATGCCCTGCTCCTCGCGCGGCTTGATGTCGAACTTGACGTTGTTGGACAGCAGGTCGCCGGTCAGGCCACGGTCGAGCAAGCTGCCGGTGGTGTGCTCGGTCTTGCCGTCGGTGGTGCGCGCGGTGATGTCGATGCCGCCGCTGCCCTCGGTGATCTCCACGCTCTGGATGTGCTTGTTGCGCACTTCCTCGAGGAAATCGGAATACGCGACCCGATTACCCTGGGTCTGCGCCGTGTTGAACGACTTGAAGACCGTGAAAAGCACGAGGGCGATCACGAGCCAGACCGCGATCTTCGAAAACCACTGATTGTTCACCGCGGCTCCTTCTTCAAAATGCCACTTCCCGCGACAGGTGGGGACGATTCTAGGCCAGTCAATACCCCGCAAACCCGATAGCCGCGGTCGAGAAGGACGCCAATCGCACGTTTTGAATGCGAAATGTGCCCTCCGCACCGACTCCACCGGGCAAACGGATGGCCCAGGTCAGCGCGACGGGCTCTTCAGACCGAAGCCGACCAGGAAAGTTTCTGCCGACTTGTCGCGCGAGGCCTTGGGCTTGACCGCCTTGACCACCCGGAAATTCGCACGGAAAAGCTCCACCAGCTCACTGTAGCCGCTTCCGTGAAAGACCTTGGTCACCAGGGCGCCTTCGGGCTTGAGGTGCGTCACGGCGAAGTCGACGGCCAGCTCGACCAGGTGGGCGATGCGGGCGGTGTCGGTCACCGCGACGCCGCTCAGGTTGGGCGCCATGTCGGAGACGACGACGTCGACCGGGTCGCCGGCGACCACCTCGTTCAGCCGCGCCAGCACGGCGTCCTCGCGGAAATCGCCGTGGATGAAGGTGACGCCCTCGATGGGCTCCATCTCCAGGATGTCGAGCGCGACGATGCGGCCGTTCAGCGCGCCAACCGCCGCCCCGCCCACGGCGAACTTGCGGCGGATGTACTGGCTCCAGGCGCCAGGCGTCGAGCCGAGGTCGACCACCAGCTGGCCCGGGCGGATCAGCTTGAACTGCTCGTCGATCTCTGACAGCTTGTAGGCCGCGCGGGCGCGATAGCCCTCCTTCTGCGCGAGCTTGACGTAGGTGTCATTGGCGTGATCCTGCAACCACTGCTTGTTGACCTTCTTGCTTTTCGTGTTGATTTTCATGACAAAGGGATAATACGGGCATGGCCATGATTCAACTGACCCCTGCCGAACGCAAAGAGAAGCGCGGCGACGCCCACCACCTCGACCCCGTGGTCATGGTCGGTGCCGACGGACTGACGACCGCCGTCCTCAAGGAGGCCGAGGTCGCGATCCGCTCGCACGGCCTGATCAAGGTGCGCGTCTTCTCGGACGACCGCGCCGCCCGGGAGGCGATGCTGCTGGAGATGGCCGACAAGCTCGACGCCGCCCCCATCCAGCATATCGGCAAGCTGCTGGTGCTGTGGCGCCCGATGGCCGAAGCCGCGGCCGCGCCGTCCGACGACGCCGGCGCCGCGCCGCGCGTCGTCAAGATCCTGAAGTTCTCCAAGCGCGGCAATCACCGTCCGCAGATCAAGAAGGTCACCGTGATGGGCAACCAGCGCGTGACCGCCGGCGGCCAGGTCAAGCGCGCCAAGAAGCGCGTGACCAGCATCAAGAAGAAGGTCTGACGCCCCCGTGCGGCGCGGGACGCGTCGCGCGCCACGCCAGCGCCAGCGCCAGCAGCCCTTTGACGCCGAAGAACGCGAGGCTGACCGCGTGCCATTGCATGAAGGTCAGCCCTGTCGAGCCACCGGCCCGCGCCTGCTCCAGCATCGGTTCCAGGCCGTAGTACCCGGCCACGGTGCAGAACAGCGCTCCGAGCGCCAGCATCATCTCGGCAGAGAACTGCGACACGCCCGTCGCCTGGTGGCGGTCGAACGCGGCGCGGCGCTCCAGCATCAGGATCAGAACGCCCAGCACCAGGCTGGCGGGCGCCTCGCGGGCGAAGATGGCCCGCGCCACGGCGCCGAAGGCGGCGCGCTCGAGCGTGCCCGACGCGGCCGGCGTGGCGACGAGGGCGATGGCCAGCAGCAGCCCGCACCAGAGGCCGGGCAGCAGGCGGCGCAGGCGCTCCCTCGGGTCCATGCGCGGCGCCGTCAGATGTATTTGACGGCGACGATCTCGTAATTCTTGACGCCGCCGGGCGCCTGCACGGAGGCCGTGTCGCCGGCTTCCTTGCCGATCATCGCGCGGGCGATCGGCGAGCCGATCGAGATCATGCCCGCCTTCAGGTCGGCCTCGTCCTCGCCGACGATCTGGTACGTGACCTCGTGGCCGGAGTCCTCGTCCTCGAGCACCACCGTCGAGCCGAACACCACGCGGCCGCCGGCGTCGACTGCCGACGGATCGATGATCTGGGCGGCGGCGAGCTTGCCCTCGATCTCGAGGATGCGGCCTTCGATGAAGCCCTGCTTGTCCTTGGCGGCCTCGTACTCGGCGTTCTCGGACAGGTCGCCCTGGGCGCGCGCTTCCGCGATGGCCTGGATGACCGCGTGGCGCTCGACCGTTTTCAGGCGATGCAGCTCTTCCTTCAGTTTCTCGGCGCCGCGGCGGGTCAGGGGAATCGTGGCCATATCAGGGTCTCAGCGGGGGAAAAAGCAAACCGCCGCCCCGGCTGCGCATTCGTGGCGCAGACGGGCGGCGGCCCTTGTGGAATGGAAGTTTAGATCAGATCAGGGCAGTTCCGCGTGCAGTTCCTGCAGGGAAACCACCGTGATGTCGTCCTCGTGCTTCAGCGCCTCGGTGGCGGCCTCGCAGCCGGCCATCGTGGTGTAGTAGGTCACGCGGTTGGCGATCGCGGCGGTGCGGATGTAGCGCGAGTCGGCAATCGCCGTGCGCGTCTCGTCCACCGTCGTGAACACCAGCTGGACCTCGCCGGCCTTGATCATGTCGGCGATGTGCGGGCGGCCGTCCTTGACCTTGTTGCACAGCTTGACCGGGATGCCGGCCTCGGCGATCGCCGCGGCCGTGCCCTTGGTGGCCGACAGCGTGAAGCCGAGGTTGACCAGGTCCGACGCGACCTTGACCGTGCGCGCCTTGTCGGCGTTCTTCACGGTCAGCACGACATTGCCCTTGGCCGGCAGTCGCGAGCCCGCGCCCAGCTGGCTCTTGAGCATCGCCTCGGCGAACGTGCGGCCCACGCCCATCACCTCGCCGGTGGAGCGCATCTCGGGCCCGAGCACCGGATCGACGCCCGGGAACTTGTTGAACGGGAAGACGGCTTCCTTGACCGAGAAGTACGGCGGCACGACCTCGACCGGCGGCTTGCCGTGCAGCCCGACCTGGTCGGCCAGCTTCGTGCCGGCCATGCAGCGCGCGGCGATCTTGGCCAGCGCCTGGCCCGTGGCCTTGGAGACGAACGGGACCGTGCGCGAGGCGCGCGGGTTGACCTCGAGCACGTAGACGACGGCCTCGTCGCCCTCGCCCTGGATCGCGAACTGCACGTTCATCAGGCCGACGACCTTGAGCGCCCGGGCCATCAGCGCCGTCTGGCGGCGCAGCTCGTCCTGCATCGCGGGCGTGAGCGAGTACGGCGGCAGCGAGCACGCCGAGTCGCCGGAGTGCACGCCGGCCTGCTCGATGTGCTCCATGATGCCGCCGATCATGACCTCGGTGCCGTCGCTGATGCAGTCGACGTCCACCTCGATCGCGTCGTCGAGGAAGCGATCCAGCAGCACCGGCGACTTCTCGCTGACCTTGACGGCCTCGCGCATGTAGCGCTCGAGATCCTTGTCGCCGTGCACGATCTCCATCGCGCGGCCGCCGAGGACGTAGCTCGGGCGCACCACCAGCGGGTAGCCGATTTCCTGCGCCAGCATCAGCGCGGCCTCCTCGGTGCGCGCGGTGCGGTTGGGCGGCTGCTTCAGGCCGAGCCTGTGCAGCAGCTGCTGGAAGCGCTCGCGGTCTTCCGCGACGTCGATGGAATCGGGCGTGGTGCCGATGATGGGCACGCCGTTGGCTTCCAGGTCGAGCGCCAGCTTCAGCGGCGTCTGGCCGCCGTACTGCACGATCACGCCGGCCGGCTTCTCGATGGCCACGATCTCCAGCACGTCCTCGAGCGTCACCGGCTCGAAGTACAGGCGGTCGGAGGTGTCGTAGTCGGTCGAGACCGTCTCCGGGTTGCAGTTGACCATGATGGTCTCGTAGCCGTCCTCGCGCATCGCGAGCGCCGCGTGGACGCAGCAGTAGTCGAACTCGATGCCCTGGCCGATGCGGTTGGGGCCGCCGCCCAGCACCATGATCTTCTTCCTGTCCGTCGGGTTGGCCTCGTTCTCGCCGTCCTCGGTCTCGTAGCACGAGTACATGTAGGCGGTCTGCGTGGCAAACTCGGCGGCGCAGGTGTCGACGCGCTTGTAGACGGGACGCACGCCCAGCGCGTGGCGCGCCTTGCGCACCTCGTGCTGGTTGCTGCCCATCAGCCTGGCCAGGCGCTTGTCGGAGAAGCCCTTCTGCTTGACGAAGCGCAGCTCGGCGGCCGAAAGGGTCGACACCCCGCGGCCGCGCAGCGACTGCTCGATCTTCACGAGATCCTCGATCTGCGCGAGGAACCACGGGTCGATCTTGGTGGCGTCGAAGACCTCGTCCAGCGACATGCCGATGCGGAACGCGTCGCCGACGAACAGGATGCGCTCGGGGCCGGCGTTGGTGATCTGCTCGAGGATCTCCTCGCGGTCGCTCTCGCGGCACTGCGTGCGCTCGGTCAGGCCGTCGATGCCGGTCTCCAGCCCGCGCAGCGCCTTCTGGAAGCTTTCCTGGAACGTGCGGCCCATCGCCATCACCTCGCCGACCGACTTCATCTGCGTGGTCAGGTGCGAATCGGCGGCCGGGAACTTCTCGAACGCGAAGCGCGGGATCTTGGTGACGACGTAGTCGATCGACGGCTCGAACGACGCCGGCGTGGCACCGCCGGTGATGTCGTTGCGCAGTTCGTCCAGCGTGTAGCCGATGGCGAGCTTGGCGGCGATCTTGGCGATCGGGAAACCGGTGGCCTTGGACGCCAGCGCCGACGAGCGCGACACGCGCGGGTTCATTTCGATGACCACCATGCGGCCGTCGACCGGGTTGATCGAGAACTGGACGTTCGAGCCGCCGGTATCGACGCCGATCTCGCGCAGGATCGCGATCGACGCGTTGCGCATCAGCTGGTATTCCTTGTCGGTGAGCGTCTGCGCCGGCGCGACGGTGATCGAATCGCCGGTATGGATGCCCATCGGGTCGAGGTTCTCGATCGAGCAGATGATGATGCAGTTGTCCGCGCGGTCGCGGACGACTTCCATCTCGTACTCCTTCCAGCCCTTGAGCGACTCCTCGATCAGCAGCTCGTTGGTGGGAGACAGGTCGATGCCGCGCTTGCAGATCTCCTCGAACTCCTCGGGGTTGTAGGCGATGCCGCCGCCCGAGCCGCCGAGCGTGAACGACGGGCGGATGACGACCGGGAAGCCGTTGCTGCCGACCTGGGCGGCGATCTGCTTCTGCACCGCCCATGCCTCTTCCATCGTGTGCGCGATGCCGGACTTCGCGGAGCCGAGACCGATCTTGGTCATCGCGTCCTTGAACTTCAGGCGGTCCTCGGCCTTCTCGATGGCATGCTCGTTGGCGCCGATCATCTCCACGCCGTACTTCGCCAGCACGCCGTGCTTGTGCAGGTCGAGCGCGCAGTTCAGCGCGGTCTGGCCGCCCATCGTCGGCAGGATCGCGTCGGGGCGCTCCTTCTCGATGATCTTCTCGACCACCTGCCAGGTGATGGGCTCGATGTAGGTGACGTCGGCCGTGGCCGGGTCCGTCATGATCGTGGCCGGGTTGGAGTTGACGAGGATGACCTTGTAGCCCTCCTCGCGCAGCGCCTTGCAGGCCTGGGCGCCGGAGTAGTCGAACTCGCAGGCCTGGCCGATGATGATCGGGCCCGCCCCGATGATGAGGACGGACTTGAGGTCGGTGCGCTTTGGCATGGGATCAGTTCTTCGTCGCGTTCGCGGCGTCCATCGAAGCGATGAACCGGTCGAACAGGTAGGCGATGTCGTGCGGGCCCGGCGAGGCTTCCGGGTGGCCCTGGAAGCAGAACGCGGGCTTGTCGGTGCGGGCCAGGCCCTGCAGCGTGCCGTCGAACAGCGAGACGTGCGTGGCCACGAGGTTGGCCGGCAGCGTGGCGGGGTCCACGGCGAAGCCGTGGTTCTGGCTGGTGATCGAGACGCGGCCCGTGGCGCTCTCCTTGACCGGATGGTTCGCGCCGTGGTGGCCGAACTTCATCTTGAAGGTCTTCGCGCCGGCGGCCAGCGCCATGATCTGGTGGCCCAGGCAGATGCCGAACGTGGGCATGCCGGATTCGACGATGGTGCGCGTGGCGGCGATCGCGTAGTCGCAGGGCTCCGGGTCGCCGGGGCCGTTGGAGAGGAACACGCCGTCGGGTCGAAGGGCCAGGACGTCGGCCGCGGGCGTCTGCGCCGGCACCACCGTGATGCGGCAGCCGCGCTCGGCCAGCATCCGCAGGATGTTGAACTTGACGCCGTAGTCGTACGCGACCACGTGGAACTTCGGCGCGTCCTGCGTGCCGTAGCCGCCGACGAGCTTCCACTCGGTCTGCGTCCAGTCGTACGTCTTCGTGCAGCTGACGACCTTGGCCAGGTCGAGGCCCGCCATGTTCTCGCCGGCGCGCGCCTTCGCGACGGCGTCGGCGCGCTCGGCCGCGGTCACCACGTGCCCGGCCGGGAACGCGACGATGCAGCCGTTCTGCGCGCCGCCGGTGCGCAGCAGTCGCGTGAGCTTGCGGGTGTCGATGCCGGCGATGGCGACGGTGCCCTGGCGGGCGAGGTAGGCGTCCAGCGTCTCGGCGGCGCGGAAATTGGAGTGTCGCAGCGGCAGATCCTTGATGATCAGGCCGGCGGCATGGACCTTCGACGCCTCGACGTCCTCACCGCTGACGCCGTAGTTGCCCACATGCGGATACGTCAGCGTGACGATCTGCCTGCAGTAGCTGGGGTCGGTGAGGATTTCCTGGTAGCCAGTCAGCGCGGTGTTGAAGACCACCTCGCCGACCGTATGGCCGGCGGCGCCGATCGAGGTGCCGGAGAAGACCGTGCCGTCTGCGAGTGCAAGGATTGCGGGGGGCAGGACAGGCAGCAAAGGGAACTCCGGAAGGGTGCGTGCCCAGTTCTGCGAGACTCCCGCCGCGTGGCCGTCGAGCAGGCTCGGCGGGGGCACGGAGACGGGAAATTCGTGACTGCGGTAGACGGGACCGGAGAACGTCGCTGTTCAGGCGCTCGAGGGTGTCTGGGCTGATTGCGGGTAAACCTGTAAATTGTAGCCCGCCGGGGCATGCTTGTCACCCCCTTGTCATCTCGGCCGGACGTCCCGATCTGCGGGCCGTCAACCCCGCGGCCGGGCCACGGAACTAGAATGGCTCGACCGTCTCCAACGAGGCGGGATTTCCCAAGACAGGAGTTCTCTCATGGATCGCAACGTGCAACGTCTCGACATGCTGAACGGCGGCGCCGTCTACGGCGTCGACACGCACAAGGTTCTGCGCAACACCTACTGGCTGCTCGCGCTGTCGATGGTGCCCACGGTGCTGGGCGCCTGGCTCGGCGTGGCGACCGGTGCGCTGGCGCACATGGCCAACGGCCCGGCCGTGCTGCTGTTCTTCGTCGGCGCCTTCGGCCTGATGTTCGGCGTGCAGCACTTCCGCAACTCGTCCATCGGCGTGGCGATGCTGCTGGGCTTCACGTTCTTCATGGGCCTGATGCTGTCGCGCCTGCTGGCCGCGGTGCTGGGCGGCTACAGCAACGGCTCCGGGCTGATCATGACCGCCTTCGGCGGCACGGCGGCGGTGTTCTTCGGCATGGCCACGCTGGCGACGGTCGTCAAGCGCGACCTGTCGGGCCTGGCGCGCTTCCTGATGGTGGGCGTGATGATCGCCATCGTCGCGAGCCTGATCAACATCTTCTTCGTGCAGTCCTCGGCCCTGATGCTGACCATCTCGACCGCGATGACGGTGGTGTTCTCGCTGTTCGTGATGATCGACGTCAAGCGCGTCATCGACGGCGGCGAGACCAACTACGTCATGGCCACGCTGAGCATCTACCTGGACCTGTACAACCTGTTCCAGAACCTGCTGGTCATCCTGACCTCGCTGACGGGCGACCGCCGCTGATCCCGGTCCTCGGCCAATGAGAACGGCGCCCGCGGGCGCCGTTTTTCATGCCCGGCCGGCTCGCTCAGCCACGCACATGCCGGTCGCGACGACGGGCCGCGGCGAGCAGTGCCAGGCCGGCCATCGCGAGGCCGGCGCCGGCCGGCTCCGGCACGGCGCTCGGCGCGAACGTGCTCGCGGTGGTGGCGCCGAAGTCGAACGTGGCCGCGCCGTCGAACGAGGTTGCGGTGGAATGCAGGAACACGAAGTAGCTCGACGTGGCCGGCCCGAATGCCCCGGGCGTGAAATCCCAGGTGACGGAGGTCGCCGTGGCGGACGCGTCGGCCGGCGCGACGTTGCCGGCGCCGTCGCTGCGCCAGTCGGCGTCGAACGCGGCGCCGCCCGCGAAGCTCGACAGCGACAGCCCCGAGACCGTGAAGGCGAGCGGCACGTCGTTCGGGTAGGACACCCCGTCGACGGTGATGCGCCAGTAGAAGTCGAGCGTGCCGGAGCCGCTTTCGCGCACCACGCGCGCCTGGACGTCGCCCTGCGCGCCGGGGAACCCGTACATCGGATCGACCGGCGACGACCACGCCGTGGTGACGTCCGCCAGCACGCTGCCCGCCAGCGACGGGTCGGCCGCGAGCGTCGTGCCTGGCTGCGCGACCGGCCCGGCCCCGGGCGCGACCGGGACGGCGAGCGCATCGCGCGCGCCGAGCAGGAGGACGACGGCGGCCGCGGACAGCGCGACCGGGTGGAGGATGCGACGCGAGAGGGACATGCGGTCTCCTGGGCAAGCCGGATGGCGACGAGCGGCCACTCTAGGCAGGGCCGGGCCCGGCGCCCACCCCTAGCGCCGCGCCCTGCCCGGGCACGCCGCCGTCAGGCGACGCCGTCGTCCGTATCGGCGTGCGCGGGCGAGCCGACGTCCTCGCGGATCTCCACCGGCTGCTCGCGCGGCTTCCAGTCCGGATCCCACTCGAACACCGCCATGCTCTCCACGTGCGCCGTGTGCGGGAACATGTTGACCGCGCCGGCGGCCGTGCAGCGATAGCCGGCCAGATGCACCAGCAGGCCCGTGTCGCGCGCCAGCGTGGCCGGGTTGCAGCTGACGTAGACGATGCGCCTGGGCGCCGTCCAGCCTTCGCGCGGATTCGCCTTGAGCTCGGCCAGGGCCTTCGCGAGCGCGAACGCGCCCTCGCGCGGCGGGTCGACCAGCCACTTGTCGGCCGTGCCGAGCGCGACCAGGTCGTCGGCGGTGATCTCGAACAGGTTGCGGGCGTCGAAACGCGTGTGCTCTGAGACGCCGTTGAGCTTCGCATTGTCGAGCGCGCGGTCGACCAGCGTCTGGCTGCCCTCGACGCCCAGCACGGACTTCGCCAGCGTGGCCAGCGGCAGCGTGAAGTTGCCCAGGCCGCAGAACCAGTCGATCACGGTTTCGTGCTTGCGCACGTCCAGCAGCCGCAGCGCGCGCCCCACCAGCACCGTGTTGATCTGGTGGTTCACCTGCGTGAAGTCGGTCGGCTTGAACGGCATGCGCACGCCGAATTCGGGCAGCGTGTAGGCCAGTTCGGGGCCGGCGTCGTCGTCCATGAGGTGCACCGTGTCCGGCCCCTTCGGCTGCAGCCACCACTGCACGCCGTGCTCCTTGGCGAATGCGCGCAGCAGCGCGGCGTCGTGCGCGCTCAGCGGCTCGAGGTGGCGCAGCACCAGTGCCGTGACCTGGTCGCCGACGGCCACCTCGACCTGTGGCAGCCGCTCGCGCGCCTCCATGGCCGCCACCAGCGCGCGCAGCGGCATCAGCAGGCCGGAGATGGCCCGCGGCACGACGTGGCACTCGCGCATGTCGGCCACGTAGCTGGACTTGCGCTCGTGGAAGCCCACCAGCACCGTGTCCTTCTTGGCCACCCAGCGCACCGACAGGCGAGCGCGCAGCCGGTAGCCCCAGGCCGGGCCCTCGATCGGCCGCAGCACCAGCTCGGGCCTGACCTTGCCCAGGTGCCACAGGTTGCTCTCCAGCACGCGCTGCTTCATGGCGACCTGCGCCTGCGGCGCCAGGTGCTGCATCTTGCAGCCGCCGCATGCGCCGGCGTGCAGGCCGAAGTGCGGGCAGCACGGCGTGACGCGTTGCGAGCTCTCGCTGCGCAGGTCGACCAGGTCGGCCTTCTCCCACTGCTTCTTGCGCTTGACGACCTTGACGCGCGCCTCCTCGCCCGGCAGCGCGCCGTCGATGAAGACGACGATGCCTTCGCTGTTGTGCGCGATGCCCTGCGCATCGAGATCCATCCCGGTGACCTTCAGCCACTCGTTGTCCGAGACGCCCGGCGCCGGGCCGGCGTGTCGATCGCGGCGATGACGGCGGCCGGACTTGCCGCCGGCGCCCTGTTGTTCGTTGCTCATCCCGCGATTATCGGTGGCGCAATGGGATCGGCCCCGGTGCGCGAGGCGACCGGGGCCGACGGAAAGGAAAGCCAGGCCTTACAGGCGGAACACGGAGACGTCGGCGACGAGGCGCTGGACTTGCGTGCTCATCGAATCGGCGGCCGCGGCCACTTCCTCGACCAGCGCGGCGTTCTGCTGCGTGACCTGGTCCATCTCGGTGACGGCCACGTTCACGAGGTCGATGCCGGCGCTCTGCTCGACGGTCGCGGAAGTGATCTCCGAGACGATTCCGGCCACGTGCTGCACGGAGCGCACGATCTGCGAGATGGTCTCGGAGGCGATGTCCACGAGGTGCGTGCCCTCGTCGACCTTCTCGACCGACTCGGCGATCAGCGTCTTGATCTCCTTGGCCGCCGTGGCGCTGCGCTGGGCCAGCGTGCGCACCTCGGTGGCCACCACGGCGAAGCCGCGGCCCTGCTCGCCGGCGCGCGCGGCTTCCACCGCGGCGTTCAGCGCCAGGATGTTGGTCTGGAACGCGATGCCGTCGATCACGCTGATGATGTCGGCGATCTTCTTGGACGACGTGGCGATGTCGCCCATCGTGCGCACGACCTTGCTGACGGCCTCGCCGCCCTGGTGCGCCTTGTCGGCGGCATCGTTGGACAGCTGGCGCGCATGCGTCGAGTTGCTCGCGCTCATCTTGACGGTGCTCGAGAGCTCGTCCATCGACGACGCCGTCTGCTGGATGCTCGAGGCCTGGCGCTCCGTGCGGTTGGACAGGTCCGCGTTGCCCGACGCGATCTGCGTGGCGGCGCTGGCCAGGCTGTCGCTGCCGTTGCGCACGCTGGACACGACGCTGACCAGGCTCTCGGTCATGGCGGCCAGCGCCTTCAGCAACTGGCCCGTCTCGTCGGTCGAATGGGCCGTCACCTTGACGCTCAGGTCGCGGTTGGCGACGCGGCGGGCGATCTCCACGGCCTGCGAGATCGGGCGGGTGATCGAGCGCGTCACGGCCAGGCCGACGGCCGAGGCGAACACGAGCGCGACGATCGAGATGCCCAGCACGATGTTGCGCGTGTTGCCGTAGGCTTCCTCGGCGCTGGCGACCGCGGCGGCGGTCAGCTTCTCGTTGAGGGCGACCATCTCGTCGACGGCGGCCATCCACTTGGCTTGCGCAGGGTTGGCCTTGTCGCCCAGCAGGCCGCGGGCGGGGAACTTGTGGTTCTCGAGGGCCATCTGCACCACCTGGTCGGCCAGGTCGCGCGCTTCCTTCTCGGTGGCGTCGATGTGGCCCAGGATGGTCTTCTTGCGAGCGTCGTTCTCGCCGGCGATCATCCTGGCCAGCTTGGCCTTGGCCGTCTCGTAGCTCTTGATGTCGGCCTTCAGCAGCTCGTTCTCGGCGGCCATCTCCTCGGGCTCCGAGACCATGAGGATGTTGCGCACGCGCACCGCCTGCTGGGTGGCCGCGAGGCGGAGCTGGTCGGCCAGCGCCGACTCCACGGCGATGCCGCCCGTCACGGCGTTCATGTCGTTTCGCATGGCGCTGGTGCGCGCCAGGGCGATGATCGACAACGTCGCCAGCAGGGCCAGCACGATGCCGAACGCGAGGGCCAATCGCGCGCCGATTTTCAGGTTGGTCAGCATTTGGTTATCCGAAGTTGGCTGTTGATTTCTGGGTCTTCCCGGCCGGCCCTGCCCCCCAACGGACAAGTGCGGCCATTCCGGCGGTATCGCGGCCCGGCGTCCGGCGTTGCGGACCTCGCGTCGGGCGGCCCGGCGTCGCCGCCGGCAGGAAAGCCGATCAGTTCAGCTTCCAGACGAATTCGGTCTTGATCCACTGCTGGGCCGGCTTGGAGTCGGCAGGCTGCGGCTTGAACGAGCATTCCATCAGCGCGCGCTGGGCCGCCGAGTCGAGCTTGCGGGAATGGCTGGAGGTCTCGATCTCGCTGTCGATGGCCTTGCCGTCCGCGCCCACCAGGATGCGCAGGCCGGTCGTGCCCTGCTCGCCCTTGGCCAGCGAATCGCGCGGGTACTCGGGCGCAGAGCAGCTCTTGGCGTCTTGCACCCACTTGCCGTCGCCGGCCAGCGCGGCGACGCTGGCGAGCGCGCAGGCGGTTCCGACGATGGCGCCACGGATCGTGGTCAGGCGTGCAATGCGGTTCATTCTTGGAACTCCTTCAGCGGGTCGAAATGAGAGTCTTGTCGTCCTGACAGGGTTGTCCGCCGCGGTGGCGCTCGCCTGACAGGGGTCATGGCCGGATTTCGGCCCCGCTCGAACATTCTTGAGTGAATCCTTCACGCCGAACGGGGGATCAATGCGGCCAATCGGGCCCAGATCACGGCCTCGCGGGGGGCCCCTCCCCGATCGATGGCGCCCTCGGACGAAAGCGCTTGCGCCGCGTCGCCGCGCCTCGACGGTCCGTCCGCGACCGCCGCCGCCGTCGCCAGGCGAAAAAAAACGCGCCTCGAGGGCGCGTTCTCATGGGGTGCGGGCGACGCCGCTTCAGCGCGGCGGCAGCAGGCGCGCCGGGTCGATCGGCTTGCCCTGCTTGCGGATCTCGAAGTGCAGCTGCACGCGATCGGCGTCGGTGGAGCCCATCTCGGCGATCTTCTGGCCGCGCTTGACGATCTGGTCTTCCTTGACGAGCAGGGTCTGGTTGTGCGCGTAGGCGGTCAGGTAGTTCGCGTTGTGCTTGACGATGACCAGGTTGCCGTAGCCGCGCAGGCCCGAACCGGCGTAGACGACGCGGCCGTCGGCCGCTGCGTAGACCGGGTCGCCGGCCTTGCCGCCGATGGCCAGGCCCTTGGTCTTGGCGTCGTCGAAGGCCGCGACCACCGGGCCGGCCGCCGGCCACGCCCAGGTCATGTCGTCGTCGCCTTCGCGCGCGGCTGCCGGCTGCGGCGTGGCGGCGCCGGTCAGCGGGACGGCGCTGCCCGAGCCCACCACCGTCGACGCCGCCGCGGCGCCGCTGGCCTTGGCCTCGGGCTTGGACGGGATCGGCGGCAGCGGCTTGAACGTGGCCGGCGCCGACGCGGCGGCGGCCAGGGTGGTGGTCGTGGTGGTGGTCGTCACGGTCGAGCCGGGCGGGATCTCGCCCGCCGGGGGCGACACGCGCAGCACCTGGCCGACCTCGAGGTGGTTCGGGTCGGTCAGGTTGTTCCAGCGCGCCAGGTCACGCCAGCTCTGGCCGGTGTCCATGCCGATCTTGGTGAGCATGTCGCCCGGCTGGACGGTGTAGGTGCCCGCGCGCGACTCGGCGGCAGGCAGCGGCTGGACCGCCGGCTTGGCGGCCTCCGTGGAGGGCGTCGGCGCCCGCACGGTGCGAGCCGAGTGATCTTCGACGGGTGCCTGATTCGGGGTCGCGCACCCGATCAAGGCCCAGGCGGACGCCACGCAAACCGTCGTCACGAGCGTTCGTCGTCCCCAGAGCGATGCCATAGTATCCCTGCGTTGTTTCATCCAATCCCTGATTTTAAGGGAACAAACGTCACCGTCTCGCCGATCTGGCGGACGAACCCATCCGTGGTCCGGTCGACGATGACCAGCGCCTGCCCGGCCAGGCCCGGCATCGCGGTCGGCGCGACCAGCCGGCCGCCCACCGCCAGCTGCTGCAGCCAGGCCTCGGGCACCGCCTCGCCGCCGGCCGCGGCGACGATGCTGTCGTACGGCGCGTTGGGCGGATGGCCCACGCGCCCGTCGCCATGGACCAGGCGCACGCCGGGCACGCCCTGCGCGTCCAGGTGGCGGCGCGCCATCTGGTGCAGCGGTTGCAGGCGCTCGATCGAGATCACCGTCGGCGCGAGCCGCGCCAGCAGTGCCGTCTGGTAGCCGCAACCGGTGCCGATCTCCAGCGTGCGGCCCAGGTGGCCGAGGCGGCTCGCGCTGGCGCCGTCGAACAGCCACTGCAGCTGGCGCGCGACGACCGACGGCTTGGAGATGGTCTGGCCCAGGCCGATCGGCAGGCTGGTGTCCTCGTACGCCTGGATCGCGAGCGCGGTGTCCACGAAGCGATGCCGCGGCACGCTGGCGAACGCCGCCAGCAACGCCGGCGTGCGGATGCCTTCGGAGCGCAGGCGGGCGACCATGCGCTCGCGCATCGGCCCGTTGTCCAGGCCCAGGCCCGTGGGCACCACATGCCGCGCGGCGTCCTGCGCCGCCTGGTGCAGCAGCGCCTGCGGCCGCAGCGGATTGCGCGCGGTGCCGCCGGGAGCCGCGGGGCGGGAGCCGCTCGTCCACTGGGCCGGGAAACGCTTGGCGCGCGGCGTGTCGGCGCTCATCGCAGGCCCAGCCGCGACGACCAGCCCGCGAGGTTCGCGTGGTCCGTGAGGTCGACCTGCAGCGGCGTGATCGACACGCGGTCGTTGGCGACGGCGTGGAAGTCGGTGCCCGCGCCGGCCTCGCGGGCGTCGCCCGCGGGCCCGATCCAGTAGATCGTGTCGCCGCGCGGGTTCTTCTGCGCGATGACCGGCTCGCTGGCGTGGCGCCGGCCCAGGCGCGTGGTGGCCCAGGGCAGCGTGTCGGCGTCGGGCCGGTTCGGGAAGTTGACGTTCAGCAGCCACGGCGCGGTGCCCGGCTGGCCGAACGACGGGTCGGCGATGGCCGCCTGCACGACGCGGCGCGCGGCGCGCGCAGCGGCGTCCAGGTTCGTCCAGCCCTTGTGCTTGAGCGAGAACGCGATGGCCGGCACGCCGAACAGGAAGCCTTCCATCGCCGCGGCGACGGTGCCCGAGTAGAGCGTGTCGTCGCCCATGTTCTCGCCGTTGTTGATGCCCGACAGCACGAGATCGGGCCGGTGTTCGAGCAGGCCGGTCATGGCCACGTGCACGCAGTCCGACGGCGTGCCGTTGACGACGCGAAAGCCGTCGGACGGCCCGCCCTTGGCCGCGAACACCGACAGCGGCCGGTTCAGCGTCAACGAATTGGACATGCCGCTGGCGTTCTGCTCGGGGGCGACGACGTCGATCTCGCCCAGGCCGCGGCACGCTTCGACGAGGGCCACGAGGCCCGGGGCCAGGTAGCCGTCGTCGTTGGCGATGAGGATGCGCATGGCCGCATTGTAGGCAGCGCGACAGCGTCGCCCCCGCGACTGCCGCGATGCCGCTGCGTCCGTAAGATGGCCGGAACTTCAAATACGGAAAGCGTTGTCATGCACGCCTGGATGTGTGAGACCCTCGACGGCCCCGCGGCCCTGCAATGGCGCGAGCGCCCCACCCCGTCGCCCGCGGCCGACGAGGTGCTGGTCGCGATCCACGCGGCCTCGCTGAACTTCCCCGACCTGCTGATCGTGCAGGGCAAGTACCAGATGCGCCCCGAGCTGCCGTTCGCTCCCGGCGCGGAGTTCGCGGGCATCGTCGAGGCCGTGGGCAGCGACGTGAAGCACCTGCGCCCCGGCATGCCGGTCGCGGCCCTCGGCGGCCACGGCGGCTTCGCCACCCACGCCTGCGTGAAGGCGATGCAGGTGATGCCGCTGCCGCCCGGCTTCGCGCTGCGCGACGCCGCGGCGTTCGCGTTCACCTACGGCACGGCGCACCACGCGCTGGTCGATCGCGGCGCGCTGCAGGCCGGCGAGACGGTGCTCGTGCTGGGCGCCGCCGGCGGCGTCGGCACAGCGGCCATCCAGGTGGCCAAGGCCGCCGGCGCCAAGGTGATCGCCGCGGCGTCCACCGACGCCAAGTGCGAGCTGTGCACGCGCATCGGCGCCGACGTCACGATCAACTACGCCACCACGCCCCTGAAGGACGCGCTCAAGGCCGCCACCGGCGGCAAGGGCCCCGACGTCGTCTTCGACCCGGTAGGCGGCTCGCACGCCGAGCCGGCGTTCCGCGCGATCGCCTGGCGCGGCCGCTACCTCGTGATCGGCTTCGCCGAGGGCCGGATCCCGGCGCTGCCCTGGAACCTGCCGCTCCTGAAGGGCGCGTCCATCGTGGGCGTGTTCTGGGGCGACTTCGTGCGGCGCGAGCCGGCGGCGAACGCGCACATGCTGGGCGTGCTGGCGGCGCAATACGCCCGCGGCCAGCTCAAGCCTGTGATCGACGAGATAATTCCCCTGTCCCGGCTCGCCGACGCGTACCATCGCCTCGAGGATCGACAGATCCTGGGCAAGCTCGTGATGGTGCCGGACGACCTGCTGGCGGCGCGCTGAGGCTTGTCCGGGGGCCCCGGACAAGACCCTTCGCTGCCGGCTCCAATAGGCAGTTCCCCCCATTCGGCTGCCCCGAAACGGGGGATGCGACGGGCCTCTTCGCTCGTTAGCATTCCGGGGTCGCGCCCTACGAACGGGAGTCCATTCCGTCCGGCGACGACACAGGCAGGCAAAGGGGAACGACATGGCAGTCAAGGTTTTGATCCTCGAGGACAACCCCGCGGCGCGGGAATTCCTCGGACGCGTGGTGCGCGAGAGCTTCAGCGACACCATCACCATCGTCGAGGCGGGAGATCTCGAGAGCGCACGGCGTGCGGTGCGCATCGCCGGCGGCGCCCAGGGGTACCACGGCGTCGATCCGTTCAAGCTGATCCTGGTGGACCTCGAGTTGCCGGACGGCTCGGGCCTCGAGCTGCTCGAGGAACTGCGCCAGTACCCGGCCACCAAGATCGTCACCACGCTGTACTCGGACGACGAACACCTGTTCCCGGCCCTGCAGTGCGGCGCCGACGGCTACCTGCTCAAGGAAGACCGCTTCGAGCTGCTGGTCGAGGAACTGCAGAAGATCGTGCGCGGCGAGCCGCCGTTGTCGCCGGCCATCGCGCGCCGGCTGCTGGGGCATTTCCGCACCCACGCACGCACGGCGATGAACCGCCGCATCACCGACGAGGGCAACGGCGCCGCGCTGCGCGCCCCCGCGGCCGCCGGCACCTTCACGTCGTCGCTCGCGTTCGCGGCGCCGTCGCCGGTGGAGATCGAGCCGCCGCTGGACCTGCCCGCGCTCACGCCGCGCGAGGTGGAGGTGCTCACCTTCCTGAGCAAGGGCTTCACGATCAAGGAGATCGCGGCCCTGATGTCGATCAAGTGGTTCACGGTGAACGACCACATCAAGTCGATCTACCGCAAGCTCAACGTGTCCAGCCGTGCGGAAGCCGCGGTGCTGGCCAGCAAGCAAGGGCTCGTCTGACAGTGTCTGCCCACGCGCGCGGCGCCGCGCGCTCACCGGGCCAGGCCCGATGAGCCAAGGCCGCGTGCGCCCGATGGGCTGGCGCCGGCTGCTGCTGCTGCCGATCGCGCTGCTGGCCTCGCTGGCGGTGGTGCTGCTGGCGCGCACCGTCGCCCAGACGCCCAACCTCGACGCCACCTGGCGCCTCGACGGCAACGGCCACCTCCAGCTGATCGCCACCGACCTGCCCTGGATGCGCCCGGCGCTGGGGCATTCGCTGGAGGTCATCGTCGCCCCCGGCATCGCGCCGCTGGTGGTCGACGGCCGGCGCGTCGCGAACTCCACCCGCTGGATCGCCAACGACGAGGAGCGCGCCGCCGCCGCCGAGCAGCAGCGCCGGATGGCGCGCGTCCTCGAGGCCGGAACGCCGGTGCTGCTCGGGTTCACCGACCGCATGAATGCCCGCGTGCAGCCGCACCCGCGCGGCTACTCCACGCTGGGCATCACCTTCTGGCTGCTGTGCGGCCTGGGCCTGGCGCTGGAACTCGTCGGCGCGGTCGTCGTGCTCGTGCGCCAGGACGTCCAGACCCTGCTCTACGCGATCATGGCGCAATGCCAGGCCGCGCAGCTCCTGCTGGCCGCGGTCGACGCCGTGCCGGGCATGGGCAACATCTCGCTGCTGGGAGGCAACGAGGCGGCGCTGCGCATGTCGCTGGACGTCGTCACCTGCGCCGCCCTGCTCAACGCGACGCTGCTGTACCCGACGCCGCTGCCGCCGCGGCGGCTGCTGTCCTGGTTGTCGTGGCTCGCGGCCGTTGTCTTCACCACGGCGGCGCTGGTGTTCGACCTGCCCCAGGCCTGGTGGTGGTGCGAGGCGCTGTCGCTGAGTACCGGCCTGCTGGTGATGGGCCTGCTCGGCTGGTCGTACCGCATCACGCCGCACCCCTACGCCACGGTGATGCGGCGCCTGAGCATCGTGACGACGGGCAGCCTGGCGCTGGTCACGATCGTCGTCGCGCTCAGCGACCGCATGCCGGGCGAGGTGCAGTCGCTGGTGACGGCGGTGCCGGTCATCTGGACGGTGTTCTTCGCGTCGCTGCTGCTGATGTCGCCGTTCCTCGCGCGCTCGCAGCACATGATGCGCGAGTTCGCGATGCTGGCCGGCGTCAGCACGCTGGCGACCTCGGTCGACCTGCTGTTCGTCGCGGTGTTCTCGTTCAACCAGTTCGCGTCGATCACCACGTCGCTGTTCGTCGCGCTGGGCGTGTACGCGGCCTCGCGCCAGTGGCTGCTGGACCAGATGATCGGTGCGCGCGCGGTCACCACCGAGCGCCTGTTCGAGCACCTGCTGCGCATCGCGCGCAAGGTGGAGGAACAGCCCGAGCGCGCCGCCGACTGGCAGCTGGAGCTGTTCCATGCCGTGTTCCAGCCGCTGGTGGCGCGCCACGAGCCGGGCTTCACGCGCACCACGCGCTGGTACGAGGGCGGCGCCGGCCTGCTGGTGCCGCTGGCGGTCGAGCCGCAGTCCGACGCGGCCGCCTCGCAGCTGGACGAAGGCGAGCTGCCGGAGCCGCGGCTGATCGTGCTGCGATTCGCCGAGCGCGGCAAGCGCCTGTTCACGGCCGAGGACGCCCGCCTGGCCGACCGCATCGTCGAACAGCTGCGCCGCGCCGTGGCCCACGACCGCGCCATCGAGCAGGGCCGCAGCGAGGAGCGCGGCCGCATCGCGCAGGACCTGCACGACGACATCGGCGCGCGACTGCTGACGCTGATGTACAAGGCGCCCAACGCGGAGATGGAGGACTACGTCCGCCACACGCTGCAGGACCTGAAGACCCTCACGCGCGGCCTCGCGGCCACCAGCCACTACCTGTCGCACTCGGCCGGCGAATGGAAGGCGGACATCGCGCAGCGTCTCGCGCCCACCGGCTGCACGCTGGAGTGGTCGTTCGAGCAGGACACCGAGATCCAGCTGAACGTGGTGCAGTGGTCGGGCCTGACGCGCATCCTGCGCGAGCTGGTGAGCAACATCATCGCCCACGCCAAGGCCACGCACGCCTCGATCCACGGCGAGCTGCGCGATGGCATGCTCGCGCTCACCGTCACCGACAACGGCGTGGGCGGCACGCCCAAGGACTGGTCGACCGGCCTGGGCCTGGGCGGCATCCGCAAGCGCGTGCGCATGCTGGGCGGCACGATCGCCTGGCAGCAGAACGAGCCCGAGGGCGTGCGCTGCGACGTCAGCGTCCCCTTGTCCGCGCCGTCGACGACGTCGATCCCTTCGACGCCAGGCGTGCCGGCGAAGGCGCCGGCGCCTGCTACGCCGTCGCCGCAGGCACCGACGGCGCCGTCCACGTCGCCCGGCGCAGCCGCGGGCTGACGCGATAGCGCTCGCCGCGGTAGAACACGTCGAGCGCATCCAGCAGGTGCACCGTCGCCGCCGCGCCCACTTGCGCGAGCCACGCGAACGGGCCGGCCGGATAGTTGACGCCCAGCGTCATGGCCGCGTCCGCGCCGGCGGCGTCGCACACGCCCTGCTCCACCGCGTCGCTGGCCTCGTTGACCAGCATGGCGATGGTGCGTGCGACCACCAGGCCCGGCACGTCCGTCACGCGCTGCGGCAGCCAGCCCAGCGCGCGCAGGACATCGGCGGCCTGGGCCGCGAAGTCGTCCGAGGCCTGCGCCGCGACCGTCCACGCGAGCGGCACGGCCGGCGTCGCCGCGCCGGCGGCCGCGGGCCCCACCGGCCAGTCGAACAGCGCCAGGTCGCGCACGCCGAGCGCGCGCGCGCGCTCCGCGGCGCAGCGGCCATCGGTGCACAGCAACCAGCCGTCGCCGATGCGCAGGCTCGCCTCGCCGCCCTCGCCCGCGGTCTCGCGCGTGAAGCCCAGGCCCGAGCCCGCGAGGCGCGAGGCCAGCAGATCCGCCACCGGTCCCTCGCCACGCAGCACCAGCGGCACGGCCGGCAGCCTGGGCGCCGCGGCGTCGCCGTCGGCCGTCTTCGCTGCGCCATCGGGATAACGGTAGAAGCCGCGGCCGGACTTGCGGCCCAGCAGGCCGCCGTCGACCATCTCGCGCTGCACCAGCGAGGGCTGGTAGCGCTTGTCGAAGAAGTTGGCCTCGTAGACCGATTGCGTGACGGCGAAGTTGGTGTCGTGGCCGATCAGGTCCATCAGCTCGCACGGTCCCATGCGGAAGCCCGCGCCGCGCACGCAGGCGTCGAGCACCGCGGGCGTGGCCGCCTGCTCCTGCAGCAGCGCCAGGGTCTCGGCGTAGAACGGCCGCGCGATGCGGTTGACGATGAAGCCGGGCGTCGACTTCGTGTGCACCGCCGTCTTGCCCCAGTCGGCGGCCAGCATCGCGATGGCGTCGGCCACCGCCGGTTCCGTGGCCAGGCCCGAGACGACCTCGACCAGGCGCATCAGCGGCACCGGGTTGAAGAAATGCATGCCCACGACGCGGCCCGGCAGCTCCAGCCCGCGCGCGACCGCGGTGATCGACAGCGACGACGTGTTGGACGCCAGCACGCAGTCGTGCGCGACGATGGCCTCGAGGTCGCGCATCAGCGCCTGCTTGACGGCCAGGTTCTCGACGATCGCCTCGATCACGAGCGCGGCGTCGCGCAACGCCTCCAGCGAAGCCGCGACCGACAGCCGGCCGCGGGCCGCCGCCACGTCCTCGGGCGTCAGCTTGCCCTTGTCGGCGAGCTTGGCGAGCGTGGCGCCGAGCTGCTCGGCGGCCGCCGCGGCGGCGCCCTCGCGGACGTCGTACAGGTGCACGGGATGTCCGGCCAGCAGCGCGACCTGCACGATGCCGATGCCCATCACGCCGGCGCCGATGACGGCGACGGGACGATTGCGGAACAGGTTGGTTTGCGTCATGGCCGCCATTTTCCGTTATGGCTGGCGTCAGGCTGTGGAAGGGGTCGACGTCGACAATCCGGACGCCGCGACCCGCGCGGCCCTTTCCGCCCACGTGGCCGCGTCTCACGCGGTGTCGGGTCGATACGAGCGTCCAAGCCTCCCTGTGGCCGCCACGCCGATCCGACGGGCGGACCTTCTCGTTTCCAACGCACGCATCGGTTAGTGGCCGACGCGATCGTCCCACCCTGGCACACTGGGGCGGGCGCACTCCCGCGCCGCCCTGCCCCTGCCGATGCCCGACGACCATCCCGCCCCCCGCCTGCCCGCCGACGACGAGCCCACCGCTGCGCAGGCCGCCGCGCACGCGCGCGCCCTGCGCGGCGCCGCGAAGCTGGCCGTCGAGGCGACGACGGGCCTGACCGACCTCGTCGAGGCCGTGCACGCACGCATCGCCACGTTGCCGGGTTTCGCCGGGCCCGCGGACGGCCGCACGCGCGGCATCACGGGCCTGGTCTACAAGACGATCCGCGGCGTCACGCGCGCCGTCGGCGGCAGCGTCGACACGCTGCTGCCCGTGCTGGCGCCGCTGCTGGCGCCCGGCGGCGCGTCACACCCGCTGCCGTCGCCCGAGCGCGAGGCCGTGCTCGCCGCCCTCAATGGCGTGCTGGGCGATCACCTGGCGCGCACGGCCAACCCGCTCGCGATCCGCATGGCGCTGCGGCGCGACGGCCGCGCGCTCGTCCTGCAGCGCGACGCGCTGGCCGCCGCGCTGCCCGACGCCGGCGAACGCGTGCTCGTGCTCGTCCACGGCCTGTGCATGAACGACCTGCAATGGCGGCGCGACGGCCACGACCACGGTGCCGCGCTCGCCGCCGCGCTCGGCTTCACGCCGCTGTACCTGCACTACGCCAGCGGCCTGCACGTGTCGACCAACGGCCGCACGCTGGCGAACCTGCTCGAGCAACTGCTCGCGCAATGGCCGCGTCCGATCGCGCGCTTCGCCATCGTCGGCCACAGCATGGGCGGCCTCGTCGCGCGCAGCGCGCTGCACTACGGCCGCGCCGCGGGCCTGCACTGGGTCGACCGGCTCGACGACCTGGCCTGCCTGGGCACGCCGCACCACGGCGCCCCGCTCGAGCGCGCCGGCCAGGGCCTGCACATGCTGCTCGACGCCACGCCCTACGCCGGGCCTTTCGGCCGGCTCGCCAAGCTGCGCAGCGCCGGCGTCACGGACCTGCGACACGGCAACGTCGTCGACGAGGATTGGCTGCACGCCGACCGCTTCGAGAGTGCCACCGACCGCCGCCAGCCCGTGCCGCTGCCCGCCGGCCCGCGCTGCTTCGCGCTCGCCGGCACGCTGGCCGGCGCGGGCAAGGCGCTCGGCGACGGCCTCGTGCCAGTGGCCAGCGCGCTCGGCAAGCATCGGCTCGCGCGGCGCACGCTCGGTTTCGCACCCTCCCACCAGCGCGTGGTGGCGGACACCAACCACATGCAGTTGCTGTCCAGCGCCACGGTCTTCGAGCAGTTGCGCACCTGGCTGCGGCACTAGCGACCTAGCGTCGGCGCGCTGCGAGCCAGGCCAGCGTCGCCTCCGAATCGCCCACCAGCCGGCCGTTGACGAACACCTGCGGCACCGTCTGCGCGCCGGCGATCGCGCGCAGCGCGCGCGAGCGCTGCAGCGGCGGCAGCGAGATGTCGGTGTAGGCGATGCCCGCTTCCTGCAGCGCCGACTTGGTGCGTGCGCAGAACGGGCAGCCCTCGCGGCTGAAGATCGCGACCTCGTCCGGCAGCGCCGCCGACGGGTCCAGGTAGCGCAGCATCGTGTCGGCGTCGGAGACCTCGAACGGGTCGCCCGGCTTGTCCGGCTCCACGAACAGCTTGTCGATGACGCCGTCGCGCACCAGCATCGAGTAGCGCCACGAGCGCGCGCCGAAGTTCAGGTCGCTCTTGTCCACCAGCATGCCCATCCCGCGCGTGAACGCGGCGTTGCCGTCGGGCAGCAGGTGGACCTTGCTGGCCGCCTCCTCCTGGCCCCACTGCTGCATCACGAAGGGGTCGTTGACGGCGACGCAGACGATCTCGTCGATGCCGCGCTTCTCGAACTCCGGTGCCAGTTCCTCGTAGCGCGGCAGGTGGACCGTCGAGCACGTCGGCGTGAATGCGCCGGGCAGCGCGAAGACGATCACGTTGCGGCCGCGGAAGATCTTCGCGCTGCTCGTCTCCTCCCAGTCGGCGCCGCGACGCAGCCTGAACGTGACGTCGGGCACGCGATCGCCTGCCTCGCGGGCATTCGGGGCCGGGCCCGTGCCCAGGTCGCAGTGGTCGGTGGTCATGCGCGGCTCCTTCGCATTGGCGGACCGCACCGTTCGGCAAGACGCATGCCGCCGCGGTCGTTCCGCGATGCCGAACGGCGGGACGACCCCGACCAAAGCCCGCCGCCGGCAAGGCTTGCTGCAACGCAGCACAATGGTTGGAACCGCTTCCGCGCATGACGTCATTCCCGATGAGTTCCGCCTCGCCCGCCCTGGATTCCGCCGCCCCCGTCCGCATCGCCGCCGACCGCGAGCGCCATTTCTGGCCCGCCGTGTGGGCCCTGGGCGTCGGCAGCTTCGCGATCGGCACCGGCGAGTTCGTGATCATGGGCCTGCTGCCCGAGGTCGCGCGCGATCTCGGCGTCACCATCCCGCAGGCCGGCCACGTCATCACGGCCTACGCGCTGGGCGTGGTGGTGGGGGCGCCGACGCTGGCCGTGCTGGCCGCCAACTGGCCGCGGCGCGCGCTGCTGATCGCGCTGATGGCGCTGTTTGCCGCCGGCAACTTCGCGAGCGCGCTGGCGCCGGGCTACGTGCTGATGAACCTGATGCGGCTGCTCACCGGCCTGCCGCACGGCACCTACTTCGGGGTCGCCGCGCTGATGGCGGCGTCGCTGGCCCCGCCCGGCCGGCGCGCCGGCGCGGTCGGGCTCGTGATGTCGGGCCTGACCAGCGCCACGCTCGCGGGCGTGCCGCTGGCCGCATGGCTGGGCCAGCACCTGGGCTGGCGCGCCGCCTTCGTGCTGGTGGGCGCCATCGCGGCGCTGGCCATCGTGCTGATCCACCGCGGCGTGCCCGACGACCCGGCCCCGCACGGCGCGAGCCCGCTGCGCGAGCTCGGTGCGCTGGCGCGCACGCAGGTCTGGCTGACGCTGGGGATCGCGGCGATCGGCTTCGGCGGCATGTTCGCCGTCTTCAGCTACGTCAAGCCGCTGCTCACCGAGGTCACCGGACTGCCGCTGGACGGCGTGCCGCTGGTGCTGGCGCTGTTCGGTGCCGGCATGGTCGGCGGCAACCTCGTCGGCGCGCGCCTGGCCGACAAGGCGCTGATGCCCACCATCGGCGGGCTGCTCGCATGGAGCGCGCTCGTGCTGGGCGCGATCCCGTTCACGGCGCCGCATGCCGTCGCCATCTGCATCAATGTCTTCCTGCTCGGCACGGTCGTCGCGCTCGGGCCGGCGCTGCAGATCCGGCTGATGGACACCGCCGGCGACGCGCAGACGCTGGCCGCGGCGCTGAACCACTCGGCGTTCAACATCGCCAACGCGCTCGGGGCCTGGCTGGGCGGCGTGGCGATCGCCTCGGGCCTGGGCTGGACGTCCACCGGTCCCGTGGGCGTGCTGCTGGCCTTCGGCGGCCTCGCGGTGTTCGCCGTCTCGGTGTGGATGCGCCGCCGCATGCGGGCGCGAGGCGAAGCGCACGCCTGATGTCGCCGTGGCCGCGTCGCGCCCGGGGCCGGTCCATTGGCCGCTCCCGGAAACCGGCCGCCGCCTGTCACGGCATGCGCGTGTCCTGGGCGATCCAGTTGACTTCCCAGCTCGAGCCGCCGTCGCTCGAGAACGCCTGCTCGAAGCGCGCGTGGTCGGCGTCCAGCGCGTCGATGACGAAACGCACGAGGATGGCCTTGCCCTTGAAGGTGTCCGCGCTGTAGAAGACGCCGTGCGGCCCGGCGGCGAAACCGCCGCTCATGGGCCACTCCAGCGTTCCCGTCGCGGCGTTCGAGTAGTTCAGGGTCCAGCGCTGGCGTCGCGTGTCGAACAGGCGCAGCGAGACGCCGTCGATTCGGCCCTGCGGCCCGGCGACCTCCAGCTCGACGAGGTTCGCACGTCCCCCCAGCAAGGCGTGGACGGTGCTGGTTCCGCTGTATTCGGCCCACTGCTGCTGCCCGCTCAAGGGCTGCAGCAGCCGGCGCAGGGACGTGTGCCAGCGGCCGTGCTCGAAGTCGAAATCGTGCGGCGTTCCCCGCGGCGTCTGCGGGAGGTCGGCGGCCGTATCATGGCCCGGATCGGGTGCAGCCGACGACGCGGCGCCGGCCGCGACTCCCGTTCCTGCCGCGAGGCCGATGACGGCTTGCGCCGCGAATTGAGCGAGGTTCGAAGACATGGAAGCGACTGTAGCCAGCATGCTCGTGACCACCAAGAAGGCACCTGCAGGTAACCGCTCCCGCCGCGCGCGCGCCAACGCGGTGTCCGGTTGCGCGCTCACGGCCGCGCTCGCCGCCATGGGCGGGCGCTGGAAGTTGTTCATCCTCTACCGCCTCGCCGGGCAGGCGCTGCATTTCGCCGCACTGCGACGCAGCCTGCCCGAATTGAGCGCCAAGGTGCTCGCGCAGCAATTGCGCGAGATGCAGGCAGACGGGCTCGTCGATCGACAACCGCGGGGCGCCGTGCCCGCGCCCGTGATCTATGCGCTCACGGCGCACGGGCGCAGCTTGTTGCCGGTGGCCGAGGCGATCCGCCAATGGGGCATCACGCACCAGGAATTTCGCCGTCGCTCGGGCCAACCCGACCTCGCGACGGACGATCGCGCGATCTGCGATCTCGACACCATCGCCGCTGAAGCGGCTACCGACAGCACGATGACGGACGCGCTGTCGACGCCCAGCGTCAGCGCTTGACCAACCCCAGGCGCACGAGGCTGTCGGCGGTCGCGGCGATGGCGTCGCCGGCCGGGCGCGGCGTCCAGCCCAGCACGCGCCGCGCCTTCTCGCTGCTGGCGTTCTTGCGCTTGCCCAGCTCGGGCACGATCTGGCCGACGGACTTGTCCACCAGCCCCACGATGCGCAGCAGCCAGTCGGGCAGTTCGCGCGACGGCACGCGGCGCGCGGCGTCGCCCATGCGCTGCCTGAGCACGAGCGCCATGTCGCGCAGCGAGAGGAAGTCGCCGGCCACGGCCAGGAAGCGCTCGCCGGCGGCCTCGGGGTGCGTCATCGCCTTCAGGTGCAGGTCGGCGACGTCGCGCACGTCCACCGCGCCGAAGGTGATGCGCGGCAGCCCGGGCAGCGCGCCGTCCAGCATGCGCTTGATGATCTCGATGGAAGTGGAGAAGTCGGCTCCGAGCGCCGGGCCGAAGACGCCCACCGGGTTCACGACGGCCAGCTCCATGTCGCCGCCCTCGCGGCCCATGAAGCTCCAGGCGGCGCGCTCGGCCAGCGTCTTGGACTTGACGTAGGCCGTCAAGCCGTCGCCGTCGAGGTTGGTCCAGTCGCTCTCGTCGAACGGACGCTCCATCGGCGGATGGCCGTAGCCGACCGCCGCGAAGGACGACGTCTGCACGACGCGCTTCACGCCCGCGCCGCGGGACGCGCGCAGCACGCGCAGCGCGCCCTCGCGCGCGGGCACGATCAGCTCGTCGTCGTGCCGGGGCACCTCGACCGGGAACGGCGAGGCCACGTGCAGCACGTAGTCACAGCCGGCGGCGGCCTCGTCCCAGCCGGCGTCGGCGGTCAGGTCGGCGACGGCGAACGCGAGCCGCTCGCCGGCATCGGCCCCCGCCGAGCGCAGCGTGGCACGTACCTCGGCCTCGCGCTGGAGCGAGCGCACCGTGGCGCGCACGTGGTGGCCCGCGGCCAGCAGCTGCACGATGCAGTGCGTGGCGATGAAGCCCGAGCCGCCGGTGACGAGGACGAGGGCAGGACGAGCGTCGTTCATGATCGTGGGCGCCGTTGCGGGCCTCGATTGTGCCGCGTGCGGCCACGCGCAGGACGCGCACGCCGCCGCACGTCCGACGGCCCCGGCGGCAGGCAGCCCGGCTCAGAAGTGGAATTCGGCCCGCAGCCCGGCGTTGACGCTGTGCGCCTGCGTGAACGAGGACACCTCGGCGCCCATCGACCAGCGGCGCCCGAGGCGGTACATCGCGGCCAGGCTCACCATCGGGCTCATCTTGTCCACGCTGTCGTTGTGGCCGGTCGCGTTGCCGACGTCCTCGGAGAACTTCACGAGGCCCAGGCCGCCGACCAGGCGCCAGCGCTCGCCCAGCGGCAATGCCGCCAGCGCGCGCGCGCCGACCGCGTAATTGAACTCGCGGTCGGCCGGCTGCAGGGCCCCGTCGCGCATGAACAGGAGGCTGACATCGGCCAGGGCCTCGACCGACCAGGTGCGATCGAAGTCGTAGCCCATCGAGACCTGGCCGACCGGTTCGTTGTTCCCGTGGTCGTGCTCCGTGCCGAGCTGCACGCCGAAGCGCCAGTGCGTCGGGACGGACTCGTCGCCGGACTGGGCGGAAGCGGCCAACGAGGCGCCGGCCAGGACGGCGGCGCAGAGGATGCGGATCTTGCTCATTCGACTCCCTGTAAGTGGAGCGATTGTCTCCGCCGCTCTTGACCGATCGCGAACGGATGAGCTGGGGCATTCCCTGACGCCCAGGAGGCCGTCCGCGCATCGAGGCGCTCGGCCCGGCGCACCGCGGTCCCGGCCCGCCGATGCCTAAAGAGACTCGCGGCCCCTCTCCTCCGAGACTTCTCGCCGTCGCGTTCGCTCGATAGATTTTGTTCACTGCGCTGATGGCGTCGACGACGCTGCGACTCATTTCCTGGCGGGACGCGGGGTGGGATGGTGTCGCGGCGGACCAGGGCGGACGGATACGCCGGCGGGCATGCCGGGCGGTCCGTCGCCGGCTGGCCACGACGCCGTCGACGAAGGTCCGGGCGCGAACCCGGCGATCCGCCGGCGGACGGAGGTCACGAGCCTCCGGGGCCGGTTCACTCACACACCACATCCAATGAACACGACCACCACCTTCCAGAGAACCACGCTCTGCAGCTGCATCCTCGGCGCATGGGGCGCCCTTGCCTCGCTCACCCCATCGCTCGCGCAGGCGCAGGCGCCCGCGCCGGACACGGACGTCGTGCAGCGCGTGGAGATCACGGGCTCGTCGATCAAGCGGGTCGACGCCGAGACCGCCCTGCCCGTCCAGACGGTGACGCGCGATCAGATCGAGAAGCTCGGCGTCACCAACACCGAGCAGCTGCTGCAGAACATCTCCGCGAACTCGTCGGCGGGCGGCACGACCTCGATGCAGAACGCCGGCCAGTCGACCTATGGCGAGGCCACCGCCAGCCTGCGCGGCCTCGGTTCGCAGCGCACCCTGGTGCTCGTCAACGGCCGCCGCATCGCGAACTACGCGACCGACGGCACGGCCGTCGACATCAACTCGATCCCCCTGTCCGCCATCGATCGCGTGGAAGTGCTCAAGGACGGCGCCTCGGGCGTGTACGGCTCGGACGCCGTCGCCGGCGTCATCAACTTCATCCTGCGCAAGGACTTCCACGGCGTCGAGGCGACCGCCTACTACGGCAAGCCGACCACTTCCGGCGGTGGCAAGAGCGGCAAGTTCGGCCTGGTCGCGGGCTTCGGCGACATGAACACCGACCACGTCGCGGCCATGCTCTCGCTGGACGTCGCGCACGATGCGTCCATCCAGGGCTACCAGCGCAAGTACGCCAACCACGCGTGGAGCGACGACGGCCTGTTCGACATCAGCGCGACGGCCACGGGCGCCATCCGCACCTTCGACCCGAACATCCTGACCTCGCAGAACCAGGGCAGGGCCATCTACGCCGACGGCAGCGGCATCGGCAACATCCTGGGCCCGACGAGCCCCGACAGCACGGCCAACAACTGCACGCAGAACGGCATGTCGTTCGACGTGAACCTCAACACCTGCCGCTACAACCCGTCGCCGCTGGTGCCGCTGACGCCGGACGTCACGCGCGTCAACGTCGCCGGCACCCTGCGCGGCCGGATCGACGACGACAACGAGTGGTTCGCGGAAGTGTTCGCGTCGAACGCCAAGACCACCATCAGCGAGCAGGCCTCGCCCTACAGCGCCTCGTTCCTCGCGACCGATCCGCTGTTCCACAAGATCGGCGTCGATCCGGTCATCGTCATCAACCCGTCGAGCCCGTACTACCCGGCCAACTACATCGCCGCGTCCAACCATCCCGAAGTGCTGACGGGCTGCGCCGGCGGCCCCTGCCCCGTGACGGTCAGCTACCGCGCCCTCGACGGCGGCGGCCGCCTGCACACGGACAATTCGACGCTGTACCACCTCGTGACGGGCCTGACCGGCACGTTCAAGGACTGGGACTACGACGCGGCCTACAGCCACAACCAGAGCTCGGTGTCCGAATCGACCCAGCGCGGCTACCAGAACCAGACCCAGCTGGTCGAGCTGCTCAGCGGCAACGACGCCTTCAATCCGTTCGCGGCGCAGCAGACACCGGCACTGGCCGCCCAGATCCTGGCGACGAACTACAACGGCAACATCATCCGGTCCTCGCTCAAGACCGATGCGATCGACCTCAAGGTGCAGCGCGAGCTGGTCAAGCTGGCGGGTGGCCCGCTGGCGTTCGCCGCCGGCGTGTCGCTGCGAAAGGAGTCCATCGACCTGAAGCCGAGCGCGGCCTACCAGAGCGGTGACGTCGCGGGCTACGGCGCGGCGGTGCTGCCGTTCTCGGCATCGCGCAACTCGCATTCGTTCTATGGCGAACTCGACGCGCCCTTCCTGAAGTCGCTCGAGGCCGACCTGTCGGTGCGCAACGACCACTACCCGAACGCCTCCTCCACCAACCCGAAGCTGAGCCTGAAGTTCCGGCCGCTCGACCAGATCGCGTTCCGCGGCGCCGTCGGCACCGGCTTCCGCGAGCCCTCGCTGCCCGAGCTGGACACCCCGCTCGCGCCCGCCACGACGAACATCTTCACCGACCCCGTCACGCATGTGCCAGGCCAGTTCAACGAGCAGGTCGGCGGCAACCCGAAACTGGTGCCGGAGAAGTCCAAGCAGTTCTCGCTGGGCACGATCGTCGAGCCGGTGCGGGGCCTGTCGGCCAGCGTGGACTACTACCACGTGAAGATCGACCACGCGATCATCTCGCTCGACGCCCAGACGGTCGTGAACCTGGCGGCCGCCGGCAACCCCGTCTACGTGCCGCTCGTGAGTCGCGACAGTGCCGGCAACATCACCAACATCATCGCCAACGACGTCAACAGCGGCGGTGTCGTCACCGCCGGCATCGACGTCGACGTGAAGTGGCAGGGCCTGCGCACGTCGGTGGGGCAGTTCGGCGCCGAGCTGGCCGGGACCTGGATCCAGAAATACGACCTGACGACGATCGACGGCACGGTGCAGCACAGCGTCGGCCGCACGACCGACCCGACGGACTCCGCCATCAACGCGGTGACCAACGGCGGCCTGATCTTCCGCTGGCGGCACGCGCTGACGGTGAACTGGAAGTACGGCGCCTACGGCCTGGCGCTGACGCAGAACTACCAGTCGGGCTACCGCGACGCGCCTCCGGCGATCAACGATTGCGATCCGGGCGACTACACGGCGCCCGACGCGCCGCCCGAGATCTGCCACACCGGCCGCCGCGTCTCGTCCTTCCAGACGTTCGACCTGCAGGGCGAATACGACGGCGTCAAGAACCTGAGCCTGCGCCTGGGGCTGAAGAACATGTTGAACCGCCAGCCGTTCCCGGTCACGACCAACGGCATCTACTTCCAGACGGGCTACGACCCGACCTGGTACGACCCGCACGGCCGCTTCGTCTACGCGTCCGCGACCTACAAGTTCTGACCCCAAAGGTTGATCGAGAGGCAGCTCTTGATCTTGGAGGAGGCGGAGTCCTGAGTCCGCCTCTCTTTTTTTTCATCGGCGAACCGTGGGGCGGCTGGCGCGCCGCGCCCGGCCTCGGGAACGTTCATGCGGCGTCATCGTGCGTGCGGTCGCGGGATCCACCCTTGCCGCCGCGCCGCAGGACGGAGCTTCATGCCGGTGCGCCCGCACGTTCCACGGCATCACGAACCGGACTCGACAAGCGCCCAGGCGGAGGTGGATCCTGCGACTGCGCGCAGGATGACAACCTTTTGTCGCATGCGCGCCGCCGCAGGATGGCGGCCATTTGTCGATTGCGCGCCGTCGCAGGATGGCGCCCGGCGGGCCCCCCGGGCGCCGTGCGCGCAGACAGCTCCCCGCGCTGTCCGCGATCGCCGGCGCGCTCAGTTCGAGATCGCGCCGATCTCGATGATGCCCCGCGCGATGCCGATGACGACGGCGTGCGTCCGGTCGGACGCGTGCAGCTTGCCGAGGATCCGCTTGACGTAGTTCTTCACGGTCCCCTCCGTCGTGGACAGCTCGAACGCGATCTCCTTGTTCGCCTTGCCGGCGGCGACCAGCTCGAGCACCTGGACCTCGCGGGCCTTGAGCTCTTCCTCCGCGCGGCTCTGCATCCACTCGATCGCGGCTTCGCCGTCGATGAAGCGGCGGCCGGACGCGACCGCGCGGATCGCCTGCGCCAACGCGACCCGCACGTTCGACGACAGCAGGCAGCCGTGCGCGCCGGCGTCGATCGCCCGGCGCGTGCGCGCGTCGCCGCTGCGCGAGGCGATGACGATCACGCGCGCCGACGGGACGAGGGCCCGCAGCCGCGCGATCGCGCGGACACTGCCGTGGCCCGACAGCTCGGTGCCCATCAGCACCACCGCGGGCAGCAGGCTCGTGAAGTGGACGGCGTCGAAGTCGTCGCTGCCGACCTCGCCCACCAGCGCGATGTCGTCCTCGGCGCCCAGCAGCGCGCGAATGCCCTCATGGATCAAGGGATCGTCGCCGACCGACAGCACGCGGATCGGCATCAGCGCGTCGGCCTCGCGGGAGGCCGGGACGCGCGCGGAAGGGAACTCATGCGAAAGGGTGTTGGCGAACATCGTGGGTTGCTCCAGGCACAGGGCCGCGGCAATCGGACTCGAATCGCACCGTGACGACGCCTGTCGAGCAGGCGCCGGCAGCTGGACGACACCTCCGCCGTCCGTCGCCGCCGCCCGCCGTGCCACATGGCGACATCGAAGTCACTTTAGAGCGCGATCCGCAGGCAGGATGGAACCACATTTGTCCAAATTCAAGGTATCACTCGCTGTCCTGAAGCTTTCAAGGGCAGTCCTGCCATCGACGACGCTCACGGCAGGGCCCGCAGGCAATCCCCCAGGATCCTCGTCGCTTCCTCGATCTGGCTCGGGAACAGGCCGGCGAATCCAAGCAACAGGCCGGGTCGAGGCGGCGGGATGCGGTAATAGGGATGGACAGGATGAAGCCCGAGCCCTTGCAGCCGTGCGGATGCGACGAGGCGATCCACCCGCGGCGCGTCGAAGCCCGGCAGCCAGCCGATGACGTGCATGCCGAGCTGCGAATCGTCGGGCTCGATTCGTCCCGCGGCGTGGCGCGCCAGTCCGGCGAGCAACGCGGAGCGCCGCCGCCGCAGCTCGAGCACCGTCGCGCCGAGGTGACGCTCGAAGGCACCGCGCTTGAACAGCAGGTGCATCGCCGCCTGCTCGATGGCGGGGCAGCCGAGATCCTCCAGCATCTTGGCGCGGACGAAGTCCTTGCGCAGGCCCGCGGGGCAGACGACATAGGCCAGCCGAAGGGAGGGGAACATCATCTTCGAGAAGCTGCCCACATAGATCACCCGGTCACCGGTGTCCAGCGATCGCAGCGCCGAGATCGGCGTGGCGCTGTAGCTCAGCTCGCCGTCGTAGTCGTCCTCGAAGATCCAGCTCGAGTTCTCCTCGGCGAAGCGCAGCAGCTGCTGGCGCCGGCGCAGGGACATCGTCAGGCCGGACGGGAACTGGTGGGACGGCGTCACGTGCACGAGCCGGGCCTGGCGCGGCAGCTCGTCGACGACCAGGCCCTCGTCGTCGGTCCGCACGCCCACCACGTCGGCGCCATGGGCGCGCAGGGCGTGCGAAGCCAGTTCGTAGCACGGATCTTCCATGGCCGCCGTCGCGCCGACGTCGAGCAGGATGCGCGCCGACAGCGACAGCGCCTGCTGCGTCCCGCTGACGATCACGATATCGCGCGGATCCGCCACGACGCCGCGCCAGGTGGCGAGGAACCGGGCGATGGAGTCGCGCAGCTCCGGCAGGCCTTGCGGATGCGGATAGCCGGTGCTCGTGGTCGCCGCCGCGGTCGCCAGCGCCGTGCTCCACGCGCTGACCAGCTTGGTGTTGACCAGCGGTGCGCCGTACTGCAGGTCGTAGCGCAGCCCGGCCCCGCCGCTGCCGAGCGTCACGGGCGGCAGGTCGCGCAGCCGCGCCGCGAACGCCGACTGCGCCTCGACGCGCCGGGGCGGCACGACGGGCACCTGGGGCGGCGGCACGTCGTTGACGTAGGTCCCCGAGCCCTCGCGCATGACCCCGAGCCGTTCGATGCGCAGCTGCTCGTACGCCCGCAGGACGGTGTTGCGCGACAGCCCGAGGTTCTCGGACAGCATCCGCGTGGATGGCAGCTTGCTGCCCGACAGGAGCTTGCCGCTGCGGATCGCCTGCCGCAACGAACGCGCGAGCTGCTCGTGCTTGGGGCCCTTGTTGTCTAGTTGCAGGTGCATCTGGTCGTCCGCTGCGCGCCACGCGATGATGACGAATCTAGCAATACCACCTCCCGTACGCGCCGCCATTGCGACGAACAGCGGGATTCCTGTGCCTGTCGGCGGCTGGACCGCGCCCAGCGGCGGGTCGCCGGGGTCGTGGCACGGCCGCCGCGAGCGCCTATCGGCACGGCGAACCTCCCATTGCGCAGGCACCCATCCCCGCGTCGAGGCTGGCCATGATGATCAGCGAGCCGAACACCACCAGCGCCACGACGAACACGCCGAAGGCCAGCGCCAGGATGGTGTTGGTGCTCTCCGGCCCGCTGGACACGTGCAGGAAGAACACGAGGTGCACCCCCATCTGCCCGATCGCCAGGGCTGCCAGCAGCACCGGCACCCCCGGCCCCCACACCAGGTGCGTGCCGGCGGCCCAGAACGACGCCAGCGTCAGCACGACGGACGCGACCAGGCCCAACGAGGCCTTGACCAGGCCGCTCTTCCAGTCGGGCGACTGCCCCGGCTGCTCGTGGCCGTCCGACTGCTCGTGGCGCTCGTCGCGTTCGTCCATCAGCGCGCTCCCAGGTAGACGATGGTGAACACGCCGATCCAGACGATGTCCAGCGCGTGCCAGAACAGGCTGAAGCAGGCCAGGCGATACGACACCATCGGCCGCCAGCCCAGCGTGAAGACCTGCGCCATCATCACGACGAGCCATGCGAGGCCGGTCGCGACGTGCAGGCCGTGCAGCCCCACCAGCGCGAAGAAGGCGGACAGGAACGCGCTGCGTTCCGGCGTCGCGCCGCGCGCCACCATGGCGCCGAACTCGCCGAGCTCGAGTGCGAGAAAGGCCGTCCCGAGCGCGAAGGTCGCCGCGGCTCCCAGCACCGTCAGCGCACGACGGCGCAGCTCGGTGGCCACGGACATCATCGCGCAGGCGAAGCTCGAGAACAGCAGGCAGCCGGTCTCGGCCAGCACGTGGCCGCGGTCGAACAGCTGCACGCCGCGGGGGCCGCCCGCGTCGCGGCCCGCGAGCACGGCATAGGCCGCGAAGAAGGCCGAGAACACGATGATGTCGCTGAGCAGGAACAGCCAGAAGCCGTAGCCGACGATCACCTTGCGCGGCGACGGGCCACGTTCGGAGACGGGCACCGAGGCGTCACGGACGTCCACGGCGGCGACGGCGCTCATGGACGCGCCGCCTGCCGGTCGACCGCCGCGAGCCGCGCGGGATCGATCGCCACCTCGAGATCGGTCCGCCAGGCGCGCACGAGGCAGGCCGCCACGATGCAGGCCAGCGCGCCGCACGCCATCCACGCGATGTGCCACACCGCGCCGAAGCCCGCGAAGAATGCGAAGAACGCGACCACGACGCCCAGCGGCGTAGGCCGCGGCATGTGCAGCGGCCCGCCCCCCACGCCCTCGGCCGGTTCCAGCTTGCCGGCGTTGCAGCGCTTGGCCTCCCAGAACGCGTCGATGCCGTCGACCTGTGGCAGCGCCGCGAAGTTCCAGGCCGGCGGCGGCGATGGCGTGGCCCATTCGAGCGTGCGGCCGTCCCACGGGTCGCCGCTGGTGTCGCGCAGCCGCTCGCGCTGGCGGATGCTCACGAACAGCTGCGCCAGCATCAGCACGATGCCGGCGAGGATGACGAGCGCCCCCGCGAAGGCGACGATCATCAGCGGCTGCCACTGCGTCTGCGGATAGTGCTGCATGCGGCGCGTCGCCCCGGCCAGGCCCAGCACGTACAGCGGCATGAACGCCAGCAGGAAGCCGACGAACCAGCACCAGAACGACGCCACGCCCAGGCCACGCTGCAGCCGGAAGCCGAACGCCTTCGGGAACCAGTAGTTGTAGCCCGCGAAAGCGCCGAACAGCACGCCCGGGATGATCACGTTGTGGAAGTGCGCGACGAGGAACTGGCTGTTGTGCAGCTGGAAGTCGGCCGGCGGGACGGCCAGCAGCACGCCGGTGGCGCCGCCGATGACGAACAGGAGCATGAAGCCGATGGCCCACATGAGCGGCAGTTCGAAGCGCAGCGTGCCGCCGTACATCGTGAACAGCCAGTTGAAGATCTTGACGCCGGTGGGGATCGCGATGACCGACGTGGCGATGCCGAAGAACGCGTTGACGTCCGCGCCGGCCCCCATCGTGAAGAAGTGGTGCAGCCAGACCATGAACGAGACGACGCAGATCCCCATCGTCGCCGCCGCCATCGAGCGGTAGCCGAACAGGCGCTTGCCCGAGAAGGTGGGGAACACCTCCGAGAAGATGCCGAATGCCGGCAGCACCAGGATGTAGACCTCCGGATGGCCCCAGGCCCAGATGAGGTTGACGTACATCATCATGTTGCCGCCCGCCTCGTTCGTGAAGAAGTGGAAGCCGAGGTAGCGGTCCAGCGCCAGCATGGCGAGCGAGGCGGTCAGGATGGGGAAGGCCGCGATGATCAGCAGGTTCGACGCCAGCGCCGTCCAGGTGAAGATGGGCATGCGCCCGTAGCCCATGCCGGGGGCGCGCATCTTCAGGATGGTGGTGGTCAGGTTGATGCCCGACAGCAGCGTGCCGACGCCGGCGATCTGCAGCGACCACAGCCAGTAGTCGACGCCCACGCCGGGCGAGTAGGCCAGCTCGGACAGCGGCGGATACGCCAGCCAGCCCGTACGCGCGAACTCGCCCACCACGAGCGACACGTTGATCAGCAGCGCGCCGGCGGCGGTCAGCCAGAAGCTCACCGAGTTCATCACCGGGAACGCGACGTCGCGGGCGCCGATCTGCAGCGGCACGACGAAGTTCATGAGGCCGACCATGAAGGCCATGCCCACGAAGAAGATCATGATGGTGCCGTGCGCGGAGAAGACCTGGTCGAAATGCGGCGGCGGCAGATACCCCCGGGCGTTCCCTGCGGCCAGCGCGAGCTGCGAGCGCATCATCAGCGCGTCGGCAAAGCCGCGCACCAGCATCACGATCGCCAGCAGCACGTACATCACGCCGATGCGCTTGTGGTCGGTGCTGGTGATCCACTCGCGCCACAGCGTAGGCCACCAGCCCTTGAACGTGACCAGGGCCAGCACGGCCAGCAGGGCCAGCACGACGACGGCGCCGGAGATCAGCGGGATGGGTTCGTGCAGGGGGATCGCGTCCCAGCTCAGCTTGCCCATGGGGTCAATCTCCCATCGCCGGCATCGTCGTCGCGGCCGGCGCCTTCGACGTGTCGGCAAGAATCGTCTCGAACAGCCCGGGCGCGACGGGCGCGTACGTCGCCGTCGCGGCGGCCACGCCGGGGCGCGCGAGCGCCGCGTAGTGCGCGGCGTCGAGCGGCGCCGCAGCGCTGCGCACGCCGGCCAGCCAGCGCGCGAACTCGTCCGGCGCCAGGGCGACCGCGTCGAAGCGCATGTCGGAGAAGCCGTCGCCGCTGAAGTTGGCCGACAGGCCGGCGTAGGTGCCGGGGTGGTCGGCCAGCAGGTGGAGGGTCGTCGTCATGCCGCCCATCGTGTAGATCTGCGAGCCCAGTTGCGGCACGAAGAAGCTGTTCATGACGGTCGCCGAGGTCAGCCGCAATCGCAACGGCGTGCCAGCAGGAACGACCATGCGGTTGACGCTGGCGACGCCGAGTTCCGGATAGATGAACAGCCACTTCCAGTCCAGCGACACCACCTGCACCGTCAACGGCGGGCTGCGCGAGGACAGTGGCCGCGCCGGGTCGAGGTCGTGCGAACCGATCCAGGCGATGCCGCCGAGGAACAGGATCACGAGCGCCGGGATGGACCACACCGTGACCTCGATCGCCCCGGAATACGCCCAGTCCGGATCGCGCCTGGCGCGGCGGTTGCCGGCTCGGAACCACCACGCGAATGCGAGCGTCAGCACGATCACCGGCACGATCACGGCCAGCATGATGACCGTGGCGTTCAACAGGATCGTGCGTTCGGCGGCGGCGACCGGCCCATGCGGGTCGAGCACGCCCTGCTGCCAGGTGGCGGCAACGGTAGGCAAGAGTGGGTCCTCGGTGGCTGGCGACGGCGTGCCGTCGAGCGACGGCCTCGCAACCGCTCCGATGGGCAACAATCGGACCCGTCGGCGCCGCGCGCCGTCCTGCCCTCGACTTGCTCATGCCCGCGAACCTGCCCACCGAATGGACCTGGCGATTCGGCGTGCTGCCGCAGCCCTGGTTTTCCGTGTTCACGGCGCTCGTCGCCTACGTGCTGCTGGGCGTCGCCGCCGTCTCCACGCTGCGGACCGCCGAATTCGACGCGGGCGCGCTGCGGGCGACCGCCACCGTGCTGCCCGCGAGCGCCGGCGGCAGCATGACGCGGCCCGTCGCGGAATTCACCGACGCGAACGGACGGGCCTGGCGCGTGCGCTTCCGCGTCCGCAGCGACCCGCCCGCGCACCACGCCGGCGAGCAGGTGGGCGTGCTCTACCGCCGCGAGGACCCGGCGGACGCGCGCTTCGACACCTTCGTCGAGCGGCGCCTGCTCGCGCTGCTGAGCAGCGCCCTGAGCCTGCCGTTCTTCCTGACGTCGTGGCTGACCTGGACGTTGCGGCGGCGGCTGTTCCGCCAGGAAGCTCGCGGCGGTTGATCTCGCGCGTTCAGCCTTCGTCGCGGCGCATCGCGTTCCACCAGCGCGCCAGCGCCGCGACGCACTCGCCGAGGTCGCCGTCGTTGACGAGGTCCAGGTCGGCGGCGACGGGTGCGGCAAGCGCCCGCGCCAGGCGCGCATCGCGGGCGGCCGCGTCCTCGCGCCCGCGCGCGGCCAGGCGTGACGCGAGCACGGCCGCGGGCGCGCTCACGGACACGACGCGCAGGCCCGGCGCCTGCGCGCGCAACGCGCCCAGGTGCGCACGCGAACCGTTGAGCACCACCCAGCGGCCTTCGGCGAGGGGCGCGAGTTCGCTGCGGCGCACGCCGTAGTCCAGGCCGTGCGCGTGCCACCAGCTGGCGAGCAGTCCGCGGCTGCGCAGGCCGGCGAAGTCGCCGGGCGTGACCGCCTCGTGCGATTCGGAGCCGTCGGGCGCGCGGGTGATCACGCGCCGCGCGACGACGGGGGCCGCCTCGCCCAGCGAAGCCCGCCAGCCGCGCAGCACGCTGTCCTTGCCCGCGCCCGACGGCCCGACGACGATGATCAGGCGATGCGCGCCCGCGATGGCCGGCAGGCCCATGCCGCTCATCGCGCGAAGTCGAAACGTCGCACGAGCCGGAAGTCGGCGCCGGGCGCGTCCTCGACGAACAGCGCGACGCCGTCGCAGCGCAGCGGCCGGGCGAGCGCGGGGGCGAACTCGCGGCGCGCCGCGTCGAGCAGTTCCTCGCGCAGCGGGTCGCCCCGGGCATCGCGCGGCAAGGAGTCGCTGAGCGTCATGTGGAAGCGCCATTGCTCGAACACGTGCGCGTAGCCCCAGCGCGCGACGTTCTCGCGAGCAGCCTCGCCGAGGTCGGCGGCGAGCCGGCGCGCGGTCTCCCCGGCCGAGGCCGGCCGGCGGAACTCGTCGAACAGGCGCACGCAGTCGTCGGCCAGGTCGCGCAGCGGCTGGCCGGGCGCGGTCGCGCCCGTCTCGATGGGCCGCAGCGCGAGGAAATCGCCCAGCGTCGCGACGTGCAAGGCCGGCATCGCGAACGGCGCGCGCTCGTCGGCGAAGTGCGACAGCGCCGCCAGCAGCTGCGCGCGCGACAGCCCCTCGCGCAGCGCGAACGGGGGCTTCAGCGTGGCGTGGAAGCCGTAGCGGCGCGGATCGGCCCGATGCGGGCCGCCGCCGTCACTCGCGCCGGACTCCGGATCACGACCCAGCCAGCGGCAGCCGGCCGTCCACAGCGGATGGTGCGCGGCGGGTGCGAAGTACAGCGCGTAGCGCGCGCCCGGGCTCTCTCCGGCGCCGCTCATGCGAGCGCGTCCGGTTCGACGACCAGCTGCACCGCGTCGGCGGCGAACAGCGTGCTGCCCGTCTCCACCGGCACGCCGGCGCGGTCGACGTTGACGTACTGCACGACGAGCACCGGCTGCGACATCGGCCGCGCGAGCGCATCGGCCTCGGCCTGCGTCGGCAGCCGGGTCGACACCACGCTGCGCGAACGCGTGTAGTCGGCCACGCCGAGCTCGGCGAGCGCGCGCGTGATGCTGCCATGGCGCGCGACGGGCGCGGCGATGTCGGCCAGGCGCGGGCACGGAAACGCCGCGGTGGACAGCCCCACGCGGCGCCCGCGCACCGACGAGCGCGTCTTCAGCATGACCACCTGGGCGCGTGCGGGCAGCTTCAGCGCCTGCGCCCACTCGCCGGCCGGCAGCACCGCGTGCGACAGCAGCTCGCGGCCGGCCGTCTCGCCCATGCGCGCGAGGTTCTCGCTCAGGCGGGTGCGGCGCTGCAGGGCGTAGTCGAGCACCAGCTCGCGCACGAACGTGCCGCAGCCCTGGCGCACATTCAGGTGGCCCTCGCGCACCAGCGCCTGCACGGCCTGGCGCAGCGTGTGGCGGTTGACGCCGAAGCGCTCGGCCAGCGCCGTCTCGTTGGGCAGGCGCTCGCCGGGCGCGACGCGGCCGGCGAGGATGTCCGCGCGCAGCTGCGCGGCGATCGCCTGCCAGCGCGCGACGTTGGCATCGTTCACGTCGAGCGTGGAGGAGGCTGCTGCGTTGTCGTCCTTGAGCATGTCGTCACCGGAAGGTCAAGAAACTGTCATCGCCGATGATCGGAACGACAATGGTACGCGCGCGCCTCGGCCACCGTGTCAACATCGCAAGCCGGAGTCGCGCGGCCGGCGCGCACCGAACCGCCGAAGGCCCGCTCGATGAACGACATCGTCCTCACCAATGCCCGCATCGTGCTCGGCCACGAGACGATCCACGGCCACGTCGTGGTGCGCGACGGACGCATCGCCGCCGTGGCCAGCGGCCCGACGGCCGTGCCGTGCGCGCAGGACCTGCAGGGCGACTGGCTCCTGCCCGGGCTGGTGGAGATGCACACCGACAACCTCGAGCGCCACGTGATGCCGCGCCCCAAGGTGAGCTTCCCGATGCAGGCCGCCGTGCAGGCCCACGACGGCGAGGTGGCGGCCGCCGGCATCACCACGGTGCTGGACGCCATCGGTGTGGGCGACCCGTACGACGAGGGTTTCCGCTCGCGCGACCAGGGCGAGCTGCTGCGCGTGCTCGATCGCCTGGACGATGCCGGCTCGCTGCGTGCCGACCACCACATCCACGTGCGCGCCGAGCTGCCCGCGCCGAATGCGCTGGTGCTGTTCGAGCCGTTCCAGCGCCATCGCCGGCTGCGGTTGATCTCGCTCATGGACCACACGCCCGGCCAGCGCCAGTGGACCGACATCGAGCACGCCCGCACGTACTACACCGGCAAGAAAGGCTGGAGCGACGACAAGTTCGCCGCCGAGATGCGGGCCGCGCCCGAGCGCCAGGCCCGGTACGCGGCGCCGCATCGCCAGTGGTTCGCCGAGTTTGCGCGGGCCCATCGCGTGGCGCTGGCCACGCACGACGACACCACCGTGGCACACGTCGACGAGGCGCTCGCGCTCGGCGCCGCCATGAGCGAGTTCCCCACCAGCCTCGCGGCCGCGCGCCACGCGCGCGCCTGCGGGCTCGCGACGATCGCCGGCGCGCCCAACGTCGTGCGCGGCGGCTCGCACTCCGGCAACGTGGCGGCCATGGAGCTCGCGCGCGAAGGCGTGCTGGATGCGCTGTCGTCCGACTACGTGCCCGCCAGCCTCCTGCTGGCCGCGTGGATCCTGAAGCGCGACGCCGGCTTCTCGCCCAGCGAGGCCGTCGGCGTCGTCAGCCGCGCCCCCGCACGGGCCTGCGGCTTCGACGATCGCGGCGAGATCGCCAACGGCCTGCGGGGCGACCTGGTGCGCATCCGCGAGGTCGACGGGCACCCGGTGGTGCGCGAGGTGTGGTCGCTGGGGCGGCGCGTGGCGTGAGCCCTGCCCGCCGAGTGCGCGAACGTCGGGATTCGCGGCGCGGCGCGCCTCGAGCATGATGCGGCCTTCCACGTGTGTCGGGAAAGGCCAGCCCTCATGCAAGATCAGTCTCAGGATCCAGCCCGGCGGCCCAAGCTGGTGTCATTGTTCGCGCAGCAGCGAATCCTCGTCGGAACGCGGTTGGCCCCGGCACTGGCGGCCTCGCTGGCCGGCGCCGCGAAGGCGAAGGACTATCCGGCGGGCAAGCAGGTCTATGTCGAGGGCGACGCCGTCCAGGAGGTGATCTACTTCGTGCTCGGCGGCAGCGTCCGCGTGGAGCGGGCCGGCAAGCAGGTGGCCACGCTGACGCGCGGCCAGTTCTTCGGCGAGTTCCCGATGCTCGATCCCGCCACAGGCTATCTCGCCACCATGACGGCCGCGGAGGCCGCGTGCATCGCGGCCGTGCCATGGACGCATTACGAGCGGTTGGCGAACGCGACGCCCACGCTGTGGCGCAACATGGCGTCGGAACTGGCGCTGCGGCTGCGCGGGGCGCCGGCCACCGCGTCGAACAAGCCGGAGGAATCCAAGTCGATCCGACTTCGGATGTTCGACGCCATCTGGCCGCGCAAGCGGGTCTGGCAGGCCGCAGCCGTCGTTCTGGCGCTGCCGGTGCTGGGTCTGTATGCCTTCTGGACGACTCTCCCCGAGGCCGCGAAGACGTCCTGGCTCGTCAGATCGAAGGTGATCGACGCCGTCGTGCCGCCCGCGAGCGCCGCGTCGCGCTGACCCTTGCACGCCATCGAAGCGATCCGTGAAGGCGCCATGACACGTCGATTTCAGTTTCCGGAAGAGCGCGACGCTTTTACATTGGCATACGCGCCGGCGCGGAACCGGCGCTGAACGAACGCACTCCATCGCTTCGGAACGCATGGCGGAGCAAGGAAGATGAGCAGCGACATCGACACGGCACTCGAGGCCGACATCACCCGGCGCGCGATCGCGCTGGGCATCGCGACGCGGCAGCCGCGCGAACGCTCGCGCGCGGCACGCCTGGCCGCGCGCCTGTATGCGGGCGCGACCGCCGTGCAGCGGTCGCGCATCGTGACGACCCTGTGCAGGCCGCTGGGCCCGCTGGCGCTGGTCGCGGTCGCGTCGGGCGCGTTCGCGGGCCTGCTCGACCGCGCGAGCGCGCTCGGCAGCACCTGGCAGATCGACGACCTGGCCGGCTTCACGCGCGACCAGGTGTTCGAGCTGGCGCGCTTCGTCGAGCAGGCGAGCCCCGAGGCACTGCAGCAGGTCGCCGGCAGCGTCGCCGAGAACCCCTGGGGCGTGTCGGCGCTGGGCGCGGCCGCGGCCGTGCTGCTGGCGACGGCTGTACGACGTCCGGACGAACCGTCGCCACCGCACGCGGAGGCGGCGCCGGCAGCCTGATCGCGTTGCCCCGACAATGGGGCATGTCCGCCGCCGACGACGCCGCCCATGCCCCCGACCCGGCCTCCCCGCGCCATCGCTGGCATTTCCGGGTGCTGGCCTCGACGGCGACGACGCTGCGGTTGTGGCTGTGGGCCGCCGCGGCCGGCGCGGCGGCGGCGGCGTCCACGCTGGCGTTCCGCTGGCTGACGCTGCAGATCGAGTGGCTGGGCACGGGCCAGAGCAGCGACCTCGTCGAGGCCGCGCGCGCCATCCCCGCGTGGCAGCGGCCCATCGTGTGCGCCGCCGGCGGCGTCCTGGCGGGCCTGGTGCTGCAGTACGGCGCGCGCTGGGTGGCGCGCAGCAGGCAGGGCGACCATTACCTCGACTACATCGATGCGGCCCGCCAGGGCAGAGTCGACCTCAACGACCGCGCCAACCTCGTGCGCACGGTGTCGGCGGCGCTGTCGATCGGCACCGGCGCGTCGATCGGCCGCGAAGGCCCGATGGTGCAGCTCGCCGCGTGGGCGTCCGCATGGCTCGCGCGCATCGTGCCGATCCGGCCCGAGCAGCGCAGCGCGATCATGGTGTGCGGCATCGCGGCGGGCATCGCAGCGGCGTATCACGCGCCGGTGGCTGGCGTGGTGTTCGTGCTCGAGCTCGCGCTCGGCTTCTTCGCGCGCCACACGGTCGCGCCGGTGCTGATCGCCTCGGGCACCGCCAGCGCGCTGGTCTACGTGATGGTCGACCCGAAGCCGCTGTACGTCACGAGCCCCATCGCGATGCTGCCCTCCAGCATCCTGTTCACGCTGGTGGCCAGCCTCGCCTTCGGCGGCATCGGCTGGGGCTTCCTGCTGCTGGTCGAGCGCAGCCGCGCCCTGTTCGGCCGCCTGCATTCGCCGGCCCTGCGGCTGGGCGTGGGCGGACTCCTGGTGGGGGCGCTGTCGGCCTTCGTGCCCGAGGTCTGGGGCAACGGCTACAGCGCCGTGGAGCGCGCGCTCGCGGGCACCGAGCCCTGGCAGTGGCTCGCGCTGGTGCTCGTGACCAAGGTCGTGGCCACGTCGTGGAGCTCGGGCAGCGGCGCGATCGGCGGCATGTTCACGCCGTCGCTGTTCGTCGGCGCCGCGGCGGGCGGCGTGCTCGCGCAGCTGGCCGCGCTGTGGCTGCCCACCGCGTGGGTGGGCGACCCGCGCTCGCTGGTCGTCATCGGCATGGCCGCGGTGCTCACCGCCGCCACCCACGCGCCCTTGATGGCCATCACGATGGTGCTGGAGATGACCAACGAGTTCCAGCTGACGGTGCCCGTGATGCTCGCCTGCGCGGTCTCGTACGCGATCAGCACGCAGTTCGGCGCCAAGCCGCTGTACGGCAACCCGATCGAGGCGGTGCGCTAGGGACTGCTCGCAGGCCCTGGCCTGCGGGCCGGTCCGTCATCTTCGTGCGCATGCTGTTCCAAACGGTTGCAGACGGATCGGCCGCGCGGGCCCATGCTTGCGGCATGGCGAGGTACCCTTGGCCGTATCTCGACCGCCAACGCATGCGATACACGATCTGCCCCTGCAGCCGAGCCGACGACAGCGGCTGGATGGCCCTGCGCCGCGCGCAGTTGCCGCAGCACGACGAGGCGTTCCTGCGCGCGGAGATGGAGCGCTTCGTCGCGCAGCCCGATCGCCATGCGCAGTTCCTCGTGATCGACGAGGACGGCGCGCCGGTGGCCCTGGCCGAAGTCTCGCTCCGCGCGGACCCGGCACCCGGCTCGCGCAACGCACCCGTGGCACTCCTGGACGCGATCTACGTCGTCCCGCAGGCGCGCCGCCACGGGCTGGCGCGCGCGCTCGTCATGCACGCCCGCGCGTGGGGCCGCGCGCAGGGCTGCGCCGAACTCGCTTCCGACGCCTTGCCGGACAACGCCGACGGCCTCGCGCTGCGCCGGGCGCTGGGATGAGCGACGGGCGCGCGGATTGCCACGGCAACTGCAGAGCAACGCCACCAGGCGTGCCACATCCATGAGAGGGTCATCATGACCAGCAACCTCTTCAAGCGCACGACGCTGGCGCTCGGCCTCGCCTTGCTGGCGCCGCTGGCCGCGCGGTCGGCGGTCTCCGTGTCCGTCACCATCGCGCCGCCGCCGCTGCCGCTGTACGCGCAGCCGCCGATCCCCGGCGACGGCTACATCTGGACGCCGGGCTACTGGGCCTGGGATCCGGCCACCGGCGACTACGTCTGGGTGCCGGGCACCTGGGTGCTGCCGCCCGGCGTGGGCCTGCTGTGGACGCCGGGCTACTGGGCGTTCTTCGACGGCGGCTACATCTGGCACCGCGGCTACTGGGGCCCGCGCGTGGGCTACTACGGCGGCATCAACTACGGCTACGGCTACATCGGGCGCGGCTACGAGGGCGGACGCTGGGACCGCGGCCATTTCCGCTACAACGCCGCCGTCAACAACATTCCCTCGGGCCGCGTGCATGCGATGTACCGCGCCCCCGTGCCTCAGCGCCCGGCGCACGCCGAGAGCTTCATCGGCGGCAACTCGCACTGGCGCTCGCAGCCCACGGCCAGCCAGCGCCGCTTCGAGGGCGGCCAGCATCCGGGCTGGACACAGGAACAGCAGGAGCACGAGCATCGCGCGTTCGGCACGCCCGAACAGCGCATGGGCAGCAACCACGGCATGCCGCCCACCGCGGCCACGCCGCGACCCGGCGGGTTCGGCGAGGCGCAGGTCGAGCACGCGCGTACCGCGCCGGAGATGCGCGCGCAGCCGGTGCGCCCGGGACCGTCGATGCGCCCGGCCGAGGCACCGCACATGGAAGCCGGCCCGCGCGGCGAAGCGCATGCGCAACCGCGTGGCGAAGGCCGCGGCCACCCCGGCGGCAACCGCGGGGACGACCACCGCTGAGCCTAGCCGGCCGCCGGCCGGCGCGCGGCCGCCCGGCGGGCGATCTCCAGCTTCGCGATCGCGTTGCGGTGCACCTCGTCCGGCCCGTCGACGATGCGCACCGTGCGCTGCTGCGCGTAGGCGTCGGCGAGCCAGAAGTCGCCGCTGACGCCCGCGGCGCCATGCGCCTGGATCGCCCAGTCGACCACCTTGCACGACACGTTGGGCGCCACCACCTTGATCATCGCGATCTCGGCGCGCGCCTCCTTGTTGCCCACCGTGTCCATCTTGTACGCCGCGTTGAGCGTCAGCAGCCGTGCCTGGTCGATCAGGCAGCGCGACTCCGCGATGCGCTCGTGCCAGATCGACTGCTCGGACAGCGGCCGGCCGAACGCGATGCGCTCGGACAGTCGGTCGACCATGGACTCGAGCGCGCGCTCCGCGGTGCCGATCGAGCGCATGCAGTGATGGATGCGGCCCGGCCCGAGGCGGCCCTGCGCGATCTCGAAGCCGCGGCCCTCGCCCAGCAGGATGTTGGCGACGGGCACGCGCACGTCCTGCAGCGTGACCTCCATGTGGCCGTGCGGCGCGCCGTCGTAGCCGAACACCGTGAGCGGACGCACGACGGTGACGCCCGGCGTGTCGCGCGGCACCAGCACCATCGACTGCTGCGCGTGGCGCGGGCCGTCGGGGTCGGTCTTGCCCATCACGATGAAGATCGCGCAACGCGGATTGCCGGCACCGGAGCTGAACCACTTGCGGCCGTTGATGACGTACTCGTCGCCCTCACGGCGGATCGAGCACTGGATATTGGTGGCGTCCGACGAGGCGACCGCGGGCTCCGTCATCAGGAACGCCGAGCGGATCTCGCCGGCCAGCAGCGGCCGCAGCCAGCGCGCCTTCTGCTCCTCGGTGCCATAGCGCTCCAGCGTCTCCATGTTGCCGGTGTCGGGTGCCGAGCAGTTGAAGACCTCGGCCGACCACATCACGCGGCCCATCTGCTCGCACAGCGGCGCGTAGTCGAGGTTGGAGATGCCGCCCTGCCCCTCGTACGGATGCGGCAGGAACAGGTTCCACAGGCCTTCGCGGCGCGCGATCGGCTTGAGTTCGTCGATCACCTTCGACGGGATCCACGCGTTGCCCGCGCGCCGGTTCTCGTCGACCTCGCGCACGTAGCGCTCCTCGTTCGGATGGATGTGCTGGTCGAAGAAGGCGCCCAGGCGCTGCAGCAGGTCGCGCGTCTTGCTCGAGTACTCGGTGGTCATCGGTTGCTCCGTCTGGAATGAGGATCGCCGCGGCGATCGCGATGGCGGTATTCAATCACCGCTCGCGGCGCTGCGGCGTCCCGAAAGAGACAGGGCGCGGCGGCGCCGATGCGGCCGCCTCATTTCCTCGTCTGGCTGCTGCCCGATGCGCGCTGGTGCGCCGTGCCGCGCCGGCCCGCGAGGCCGGACCCGGTGTTGATCAGCGCCAGGTGCGAGAACGCCTGCGGGAAGTTGCCGAGCTGGCGCTTGGCGACCGGGTCGTATTCCTCCGCCAGCAGCCCCACGTCGTTGCGAAAGCCCAGCAGGCGGTCGAACAGCGCCTGCGCCTCGTCGACGCGATCCTGCAGCAGGTAGTTGTCGGCAAGCCAGAAGCTGCAGGCGAGGAACGCGCCCTCGCCGGGCGGCAGGCCGTCCTTGCCGTCGCCCGTGTCATAGCGCAGGACGAGGCCGTCGCGCAGCAGGTGGCGCTCGATTGCGGTGACGGTGCCGACCATGCGCGGATCGTCGGGCGGCAGGAAGCCGACCACCGAGGCGAGCAGCAGGCTGGCGTCGAGCGCCGACGAGCCATACGACTGCACGAACGCGCCCTGCGCGGGATCGAAGCCGCGCTCGCACACCTGCGCGTGGATCGCGTCGCGCACTTCCTTCCAGTGGTCGACCGGGCCTTCGAGGCCGAACTCGGTGGCCGAGCGGACCACGCGGTCGAACGCGACCCAGGCCATGATCTTGGAATGCACGAAGTGGCGCCGGCCGCCGCGCACCTCCCAGATGCCGTCGTCGGGCTGGTCCCAGATCGTCTCGAGGTGCCTGACCATCGCGCACTCCAGCGACCAGCTCGTGGCGTCGTACGCGAGACCCGCCTTGCGCGCGACGTACATCGCGTCCAGCACCTCGCCGTAGACGTCGAGCTGCACCTGCCCCGCCGCGGCGTTGCCCACGCGCACCGGCGCCGAGCCCTCGTAGCCGGGCAGCCAGGGCACCTCGTACTCGGCGAGCCGGCGCTCGCCGGCCACCCCGTACATGATCTGCAGGTCGTCGTAGCCGCCGGCCACTGCGCGCACCAGCCACGCGCGCCAGGCCTCGGCCTCCTCGATGAAGCCCAGGCTCAGCAGCGCGTAGAGCGTGAACGTCGCATCGCGCAGCCAGCAGAAGCGGTAGTCCCAGTTGCGCGTGCCGCCGATCTTCTCGGGCAGCGAGGTGGTGGCCGCGGCGACGATGCCGCCCGTCTGCCAGTGCGCCAGCGCCTTGAGCGTGACGAGCGAACGGCGCATCGCCTCCGACACCTCGTCGCCCTGCGGCAGCTTCGACGACCAGGCTTCCCATTGCGCGACGACCTGATCGAGCGCGTCGGCCGCATCGGGCGCGGGCAGGTCGTCGCGCCACGACGGCTGCCACGTCAGCGTGAACGACACCTCGTCACCCTGCGCGACCTCGAAGTCGCCGAGCGTGCGCATGTCCTCGCCACGCAGTTCCACGGAGGTGGCCAGCGTGAGCCGGTCGGGGCCGGCCGTGAAATGCAGCCGCCCGTCGTCCTGGCGGGAGACCCACGGCACGACGGAGCCGTAGTCGAAGCGCACCACGATCTCGGTGCGCATCGCCACGCGCCCGCGCACGCCGCGCACGAGGCGCATCAGGTCGCAGACACCGTCGCGCCGGCTCATGAAGTCGGTCAGCACGACTTCGCCCTCGGGCGTGGTGAAGCGCGTCTCGAGCACCGTGGAGCCGTCGCGATAGCGGCGGGTGACCTGGACGTCGTCGCCCGCCGGCGCGATGCGCCAGCGCCCATGCCCGGGCTCGCCCAGCAGCGCGGCGAAGCATGGCGGGCTGTCGAAGCGCGGCATGCCCATCCAGTCGATCGAGCCGTCGCGCGCGACGAGCGCCACGGTCTCCTGGTTGCCGATCAGCGCGTAATCTTCGATGGGGCGGCTCATGCGGTTTTCCATGGGTGGCGAGGACCGACTCGGCCGTGGCAACCGGCGGGCCAGGGGCGACGCACGCCGTCTCGGTCAGGTTGGCAGCGGTGGTACGGCGTCCGGCGTCGTGGCGTCGGCAATTCACGCGAGATGGACGTGCCGCGGCTTGATCCATGCCGCGCCGCGGCCCGGTTGCCGTCCTAGAATCGCGCCATGTCCTTGCTCCGCGGCCGCCGCACGTTCTCCAGCTGGATCGCCCTGCTCGCGATCCTGGTGGTCACGCTGGCGCCGTCCGTCACGGGAATGCTGTCGGCCTCGAGCGGGCAGTTGTGGGACCAGGTCTGCTCGGCCACCTCGACCGCTGTCGCGAAGACATCGACGTCCGGCGACGAATCACCCGCCGCGCCGCACGCGTTCGCGCACTGCCCGTACTGCGCGCTGCACGCCGACCTGGCGCCGCCACCCGATCCCCGGCAGGCCGGCGCAGGCGCCACGCTGGCGTTCCAGGCCGAGCCGGCCGCGTTCTTCCACGCGCCGCGCGCCAGCGCCGCCTGGACCAGCGCGCAGCCGCGCGCGCCGCCGCTCGCCGCCTGAGATCCCCGGGCGGGAACGCCCGCGAGCCGCCCGACATCCATCGGGCATGCCCTGATCTCGAGCCGACGCGCCCGCCGATTGCCCGCGGCCCGTCGGCCCACGGACCCGAAGACCCATGACGAACTCCCATTTCGCGGCCGCGCTGGCGTCCGCCCGCCCCCTGGCCCTCGTGCGCGCCGCCGCGCTCGCGCTGGCCGCCACCGACGCCTCGGCCTGCGCCACCTGCGGCTGCTCGCTGTCCACCGACGCCGCCACCGGCTACCCGGCCCGCCCGGGCTGGAACATGAGCCTGCAGTTCGACGACATCGACCAGCGCCAGTTGCGCCATGGCGGCCACGCGGTGTCGACCGCCGACGTCGCCGCGATCAACGATGCCGGCGGCGACCAGGAAGTCGAGCACGACACGGTCAACCGCTACACGACGCTGGGCATCGGCTGGATGCCCGACGAGGACTGGGGGCTGCGCCTGCTGGTGCCGTGGGTGGACCGCGGCCATTCGACCTACGCGTCGGCCACCAACCCGGTCACCGACGACCAGCTCAGCACCGCGCGCATCCGGGGCCTGGGCGACATCCGCCTGCTCGCCACCTGGCAAGGCCTGCTGGAGGACCACGCCCTGGGGCTGCAGCTGGGGCTGAAGCTGCCGACGGGACACTACGGCGGCGCCAACGCCGATGGCAGCGGTGTCGTCGGCCGAAAGCCGGTCGCGTTCCAGCACGGTCCGCTGTCGGCCAACGCCTCGCCCGACAACCTCGTGGACACCAGCCTGCAGCCCGGCACCGGCAGCACCGACGTCATCCTGGGCGCGTTCTACCACCAGCCCGTGAGCACCCGGGTGGAGGCCTTCGTCAGCGCGACGTTCCAGGCCGCCATCGCCAGCCGGCTGCATGGTGCAGGGCAGGACTTCCGCGTCGGCAACACCACCTTCGTGAGCTTCGGCGCGCGCTGGGAGGCCACGCCCACCTTGCTGCCGCAGGTCCAGGTCAACATTGCCCACAAGGGCGCCGACCAGGGCGCGCTCGCCGACAACCCCGACAGCGAGGGCACCGTCGTCTACCTCAGCCCGGGCCTCACCGGCACGATGGGCGAGCACTGGCAGGCGTTCGGCTTCGTGCAGCTGCCCGTCGCCAGCCACCTGGTCGGCTACCAGCTGGCACCGCGGTGGACGGCCTCGGCGGGCATCAGCTACGCATTCTGAGCGCCCTGCCGGCGCCTCCGCCCTCGGCCGGGCGCGACGCGGCAGTTCCGCGCGGTTCGACGATGGACGAAAAAAAGATTCATCGACGATTCCCGGGGTCACGTGGCTGTGTCGCATGGGCCGGCAGCTTTCGCCTGCGGCAATGATTCCCAGCCCTCGGGCGCCCCCGGCGAATCGGCGAAGAACCAAAAAAAAAGCTCCTGGCGATGCAGGAGCTTTTTTTCGTCATGTTCGGGTGGGGTGGCTAATGGGACTCGAACCCACGACAACCAGAATCACAATCTGGGACTCTACCAACTGAGCTATAGCCACCACCGAAGCCAATGATTATAACGCGCTTTTTCAGTTCGGGGCCGATGCCGCCTGCGACGTGACTTTGGCGATACGCTCGTCGTTGTACTTGACCATGTAGCGAACCTTCTGCGAGTCGAAGACGGCCTGCGCGACGGCTTCCTCGTACGCCCCGGTGGCCACGTTCTTCCATTGCGCGGACTCGGCGGCGTTGGGCAGATGCGGCGTGGACTTCAGGACGCGGATCGCGGCGTAGCCGCCGTCGGGCAACGCGACGCCGACGACGGCGGGGCCCTTCGACAGGTCGGCCTTCAACGCGGCCTGCATCACCTGCAGCGGCACGGCGCCGCTGCGATCCATGCGGTTGACCGTGGCCGTCTGCGGCAGCGCGAGCGACGCATCCTTCTTCGCCTCGGCGACACGCGCCTCGCCGTCCTTCTTCGCGGCCGCGGCCGCTTCGGCCTTGCGCACCGCATCCACGACCTGCTCGTGCACCTCGGCCAGCGGACGCGTGCGCTGCGGCAGGTACTCCACCACATGCGCGGACACGAGCTGGCTCGGGCCGGCCTCGATCGCCTCGGTGTTGTGCTTGGCCTTGATGGAATCGGACGCGAAGATGGCCGCCAGCAGCTTGGGCGAGGCCAGCGGGCCCTGCGCGTCGGGTGCGGGCGTGCGCGTCACCGTGGCGGTCTGCTTGGTCAGCTGGAACGCCTTGGCGGCCGGGTCGAGGCTGTCGGGCTGCTCGTAGACCGTGTTGGTGAATTTCTCGGCATCGCTCGTGAACAGCTTCTGCGCTTCCTGCTGCTTGAGCAGGTCCGCGATCTCGCCCTTGACCTCGTCGAAGGTCTTGACGGCGCCGCCGCGCACGCCGGTGACCTTGATGATCTGGAAGCCGCTGTCGATGCGGATGATGTCGCTGATCTCGTCCTTCTTCATCTTGAAGAGGGCGTCGTCGAGCGCCGGCATGCCGAGCGCGCCCTTGCGCATGAAGTCGAGGTCGCCGCCTTCGAGCGGGCCGCCGTCCTGCGGGATCTTCCTGGCGATGTCGGAGAAGGCGGCGGGGTTCTTGCGGACCTCGGCCAGCTCGCTCTCGGCCAGGGCCTTGGCCTTGGCGACGTCGGCGGGCGACGCATCGGGTGCCACCTTGGCCAGGATGTAGCTGGCGCTGCGCTCCTCGGGCGTCGTGTAGCGGGCCGCATTGTTCTTGTAGTACTCCTGCACCAGCGTCGGGTCGGCCTTGACCTGCGCGACCAGCGCGGCGGGATCGAGCACCACGTATTCGATCTTCGCCTGCTCGGGCGCGAAGAAATCGGCCGAGTGCGCCTTGTAGTAGGCGTCGACCTGCGCGTCGGTGGGCTGGATCTTGCCGGCGTAGTCCTTGGTGTCGAAGTGCTGCCACTGGATCTCGCGCTGGTCGAACCAGGCGTCGGTGCTGGCCTTGAGCGAGACGGCGGGCAGGAAGCCGCTGTCCGCAGGGCCGCGCGTCGCTTCCTGGCGCTGCATCGACTGCGCGATGTTGGCCAGCAGCTGGTTGCCCGTGAGGCCGCGGTCCTTCAGCCATGCGTCGCGCTGCTCCTTGGTCATGGCGCGCTGCGGCGCGAACTCCGGATTCGTCTGGTACTCGTGCAGCGCGCGGTCCTCGCTCACGGCCAGGTGCTCGCGGTCGATGGTGGCCGTCGTCACGCGCTCGCGCACGAGGGTGTCGAGCGAGCGGCGCTGCGCCTCGGGCGTGTCCAGCAGCTTGAGGTCGACCTGCGGCGCGCGCTGGCGGATCAGCTCGACGTCCTTGCGGTGCTGGTTGTCCCACTCGGCGCGCGTGATGTCGCGGCCGTCGACGGAGGCCACGGCCTGCGACTGCTCGCTGTTGCTGGACGTGTAGCTGGACACGCCGAAGATCGCGAACGACGGGATGATCAGGAGGCCGAGGGCGACCTGCAGGAGGCGGTTGTGCGACCGGACGAAATCAAACATGGAAAGCCTCTTGGAACGGAACGAGGATCGCTATCGCAAAAAACGACAAAGGCGAACTCGGTTGCCGGAGTTCGCCTGGTTCGACCGGAACAGGGAATCGATCGAGGGGTGGTGGGTGCTGACGGGCTCGAACCGCCGACCTACGCCGTGTAAGGGCGCTGCTCTACCAACTGAGCTAAGCACCCGCTGGAGTCTGGATGCCGTGCGCCGCCTCGGTGCGGGCGGCTCGGCACCCGGCTGTCAGTTGACCGCGTCCTTCAGGCCCTTGCCCGGACGGAACTTCGGCACCTTGGCCGACTTGATCTTGATGGGTTCCTTGGTGCGCGGATTGCGGCCCACGCGCGCGGCGCGCTTGGTCACGGCGAAGGTGCCGAACCCGACGATCGACACGCTGCCACCCTTTTTCAAGGTGGTCTTCACGCCACCGATGACCGCCTCCAGCGCGCGGGTCGCCGCGGCCTTGGAGATGTCGGCCTGGCGGGCGATGTGTTCGATCAATTCAGACTTGTTCACGAAGGAACCCCCTCTCGGAAATACGCTGGCGATTGTTTGATGGAGCGGTCGCTTCAGACCGCGGCGAACCGCCGTCTGCATGGCGTCCCGCCTTGAAATAATCGAGGCCTCGGCGGCCACGGATGATTACAGACCTTGTGGCCTGACAGTGTCAAGCGAGAGGCGGATTGTATGGCGATTCGTTACACAAGCTTGCGCTGGCGCCGGGAGCGCGATCAGCGCAAACCCTGATCGCAGATGCATCGAGCAACGAGCCTTCGGGCAGCGAGGCTCGCAGCCGAGCCAATCCGGGCTCCCCCTCGGGGGACAGTGACGGGAGGAGCGAGGGGCTCATCATTTCGCCTTTGCACGGATCTCCGGGATCGCCTTCTGAAGGTAATAGACCATCGACCAGATGGTCAGCACCGCGGCAATGACGAGCAGCCAGGTGCCCCACAGATGCGTGTCGATCAGGCCGAACAGGCGGCCGTCGAACAGCAGGAACGGGATGGCCACCATCTGCATCGTCGTCTTCCACTTGCCGAGCATGTGGACCGCCACGCTCTTGGACGCACCGATCTGGGCCATCCATTCGCGCAGCGACGAGATCGCGATCTCGCGGCCGATGATCACCAGCGCCAGCAGTGCGTTGCAGCGCTGCAGGTGCACCAGCACGAGCAGCGACGCGCACACGAGGAACTTGTCGGCCACCGGATCGAGGAAGGCGCCGAAGGCCGACGTCTGGTTCAGCTTGCGCGCGAGGTAGCCGTCGAGCCAGTCGGTCAGCGCGGTCACCACGAACAGCACCGTGGCGATCAGGTTGCGCATCGGATCGTCGATCGGCAGGTAGAACACGCCGACGATCAGCGGGATCGCGACGATGCGCGCCCAGGTCAGCAGAGTCGGGATCGTGAAGAACATCGGGCCATTCTGCCTTGCAATCGGCGACGCGCGGATGCGGATGTCCGCAGCCGGGCGCGCGACGCGCTCAATCGAGATCCTTGGGCTTGAAGTGCCGGTCGTCGTTGAACAGGAACACCTGCATGAACTTCCACGGCCGCGGCACCTGCGACGCGTCGCCGAACGGCGCCGAGCGCCGGACGGCGTCGATCGCGAGCTGCACGGTGTCGGTGGCCTGCGTGGGCGTGCGCACGACGCTGATGTGGCGCACGCTGCCGTCGGCGTTGACCTCGACCTCGAGAATCGGGATCGCCAGCAGGATGTCGGGCGCGCGCGTGAGGTAGGTCGTCTTCGGGTTGGCCGCCACCAGGCGCAGCGCGATCTGGCGCTTGTACTCGTCGGCCGTGCGCGCGGGGCGCGTGTAGGGCGCCGGCGCCGGCGCGGGGGCGGGCGTCGCGCGCGCGGCGGGTGCGGGCGCGGGCGCGGGCGACGGGGCGCGCGCGGGCTGCGGCGGCGGCGTCTGGCAGGCGGACAGCGCGCACAGCCCCAGCCAGGCGGCGACGCGGCGCAGCCGTCCGGGCGCGTTCGGCGCGCCGTCTCGTTGGTCAGTGCAGGGCACGGTAGATCTCCTCGGCCAGGGTTCGCGAGATGCCATCGACGGCCATCAATTCTTCAACGCTTGCGGCCACGACGCCGCGGACGCCGCCAAAACGTTGTAACAACTTTGCGCGCTTCTTCGCGCCGATGCCAGGGATTTCCTCCAGCTTGCTGCCCCCCGTCCGCACGCTCGCGCGCCGGGCACGCATGCCCGTGATCGCGAAGCGGTGCGCCTCGTCGCGGATCTGCGCCACCAGCATCAGCGCGGCGGAATCGGGCGGCAGCGCGAGCTTGTCGCGGCCGTCGGCGAAGACGAGCTCCTCGAGGCCGACCTTGCGGCCCTCGCCCTTTTCCACGCCGACGATGCGCGAGATGTCCAGGCCCAGCGAGCGGAAGACCTCGCGCGCCATCGCGACCTGCCCGCGGCCCCCGTCCACCAGCACCAGGTCGGGCAGGCGTGCGCTGGAGGACTTCTTCTCCGGCCTGGCGCCTGCCTCGGCCGGCGGGCCGGCCGTCGGCTCGGCGAGCGCGGCGTCGACCAGCGGCTCCTCGCTGCCCGCCGATTCGGCCGCCAGCGGCGCGCCGGTCAGCGGATCGGACTGCGCATCGGCCGCGACATCCTGCGACACCTGTTGCGCCGCGTCGACCGACGCTTCGTCCGCCGACGCGGGCTGCACGTCTGCCGACGCCGCCGCCGGCGCCACGCCGAAGCGAGCATAGCGGCGCGTGAGCACCTGCCGCATCGCGGCATAGTCGTCGCCGCCGACGATGCCCGTGATGTTGAAGCGCCGGTACTGCGAGCTCTGCATCTTGTGGCCTTCGTAGACGACGCACGACGCCTGCGTCGCCTCGCCGGCGGTGTGGCTGATGTCGAAGCACTCGATGCGCAGCGTGTCGAGGTCGTCGGGCGCCAGGTCGATCGCGTCGGCCAGCGCGCGGGTGCGCTCGCGCTGCGAGCCTTCCTCGGCCAGCAGGCGGCCGAGCGCGAGGTCGGCGCCCTTCTCGCACATCTCGAGCCAGATGCGGCGCTGCTCGCGCGGGTTGTGCTGCACGGCGATCTTCATCCCCGTCTGCTGCGACAGCGCCTCGACCAGCGACTTGCTGACCGGGTGGCTCGTGACCCACTGCGGCGGCGGCGCGCTGCCCAGATAGTGCTGCGCGATGAAGGCCTCCAGCACCTGCACCGCCGGCTCCGCGGCCTGCGCCGGCGCGTCGTCGTCCTCGCCGAGGTCGGCCTCGAGCCCGCCGCCGATCGCGGTGGCGTCCTCCACGTGCGTCGGGAAGTACGCGCGGTCGCCGAGGTGGCGGCCGCCGCGCACCATCGCGAGGTTGACGCAGGCGCGCCCGCCCTGCACCTTGACGGCCAGGATGTCGACGTCCTTGTCGCGCGCGGACAGGCTGCTCTCGTCCATCGCCTGCTGGTGCAGCACGCGCGCCAGCGCCGAGATGCGGTTGCGGAATTCCGCCGCGCGCTCGAACTCGAGCACCTCGGCGTGGCGCAGCATCTCCGACTGCAGCTCCGCCATCACCGTCTCGTGGTCGCCGAGCAGGAAGCGCTCGGCGTCGTTGACGTCGCGCGCGTAGTCGGCCGGCGAGACGAGGCCCACGCACGGTCCCGAGCAGCGCTGGATCTGGTACAGCAGGCAGGGCCGCGAGCGGTTGGCGAACACCGTGTCCTCGCAGGTGCGCAGCCGGAACACCTTCTGGATCAGCTGGATCGTCTCCTTGACGGCCCAGGCCCCCGGATACGGCCCGAAGTACTTGTGCTTGCGGTCGACCGCGCCGCGGTAGTAGGCCACGCGCGGGAAGGCGTGCGTGACCAGGCGCAGGTACGGGTAGCTCTTGTCGTCGCGGAACAGGATGTTGAACTTGGGGTTCAACGTCTTGATCAGGTTGTTCTCGAGCAGCAGCGCCTCGGCCTCGGTGCGCACCACCGTCGTCTCCATGCGCGCGATGCGGCCGATCATGTGGCCGATGCGCGTGCCGCCGTGGTCCTTCTGGAAGTAGCTGGCGACGCGGCGCTTGAGGTTGCGCGCCTTGCCCACGTACAGCACGTTGCCCGCGACGTCGAAGTAGCGGTAGACGCCGGGCATCGCCGGCAGCGCGGCCACTTCGGCCAGCACGCGCTCGCGCGCCTCGCGCGCGGCGTCGACGGCGGCCCGGTCGGCCGCTTCGGCCTTGCTGGCGCGCGTGTCCTCGTGCGCCGGATCCTCGATCCAGGCCTCGACATCCTCGACGCTGCCGAGCTGCGACGACGACACGGGGAACGCCGTCGGTCCGCCCTTCTTGGCGACGGCGGCCGGGATCGCACCGGCGTCGGCCGGCGCGGATTTCGGGGACTTGGGACGAGGCATGGACTCGTCATTGTGCCGCGCCGGCGCCGCCGGGCCGACGTGCGGCCTCGAATCGTGGCGGGATCGTTGCGGGCTCGGATCCTGAATTGTCGCGAGGCCAGGCCGTGCGCCATGCATCGCCGCGAAGCGCGCCGCCGACGTGGTGCAAGATTCAAGACCTGGCCCCGCAACGATTCAAGACCCGACCCCGACCCATGGCTCTCGCGACGCCCCCGCCCTTGCCGTCCCTGCTGTGGGACATCTTCTGCCGCGTGATCGACAACTTCGGCGACATCGGCGTGTGCTGGCGCCTGGCCTGCAACCTGGCCGAGCGCGGGCAGCGGGTGCGGCTGTGGGTGGACGACCCGAGCGCGCTGCGCTGGATGGCGCCGGACGGCCACGACGGCGTCGACGTCGCGGCCTGGCTGGCGTCGACCGGCTTCCCGCCGCCCGGCGACGTCGTCGTCGAGGCCTTCGGCTGCGACCCCGCACCCGCCTTCCTGGCCGCGATGGCCGCGCACGGCGAACAGGCCCGCCCGCCTGTCTGGATCAACCTGGAATACCTCAGCGCCGAGGACTACGTCGAGCGCAGCCACGGACTCGCCTCGCCGCAGATGAGCGGCCCGGCCCGCGGCCTCGTGAAGTGGTTCTTCTATCCCGGCTTCACGGCGCGCACCGGCGGCCTGTTGCACGAGCCCGCGCTGGCATCCGAGCAGGCGCTGTTCGACCGTGCCGGCTGGCTGGCGTCGCAGGGCCTGGCGCTCGCGCCGGACGAACGCCTCGTCAGCGCGTTCTGCTACCCCGGCGCCCCGCTCGACCGCCTCGTCGCATCGCTCGCCGCCGACGGCCGGCCCACCGCGATCGCCACCGCGCCCGGAGCGGCCACCGGCGCCGCGCGGGCCGCGCTCGCCATGGCGGGCGACGGCGCCGCCACGCTGCGCCAGGTCGCGCTGCCCTGGCTCACTCAGGCGGGGTACGACCGCCTGCTGTGGGCGTCCGACCTGAACTTCGTGCGCGGCGAGGACTCCTGGGTGCGCGCCCAGTGGGCCGGACGGCCGTTCATCTGGCAGGCCTACCCGCAGGACGACGGCGCGCACGGCGCCAAGATCGCGGCCTTCCTCGAGCGATCGCTGGCGCATGCCGCGCCCGATGCCGCCGAGGCGATCCGCGACTGGACCGCCGCCTGGAACGCCCTCGACGACCCCGTCGCCCCGCTTCCCGCGTGGACGCCGCGGGCGCTGGACGCCGCCGCAGCAGCCGCGCAGGCCTGGCGTGCGCAATTGCTCGCGTCGCCCGACCAGGCCAGCCGCCTCCTCGCCTTCGTGGCCGAAAAGCGGTAGAATAAAGGGCTTTGCGTTACGTCAGCGGCAGGATGTCCGGCTGCGCGAGCGAACGCCACGCGGCCGCGCCCTCAGGTGCCCGCGTCCGGCATCCCATCCTCGACCCCAGCGTAACGCGCTCCCTAGTCTCGACTAGTTTCTGGAATCGACCCATGAAAATCGCTCAGGAAATCCGCGCCGGCAACGTCATCATGCAGGGCAAGGACCCGATGGTCGTGCTGAAGACCGAATACAGCCGCGGTGGCCGCAATGCCGCCACCGTGCGCATGAAGATGAAGAACCTGCTCAACGGTTCGGGCGCCGAAGTCGTCTTCAAGGCCGACGACAAGATGGACCAGATCATCCTCGACAAGAAGGACTGCACGTACACGTACTTCGCCGACCCGATGTACGTGTTCATGGACGCCGAGTACAACCAGTTCGAGGTGGAAGCCGAGAACATGGGCGACGCCATCAACTACCTCGAGGACAACATGCCCGTCGAAGTGGTGTTCTACGACGGCAAGGCCATCTCGGTCGAACTGCCCACCACCGTGGTGCGCGAAGTCACCACCGAGCCGGCCGTCAAGGGCGACACCTCGGGCAAGGTCATGAAGCCCGCCAAGATCGCCACCGGCTTCGAGATCGCGGTGCCGCTGTTCGTCGAGTCCGGCGACAAGATCGAAATCGACACGCGCGAGCACGTGTACCGCAAGCGGGTCTGAAGGCTCCCGCCCGCTATCGCCTCCTGTCCCCGAGGGGCTGGCCGCGAGCAGCCCGGCAAAGCCGGATCTGCCGCTCCCTCGAACCGCGAATGCAGCGTTCGAGCGGCAGCCCCGGCAGCGAGAGACGCGACGCCTCGCGAATCAGCGCCTGCAGGCCACGAGCCTCAGGCGCTTTTTCTTTGCCGGCGCACGGCACCCAGCACGCCGAGGCCCGCCAGCAGCATCGCGAACGCGCCGGGCTCCGGCACGACCGGCACGGCCGTGAGGTTCACCGCGGTGTAGTTGAACGTGACGCCGTTGTCGTAGGTCGTCACGTTGGTGATGCCCAGCACGTCGTCGAGATAGAGGTCGATCTCCTGGGTGCCGGCGAGCAACAGCAGACCGTCGGCGCTGATCCGCGTCGGGCCGCCGAACAGGTTGTCGTAGGTGTAGAAGCCGTCCGCGCTGTCGTTGATGCCGGGGTGGGTGGTCGGCACCAGGCTGAGGGCGCCGTTGACGGTGGTACCGTCCGAGTACGTGCCGCTGATCCATTCCACCAGGGACGGCGTGGAGCCGTCGCCGAGCGTCTCGAACGATCCGCTGGCGGCGACGCCGGAGCCGGAGTACGAGAAGTTCCAGAGCGTGTCCGCCTGGGCTGGCGCGGCGGCCAGGGCCAGCGCGGAGACAGCCGCTGCCAGCGGCGCATGATGCTTCTTCATCTTGGACCTCCACACACCGGCGTACCGGATTGTTCGACGGGACAAGCGGGCGTGAAGCCGGCATCCGGAGACACTGCGCTCCACGGTCGAGCAGGCGACCTGCGTGACGGACAGGCCAGGCAGCACCGCGCGCAGCGACGCGCGGATCGCTCGCGATCTTGCGGTACTTTCGCCAGCAGACAACCCCCTGGACCGCAACCCGACCGCCCTTGACAAAATCGCGCCGATGAAGCCGGAACCCATCATCCCCGCCGAGGTCGACTTCAGCGACCCGCTGGGCCCGCGCGCGCCCACCTTCGACGACCGTTACCACGCGGCCTACGGCGCCTTCGAGCAGGCCGCCCACGTGTTCCTGGGCGGCAACGGCCTGCCCGCGCGCTGGGGGGGCCGCGACACGTTCACCGTGCTGGAGACGGGGTTCGGCCTGGGCAACAATTTCCTGGCGACCTGGGCCGCCTGGCGCGCCGACCCGCAGCGCCCCTCGCGCCTGCGCTTCGTCTCGATCGAGAAGCACCCGCTGCGCGTGGCCGACCTGCGGCGTGCGCAGGCGAGCTCGCGCGCCCCCGAGCTCGCCGCGCAGCTGTGGCTGTCGTGGCCGCCACTGACGCCCGACCTGCACGTGCTGCCGTTCGACGACGGCCGCGTCGAGCTCCTGCTGGTGCTGGGCGACGCGGCGCAGCGGCTGCGCGAGCTCGTCGCCAGCGTCGACGCGTTCTACCTCGACGGCTTCGCCCCGGACCGCAACCCGCGGATGTGGTCGCCCGAGGTGTTCAAGGCCTTGTCCCGGCTGGCCGCCCCCGGGGCCACGGCCGCCACTTGGAGCGCCGCGCGCGCCGTGCGCGACGGCCTGCAGCAGGCCGGCTTCGCCTGGCGCGCCGCAGACGGCATCGGCGGCAAGCGCCACATCACGCTGGCGGAGTTCGCCCCGCGCGCGCCGCTGCGCCGGCCGGTCGCGCGCACCGGCAGCCGCGACGTGCGAACCGTCGCCATCGTCGGCGGCGGCCTCGCGGGCGCCGCGTGCGCACAGGCGCTGGCGCGCGAGGGGCTGCAGTGCACCGTGTTCGACCGCGCGCCGCAGCCCGCGAGCGCGGCTTCCGGCAACCCGGCCGGGCTGTTCCACGGCGTGTTCCATGCCGACGACGGCATCCACGCGCGTGCGCACCGCGCGGCAGCGCTCGCCGCCGGCCGAGCTTATGGGCGCGCGATGGCCAACGGCGTCACCGGCCGCCACGACGGCCTGCTGCGCCTGGTGCCCGAGCATGCCGACGCCGCGCCGCTGGCCGAGGCCCTCGCGCGCAGCGGCCTGCCGGCCGACTGGCTCGAGGCTTGGCGCGCCGACCAGGTGCAGGCCGCGGGCGGGCCGGCGTGCGCCGCCTGGTTCTATCCGGGCGGCGGCTGGATCGCGCCCGGCGAGCTGGTGCGCTGGTGGCTGGACACGCAAGGCATCGCGTGGCGCGGCGCCTGCGCGGTCGCGCGGCTGCGGCACGACGGCGGGCGGTGGCAGCTGCTCGATGCCGCCGGCGACACGCTCGCCACGGCAGGCGCCGTCGTCATCGCCAACGCCGGCGATGCGACGAGCCTGTGGTCGCGCGCCACCGGCGCCGACGGCCGGCCGCTGGCGGCGGACACCCGCTGGGTGCCCGCGCTCGCGTCGACGCGCGGCCAGGTCAGCATCGTCGCGGCCGCCACGCCGGGGCTGCGTGCGCCGAAATGGCCGATCGCCGGCGCAGGCTACGCGCTGACGCTGGCCGGCGGCGACGTCCTGTGCGGCGCCACGACGCATGCCGACGATCCCGACACCGACGCGCGCCTGGCCGACCACGCGCACAACCTGCGCCAGCTCGCCGCGGTCACCGGCTCGTCGTTCAGCGCGCCGCGCCCCGAGTGGGTGGAGACGGCCGACGACGACACCCACCTGGCCGCCACGCTGGTGGCGCGCGGCCAGCTGCATGGCCGCGTGGGCTGGCGCGCGACGGCCGCCGACCGCCTGCCGCTGGTGGGCGCCGTGCCGCTGCAGCCCGCCGTCGACGGGGGCGCCCTGCCCGACCAGCCGCGCCACTGGCCGCGGGTGCCGGGGTTGTTCGTCGCGTCGGGCTTCGGCTCGCGCGGGCTCACCTGGGCGCCGCTGGCCGGGCGCCTGATCGCGAGCTGGATCGCCGACGCGCCCTACCCGCTGCCGTCCGACCTCGTCGACGCGCTGGACCCGGCGCGTTTCGCGGCGCGCGCGGTGCGGGCGTCGCGCCGGCCGGGCTGAGCGCGCCCAGGCGCTCAGGCCTTGGCGTCGCGGAACGTCAGCAGCGTGTCCAGCACGCGCCGAACGGGCGCATCGAGCTGCACCGGCGGCCGGTGCGCGATGCCCATGCGCCGCACCAGCGCGGGCCGCAGCGGGCGCACCTGCAGCCGGCCGCCCAGCGTCTCGTCGGGGTGCTCGAACGGCAGCACCGACACGCCGTAGCCCGTGGCCACCAACTGGCGCGTGATCTCGTTGATCGTGACCTCGATGCGTGGGCGCGGCCGCAGTCCCGCCGCGGCGAACCAGGCGGTGACGGTCTGCGCGATGTGCGTGTCCGGCTCCTCGAGGATCAGCGGGTGCCGGGCGAGCCACGCGGGCGTCACCGCCGCCGGGGCCGCGAGGCCGGCCGGCAGGATCGCCAGCATCGGCGTGCGACGCAGCGGCGTGAGCTCGAGGGTCGGGTAGCCGGCCTGCGGCAGGGCCACCAGCGCGAGGTCGAAGTCGTCGACGAACAGCCCGCGCATCAGGCCGGCCGAGGTGCCCAGCGTCAGCTGCACGTCGATGTCCGGATGCCGCGCCTCGAAGGCCGCGATCAGCTGCGGCAGCAGGTAGGTCACGGCGCCGGCGGTGCAGGCCAGGCGCACGCGGCCGACCTGGCCGTCGCGGTGGCGCTCGATCGCCTCGACGGCGTCGTCGGCCTCGCGCAGCAGGCGCCGCGCGCGGGCGACCAGGTCGGCGCCGGCGGCCGTGGGCGTCACCCGGCGATGGCCGCGCAGCAGCAGCGCGGTGTCCAGGCGGCTCTCGAGCTCGCTGACGTGCAGGCTGACCGTCGGCTGGGCGAGATGCAGCGCGCGGCCGGCGGCCGAGAAGCTGCCCAGGTCGACGATCGCCACGAGCGTGCGCAGCTGGTCGAGGTTCAGTTCTCTCATCAGGTTTCCTGATAGTCGATGCCAGCATTCTCGACTTCCCCGATGCCGGCCGCAACGGCAACATCGGTGCGATGACGTCCTCCCCCGCCTCGCCGCCGCTGCCGGTGCGCACGCTCGTCGCGCTGTGCGTCCTGAACCATGTCGCGCTGTCGGGGGCGCGCCTGGCGCTGGTCGAACAGGGGCTGCACGCCGGCGTGCAGTCGCTCGCGCTCGGCCTGATGTTCGCCCCGTTCGCGCTCGCCTCGACGCTGGGCGCGCTGCCGCTGGGCCGCTGGGTCGACCGCATCGGCGCGCGCCGGCCCGCGCTGGCCGGGATGGCGGCGACGACGCTCGCGCTGCTCGTCGCGGCGCTGTGGCCGGCGCCCGCAGTGCTGGCCGCCGTGGCGGCGGCCGTGGGCCTGGGCTATGCCGCGTCGCTGATCGCGCTGCAGGCGGAGATCGCGCGCGGCCGCGACGAGCGAACGCGCCGCGCCGGCTTCTCGGCGTTCGCGACCGGCACCGCCGCGTCGAGCGGCTTCGGGCCTTTCCTGGCCGGGCAGCTGATGTCGCATGCCGGCGCGAGCACGACCTTCGGCGTGCTGGCCGCCGTGTCGCTCGCGGCGCTGGCGGGCGCGGCCGCGCGGGCGTCGCGTCTGCAATCCATGCGTGGCATGGCGACGACGACGCACCACGCCGGGCCGCCGCGCGGGTCGCTGCGCGGCCTGGGCGGCCTGCGCCGCCTGCTGCTGGCCGATCTCGGCATGGCGCTGGCGTGGAATGCCAACGGCTTCGTCGTGCCGATCGTCGTGCACGCGAACGGCTGGCCGGCGGATGTCGCGGGCAACCTGCTGGGCTGCTTCGGCGCGGCGGTGCTGCTCGTGCGCGCGCTGCCGCACGCGTGGCGCGCCCCAGGCAGCGACTGGGGCGCGATCACGCGCGCGCTGCTCGCCAGCGGCGCGGTGCTCGCGCTGCTGCCGCTGCTGCGGTCGATGGGCGCGCACATCGTGCTGCAGGCGCTGCTCGGTTGCGGGCTCGGCAGCTCGCTGCCGTCGGTCATGGCGCTGGTGGAGGCGCGCACGCCCGACGGCCGGCGCGCGGAGGTGCTGGGGCTGCGCCAGGCCGTGCTCGGGTTCGGCGCGGCGACCACGCCCACCGCGGTGGGGGCGCTGGTCTCGGCCGCGGGGCTGCTGCCGGCGCTCGCGGCGCTCGGGGGCGGGCTGCTGCTGCTCGGCGCCGCGATCGCGCCGCGGGCCCGGCGCGAAGCGCCTCAGGTCCTGTCGTAAGCGAGCGTCTGCACGCCGGTGGCCGTGCCCAGCAGGCAGACGTCGGCGCGATGGCGCGCGAAGATGCCCACGCAGACGACGCCGGGCCACTGGTTGATCTCGCGCTCCAGCGTCTCGGGGTCGGTGATGGACAGCCCGCGCACGTCGACGATCGGGTGGCCGTTGTCGGTCAGCACGCCGGCGCGCACGGCCGGCTGCGCGCCCATGGCAGCGAAGCGGCGCATCACCTGCGGCACGGCCATCTGGATCACTTCGACGGGCAGCGGGAAGCGGCCCAGCACGTCGACCTTCTTGGACTCGTCGGCGATGCAGACGAACCTGTCCGCCAGGTCGGCGACGATCTTCTCGCGCGTCAGTGCCGCGCCGCCGCCCTTGATCATGCAGCCCTGGCCGTCGATCTCGTCGGCGCCGTCGACGTACACGCCCAGGCCCGTCACGTCGCCGGCCTCGAGCACCGGGATGCCGTGCTTGTTCAGGCGCTCCGTGCTCTGCACCGAGCTCGAGACGGCGCCGGCCACGCGCACCGGCATCTTCGCCAGCGCATCGATGAAGTGGTTCACGGTCGAGCCCGTGCCCACGCCGACGATGCTGCCGGGTTGGACGTAGGCGATGGCGGCCTGGCCGACGAGGGCCTTGAGTTCGTCTTGGGTCATGCTGCGATTATCGCCGTCCCCGATGGCCAGGCCGCCCGATGCCGCGACAATACGGCCACTTCCACGACGCATGCCGCCATGAACTTCGTCCGAATCGCCGCCTCCGGCGCCCTGCTCGCCGCCGCGGCCGGCTGCGCAACGCCCGACTACTCGCCGAGCGCGCTGAGTCCGGCGCAGTTCGCCGACCCGTCGCGCGGCGTCGTCCTGGTGAGCACCGGCGCCGTCGAGCGCTGCATCGGCGCGGCGATGTGGGCACCGATCTACGACGCCCGCACCGAGGCCATGGTGGCGGGCCACCCGCTGCTGCCGATCGACGCCACACGCCAGAGCGACTTCCCCGACCATTACGGCACGCTCAGCGCGCTGTCGCTGCCGCCCGGCCGCTACCTGATCACCGCGGAATGGGCCAATCCGGTCTCGGAGCCGACCAGCCAGGTGCCGGCCTGGTCGTTCGAGGTCGTCGCGGGCCAGTCCGTCTACATCGGCGAGATCTGGCGCTCGACGCCTTGCCAGCTCTCCGCCAACGTGGTGCTGCGCGACAACTACGAGCGCGACGTGGCGCTGGCCGACAAGTTCAACACGCGTTTCATCACCCAGCCGCCCCGCAAGTCGATCGCGAGCACGCTGCACAACGGCCTCGTCGGTCGGCAGACCAGGAGGTCGACCTCCGAAACCCCGGCGGTGCGCCAGCAGTGATGGCCCGATGAGCCGCGGGACGATGACCGACAATACGGCCTCCGCATCGTCCCCGCGCCTGCCGTCCCATGTCGCTCGTTCCCTACGCCCTCACCCGCCCGTTCCTGTTCGGCCTCGACCCCGAGCACGCCCATGAGGTGACGCTGGACGCGATCGCGCGGCTGCAGAACACGCCGCTGCAGTGCCTGTGGGCCGAGACGCGCGTCGCCGACCCGGTCACGCTCGCCGGACTGAAGTTTCCCAACCGCGTGGGGCTGGCCGCCGGCCTCGACAAGAATGGCCGCTGCATCGACGGCCTCGGCGCGATGGGCTTCGGCTTCATCGAGGTGGGCACCGTCACGCCCAAGGCGCAGCCCGGCAACCCGAAGCCGCGCATGTTCCGCCTGCCCGAGGCCAATGCGCTGATCAACCGGCTCGGCTTCAACAACCTGGGGCTGCAGGCCTTCCTCGACAACGTCAGGCGCGCGCGGAGCTTTCGCCAGTCGGGCGGCATCCTGGGCCTGAACATCGGCAAGAACGCGGCGACGCCGATCGAGAACGCGACCGACGACTACCTGATCGGCCTGGCCGGCGTCTACCCGCACGCCGACTACGTGACCGTCAACATCTCGAGCCCCAACACGAAGAACCTGCGGGCGCTGCAGAGCGACGAGGCGCTCGACGCGCTGCTGGGCGCGCTGGCCGAACGCCGCGCCGCGCTGGCGAAGGAGCATGGCCGCAGCGTGCCCATGTTCCTGAAGATCGCGCCCGACCTCGACGAGGGCCAGGTGAAGGTCATCGCCGCCACGCTGGGCCGGCACGGCATGGACGGCGTCATCGCCACCAACACGACGATCTCGCGCGAGGCGGTCAAGGGTCTGCGCCACGCCGAGGAGACGGGCGGCCTGTCCGGCGCCCCGGTGCTCGCGGCAAGCAATGGCGTCATCCGCCAGCTGCGCGCCGAGCTCGGCAGCCGCTTCCCCATCATCGGCGTGGGCGGCGTGATGTCCGGCGCGGACGCGAAGTCCAAGATCGATGCGGGCGCCGATCTCGTGCAGGTCTACACCGGGCTGATCTACCAAGGTGCGGGACTGGTGCGGGACGCCGCGCTGGCCATCAAGCGCTGAAGTCGCCAGCAGGCCGAAGCCGGAGGGGTCTTGCCCCTCCCCGAATCGCGCCACGTCGTCACCGTCGGGCAGCTCCCTCGACCGCGATTCGAGGCCGGGCCTGACCCCGATCGTTGGCTGAGTCCGGGGTCAGGCCCGGCCTCCGCACGCAACAGGCATCGTCCCGATCGACCGAGGAATCAGCGCGTGCGAAGGAGGCGCCAGACCCCCGATGCCCGACGCCCCCGCTGAAATGAAGGAAGGGGCCGCGCGGGCCCCTTCGTCATTGACGCGAACCCGCTCAGTGGATCGTCGCCCCCGTCTTCGCCTGCACCTCGTCCTTCGTCACGCCGGGCGCAAGCTCCACGAGTTTCAGGCCCTGCGGCGTCACGTCCAGCACGCACAGGTCGGTGATGATGCGGTTGACCACGCCCACGCCAGTCAGCGGCAGCGTGCACCGGGGGATCAGCTTCAGGTCGGTCGAGCCGTCCTTCTTCGTGGCCACGTGCTCCATCAGGACGACGACGCGGCCGACGCCGGCGACGAGATCCATCGCACCGCCCATGCCCTTGACCATCTTGCCGGGGATCATCCAGTTAGCGAGGTCGCCGTGCTCGCTGACCTGCATCGCGCCCAGGATGGCCAGGTTGATCTTGCCGCCGCGGATCATGCCGAAGCTGTCCGCGCTGGAGAAGATGCTGGAGCCGGGCAGCGTGGTCACCGTCTGCTTGCCGGCGTTGATCATGTCGGCGTCGACCTCGTCCTCGGTCGGGAACGGGCCGATGCCCAGCAGGCCGTTCTCGCTCTGCAGCCACACCTCCATGCCCGCGGGCACGTGGTTGGCGACCAGCGTGGGCAGGCCGATGCCCAGGTTCACGTAGAAGCCGTCTTGCAGTTCGCTCGCGGCACGCGCCGCCATCTCGTCTCGGGTCCAGGCCATTCGGGTTGCTCCGGGAATTCGTGTGTTCGGGTGGATTCAGGCAGTCGCCTGCTTGCGGACCGTGCGCTGCTCGATGCGCTTCTCGGGGTGCGCGTTCAGCACGATGCGGTGCACGAAGATGCCCGGCAGGTGGATCTGGTCGGGGTCGAACGTGCCGGTCTCGACGATCTCCTCGACCTCGACGACGGTGATCCGGCCCGCCTGCGCCACGTTCGGGTTGAAGTTGCGCGCGGTGCGGTGGAACACGAGGTTGCCCGACTTGTCGGCCTTCCACGCCTTCACCAGCGACACCTCGGGGTTGAGCGCCAGCTCCATCACGTACGTCTGGCCGTTGAACTCGCGCGTCTCCTTGCCCTCGGCGACGATGGTGCCCACGCCGGTCTTCGTGAAGAACGCCGGGATGCCGGCGCCGCCGGCGCGCAGCTTCTCGGCCAGCGTGCCCTGCGGCGTGAACTCCAGCTGCAGCTCGCCGGCCAGGTACTGGCGCTCGAACTCCTTGTTCTCGCCGACGTAGCTGGAGATCATCTTCGCGATCTGGCGCGTGGCCAGCAGCTTGCCGAGGCCGAAGCCGTCGACGCCCGCGTTGTTCGAGATGACCGACAGGTTCTTCACGCCGCTGTCGCGCAGCGCGTCGATCAGGGCCTCGGGGATGCCGCACAGGCCGAAGCCCCCGACGGCGAGCAGCTGCCCGTCCTTGACGATGTCTTGAAGCGCCGCGGCGGCGCTCGGGTAGACCTTGTTCATTCGCGCTTGTCTCCGGTGGAAATTCGAGATGCGTGAGCCCGGAGTCTGCTCCGGCGCGTCGATGCGGAAGCGTACTACTTAAGGCGTTACGTAGCCATTACGTAGAATTGACTATGAGGGGCCCGCGACGCCCCCGGAGGGACGACTCGAATGACGATCGCCGAACTGCAGGCACTCTACGCCGAAGTCTTCGCCGAGTGGGTGCGCGAGCTCGAGCTCGAGGTGCGCGCCGCCGACGGCGACACCGTCACGCTCGCCCTGCCCGTGCGCGCGCGCCACGTGCACGCGGGCGGCGTCGTGTGCGGCCAGACCTTGATGGCCGCCGCGGACACCGCGCTGGTGCTCGCGATCAGCCACAAGCTGGGCGGCTTCCGCCCGCAGACCACCGTGCAGCTGCAGACCAGCTTCCTGCGCCCGGTCGGCAAGGAGGTGGCCGAGGTCGCCGTCGAGGCGCGCATCCTCAAGGCCGGCCGCAGCCTGGTGTTCGGCGAGGTGACGCTGCGCCTGCCCGACGGCCAGGTGGCCGCGCACGCCACCAGCACCTCGGCCCTGCTGTGAGGCTCGCGTGAGCCGCGACGCGCTGCATCCGCCGCTGGCCTCGCCGGAGGCACTGGCCCACGCCGCCGACCTGCGCGCCGGCTTCGACTACCGCACCGCGTTCGAATTCGCGCCCATCGGCCTCGTGCTGTCGCGCCATCGGCTGATGATCGACTGCAACCGGGCCGCGCTCGCGATGTTCCGCGCCGAGCGCGAACAGCTGATCGGCCAGTCGTTCCGCGTGCTCTATCCGACCCAGGGCGAATACGAGCGCACCGGCGAGCGCATCATCGCGAGCCTGGACACCAACGGCCGCTACGCCGACGAGCGCGTGATGCGCCGCGTCGACGGCGAGCTGTTCTGGTGCCACGTGTGGGGCCACGCGCTCGACACCGCCGACCCGCATGCGGCGGGCATCTGGAGCTTCGAGGACCTGTCGTCCAGGCGCTCGCTCAAGCTCGAGTTCACGCCCCGCGAACGCGAGATCGCGGCGCTGCTGATCGAGGGCCTCACCAGCAAGATGGTGGGCAAGCGGCTGGGCATCAGCCCGCGCACGGTCGACGTCTACCGCGCGCGGCTGATGCGCAAGGTGGGCGCGTCCACGACGGCGGAGCTGGTGCACAAGCTGCTGGCGGCGTGAACGGCCGGATCGCGCCATGCGCCGCGAAGCAGCGCATGACGTAGGGGGGCCGGAACATTGCTGCCGGGTGCCCCCACCCGTATGCTGGCGCATCCGCCAACAAGGGAGATTCACGATGAGCCGCGTTCTCAGCTTCGTCGACAGCAACCGCATTTCTCACCGCCTGGTCCTCGAGGACGGCGACCTCGTCCTGCTCAAGGAATTGAAGCTCAGGCGCAACGCGAGCCTCAAGGTGACCGTGTCGGCCGTCGGCATCGACGGCGATACCGTGTTCATCACGCACAAGGATCGCGTCTACGACCTGCCGAAGAGCCAATTGCCGGGCTAGGCGCAGCGTGCCCGCAGATGGTCCGGCAGCGGCACCGTCTTCTTGTTCGGGAAATCCAGCCACACCAGCGTCGCGCCGCCGTTGGCAGACACCACGTCCGGCGTGTCCGCCATCGACAGCGTGAAGTACGTGTCCAGGCTCTTCGCGCCTTCCCGCGGCGGCGTGACGTAATGGCGCGCGACGATCTCGCCCGGATACTCGATCTGGCGGATGAAGTTGCAGAACCCGTTGGCCATCACCGGGCCGACGCCCTCGGGGTCGGGCTCGGCGCTCACCGACTGCAGCCACTCGATGCGCAGCGACTCGAAGTAGCGGAAGTAGATCGTGTTGTTGACATGGCCCATCGCGTCGAGATCGCCCCAGCGCACGGGGATGCGCATCTCGTGGACGAGCTTGAGGCCTTCCGGAAGATCGAAACGCATCAGAGCCCGAAGCCGTCGTCCGCCTGCAGGACCGCGCCGTTGATGAAGTGGCTCTCGTTGGCGCACAGCATCAGCAGCGCGCTGTCGAGGTCGGAGGGCTTGCCGATGCGCTTGCGCGGCGTCATCTGGATCAGCTTCTGGCCGGCCTCGGTCGACCAGTGGTGGTGGTTGATCTCGGTGTCGATGTAGCCGGGGCACAGCGCGTTGACGTTGATGTCGTAGCGGCCCCACTCGAGCGCCATCGCGCGCGTCATGTGGATCACCGAGGCCTTGCTCATGGCGTAGACGCCGATCTGCGACAGTGGGCGCAGGCCGGCCATCGAGGCGACGTTGACGATACGGCCACCGGTATACGTGCCGGGCGCGGCGCCGCGCGCGCGGGCGATCATGCGCTTGGCGACCTCCTGCGCGACGAAGAACGCGCCCCGGGCGTTGACGTCGAACACGTAGTCGAAGTCCTCGGGCGTGACGTCGACCAGCTTCTGGGTGGTGCTGACGCCGGAGTTGTTGATGAGGATGTCGATGACGCCCATCTCCGTCTCGGCGTGCGCGACGGCGGCCTTGATGCTGTCCGGGTCGGTGACGTCGAGCTCGACGACATGGGCGTCGCCGCCCGCTGCCTCGATCTCGGCGCGCAGCGTCTTCAGCCGCTCGACGCGGCGCGCGGCCAGCACGACGCCCGCGCCGGAGTCGGCCAGCGTCTTGGCGAACTGGGCGCCCAGTCCGCTGGAGGCGCCGGTGACGAAGGCCACGCGGCCCGCCAGGTCGATCTTCATGCCCATGATGGTTCTCTTTCCTGTGTGTTCGTTGCGCTCCGGGGGACTGCGACGGCCGCCGCGGCGGGGGCGTCCGACCCGGATTAGATGGACCGCACCATAGCATGGGCCACAAAAATCGAACGATCGTGCTATTTTAGGTGACGGGGCCCTTAGAATGCCTGCCATCGGCTCCGACCGGCGCCCCCAGGATCTCCCATTCCCCAGGAACGCTCCCCCATGACTTCGGCAGAACTCATTGCTCAATACGGCCCGCGCGAGGCGATGGAATACGACGTCGTGATCGTCGGCGCGGGGCCCGCCGGCCTGTCCACCGCGATCCGCCTCAAGCAGCTCGCGGCCGAGGCCGGCAAGGAAGTCTCGGTGGTGGTGCTCGAGAAGGGTTCCGAGCCGGGCGCGCACATCCTGTCGGGCGCGGTGATGGATCCGATCGCCATCAACGAACTGCTTCCGAACTGGAAGGCCGACGGCGGCCCGCTGCTGCAGCCGGTGACCGGCGACGAGTTCCTGTTCCTGTCCGAGACGGGTGCGAAGAGCGTGCCGCAATGGCTGATGCCCATGCCGTTCCACAACAAGGGCAACTACGTCATCAGCCTGGGCAACGTCGTCAAGTGGATGGCGAGCCAGGCCGAGGCGCTGGGCGTCGAGATCTTCCCCGGCTTCGCCGCGGCGGAGGTGCTGTACGACGACAACGGCGCCGTCAAGGGCGTGGCCACCGGCAACGTGGGCGTGGGCCGCGACGGCACGCCGCACGACGGCTTCCAGCTGGGCATGGAACTGCACGGCAAGTACACGATCTTCGCGGAAGGCGCGCGCGGCCACCTCGGCAAGCAGCTGATCTCGAAGTTCGACCTGCTCGCGGGCCGCGACGCCCAGAGCTGGGCGATCGGCATCAAGGAGCTGTGGGAGATCCCGGTCGACAAGGCCAGGCCCGGCCACGTCGTGCACACCGGCGGCTGGCCGATGATGGACGACACCTTCGGCGGCGGCTTCCTGTACCACCTCGAGGGCAACAAGGTCACGCTCGGCTTCGTGATCGGCCTCGACTACAAGAACCCGTGGATGAGCCCGTTCGAGGAGATGCAGCGCTGGAAGACGCACCCGTCGATCCGCGCGCACCTCGAAGGCGGCAAGCGCCTGTCGTACGGCGCGCGCGCCATCAACAACGGCGGCCTGCAGTGCCTGCCCAAGCTCGTGTTCCCGGGCGGCGCGCTGGTGGGCTGCGACGCCGGCACGCTCAACGCCTCGCGCATCAAGGGCAGCCACGCCGCCATCAAGACGGGCATGCTGGCCGGCGAGGCCGCGTTCGCCGCGCTGCAGGCCGGCCGCCAGGGCGACGAGCTCGCGGCCTATCCGCAGGCCTTCGAGAAGAGCTGGCTGCACACCGAGTTGCAGCGCACCAAGAACTTCAAGCTGTGGTTCAAGAAGGGCAAGCTGCTGGGCAACCTGATGACCGGCATCGAGCAGTGGCTGATGCCCAAGCTGGGCATGATCCCGTCGTGGACGCTGCACAACACGACGAAGGACAACGAGACGCTGCTGCCGGCCGACCAGTGCCCGAAGATCGCCTATCCCAAGCCCGACAACCAGCTCACCTTCGACCGCCTGAGCTCGGTGTTCGTCAGCAACACCAACCACGCGGAAGACCAGCCGGTGCACCTGACGCTCAAGGACGCGTCGGTGCCGGTGGCCATCAACCTGGCCAGGTATGCGGGCCCCGAGAGCCGCTACTGCCCGGCCGGCGTCTACGAGTTCGTCAAGAACGAGGACGGCAGCGACCGCCTGCAGATCAACGCGCAGAACTGCGTGCACTGCAAGACCTGCGACATCAAGGACCCGACGCAGAACATCGTGTGGGTCACGCCGGAAGGCGGCGGCGGGCCGAACTACGCCGGCATGTGAACCTGGCCCGGCCGACGGTCTCGCAAACGCCCGCCTCGCGCGGGCGTTTTCGCAGGCGGCTGCAACGCTGGACGCCCGTTCCGAAACGCCTTCGCCCGGCAAGAAAGCTGCAACTGCGGGTGATATTGGGCGGCTTTCCGGTGCAAAGTCGACCCGATCTCCGTTAGGCTTCGGTCACAAACTACAAAACGGGACAACGACAGCACATGGCGCCCCTGGGCAAGCTCGTCGACGCACTCCTCACCCGAGATCGCCACCAGCGCCTGCGCCTCATGCAGGCCTTGTTCGCGTCGCTGCTGATGTGCTGCTGCGTGCTCGCGCTGCACATCGCGGACATGTTCGGGCTGGTCGACGACGGGCCGATCTGGTGGTGGTCGGGGGCGTCGGTCGCCGGGTTGCTGGTCGTCGTCACGCTGATCCGCTCGGGCATCAACCGGCGGTTCGCCGACCCGGCGATGACGATGCAGCAGATGCTGTACGCCACGCTGTGCGCCGCCTGGGCCTACTCGTTCGCCGGCGTCGCCCACAACGTGGTGGGCATCATCCTGGCGGTGATCCTGATGTTCGGGATGTTCGGGCTGTCGAGCCGCCAGGTGATCTGGCTGGGCTTCTACACGCTGGGCGTGTTCGGCGTCGTGATGGCGTTGTCGTCGCAGCGCAATCCCGACCACTATCCGCCGGGCGAGGAGATCGTCTATTTCATGATGTTGTGCATCATGGTGGTGGGCGTGGGCCTGCTCACCGTGCAGCTGCACCGCATGCGCGACCGCCTGCGGCGCCAGAAGGTGGAGCTGGGGGCCGCGCTGGCGCACATCCACCGGCTGGCCACGCATGACGACCTCACCGGCCTCGTCAATCGCCGCCACATGCAGGAACTGCTCGAGAACGAGCGCATGCGGCTCGAGCGCAGCGAGCAGGACTGGTGCGTGGCGCTGATCGACCTCGACCACTTCAAGTCCGTCAACGACGCGCACGGCCATGCCATCGGCGACGAGGTGCTGCGCGCGCTGAGCCGCCACGCCCACACGCTGATCCGCCGCACCGACGTGCTGGCGCGCTGGGGCGGCGAGGAGTTCGTGCTGCTGCTGCCCAACACGCCGATCGCGATGGCGATGAACTCGCTGGAGCGCCTGCGCGAGCACTTCCACGCGCATCCGCTCGTCGTGCAGGGCATCGAGCTGCCGGTGTCGTTCTCCGCCGGCCTCACCGAACACCTGCGCGGCGAGACGGTGGCGCAGACGCTCGAGCGCGCGGACAAGCTGTGCTACCAGGCGAAGACGCTGGGTCGCAATCGGGTCGAGCGCGGCTGAGGCCGCCGCCGGTCGCGCGATTGCCCGATCGGCCGGCCGACGTCAGGGCCGCAGATCCAGCAATGCCCGGCCCTCGCGCGGGTCGACCGGCACCGACACGTGCTCGTGGACGACGAGCCAGCGGCCCTCGCGGCGGCGCCAGCACGCCGTCCAGCGCAGCCAGCGCTCCGAACGCCGGCCATCTGCGGTGATGCCGGCCATGCGGTTCAGGCCGTGGCTGAAGGCGACGTCGCCGGCGAGCGTGACGGCGAGGTCGCGAACCTCGAACTCGATGCCGTCGCGGTACGCATCGAAGAGCGCGCGCCAGTGCGAGCGGAAGACGTCGCCGCCGCCGTGCGCCAGCGGCGGCCCCAGGTCGAACGAGACGACGTCCGCGGCGAAGGTCGGCATCACGCCATCGATGTCCTTGCCGCGGATCGCGCCCGCCAGCGCCTCGATGCGCTCGCGGATGGCCGCCTCGTCCGCCGTGCTGTCCTGCGCCATGCCGCCTCCGTGCGGGGCCGTGGATGCGCCTCGCGTGGCAATCGGCGTGCGCGTCGCGTTCAAACCGCGCCGGACAGGCCACGTGCAAGGGCCGCTTCCCAAGGGGCCCGGCTCCGGCCTCGCCGCGCTGCGTCGTCGAAACCGCGGCGCCGGTGCCCGCCCCCCGCTCGTGACGCTGCGCCGCCCGCATCAGGGCGCGTCTCAGTATCGCGGTGTCATCCTCGGCCTGGGGCAGCGCCGTGGCGCGATCCGGCGAGGAGCCAGACTCCGCCGGCGTGGAAACTTCCCCGCGCCCTGCCCTTCACAACGGCTCCACCGTGACGGCCACCTCCGGCGCAGTGCCCGAGCCGCCGCGAATGACGCCGCGCAGCGGTGCGACGTCCGCGTAGTCGCGCCCCCAGGCCAGCGTGACGTGATCCTGGCCGACGACGACGTCGTTGGTCGGATCCAGCGCCAGCCAGCCGTGCGGCGGGCACCAGACGGCGGCCCAGGCGTGGGATGCGTCGGCGCCGACCAGGCGCGGCTGGCCGGGCGGCGGCCGGGTGAGCAGGTAGCCGCTGACGTAGCGCGCCGCCAATCCCAGCGACCGGCAGGCGCCGATCAGCACGTGGGCGAAGTCCTGGCAGACGCCATGGCGCAGCGACAGCGCCTCCAGCGCGCCGGTGGTGACGGAGGTCGACTGCGGCAGGTACTCGAACTCGGCATGCACCAGGTGCATCAGCGCGAGGGCCAGCTCGAGGATGCCCGCATGGGCTTGCGCCGCGGGCTGCGCCCAGTCGGCCAGGGCCTTCGCGCGCGGCGCCAGCGCGGACGACAGCGCGAACTCGGCGGCCTCGAAGGTGCTGCGCTCGGCCGCCGAGTCCGTACCCGAGTCGTGCTTGCGCGCGCCCGCGTGCAGGCGCAGGTCGCGCGCGAGCTCGCGCCACGCCAGGCTGCTGCCCGGCGCGGGCAGCACCGGCGCGCTCACGCCGGCCTCGAACGCGGAGACGACGTCCAGCTGGTCGTGCACCTGCGAGTGCGCGAACACCTGGCGCGCATTGCCCCACGGATCGATCGTCTCGCGGATGCCGCTGGCCAGGTCGACGCCCGGGTCCGGATGCGGCGAGACGACCAGCGACCACACGCGTACCTCCTGCGTGGCAGTCTCGCGCGGGCGCAGGTGCGCGAGGTGCAGCGCACCTTCGACGTCGGCATCGTAGCGGTAGCGCGTCTCGTGACGCACGCGCAGCCAGCGCACGGACGGTGCAGGCATCGCCTGGATGCCGGGATCGTCCGCGGCGTCCGCTGCAGGCCCGGGCGCGTCGTCGTCGCTGTCGAGGTGGCTCATTGCCACACCGTGTGGTCGCCCGGCCCGACGTGCGAGAACAGGCGGCGCCCGATCTCGGCCGACAGCGCGAGGTTGCGTCCGCACAGGTCCTGCAGCGCGGACATCAGCGCCGCGTGGCCGCCCGCCGCGTCCTGCGCGCACAGCGCGTCCAGCGACCAGGCCTCGGGCGACGGCAGCTCGTCGAGCATGCGCTGCACCCAGCGCGGCTCGTCGCGCGCCAGGCGCGTGAGCCGGTCGCGCAGCGTGCGCGTGACGCCTGCCAGCGAGCGCGGATTGTCCGGCTCCAGCACCAGCAGGTGCAGCAGCGGCGCCAGCTCGCGGCGGGCCTGGAACTGCGCACGGTAGGTGATGGTGGAGTCGAACAGATTCAGCAGCAGCGCGAATCCGTCCTCGCGGGCGGGCAGCTCGAGTTGTACGCCCAGCATCAGCGACTGGGCGAGGAAGTCCAGGCGCTCGGTCTGGCGGCCCACGCTCAGCAGGCGCCAGCCATCGTCGCGCGTCATGCGGTCGGCCTGCGCGCCGGTGATCGCGGCCAGCTGCGTGGCAGCACGCTGCAGCAGGCCCAGCACGTCGCCCACCGACTCCGCCGCGTGGCCGGTGCCACCCGCGGCGGCCGCATCGCGCGGGTCGAGCACGGCGGCCAGGCGCTCCTCGAAGTCGCGGCACGCCGAGTCGATCAGCTTCCAGTGCTCGACCGACAGGCGCTCGCGCAGCGCCTGCCCGCATTGCCGCAGCGCGCGCAGGTTGAAGACGACGCTTTGCGAGGACGGGTCGGCCATCGCATGCACCAGCGAACGCTCGAAGACACGGACCGACTGCACCGGCGACGGCACGCCGCCCACGATGAGGCTGTTGCGCCGCGCGAGGCGGCCCAGGGCGTCGAGCATCGTCGGGTTGGCGTTGTTCAGCGATTCCAGCGTGATGCGCGCCAGCCGCACGCTGTTGTCGGCGCGTTCGGTGTAGCGGCCCAGCCAGTACAGGTTCTCGGCGGCGCGGCTGGTGACGGTGCGGCGGGTGCGCGCCAGGTCGGCCGCGCTCAGCGGCTTGGGCAGCAGCGTGGTCGGGTCGACCTCGCCTTCGGTCATCACCCAGGTGTCGACGCTGACGCTGCCATGCTGCATCGACAGCCACGCGTCCTGCGCGGCGTCACGGCGCGTGGCCACGCGCGTGAGGCCGCCGGGCATCACGCGCCATCCGCCGCGGCCGTCGGTCATCGCATAGACACGCACCAGCGCGGCGCGCGGCTCCAGGGCGTCCTCGTTCCACACGGGCATCTCGGACGGGCGCACCCGCGCCTGCAGCGTGTAGGCCGCCGGGCGCGCATCGATGTCGGCCAGCAGCGCGGCGCGCGCGCCGGCGGACAGCTCGCCGACGCCGTGCGGCGCGAAGCCCTGCGTGGTCTCGCTGCTGGGGAAGGTGGGCGCGACGACGAAATCGGCCAGGCGTTCGCGCTGGGCCTCCCAGACGGCGTCCTCGCCGCACCACCAGCTGGTGGTCGACGGCAGCAGCAGCTCCTCGCCGAGCAGGCGGCGCGAGACCGCGGGCCAGAAGGCGGCGAGGCCCGGGCTCTCGAGGAAGCCAGCGCCCGGCGCGTTGGCCACCACCACCTGTCCCGCGCGGATCACGCCCAGCAGGCCGGGCACGCCGAGCGCGGAGTCGCCGCGCAGTTCCAGCGGGTCGAGCCACTCGTCGTCGACCCGGCGCAGCAGCACGTGCACCGGCTCCAGGCCGTGCAGCGTCTTCAGGAACAGCCGCTCCCCGCGCACGGTGAGGTCGCCGCCCTCCACCAGCGTGATGCCGAGATAGCGCGCAAGGAACGCGTGCTCGAAGTAGGTCTCGTTGTGCGGCCCCGGCGTCAGCAGCACGACGCGCGCGCCGTCGCCCTCGGGGCTGAGGCGCTGCAGGCCCTGCAGCAAGCCCAGGAAGCCGGAGGCGATGCGCTGCACGTGCAGGTCGCGGAAGGCGGCGGGGAACTGCTGCGAGACGATCAGGCGGTTCTGCAGGAGGTAGCCGAGGCCCGAGGGCGCCTGGGTGCGCTGGCTGACGACGCGCCAGTCGCCCGCGGGCCCGCGGGCGAGGTCGAACGCGGCCACGTGCAGCCGCACGCCGCCGGCGGGCCGGCAGCCGTGCATCGCACGCAGGTACTGCGGATGCGCCAGCACCAGTGCGGCCGGCAGCAGGCCTTCGTCGAGCAGGTCGCGACTGCCGTAGACGTCGGCGAGCGCCGCATCGAGCAGGCGCGCCCGCTGCTCGATGCCGCGCTCGATGGCGGCCCAGGACGCCGCGTCGATGAGGAACGGCAGCGGCTCCAGCGGCCACGCGCTCGCGGCGGCCGCCCCCTCGGCGTAGACGTTGTAGGTGACGCCGTCGTCCTGCACGCGCGCGCGGATGCGCGCCCGCGTCTGCGCGAGGTCGACCCACCCCTCGGGGCCGGTGGCGTCGAAGAAGGCCTGCCACTCGGGCGCCAGCGCGGCGCCGGCCGCCGCGGCCTCGGCCGGGCCGCCGTGCAGCTCGTCGAAGCTCTCGGGCGTCGCGCGCAGCGCCGCGGCGCGCGCCAGCGCGGCGGCTTCGGGCGCGTCGTCGGGGAGAAAGCTGGTCTGGACGGAGGTCGACATCGGTCAGTGCTGCCGCGGGTTTCGGGAGGCGAGGGTCGCACCCGAGCCTCGCCGAGCTCCCCCGCAAGGGGCAGCGACGGGAGGAGCGATGGCACTCACCGTTCGCGTCGCAGGTCGAGCGTGAAGGGGAATTCGTCGCTGCGCCGCGGTCGCGCGACGTTCATTGTCCCAGGTGTGTGGCCCAGCGCGAAGAACCGCGCCAGGCGCCGGCTCTCGGCCTCGTAGGCGTTGACCGGCAGCGTGTCGTAGCTGCGCCCGCCCGGATGCGCGACGTGGTAGCGGCAGCCCCCCAGCGAGCGCTTGCTCCAGAGGTCGACCAGGTCGACCGTGAGCGGCGCCTGCACGGGAATGGTGGGGTGCAGGCCCGAAGGTGGATGCCACGCGCGGTAGCGCACGCCGCCGACGAACTCGCCGACGCGGCCGGTCGGCTGCAGCGGCACCGGCTGGCCGTTGCACGTGAGGACGTGGCGCGAGTCGACGAGCCCCGTGACCTTGAGCTCGAGGCGCTCCAGCGACGAGTCGACGTAGCGCACGGTGCCGCCCGCGCTGCCCTCCTCGCCCATCACGTGCCAGGGCTCCAGCGCGCTGCGCAGCGTCACGTGCACGCCGGCGGAAGCGAACTCGCCGAGCTTGGGGAAGCGGAACTCCAGGTGCGGCGCGAACCATTCGGGGTCGAACGGCATGCCGGCGCCGGCCATCTCGATCAGCACGTCGGCGAAGTCGGCCTGCACGAAGTGCGGCAGCAGGAATCGGTCGTGCAGCTCGGTGCCCCAGCGCACCAGGGGCTGGTCGTAGGCGGCGTTCCAGAAGCGCGCCACCAGTGCGCGCAGCAGCAGCTGCTGCACGACGCTCATGCGCGCGTGCGGCGGCATCTCGAAGGCGCGCAGCTCGAGCAGGCCCAGGCGGCCGGTGGACGAGTCCGGCGAGTACAGCTTGTCGATGCAGAACTCGCTGCGGTGCGTGTTGCCGGTGGCGTCGACGAGGATGTTGCGCAGGCTGCGGTCGACCAGCCACGGCGGGACGGCGTCGCCGCGCTCGCGGGTCGCGCGCGCGATCTCGGCCAGCGCGATCTCGAGCTCGTAGAGCTGGTCGTTGCGCGCCTCGTCGATGCGCGGCGCCTGGCTGGTCGGGCCGATGAACAGGCCCGAGAACAGGTAGCTCAGCGACGGGTGGTTGTGCCAGTACGCGAGCAGGCTGCCCAGGACGTCGGGCCGGCGCAGGAACGGCGAGTCGGCCGGCGTCGCGCCGCCCAGGACGAAATGGTTGCCGCCGCCGGTGCCCGTGTGCTTGCCGTCGACCAGGAACTTCTCCGACGACAGCCGCGACAGCCGCGCCGCCTCGTACAGGAACTCGGTGTGCTCCACCAGCTCCGTCCAGTTCGATGCCGGGTGGATGTTGACCTCGATGACGCCCGGGTCGGGGGTGACCTGCAGCAGCTTCAGGCGCGGATCGCGCGGCGGCGGGTAGCCCTCGATCACGACGGGCAGGCCCAGCTCGCCGCAGGTGCCCTCGACGGCCGACAGGAGCTCGAGATAGTCCTCCAGCCGCTCCAGCGGCGGCATGAACACGTACACCACGCCGCTGGCCGCACCGGCGCGCTCGGCCCGCGGCCCGTTGGCGCGCCGCGGATCGCGCACCTCGACGCACAGGGCCGTGCGAGTCACCCAGTGCGCGGATTCGAAGCGCGAGGGCACGCGGTCGTCCCCGGCGGCGGCGCCGGCGGCACCCGGCAATCCCGCACCGGCGCCCGAGCCCGGGGTCGTGCCGCCCACGACGCGCGTGCCGGCGATGCGCCCATCGGCTGCCGACTGCGGCCTGACGGGCGCGCCGGCCCGCGCCGATCCGGCCGATGCGGCCTGCGGCGCAGCCGGCGAGAACGCGTCCGCCGCGGGCAGCGGCCCGCGCGGTGCGAACGGATCCTGTTCGACCAGGACCGGCGCCTCGGTGTCCTTGACCCAGGGCAGCGAATCGAGCGGCAGCCGCCATCCCATCGGTGAATCGCCCGGGATCAGGTACATGCGCTCGCCGCGGAAATGCCACGGCCCGGTCACCCAGCGCGCGCCGGACAGGCCGGGGCCCTGCGCGCGCCGCAACGGCAGCACGTAGCCGACGGGCGCCTCGAGGCCTTGCGAGAAGACGCGGCGCAGGCGGTTGCGCTCCATCTCGTCGGACAGGCGGGCATCGAACGGGTCGACGTTGACCGGCAGCTGGCGCTCGCGCCACAGGTAGTAGAAGGTGTCCTCGTAGCCCGGCTGCACCGTCGAATCGACGACGCCCAGGCGTCGCGCGAGCGCCTGCGCGAAGCGCTGCGCGTCGGCCGCGGTGTGCTGCTGCGGCACGCGTTCGTCGGCGAACAGCGCCGGATCGCGCCAGACCGGCTGGCCATCGGCGCGCCAGCAGATCGACAGCGCCCAGCGCGGCAACTGCTCGCCCGGGTACCACTTGCCCTGGCCGTAGTGCAGGAAGCCGCCGGCGCCGTAGTGGTCGCGCAGGCGCAGCACCAGTTCCTGTGCGCGCATGCGCTTGGTCGGGCCGAGGGCGTCGGTGTTCCATTCGGCACCGTCGCGGTCGTCGATCGACACGAAGGTGGGCTCGCCCCCCATCGTGAGGCGCACGTCGCCGGCCACGAGCCGCGCGTCGACCTGCGCGCCGAGCGCCAGCACCGCCTGCCACTGGGCCTCGGAGTACGGCAGCGTGACGCGCGGCGATTCCCAGATGCGCGTGACGGCCATGTGGTGGCTGAATTCCACCTCGGATTCGTCGACGCCGCCGCTGACGGGCGCCGCGCTCGAGGGCTGCGGCGTGCACGCCAGCGGGATGTGTCCCTCGCCGGCCAGCAGCCCGGAGGTCGGGTCGAAGCCGATCCAGCCCGCGCCCGGCAGGTAGACCTCGCACCAGGCGTGCAGGTCGGTGAAGTCGATCTCGGTGCCGCTGGGCCCGTCCAGCGCCTTCTGGTCGGGCGCGAGCTGGATCAGGTAGCCCGAGACGAAGCGCGCGGCCAGGCCCAGCTTGCGCAACACCTGCACCATCAGCCAGCCGGAGTCGCGGCACGAGCCCGAGGCCAGCGTCAGCGTCTGCTCCGGGGTCTGCACGCCCGGCTCCATGCGGATCAGGTAGCGGATGTCGTTCTGCAGGCGCTGGTTCAGGCCGACCAGGAAATCGATGGTGGGCGTCGGCTCCAGCGGGATGGCGGCGACGAACGCGTCGAACGCCGGTCCCGCGGCGTCCACGACCCGGTACGGCGCGAGTTCCGTGGCCAGGTCCTCGGCGTAGGCGAAGGGGAACTTGTCCGCGCTCGGTTCCAGGAAGAAGTCGAACGGGTTGTAGACCGCCATCTCGGCGACGAGGTCGACCGTCACCTTGAACTCGCGTGTCTTCTCGGGGAAGACGAGCCGGGCCAGGTAGTTGGCGAACGGATCCTGCTGCCAGTTGATGAAGTGCTCCGCCGGCTCGATCTTCAGCGAGTACGACAGGATCTTCGTTCGGCAGTGCGGGGCCGGTCGCAGGCGCACCACCTGGGGACCGAGCGAGACGAGCCGGTCGTAGCGGTAGTGCGTGACGTGGCTCAGGGCGACATGGATGGCCAAGGACGGCTCCCGGATCGGAGGCGCCCGCGCGCGGACGGCGGCGGGCTGGATGGATGCGGGCGGCGCATCGGGAATCGATGCGCCGCGACGGTCATTCGGCGACGAGGAAGTCGCGGCTGATGCCGCCACCCAGCTCGCCGACCTGCGCCAGGAACTGGGTGAGGAAGGCGTGCAGGCCGGTGGCGAGGATCTCGTCGATGCGACCGAAGCGCAGGCTGGACTCGAGCCTGCCGGCGCGCCGCAGCGTCTCGCCCGAGTTCGTGTTGGCGACGTAGCGCAGGTTGCTGACGATGCGGCTCATGCAGTGCGCGAGCGAGCGCGGCATGTCCGAGCGCAGGATCAGCAGCTCGGCCACCTTCTCGGGCTGGATGACGTTGCGGTAGACCTTGCGATAGACCTCGAAGCCGGACACCGAGCGCAGGATCGCCGACCAGTGGTAGAACTCGTACTCGTTGTCGCGGTCGTCGGCCTGGCCGTAGAAGTCGCTGTCGACGTCGTGGAACTTCACGTCCAGCATGCGCGCCGTGTTGTCGGCGCGCTCCAGGAACGAGCCGATGCGCACGAAGTGGAACGCCTCGTCCTGCAGCATGGTGCCCACCACCACGCCGCGCGACAGGTGCGAGCGGAACTTGACCCACTCGAACACGCTGGCCGGATCGCGCTTGAGCTCGCCGCTGGCCAGCACCTTCTTGAATTCCAGCCAGGTCTGGTTGGTCGTCTCCCAGACCTCGGTGGTGAGCGTGCCCCGCACGGCGCGGGCGTTCTCGCGCGCGGCACGCAGGCAGCTGAAGATCGACGACGGGTTGTCGCCGTCGGCCACCATGAACTCCATCAGGCTGGCGGGCCGGATGTCGCCGTAGCGGCGGGTGTAGTCGGGCGTGAGCTCGCTGATGGCCAGCAGGCCGCGCCAGCCGAGCTCGGCGACGGCGTCCGATTGCGGCAGCAGCGCGGTCTGGTAGTTGACGTCGAGCATGCGCGCGGTGTTCTCGGCACGCTCCATGTAGCGCGACATCCAGAACAGGTGGTCGGCGGTGCGGGAAAGCATGGTGACGGCTCTCCTCAGGCCGAAGGGGTCTGCGACTGCGACTGGGCCTGGGTCTGCGACCCGTTCGGATGCGGCTGTTCCGCCTCCAGCACCCAGGTGTCCTTGGTGCCGCCGCCCTGGCTGCTGTTGACGACCAGCGAACCGGCCTTCAGCGCGACGCGCGTCAGGCCGCCCGGCACCATCTGGACCTCCTTGCCGGACAGCACGTAGGGCCGCAGGTCGATGTGGCGCGGCGCGATGCCCGATTCCACGTAGGTCGGGCACGTCGACAGGCTCAGCGTGGGCTGGGCGATGTAGTTGGACGGGTTCGCGACGAGCACCTGGCGGAAGGCCTCCACCTCGGCCTTCGTGGCGGCCGGCCCGACCAGCATGCCGTAGCCGCCGGCGCCATGCACCTCCTTGACGACCAGCTCGGGCAGGTTGGCCAGCACGTACGACAGCTCCTTCGGCTCGCGGCACTGCCAGGTGGGCACGTTGTTGAGGATGGGCTTCTCGCCGAGGTAGAACTCCACCATCTTCGGCACGTACGGGTAGATCGACTTGTCGTCGCCCACGCCGGTGCCGATCGCGTTGGCCAGCGTCACGTTGCCGGCCTTGTAGGCGCGCAGCAGCCCGGCGCAGCCGAGCGTCGAATCCTTGCGGAAGACCTCGGGATCCATGAAGTCGTCGTCGAGCCGGCGGTAGATCACGTCCACGCGCTTGGGGCCCTGCGTGGTGCGCATGTAGACGAAGTCGTCGCGCACGAACAGGTCCTGGCCCTCGACCAGCTCGACGCCCATCTGCTGGGCGAGGAAGGCGTGCTCGAAGTAGGCCGAGTTGTACATGCCGGGCGTGAGCACCACCACGATCGGATCGTTGCTGCCGCCGGGCGCGAGGCTGCGCAGCGTCTCGAGCAACAGGTCGGGATAGTGCGCCACCGGCGCGACCGCGTGCATCGAGAACAGCTCGGGGAACAGCCGCATCATCATCTTGCGGTTCTCGAGCATGTAGGACACACCGCTGGGCACGCGCAGGTTGTCCTCCAGCACGTAGTAGCTGCCCGAACCGTCGGCGTTGCCGGCACGCACGATGTCCACGCCCGCGATGTGCGAGTAGACGCCGCCGGGGACGTCCACGCCCATCATCTCGGGCCGGAACTGCGCGTTGTCGATCACCTGCTCGCGCGGCACGACGCCCGCCTTCAGGATCTCCTGGTCGTGGTAGACGTCGTGGATGAAGCGGTTGAGCGCCGTGACGCGCTGCGCCAGCCCCTTCTCCATCTCGCGCCACTCGTGCGACGGGATGACGCGCGGGATCTGGTCGAACGGGATCAGCCGCTCGGTGCCCTCGCCGGCATCCTTGTCGCCGTAGACCGCGAACGTGATGCCCACGCGCCGGAAGATGAGTTCGGCCTCGTTGCGGCGATCCCGCATGAGGTCGGCCGGCTGGCGCGCCAGCCACTGGGCGTAGCCCCGGTAGTGCTCGCGCACCGCGTCCCCTGCGGCGTGCATTTCATCGAATGGCGTGTTCATGGCGAGCGAGGGCTCCCTGGTGCGGTGCCGCGCCGCGCGGCGTTTCCGTTGGAATGCATAGCAACAACCGATCCAGCACACGACGACCGTGCGCAGCGACCGGCCCGGCCGCCGGACGCACCGCCGACGCCAGTCCGGCAGGCGGCCTGGCCTCCCCAGTATCGGCGACGCACCGCGGCTGTGCAACGCAGGGCGCGGATGGCGCAGCGCGACGCACCAGATTGAGCCGATCGAGCCGCCCGGCCGAAGAGGCGGCCGAAGCGGCGATCGGTGGCGGCTCGCCGTGCCGTCTATCCGTCCTGCTCGTCAGTCACGGCGGCGCGTGGCTGGTCCGGAAGTCACGCCGTGCGCTTGACCGGAGGAACCACGCCCCTCGCCAAGGGGCGGCGGCGGCCGGCGCCGGGCGCTGGCGCTCGGCCGCCGCCGGCCCCGTCACGGCTCGCCGGGCGGGGGCGGCCGTCCGATCCAGGCCGGCGTCGAGGGCGTGTCGGCACCCTGCCAGTGCCAGTAGCGCCGCCGGGCCTCGCGGGTGCAGCCGGCGCGGCCGTCGTACCAGGTCCAGGCGCCGCAGTGGTCGCTGCGCACCACCGGGATGCCGTGCGCGCGGTAGCGGGCGACGACGTCGGGCGCGGGGTGGCCGTAGCGGCTGCGGTAGCCGACCTGGATCACGGCCACGCCGGGCCGCACCGCGTCCAGGAAGGCGTCCGTGGACGAGGTGCGGCTGCCGTGGTGCGGAACTACCAGGACATCGCTGCGCAGGCGCACTGCCGGGTCGCCGGGTGCAGCGCGCGCCTGGGCGACGAGACGCGCCTCGCCTGCGGCCTCGACATCGCCGGTCAGCAGCGCGCTGCCGCCGTCGGCGCCGACGACGCGCAGCACGCAGCTCAGCGCGTTGGTCTTCGCGCCCGGCCGGTAGTCGCCTGGGAACGGATGCAGCACCGTGAAGCGCACGCCGTCCCAGTCCCACGCCTGGCCGGCCACGCAGCGCGTGTGCGGGATCGGGTTGGCGCGCAGCGGATGGGCCGGTGAGAGCGAGCTGCGCAGCGCCAGCACCGGCAGGCGGTCGACGAGCGACTGGGCACCGCCCACGTGGTCCGCATCGGCGTGGCTCAGCAGCAGGATGTCGATGCGCGGCTCGCCGCGCGCCTGCAGCAGCGGCAGCAGCAGCCGGTGTCCGGCGTCGTCGTCGCCGAAGCGCGGCCCGGTGTCGAACAGCAGCAGATGCCCATGCGTGCGCACGAGCACTGCGGTGCCCTGGCCGACATCGGCGGCGACGAGCTCGAAGCGTCCCTCCGCCGGCCGCTGGACGAAGGGCCACAGCAGCGGCGGCAACATCAGCAGACCGAGCCCGCGCACGCGCCAGGGCAGCGGCAGCATCAGGACCGCGCCACCGGCCAGCCCCGCCGCCAGCGACCAGATGGGCGCCGTGGCGACATGGACGCTCGCGAGCGGCCAGCGCGCCAGCCACGCCAGCCACCACAGCAGCGGCTTCAACGCGAGTGCGGCCAGGGTCCACAGCGGCGGCAGCACGATGCCCAGCAAGGTCAGCGGCGTGACGACCAGCGTGACCCAGGGCTCTGCCACCAGGTTGGCCAGCAGCCCCGCTGGCGACACCTGCTGGAACGCCACCAGGGTCAGCGGAGCCAGGCCGATGGTCGCGACCAGCTGCGCGCGCACGCCACCGCGCAGTTCCGTGCCGATGCGGCCGGCCAGCGCGCCGCCGGCACGCACGACGCCCGCGAGCCGCGCCGGCGCGGCGCGTGCGGCACGCCAGCGTTGGGCGGCCGGCGTCGGGCCGTCCGCCTCGAGCCCGCGGCGCGCGAGCGACGCCAGCGCCGTCCAAGCGCCGCCACCGCCGACGTCGAAGCCGGCCGACGCCTCCCATCCGGCGAGCGAGCGCTCGCCGTCGCTCCCGCGGCGGCCGTCACGCGCCTGCGCCGCCGCGACCACCCGCTTCCGGTCCTGCGGCGTGGCCAGGCGCGGCCCCTCCGGCCCACCTTCCTCGCCGCCGCCCCGCCGAGGGTCGGTGCTCGCAGGCGCGCCGGCGGCCGTCCCGCGCGCGATCGGGCGCGCTGGCGCCGACACCATCAGCAGTCCCACGGCGGCGAACGACAGCCAGAATCCCGGCTGCAGCAGCGCCCAGGGATCGAGCAGCGTGACCGGCAGCATCGCGGCCAACGCCACGAGCGCGGCCGGCCAGTCGAGGCCGGCGCCACGCAGCACCGCGGTCGCCGCCAGCATCACCACCGTGCGTTGGGCCGGCACGCCCCAGCCCGCCAGCAAGGCGTAGAGCCAGGCGACGCCGACGCCGCCCCAGCGCGCCGCCGCCGGGGCCGGCACGAGCAGCGCGGCGCGTTCGCTGCGGCGCCAGAGCGCGCCGACGGCCGCGCCGCCCAGCCACCCCAGCATCGTGATGTGCAGGCCCGAGATGGACATCAGGTGGGCCACCCCCGTGTTGCGGAACACCTCCCAGCCCGCCCCATCGATGGCGGCCTGGTCGCCGACCGCGAGCGCTGCGAGCGCGCCATGGGCCGCGGCGTCGGCCGGGTCGGATCCGCTGCCGGCCAGCAGCAGGCGGTCGCGCACCCACTGGCGGGCGTCGGCGATCGGCGACCAGGAGGCCGAGAGCAGGAGACCATTGCCGCGCACCGCGCCCGTGGCGCGCAGGCCCTGGTCGAACAGCCACAGCTCGGCATCGAAGCCGTCGGGGTTCATCGCGCCGTGCGGACGCCTCAGGCGCACCGGCAGGCGCCAGCGCTGGCCCGCGCGCAACGGCGGCGGCGCCTCCGCGACGCTGCGGTCGTCGCGCTGGTTGCGGTTCCACTGGAGCCAGACGCGTGACGGCACCTGCGGACTGCCCGCCCCCACCGGCGGCGTCGGCGCGATCGCCTCGTCGTCGTCATCGTCGTCGGTCACAGGCGCCCGCGCGCCCGCCGTCCCCGCCGCCGCGACCGTCGCCGGCCAGGGTTGGCCGGCCGCCTCGGCGAGCGAGCGCACGCGCTTGATCTCGCGCGGCGTCATCGCCAGCGGGCGCGCCGACTCCACCGCGAACGCGAAGTGCTCGCCGTCGGGCGCGACCTGGGGCATGTCGTCGACGGTGCCCACCAGCTCGATGTCGCAGCCCTCCCACGCCGGCGCGAGCGCGTCCGCGAGGCGCAACTCCGCGCGCCAGCCCGCATAGCCGAATCCGGCAACGGCCAGCGCCACCCCGGACAAGACGCACGCGAGCCCGCGACCGCCGCGCCGCCGCGCCACGCGTGCGACGAGCCAGGCCGCCAGCGCCGCGCCTGCCAGCAAAGGCCACGCGGCGCCCTCCCACAAGGCCGACTGCTGCAGCTGCAGGGCCACGCCGCCCACCCAGGCCAACGCCGCCCCGGCGCGCCGCCAGGCACCCGCGAAGTCGGTGGCGACGCGCATCGGATCCATGCGATCCAGTCTAGGAACGCCATGCGAATCCGCCCGCGGCGAACGGCGCGGTTTCGCCCGCGAATGGCGCGCACGGGCCAATCGCTCGATTCGACGCGCGTCGAACCCTCGCGGCGACGCACGCACCTAACCTGGGCCGCCCGATCCCGACGCAACACGCCATGCCCGCCTCCGGCCACGATGCCATCACCATCCGCCCGTCGACCCTCTACTTCGGCACCCCCGTCGCGCTCGTCACCACGCTGGACGAACGCGGCGCCGCCAACATCACGCCGATGTCCTCGGTGTGGGCGCTCGACGACCGGCTCGTCCTCGGCCTGTCCGGACAAGGCCAGGGCTGCGCCAACCTGCTGCGCGGCGGCGAGGCCGTCGTCAACCTGCCCGACCCGCCGCTGCACGCCGCCATCGAGCGCATCGCCCGCACGACGGGGCGCGCGCCGGTGCCGGACTACAAGCAGGCGCTCGGCTATCGCCACGAGGCGGACAAGTTCGCGCTCGGCGGCTTCACGCGCGCCGCGTCCCACGTGGTGGCGCCGCCGCGCATCGCGCAGTGCCCGCTGCAGCTCGAGGCCCGGTTGCTGCATGCGCGCCGCTCCACGCCGGGCGCCGACGACGATGCGCACGATCCCGGCTTCCTGGTCATCGAGCTCGCGGTCGTCCACGTCCATGCGCATCCGGCCATCGTGCTGGACGGCTCCCGGCACATCGACACCAGCCGCTGGAGCCCGCTGCTGTACGTGTTCCGCCACTACTTCGGCACCGGCGAGCGCCGCGGGCGCAACTTCCGCGCCGAGACCTGAACCGGCCGACGCTTCGTCGCGCGGCGAAGCATCGCCGCCCCATCCCGCACGACACTGAAGCCAATCATCCCGGAGACACCATGACCCTCACCTGCTTCATCCGCTACGAGATCGACCCGTTCAAGCGCGCGCTCTTCCGCCAGTACTGCGAGGCCTGGGGCCGCATCATTCCGCGCTGCGGCGGGCACCTGCTCGGCTACTTCCTGCCCAGCGAAGGCAGCAACTACGAGGCCTGGGGCCTCATCTCCTTCGACAGCCTCGCCGCGTACGAGGCCTATCGCAAGCGCCTGCGCGCCGATGCCGAGGGCCGCGCCAACTTCGAGTTCGCCCAGCAGGAGCGCTTCATCGTCCGCGAGGAGCGCACGTTCACCGAGGTGGTCGACGCGGCGTACCTGCGCGCATCGGAATACAGTGATGCCATCGCCGCCTGACCTCATCCGCATGCCCACCTCGCGCCGCGCGAGCCCGCCGCCCCCCGACGCCCCGCACGAGCCGCGGCTGGCGCGCGTGGCCGCGCTGGTGGCCGACCCGTCGCGGGCCCGCATGCTCGCCTTCCTGCTGTCGGGCGAGTACGCCAGCGCGGGCGAGCTCGCGCGCACGGCCTCGGTGAGTGCGGCCACGGCCAGCGCGCACCTGGTCAAGCTCGTCGACGCCGGCCTGCTCGCGTGCGAGCCGCGCGGGCGCCATCGCTATTTCCGCATCGCCGATGCCGACGTCGCGCACGCGCTGGAAGCGCTGGCGATGGTGGCGGAGCGCTCCTCGCACGACCGCGCGTGGTCGGCGCCGGCCCGCCAGCGGCTGCGCGAGGCGCGCTGCTGCTACGGTCACCTCGCCGGGCGCCGCGGCGTCGCGCTGTTCGACCACCTGCGGCGCAACGCCTGGCTGGTCGACGCCGCGGACGGCTATGCGCTGACCGAGGCCGGCGTCGCGGGGCTCGCCAGCCTCGGCTTCGACGCCGCCGCGCTGCGCGCGAGTGCGTCGCATCGCATCGCCTATCCGTGCCTGGACTGGTCGGAGCGGCGCGACCACCTCGCCGGCAAGCTGGCCAGCGGCCTGCTGGACCACTTCATGGAGCGCGGCTGGCTGCGCCGCATCGGCGGCGAGCGCGCGCTCGAGCTGACGCCGCCCGGCCAGCAGGCGCTGGCGCCCCTGCTGGCCGTCGACTGAACATCCGCCGCAGGCCGCCGCGCCAGGTCGTCCGCCGCCGGCGCCGGCGGCGGCGCCGCTCGTCCCCTCCGCGCCGCCGCCCGCGTCCCGCGCGCGCGCAGGTGTTTGCGCGGGCGTGTAGCATCCGTGCCCATCACGGGCCACCCGCCCCGCACGGAGACCTTTCATGACGATCGCCGCCCGCCTGCAAGCCCTCGGAATCGAGCTTCCGCCGCTTGCCATCCCCGCCGCCGCCTACCTGCCGTTCGTGCAGACCGGCTCGCTCGTGTTCCTCTCGGGCCACATCGCCAGGAAGGACGGCAAGCCCTGGGTCGGCCAGCTGGGCCTGACGATGACCACCGAGGAAGGCAAGGCCGCAGCGCGCGCCATCGCCGTCGACCTGATGGGCACGCTGCAGGCCGCCGCCGGCGGCGACCTGGGACGCGTCAAGCGCATCGTCAAGGTCATGAGCCTCGTCAACAGCACGCCCACGTTCACCGAGCAGCACCTGGTGACCAACGGCTGCTCCGAGCTGCTGGGCGAGGTGTTCGGCGACGCCGGCAAGCACGCGCGCAGCGCCTTCGGCGTCGCGCAGATCCCGCTTGGCGCCTGTGTCGAGATCGAGCTGATCGCCGAGCTCGCGGCATGAGGATCGTCATCCGCCTGCCGCAGGTGCTGGTCGCCGTCGGCCTGGTCTCGCTCGGCGCGGTGGGCCTGGCCGCGATCGCGCAGCACGTGTTCGGCATGCAGCCGTGCCCGTGGTGCGTGCTGCAGCGCCTGATCTACATCGTGGTGGGCGTGCTGGCGCTGGTGGCCGCGGCGCTGCCCGGTCTCGGCCGGCGCCTGTTCATCGGGCTGGCGCTGCTCGGTGCGCTCAGCGGCCTCGCGGCGGCGCTGTGGCAGCAGCTGCACGCGGTCAACGAGGCGTCCTGCGCGATGACCCTGGCCGACCGCATCATGACCGGGCTGCAACTCGACAGCCTGCTGCCGCAGCTGTTCACCGCCTACGCGTCGTGCGCGGACGCGGCGGTGTCGGTGCTGGGCATCCCGTTCGCGGTGTGGAGCGCCCTCCTCTACGTGATCCTCGCGTGGCTGCTCGTGTGGTCGCTGCGCGTCTCGCTCAGGTCGCGCTGACCCCGACGTGGATCCGACGACGTACTACGCCGCGAGCGCCGGCCCCGCGCCCGCGCGGGACGCGCTGCGCGGGCGCGTGGACGCGCACGTGTGCGTGGTCGGCGCCGGCTTCGCGGGCCTGGCCACGGCCATCGGCCTGATCGAACGCGGCCAGCGCGACGTCGTCGTCCTCGAGGCCGAGACCGTCGGCCACGGCGCGTCGGGCCGCAACGGCGGATTCGTGTTCGGCGGCTTCAGCCTGGACAACGCGCAGCTGCTGGCCGACCAGGGCCGCGAGGGTGCCCGCGCGATGTACGGCCTCACCCGCGAGGCGGTGCGCACGATCCGCCGCCGCATCGCGCAGTACGGCATCGCCTGCGACGCGGTCGAGGGCGGCGTCGTGCTCGCGAACTGGTTCGACGACGATGCGATCCTGCGCAGGCGCCAGGCGTTCATGGCGCGCGAGTTCGACGTGCACTGGCAGCTGCTGTCGCACGACGAGCTCGGCGCCTTCACGACGTCGACGCGCTACGCCGGCGGCCTGCTGGAGCCCGACGCGTTCCACTTCCATCCGCTGAAATACGCGCGCGGCCTGGCAGCGGCCATCGAGCGAGAGGGCGGACGCATCCACGAGCACTCGCCCGTGGCGCGCATCGTGCCGCCCCGCACGCCCGACGGCGGCTTCGAGGTGCACGCGGACGGCGGCGTCGTGCACGCGCGCCACGTCGTGATCTGCGGCGGCGGCTACCTGCGCGGCGTGTCGGCCCCGCTCGAGCGCGCGATGCTTCCGATCGCCACGTACGTGATGGCCACGGAGCCGCTGAAGGACGCACTCGCGCGCTCCATTCCCGGCAAGGCCGCGATCTACGACACGCGCTTCTCGTTCGACTACTACCGTCCCCTGCCCGACACCCGCATCCTCTGGGGCGGCCGCATCTCCATCCTCGACCGCGGCGCCGGCCCCATCGCCAGGCTGCTCAAGCGCGACATGCTCAAGGTCTACCCCGAGCTGGCCGACGTGAAGGTGGACTACGCCTGGGGTGGGCTCATGAGCTACGCGCGCCACCAGATGCCGCAGATCGGCCGCCTGCCCGACGGCAGCTGGCACGCGCTGGGCTTCGGCGGCCATGGCGTCGGCCCCACCACCGCCGCCGGCGAGCTGCTGGCCGACGCGATCACCGCCGGCACCCCCATCCCGCGCGGCTTCGCCGACTACGGCCTGCCGCGCGTGTGGGGCAAGGCCGGCATGCTGGCGGCCCAGATGACGTACAACTGGGCCGAGTTCAAGGACTGGATCAACGGCTGATCGCCCGTCAGGGTGCCCGGGCGCCGCGCCGCGCCGTTCACCAGCGGCGATCGTTGCCCGACACCGGAGGACGCCGCTGATCGAGCGCCACCAGCGTCACCGACATGCTGCCTTGCTGGCGGAAGACACGCGCCGGGTTGGGCACGATGTCCGAGCTCGCGACCGCGGCCAGCTTCGCGCCTTCCTTGTCCGACACCGCGACGGCCAGCAGGCAGCGCATCATCGGCTTGTCGGTGCCCGCCTCGGGGACGAAGTGCATGAGCTTCTTGGCGTCCGCGATGAGCGGCTTGATCATATTGCTCGAGTGGCGATCCTCGACCTTGAGCTCGATGCAGTACACCTGCCGCTGCTGCACGATGTGCAGGTCGAGCCGCCGCGTCGAGCCGGCGTACTTCGCCTCGCAGCGCACGTGCGCCCCGAACACCTGGTGCAGGTTCAGCGCGATCTCGTTGCGCAGCCACAGCTCGGGCTCCGCCTCGAAGGTCCGCAACAGATCCACCTTGGCCTGCAGCTTGAGGATCTCGCCGACGATCCGCTCGAAGAGCAGGATCATCTCTTCGTGTTCGACGTCCCTGCCGAAGTCCTTTCCCATCCCGCCATCTCCCTGTTGAGTCGCCTCGGCAAGCCGCCGTTCGCCCGGGCGCGAATACCGCAGACCCTATCCGTGGATGATGCCCCAGCCTCGATGACAGCACCATGCCACGCCTTGGGGGGCGCGCCCCGCGGGAACGGATCGTCCTCGCGGGTGCGGCGATCAGTCCTGATTGCGGGCCGGTGTGCCCTCGTGCGTGCGGTCGAACAGCAGCTTGCCGCCGCGGATCGCGTAGCGGACGTCGGAGAACGCGCCCACGCCCGCCGTCTTCGGGTCGGCGCCGAGGACGGTCAGGTCGCCATCCATGCCGCGCGCCACGCGTCCCGCGTGGCCATCGACCTTGAACAAGGCCGCGGGCGTCGTGGTCAGCATGGCCAGGATGTCGTCGACGCCGAGGCCGGCGAGCGACAGCTGGCGGAACTCCTCGCCGACGTCGTGGTCGGTGAGGAAACCGGTGTCGGTGCCGAAGACGAGGCGGATGCCGGCGCGATGGGCGTCGAGCACCAGCTTGCGGATGCCGGCGATGTCGGCGTCGTGCGAGAACAGCTTCAGCGTCGGGACGATGACGACGTGCTTGCGCGCCATCTCCTGCAGGAGTGCGGCATCGATGCCGTCCACCACCTCCGGTGCGTGCGCCAGCACATCGACGCCGCTGTCGAGCGCCACGCGCAGGCCTTCCAGGTTCGTCGCGTGCGAGTACACGAGCGCGCCCCGGCGATGCGACTCCTCGACAGCGGCGGTGGCGATGTCGACGCGCATCGGCTGGATCTGGTCGGGCTTGACGATCGAGCCGGTGAACAGCTTGGTGATGTCCGCGCCAGCGTCCAGGTTCTTCGCCACCGTCTCGCGCGCCTCGTCGGGCGACGCGGGCTGCGGCATGCTGTCGCGCAGCGCCGGCGGCAGGTCGTCCAGGTAGTAGGGCAAGGCGTGCTCGGGATACAGCGGCAGGAAGGCCGAGCGGATGTGCGGACCCGCGACCTCGCCGCGCTCGATGCGGCGCCGCAGCTCGCCGGTCACGTTCGGATCGGACCCGGTGTCGACCACCGATGTGAAGCCGGAATGCGTCAGCATGTCCTGCAACTGGCGCTCGAGCGTGGCGGGCGCCAGCGTCGCCACGCCCATCCAGTTCGGCTCGATGAAGTGGACGTGCGCGTTCCAGAAGCCCGCCATCACGACGCAGCCGTCGCAGGCCAGCACCGTCGTGCCCTTGGGCAGCGCGACGCGCCGCGCCACCGCGGCGATGCGGCCGTCGTGGATCAGCACCGTCGCATCGGCGAGCGGCTTCGCGCCGGGCGCCGCATAGACCTTGGCGTGGACGACCGCGACATCGGCGGCCAGGCACGCCGTGCCCGTCGCGCCCGCGAGGGTGGCCAGGATGATCGCTCGCAGCATCGTCAAGTTCTTCCTTTCGCGCCGGGGCGCAGGGGGTTCTCGAAAGGGCTGGTGACCGAGCGGCCCTCATACGCCGCATGGTATCGCGCGCAGCCCGTCACGCGCTCGGGGACATGATGGCCGATCAGTACGACAACGCGGACACGGTGGACACGATGTCCGAGCGCCGCACGCGTTGCGTCGCGCGGTAGCCGCCCTCCACGTAGTTGCCACGCCCGCGCAATTCGGTGCCGTTCTCAAGTTGCGCGCGCAGTTCGTAGCCGCTCTCGCCGCATACCGCGAAGCGAACCGTTGCCCGGTCGCCCGGCTCCAGCGCCGCGCGGCCGAGCACGCTCCTGGCGCCGCAGGTGTCGACCTCCAGCACGAACGATTTCACGCGCAGGCCGGATTCGTTGACGACCTCGACGCGGACGTCCCGGTCGCCCCAGCCCCGGATGACCGCGGTGGCCGCGCCGGCTGCGAACCCGACGAGCAACGGCGCGACCGTCAGGACGATGAAGAACAGCAGGCGCGTCATCGGTCGCCACGCGCCTTGCGCGCCACGATCTTGATCTCGGTGATGCCGTTGTCGGGGATCAGCCGCGCGACCTGGATCGCCGTCCACGTCGGGAACGGCGGCTTGATGAACTGGTTCTTCACCGCGACGATCGCCGGCATCTGCGTCGTGAGCTGGGTGTGGAAGCTGGTGATGTCGACGACGTCGTCCCACGAGACGCCGGCGCGCTGCAGCACGCCGCCCAGGCGCTCGAAGGCGCGCGTGTAGGCGGCGCGCAGATCGGTCTCGCCGGGACGCACTCCGGCGACCACGCCGGACAGCGTGACCAGGTCGCCGCTGACCACCGCATCGGCATAGCCCCACTCCTGCTGGAACTTGCGCTCGCCGGGATCGGGCGCCATGAACACCTGGGCATCCTGGCGCGCGCCGGCGGAAGCGGCGGGCGGGGCCAGTGCGGCAGCGGACAGGGCGGCGGCGAGCAGTCGAGTCTTCACGGGAAATCTCCGGTGCGGCGGCCCGGCCAGGGCCACGGTGACGCGATGCTACGACCGCCACCGCGGCCCGCAAGCCGGCGCGGCGCGAGTGGCGGTTTGACGGGCTTGAACGACGGCGCGCAAACGAAAACGCCCGGCCGGGGCCGGGCGTTCGCGAGGCGGTGCAGCGACCTCAGATCGCGATCAGCCGCTGCCCCTTGATCGACGCGTCGATCACCTTGCCCTTGCGCGCGCGCTTGCCCGCGTGCGACGCGAGCGCGGCGCCCTTGAGGTCTTCCTCCTTGGGCTTCTGCCCGCGGCCCAGGCCCAGCACCTTGAGCGCGTTGGCGCAGGTGGTCACCGAGACCAGCGGATCCTTCGCGTCGACGTCCATCAGCGTCAGCCCCTTGCCACCGTTGGACTGCAGCTTGAGCTCGTCGAGCGGGAACACCAGCAGGCGGCTGCTCATGCTCAGGCAGGCGATCTGCGTGTGTCCGGCCTGCAGCGGCACCGGCGGCAGCAGGCGATCCTCGTCGGCGATGCTGAGGAAGCTCTTGCCGCCCTTCTGCCGGCTGGTCATGTCGCCGACCTTGGCCAGCAGGCCGAAACCGCCGGTGTTGGCCAGCAGCAGCGTGACGTCGGCGTTCGCCGCGAAATAGTGCAGCGGCTGGGTGCCGGCCTCGAGGTCGATCAGCGTGGTGATGGGCGCCCCGTCGCCGCGCGCGCCGGGCAGCGCGCTGACGGCCACGGTATAGACACGGCCCGTGCCGCCCTGGTTGCTGCCGAACACGAGCAGCGTGTCGACGGTGCGGCACTCGAAGGTGCCGTACAGGCCGTCGCCCGACTTGAACGCGAAGCCCGCGGCGTCGTGGCCGTGACCCTTCTGTGCGCGCACCCAGCCCTTCAGGCTCACCACCACCGTCACCGGCTCGTCGACGATCCTGACCTCGGCGACGGCGCGCTTCTCGGCCTGGATGAGCGTGCGGCGCTCGTCGCCGTGCGTCTTGGCGTCGGCCTCGATCTCCTTGACGACGGTGCGCTTGAGCGCCGCCGGACTGGCGAGGATGTCCTCCAGCTTCTTCTGCTGGTCGCGCTTGTCGGCCAGCTCCTGCTCGATCTTGATCGCCTCCAGACGCGCCAGCTGCCGCAGCCGGATGTCGAGGATGTCGTCGGCCTGGCGTTCGCTGAGATTGAACTCCGCCATCAGCGCGGGCTTGGGCTCGTCGCTGTGGCGGATGATCTCGATGACGCGATCGATGTTGAGCAGCACCAGCTGCCGGCCCTCGAGGATGTGGATGCGCTCGAGCACGTTGCGCAGCCGGTGCTCGGTGCGCAGCTTGACGGTGTGCTGGCGGAACGCGATCCATTCGGCCAGGATCTGGCGCAGGCCCTTGAGCGTGGGACGGCCGTCGCCGCCGATCATCGTGAGGTTGATCGGCGCCGAGCTCTCGAGGCTGGTGTGGGCCAGGAGCGCGTTGATGAGATCCTGCTGCTCGATCGCGCGGCTCTTGGGTTCGAAGACGAGGCGCACCGACGCTTCGCGATCCGATTCGTCGCGCGCGCCATCGAGGACGCCGAGGATCGTCGTCTTCAGCTGCAGCTGTTCGGCCGTCAGCGCCTTCTTGCCCGCCTTGATCTTCGGGTTCGTGAGCTCCTCGATCTCCTCGAGCACGCGCTGGGTGCTGGCGCCCGGCGGCAGCTCGGTGACCACCAGTTGCCACTGGCCGCGCGCGAGATCCTCGATCTTCCAGCGCGCGCGTACCTTCAGGCTGCCGCGGCCCGTGAGGTAGGCCTCGCGGATATCGGCCGCGGGGGAGATGATCTGCCCGCCGCCGGGGAAGTCGGGGCCGGGCAGCAGGCCGAACAGCTCGTCGTCGCTGAGCTTGTCGTTCCGGATCATCGCGACGGCGGCGTCCGCCACCTCGCGCAGGTTGTGGCTGGGCACCTCGGTGGCCAGGCCGACCGCGATGCCGCTGGCGCCATTGAGCAGCACGAACGGCAGCCGCGCCGGCAACAGCTTCGGCTCCGTCGTCGTGCCGTCGTAGTTCGGCATGAAGGCGACGGTGCCCTCGTCGATCTCGTCGAGCAGCAGGCGCGCGATCGGGTTCAGGCGCGCCTCGGTGTAGCGCATCGCGGCGGCGCCGTCGCCGTCGCGGCTGCCGAAGTTGCCCTGGCCGTCGATCAGCGGGTAGCGCAGGCTGAAGTCCTGCGCCATGCGCACGAGGGCGTCGTAGGCGGCGGTGTCGCCGTGCGGGTGGAAGTTGCCCAGCACGTCGCCGACCACCTTCGCGCTCTTGCGCGGCGCGGGGCCGGTGGCGCTGGCGTTGGTGAACGACAGGCCCATGCGGTGCATGGTGTAGAGGATGCGGCGCTGCACGGGCTTGCAGCCGTCCGACACGTCGGGCAGCGCGCGGCCCTTGACGACGCTCAGCGCGTATTCGAGATAGGCGCGCTCTGCGTAGTGGGCGAGGGTCAGCGATTCACCGCCGCCGCTGTCGCCGCCGCTGAACGCGAGGGGAGTCTGTTCCATGGTCAAGCCGGAGTTCCTTTGTTCGCTCGCGGACGCCGACGACGGCGCGTGCAGCGGCCCGCGGGACGCCATTGTCGGCGCTGCCGCCCCCGCGACCGGTGCCCAAGCGCAAATTTCCTGAGGATTTGTCGGGCCGGATCGCCCGGCCGGTGCTTCAGGCCACGCGCGGTGAGCCCGCGCTCACTGCCCGCAGGTCTGCGGCGCGCAGGACACCACTTCGACGCCGTGGGCGTGGCGCGGCAGCTTGCGCTGCAGCAGGGCCCAGTAGAGCTCGAGCACCATGTGGACGTGGGCCTCGGTCTCGGCGATGTCGGGCATCTGGCCGCCGGCTTTGCGCACCGTGCCTTCGCCCGCGTTCCAGGCGGCCAGCGCGATGTCGATGCCGCCATAGCGCCGCGTGAGATCGGCCAGCATGCGCGCGCCGGTGAAGATGTTGGTGCGCGCATCCAGCAGGCGCCGGGACGCCGGCGTCTGGCGTTCCTCGCGGGTGCCGTAGCGGTCGGCCGTCACGGGCGTCAGCTGCATCAGGCCTACTGCACCGCGCGGCGAGACCGCGCGCGGGTTGTAGTTCGATTCGACGGTGATGACCGCCTTGAGCAGTTCCTCGTCGACGCCCGTGGCCCGCGCCGCCTCGTCCAGCACGGGCTGCAGGGCCTTCACGTCGGGCGAGATCTCGAGCCAGGTCAGTAGTCCGTCGGTGCCCTGCGTCTTGCCCGGCACGCGGCGGCCATCGGTCTCGCGCAGCACCTGCTCGTAGCGGCCATCGATCTGGCTGCTGGCGAAGTGCGCCACGCCGGCGCCGTCGACATAGCCCCACAACACCGGCTTGCCGGCCTCCGGCACCACGGGGCTGCTGGGCACGGCCCGCGCGACTGAGGCCGCGGAGGGCCCCGCGTCGAGGCCGCGCGCGCCGTGTGCCTCGGGCACCGAGTCGCAGCCTGCCATCGACCCCGTCAGCAGCAGGATCGCGGTGGCCGTGTTGATCAGCGAGCGCCTCATCCGCCGTGCCCCGAGAAGGCCGTCTCGAGCCCCGCATCGACGCGCGCCTGGTATTCGCGATCGAGCAGCGACATGACGACCAGGCTCTCCCAGCCCGCCGTCTCGCCGGTCCCCACGCGCACGCTCTCACGCAGGCGGCCCTCCTCGACGAAGCCCTCGCTGGCGTACAGCCGCAGCGCGCGTGCGTTGAGCGACTTCACGTCCAGCCAGAAGCGATGCGCGGCCAGATCGCGGAACGCCAGTTGCTTGAGCATGCGCACGCAGGCGCGCCCGAGTCCGCGGCCCTGCGTCTGCAGCACGATGCGCTTGAGCTCCACCGAGCGGTTCGGGTTGCGGCAACCCTGCAGGATCACGAAGCCGATCGGCTCCCACTGGTCGCCCGCCTCGACGATGAAGTGCCGCGAGTCGGGAAAGCGGATCGCGCCCTCGTGCTGCGTGCGCTCCCACGGCGTGATGAACACGAGGTTGCGGGCATCCTGTTCGACGGACACGACGAAGTCGAGGTCGGACAGCATCGTCGGACGGATCCGCAGATGGGCGCTCTCGGCAATCTCGCTGGTCGGCATCGGAATGGGACGGATCGAAACGGATGGACTTCGGTGGCGGACCGCGCGACGGCCGAGGCGTGCTCGACCGCTGGCCGGGCAACGGAGCGTGGATTATGGGAAGGATCGCCTAACCGCGTGCCGGGCAATCCCCGATGAACGCGGGATTTCCGCACGTTTTGGCACCCTGACTGGATAAGTAGCGCTTCCACGCGGCGGGTTCCGCAACCGAGAGGTTGGTTATGTAAGCGGATGAATCCATGGTGCGACATGCGCATGGATAGTGGATCTGCCGCTCGACGATGAGTGGCGCGGCCGCGGCGCGGTTGGGTGGCTGCAACGCGGCCTTGAGGTGCAGTTGCCGCAGCGAAGTTCGCGGGCACTCACGTCGATGCGTAGGCGAGTACGCATTCGCGGCGATGGGCGAGGCGGCGGCGGTCGATTGCCAAGACGCGGTGTGTCTGGTCTTGACCGGCGCAGGAGCCACAGCTCAGGCTCGCATCCGAACCAGCGCGCCCGGCGCACTCGCGTCACGCACGCACGCAAGCGCGGCCAACCGCGCCGCATGCGCGCACAGCCCGGCGCGTCAACCGTCAACCGTCAACCGTCAACCGTCAACCGTCAGCCGTCAGCCGTCAGCCGTCAGCCGTCAGCCGTCAGCCGTCAGCCATCAGCCGTCCGCCGTCAGATGTCGATCTCGACCGCGTCCCCGCGCAGCTCCATCAGCTCGCGCCGCGCGTGCGCTTCGCCCTTGCCCATCAGGCGCGTGAACGAGCCTTCGGTCTGGACGAGATCCAGCTGGCCCAGCTCGACGCGCAGCAGGCGGCGCGTCTCCGGGTTCAGCGTGGTCTCCCACAGCTGGTCGGCATTCATCTCGCCCAGGCCCTTGAAGCGGCCGATCTTCCACGAGTCCTCGCGTGCGCCTTCCTTGCGCAGCTTGTCGAGCGTGGCCTCGAGCTCGCCTTCGTCGAGTGCGTAGATCTTGGCGGCCGGCTTGCGGCCGCGCGCCGGCGCATCGATGCGGTACAGAGGCGGCTTGGCGACGAACACGTGACCGCGCGCCACCAGTTGCGGAAAGTGCCGGAAGAACAGCGTCAGCAGCAGCACCTGGATGTGCGAGCCGTCGACGTCGGCATCCGACAGGATGCAGACCTTGCCGTAGCGCAGGCCGGAGAAGTCGGGGGTGTCGTTGGGGCCGTGCGGATCGACTCCGATGGCCACCGCGATGTCGTGGATCTCGTTGTTGGCGAACAGGCGATCGCGCTCCACTTCCCACGTGTTGAGCACCTTGCCCCGCAGCGGCAGGATGGCCTGCGTTTCCTTGTCGCGGCCCATCTTGGCCGAGCCGCCGGCCGAATCGCCCTCGACCAGGAAGACTTCGTTGAGCGTCAGGTCGCGGCTCTCGCAATCGGTGAGCTTGCCGGGCAGCACGGCCACGCCGGAGCCCTTGCGCTTTTCCACCTTCTGGCTGGCCTTCTGGCGCGCCTGCGCCTGGCGGATGACGAGCTCGGCCAGCTTGCGGCCGTACTCGACGTGCTGGTTGAGCCACAGCTCCAGCGCCGGCTTGGTGAACGCGGACACCAGCCGCAGCGCGTCGCGGCTGTTGAGGCGCTCCTTGGTCTGGCCCTGGAACTGCGGATCGAGCACCTTGGCCGACAGCACGAAGCTGGCGCGCGAGAACACGTCCTCGGGCATCAGCTTGACGCCCTTGGGCATCAGGCTGTGCATCTCGATGAAGCTCTTGACCGCCGTGAATAGGCCGTCCTTCAGGCCGGACTCGTGCGTGCCGCCGGCCACGGTCGGGATGAGGTTGACATAGCTCTCGCGCACCGCGGCGCCATCGTCGGTGAAGGCGACGCACCAGCTCGCGCCCTCGCCCTCCGCGAAGTTCTCGGATTCGTTCGACCCGGCGAAGCGCTCGCCCTCGAACAGCGGCACGATGGGCTCGCCCATCAGCGTCTGCTGCAGGTAGTCGCGCAGGCCGCCCTGGTACGACCAGGTGAGCACCTCGGGCTCCTTGCCCGTCTTCTCGATCGTGAGCGTGACGGTGACGCCCGGCATCAGCACCGCCTTGCTGCGCAGCAGATGCACCAGTTCGCCGCGCGGCAGCTCGGCACTCTCGAAGTACTTCGGGTCGGGCCACACGGTGACGCGCGTGCCGTGCCTGCGCTCGCCGGCCGCGAGCTTGCGCACTGCCAGCGGCACGACGACGTCGCCGCCGGAGAACGTGAGCGACGCGAACTGCCCCTCGCGGAAGACGGAGACCTCCAGCTTCTTCGCCAGCGCGTTGGTGACGCTGACACCCACCCCGTGCAGGCCGCCGGAGAAGCTGTACGCCCCGCCGCTGCCCTTGTCGAACTTGCCGCCGGCGTGCAGGCGCGTGTAGACGATCTCGATGACCGGCACCTGCTCCTCGGGGTGCAGGCCGAACGGGATGCCGCGGCCGTCGTCGTCGATGGTGACCGAGCCGTCGGCATGCAACGTGACGGCGATGCGCTGGCCGAAGCCGGCCAGGGCTTCGTCGGCGGCGTTGTCGATGACTTCCTGGACGATGTGCAGCGGGTTGTCGGTGCGGGTGTACATGCCCGGCCGCTGCTTGACGGGCTCCAGTCCCTTCAGGACGCGGATGGAGGCTTCGCCGTACTCGCCGGCTTGCTTGGTTTTGTTGGCGCCCGTAGCGCCCGGTTTGGTGGCCATGGCGTGATTCTAGGAGCGAAGCGTGACGGGCCCGCGTGGAAATCTGTATGCAAACCCAGGCTTTCGCGCGGGGCGGTTCCGGCCGTCCGCCTTAGAGTGGCGTCATGGACAGCGCACTCTCCGCCCATCGCGCCCCGGCCCCACCCTCGGATTGGGTCGTGCGCTGGACGCCCCTGCTCCCGCCCGCCGCCCGCGTGCTCGACGTCGCCTGCGGCCACGGCCGGCACGTGCGCTGGCTGGCCGCCACCGGGCACCGCGTCACCGCCATCGACCGCGACGCCGCCCTGCTCGCGCCGCTGGCGGACGTGGCCGACACCGTGCAGGCCGACCTCGAGGCCGGTCCGTGGCCCCTGGCCGCTGGAAGCCGGTTCGACGCCGTCGTCGTCACCAACTACCTGTGGCGCCCGCTCATGCCGGCGCTCAAGGACGCGGTGGCGCCCGGGGGGCTGCTGATTTACGAAACCTTTGCACAGGCGCACGCCGCGCTCGGGCGGCCGCGAAGGCCCGAATTCCTGCTGGCTCCGGGGGAGCTGATCGACGTCCTGCGCGCCCCCGCGACGCCCGTCGGGCAGGCGCCTTCTCCCTCTGAGAACTGGCACGTGATCGCGTTCGAGGACGGACGGCTGCCGGCGCGCGGCGAGAGCCCCGAACGCGCGGTCCAGCGCATCGTCGCGCGCCGCGGCGGCGCGGCATCGCCGGGCACCGATCTTCTGGCGTCGCCGGGCTAAAATCGTCGGATTGCCGGCGTCGCGCGCGTCCGGCCCCCGAACCTGGCGAGGAATGCGAATGGAAAGAATTGTCGGCAGCATGGTGGCGCTGGTCACCCCCATGCACGAGGACGGCAGCGTCGACTACGGCACGCTGCGCGCATTGGTCGACTGGCACATCGCCGAGGGCACCGACTGCATCGTCGCGGTGGGCACGACGGGCGAATCGGCCACGGTCAGCGTCGAGGAGCACGTCGAGATCATCCGCGTGTGCGTCGAGCATGCCGCGGGCCGCATCCCCATCATGGCCGGCGCCGGTGCGAACTCCACCCAGGAGGCCATCGAGCTGTCGAAGCACGCCAAGCGCGTGGGCGCCTCCTGCACCCTGCAGGTCGTGCCGTACTACAACAAGCCTTCGCAGGAAGGCATGGTCCGCCACTTCACGAAGATCGCGGAGTCGGTCGACATCCCGCTGGTGTTGTACAACGTGCCCGGCCGCACCGTGGCGGACATGCAGCACGACACCGTGGTGCGCCTGGCGCAGGTGCCCGGCATCATCGGCATCAAGGAGGCCACCGGCAGCATCGAGCGCGCAGGCTGGCTGCTGCGCGCGGTGCCCGAGTCGTTCTCGGTCTATTCCGGCGACGACAGCACGGCCATCGCGCTGATGCTGATGGGTGGCCACGGCAACATCAGCGTCACCGCCAATGTGGCGCCGCGCCTGATGCACGAGCTGTGCGCCGCGGCGCTGGCCGGCGACACGCGCCGCGCCACGGCTTTGCACCTGAAACTGCTGCCGCTGCACAAGAACCTGTTCTGCGAGCCGAGCCCGGCGCCGACCAAGTTCGCGCTGTCGCGCCTGGGCCGTTGCCGCCCCACGCTGCGCCTGCCGCTGGTGGAGATGACCGACGCCGGCCAGGCGATCATCACCGCCGCGCTGGCCGAGTGCGGCATCTCCTGAGCCGCCCGCCCCGTCACCGACTCGAGCCGGCGTGCTGCGTGCGCCGGCGTCCCCTGGCCCGCGACCTTTTCGCGACCTCTGCGACAATCCCCGGCCCGGAACTTCCGGCCAGACCTCGACCCTGATGCACATGACCACCCTGCCCCCGACGCGCCTGCTCCATCCCACGCCCCTGCGCGTTGCCACCGTGACGCTGTGCCTGATGCTGGGCGGATGCACGGTCGTCGGAGACTGGTTCTCCCACGGCGAGACCGACTACAAGGGCGCGTCCAAGCGCACCCAGCCGCTGGAAGTGCCGCCCGACCTGACGCAGCTGCAGCGCGACTCGCGCTACCTCCCGCAGGGCGGCGTGGTCACGGCCTCCGACCTGAACAAGCCCGCCGGCAGCGCGCCGTCGCAGCCGGGCGCCGCGCCCGCGCCGGCCACGCCTGAAGTGGCGCTGGCCGCCGCCGGCAACCTGCACCTGGAGCGCAACGGCGAGCAACGCTGGCTGACGACCTCGGACGCCCCCGAGAACGTGCTGCCGAAGGTGCGCGCGTACTGGCAGTCCCAGGGCTTCGTCATCAAGACCGACGAACCCAAGACGGGCATCCTCGAGACGGACTGGAAGGAAAGCCGCAGCAAGCTGCCATCCGAGGGCATCCGCGGCGTCCTGTCGAACCTGCTGGACAACTTCTCCGATTCCGGCCTGCGCGATCGCTATCGCACGCGCCTGGAGCGCCGCGCCGATGGCGGCACCGAGATCTACGTCACCCACTTCGGCGCCGTCGAGCAAGCCACCGGCCAGACCAACAGCGTGCAGACGGCCGATGTGCAGTGGATGCCGCGTCCGTCCGACCCGGGTCTCGAGGCCACGCAGCTGAGCCAGATGATGCTGAGCCTGGCGGGCCTGAGCGACACCAACGTCGCCGTCCCGCCCAAGAGCGGCTTCACGTTCCACTTCGGCGAGGACGACACCCCCGCCAGCGCGCCGGCGAGCGGCCGTGCGATCCCGAGCGCCGCCATCGGCCGCCCCACCGACGCCGCCGGCACCGCCCGCGCGCGCGTCGTCGCCGGCCAGCCGGGCGCGACGATGCAGGTCGACGACAACTTCGACCGCTCGTGGCGCCGCATCGGCCTCGCGCTCGATCACGGCGGCTTCACGGTCGAGGACCGCGATCGCGCGCAAGGCCTCTACTACGTGCGCTACGTCGACGCCAAGCAGGCGGCCAAGGACGAGCCGGGCTTCTTCTCGAAGTTCACGTCGTGGTTCGGCAAGAGCGGCCCGTCGCCGGTGGGCAAGTACCGCATCCAGGTCAAGGCGCCGGGCGACCAGGCCACGGTCACCGTGCTGAACGACCAGGGCCAGCCGGACAACAGCGAGAACGCCCAGCGCATCGTGGCGCTGCTGGTCGACGAACTGAAGTAAGCGCGTCGCCGCGCTCGCCAAAGCAAAGGCCGCCCGAGGGCGGCCTTTTCTCGTTCGGGCGGCTAGGCCCAGCGGGCCGGCGCGTCAATCCCTTCGTCACCCCTTGACAGGGTTGAAGGCCGGAATCGACCCGCCTGGCGGGGATTCAACTTGCCTTCAGCGAGCAGGCATGAAAAAGCCGCCCGAAGGCGGCCTTTCATATTTCGGAACACCGCGCTCGCGAGGAGCGCAGATCCGGAAATTACTTGCTGGCGGCCATCGCGGCGGCCGAAGCAGCGGCCATCGCGCCCGTGGCGGCCGACGAAGCGGCGTCAGCGGCCGACGACGAAGCAGCCATCGCCGACGAAGCCGAGGTGTCGGCGGCCGAAGCAGCGACGGTGGCCGACGAGGCGGCCGACGAGGCGGCGTCAGCAGCGGCCGGAGCGGCTTGGTCGGCCGGCTTGTTGCAAGCGGCCAGGGCGGCGACGGCGATCAGAGAGGCCAGGAGCGTCTTGTTCATGAATTTCCTCGAAGAAAAATTTTGGGTTCGAACCATTACCGGTAATCCAGATACTCGCCCTCACGGCGGGTATCTGCGCAAAAGACAGCAGGCAAGCTCGAGCATTTCCTGTGCCTAGCCCGCTATTATACCCATCAATACGGAACCTTTTCAGAGTCCCAGTGTCGCCGCCGCAAAACCCGGCCCGGCACGTTGCGAAATCGCATCAAAGTCCTCCCGCGCCCGTTGGCGATCGACGCGATCGAAGCCGAGGCGGCCGCGCAGGTGTTCAGCGTCGAAGACGCGCAGCGCCTGGTCGTCGGAGTCGATCCACAGCGTAGGCAGGTCGGCCGTGTGCGACTCGTCGGGTACGAGACATTGCACGACATGCGCCCAGTCGCGGCGCCATGTGACGAAGCGCGGATGGCGGCGCTCGACGACCGCCCAGTCGCGCGCGATCATCACGAGTTCGCGTCCCGGCTTGCGCGACCAGTGCGTGAGCAGCTCGATCCACCCCGCCTCGCCGATGGGCCAGCTCGCGAAGTCCTGGTCGCACCAGCACAGGCGGCGCGTGCCGCGCTCGCTGGCCGACACCATCGCGTCATGCAGCGCCCGCGCGAACTCCGGCGCGCCCTCGAACGCGCGGCCGCCCGAGACCGGCCTCGCATCGCGCAGCCCCGCGTCGTCGTCCATCGCCTGCGGCGGCCGCGCCGCATCGTCATTCATCATGTGCCCATCCCTGCGCCACCCAGTCGGCCACGACGGCCTGCGCGTCGGCCGACAGGCGGGTGCAGTCCCTGGCCGCCAGGCGCCGCGCGTCGGCCAGCTCGCGCATCAGGCGCGCATCGCGGCCGGCCGCGTTGAACGACTCGCCGTTGATGAAGACGTGCCGATCGTCGTACATCATGCGCGTGCGCCGATCGAGCCGCAAGCCGGCGCCGGCGCGGCGTTCCGCGCCCGACTCGAACCACACCTGCGGCTTGGGCTCGGTCATCACCTCGCCGAGCGCGCGTGCCAGTTGCGACGGATCCTTCAGCAGCCGGTCGACCGCCTTGCGCGCGAAGGCGTCGAGGGCGGCGGGCATGCGCGCGGGCGTCTCGGTGGCGCTGCGCGGCGGGTCGCGGAAATGCGGCTCGTCCGGGTCGGCCTCGACGTCGTCGAGCACGCGCTGCAGCAGCTCACGCGCCAGCTCGGTGCCCATGGGCGTGCGGAAGCCGATCGAGCACGTCATGCACTCGTCCTCGGCGACGCCGTCGTGGCCCCAGCGCGGCGGCAGGTAGAGCATGTCGCCCGGGCCCAGCACCCATTCGTCGGTCGGCTCGAAGCGCTCGAGGATGCGCACCGGCAGGCCGTCGACGAAGGACGGATCGTCGACCGGGCCGACACGCCAGCGCCGGTGGCCGTGCACCTGCAGCAGGAACACGTCGTAGGAATCGATGTGCGCGCCGACGCCGCCGCCCGGGCTCGCGTACGAGATCATCAGGTCGTCGACGCGCGCGTCGGCGACGAAGCGGAAGCGCTGCAGCAGCTCGTGCGCGGCCTGCACGTGCAGGTCGGCGCCCTGCGCCAGCAATGTCCAGCCGCGTTGCGTCGACGGCGGCAACGCGCGCCGCGCGAACGGCCCATGCTTCAGCGCCCAGCCCTCGGGCGACGGCGCCTTCGCCCGCGACTTCGGCTTCGCACGCGCCGCGTCCTGGATCACGAGGCGCGATTCGACGTCGTCGCGTGCAGCCAGCTCGAACAGCTGCGCCGGCGTGACCGGCGACAGCGGCGCGCCGTCCACGCCCACCAGCGGGAAGGCGTCGCGGATCAGCAGCGGCCGCTTCTGCCAGACGTCGCGCATGAACGCCGCGGGCGACAGGCCGCCCAGCAGCGCGAGGGGTTCACGGAGGTTCATCGCGCCATTGTCCCTGCTCGCCGACCGGGGCGCCCCGGCGCGCGCCGATGACGCCCCCCGCGGCTCGTAAAATCGGCGTATGAACATCACTGCCCCTTGCGTCGTCTCGCTCACCTGGCAGCTCTCGGACGCGCAGAACGCGCCCATCGACGAGCTCGCCGAGCCCACCGAATTCTTCTTCGGCGGCGGCGACCTGCTGCCCAAGGTCGAGGAGGCCCTGGACGGCCAGGCCACCGGCTACGACCTGCAGATCCAGCTCGAGCCCGAGCACGCGTTCGGCGACTATCACTCCGAGCTCGTCTGCTTCGAGGACCGCGCGCTGTTCCCCGACGGCGTCGAAGTGGGCATGCAGTTCGAGGGCCTGCCCGACGGCGCCGCCACGCCGGACATGCCCGAGGACGCCGTCTACACGGTCACCGAGGTCTATCCGTCGCACGTCGTCCTGGACGGCAACCACCCGCTCGCCGGCATGGCGCTGCGCATGCACATCCAGGTGCGCGGCGTGCGCGCGGCCACGGCGCAGGAGATCGAGGACAGGAGCGTGCAGGACGACGCCGCGGGGCTGCTGCAGGTGCTGCCGCCGAAGGACAAGTCGCAGTTGCATTGAGCGCACCAGGCACGCCCGAATCCGAGGTGTCTGGCTGCCGTGACGGAGGCTGCGATGTCTCGATCGCAACGCCGGTGCCCGACACCGGTCCTTCACCGAAGCCGGGTCGGGCATTGCCTCGAATCGCGGCGTGAGTCACACGCTCACGTCAACGTCTCGGCGCGATCCGAGGAGATGCCAGACCCCTCGAGACCCCGCTAGACCCTCGAGCGTCCGTCAGTGCTTCCCGGTCGACCCGAATCCGCCCTCGCCCCGATGCGACGCATCGAACTCCTGGACGACGCGGAATGTCGCCTGCACCACCGGCACGATCACCATCTGCGCGATCCGCTCCATCGGGTTCAGCGTGAACTCGGTCTGGCCGCGGTTCCAGCAGCTGACCATCAGCTGGCCCTGGTAGTCGGAGTCGATCAGGCCGACGAGGTTGCCCAGCACGATGCCGTGCTTGTGGCCGAGGCCCGAGCGCGGCAGGATCATCGCGGCCAGCCCCGGGTCGGCGATGTGGATGGACAGGCCGGTCGGGATCAGCGCGGTCTGGCCCGGCGCGAGGACGACGGGGGCGTCGAGGCAGGCACGCAGGTCGAGGCCGGCGCTGCCCGGCGTGGCATAGGCCGGCAGCGTGTCGGCCATGCGGGCGTCGAGAACCTTCAGGTCGATTGTGGTCATGGGCGGAAGTCCGTCGGTGTGGAATGAATCTTGGCTCGGCGTGCCAGCTTGCCGGAAGGTGGGAGCCGGTCTTGAAAGTGGCGCGGCAACGCGCGACCTGCAAGACGTGCCCCCCTGAGGGGCAGTGGATCAGGCGGCGATGCGCGCAGCGATCTCCGCCACGAGCTGCCGCGCCAGCGTCAGCTTGTCCGCGTTGGGCATCTCGCGCTCGCCCTGCGCGTCGACCAGCACCAGCGCGTTGTCGTCGCGGCCGAACGTGGCGGGGCCGAGGTTGCCGACGATCAGCGGCACGTTCTTGCGCTGCAGCTTCTCGCGGGCGTGCTTGAGCAGGTTCTCGCTCTCCGCGGCGAAGCCGACGCAGTAGGGCCGCGGCGACAGGCGCGCGACGTCGGCCAGGATGTCGGCGTTCTCGGTCAGCTCGAAGGTGGGCGCCACCTTCTTGCCGTCCTTCTTGATCTTGTGCTCGTTCATCTGCGCGGGACGCCAGTCGGCGACGGCCGCGGTGGCGACGAACACGTCGCTGGCGCGCGCGAGCGGCAGCACGGCCTCGTGCATCTGGCGCGCGCTCTGCACGTCGACGCGGCGCACGCCGCGCGGCGTGGGCAGGTGCACCGGACCGGCGACGAGCGTGACGTCGGCGCCCGCTTCCTGCGCCGCGCGCGCGATCGCGAAGCCCATCTTGCCGCTGGACAGGTTGGTGATGCCGCGCACCGGATCGATGGCCTCGAAGGTGGGGCCGGCGGTGACCAGGATGCGCCTGCCGCGAAGCAGCTTGGGCTGGAAGAACGCGATCAGCTCGTCGCGCAGGTCGACCGCCTCCAGCATCCGGCCCTCGCCGAACTCGAGGCAGGCCTGCTCGCCGACGTCCGGCCCCAGCAGCGTGGCGCCGTCGGCCTGCAGCTGCGCCACGTTGCGCTGCGTGGCCGGATGCGCCCACATCTCGCGGTTCATCGCCGGCGCCACCAGCAGCGGCACGCGGTCGATCGGGCGTGCCAGGCACAGCAGCGACAGCAGGTCGTCGGCACGGCCATGCACCAGCTTGGCCATGAACTCGGCGCTGGCCGGTGCGACGAGGATGGCGTCGGCCTCGCGCGACAGGTTGATGTGCGCCATGTTGTTGTCGGGCCGCGCGTCCCACTGGCTCGTGAAGACGGGACGGCCCGTCAGCGCTTGCATGGTCACCGACGTGATGAACTGCTCCGCGCCAGCGGTCATCACCACCTGCACCGTGGCGCCGGCCTTGCCCAGCGCCCGCGCGAGATCGGCCGCCTTGTAGCAGGCGATGCCGCCCGAGAGGCCCAGCACGATGTGCTTGCCTGCGAGATCCTTGCGATCAGTCATGGGCGCAATGTAATGCCAACTCCAAATCGACCCTGTGAACCGGGCGTTCCGTCAGGGGTGGATTCTGCGACTGCGCTTCGCTCCGCGCAGAATGACGCCTTGGCGGCAAGCCGCCTGGCGCACTGGCGCACGGCGCACCGGACCGCGGAGCGCCCTCGCCGTCATCCTGCGCGCAGTCGCAGGATCCACGAACGACGGTGCACCTCCCGTCAGTGACCGTGCACCACAGACAACAGCCCGAGCGGCGTTCACGCGCCGTGGCACTTCTTGTACTTCTTGCCGCTGCCGCAGAAGCACGGATCGTTGCGGCCCGGCAGATTCTCGGCGACGCGCGTCGCCGGCTTCGGCGCGTTCTGCACCCAGTAGCAGCGCAGGTCCTGCACGGCGAACAGCGCTTCCTGGATCAGGTCGTCGCGCTCCAGCTTCTCGCCGGGGAACATCTCCTCGCGCAGCTTGTCCAGCTCGGCCTGGTCGTGCAGCGTCAGCATGACGATGCGCATCGTCGTCTCGTCGAACAGCTGGCCGGTGTCGGTCTCGACGTCCTGCTCGGGCCATTCGTCCTTGAAGTTCTGCAGCACGTCCATGAAGCCGTGCGCCCAGACCTCGCCGGTGAGCGGGATCTCCTCGTCCTCGGTGCCCGGGGCGATGGTGCCGTCCTCGACCAGCTTGGCCTTGTCCTCGTCCGTCCATTCCAGCATGACGGGCGCGAGGCGCAGCTCGTCGACGGCGTCCATCAGCAATTCGGGATCGAGCTGCTTGAGCAGCACCGTCCAGCGGGCCTGCAGCACGGCGGTGGCCTCGCGGTCGGCCTCGGGATCGCCGAACGCGCGGCTCCACGAGTCGCCCAGCAGGCGATCGCGCCAGTCCATCACCGCCAAGGCGCGCGGCCCGGCGGCCAGCGCGGTCATCGCGCCGTCCAGCCATTCCAGCGACACGTGCTCGTCGAAGCCGGCGAGCTGCTCGCACAGCTGCTGCAGGCGATCGAGATCGGCGTCGGTGTTGGTCGGGTAGTGGACGAGTTGGCTGAGCGGCGTGGTCATGGGGCGCAGAGAAGGCGGGAGCGGCCGGCATTTTCTCATGCCGGCCGCTTGCGCCGCGCGTCACGCGCGTGCGAAGCCGCGCAAGGGCGCCGGGTTCAGGCGAGCCATCGACAGGCTGTCGACGTACTCACCGTCGCGCAGCGCGTCGCAGCGGTGGTAGCCCTCCTGCACGAAGCCGAAGCGCTTGTAGAGCGCCTGCGCGCGCAGGTTGTCGGCGTAGACCTCGAGCTCGATGCGCAGCAGGCCCAGCCAGCGGTCGGCGTAGTCGCACAGCGATTGCATCAGCAATGCGCCCACGCCCCGCCCCTGGAAGGCCGGATCGACGTGGATGCCGAGCGCCATCGCGTGGCGCTTGCGCGGCGACGCGCCGACCGGATGCAGTCCGGCGCCGCCGACGATCGCGCCATCGGCCTCGACGACGACCGGCACGTGCTGGCTGCCGGGCGCCAGCATGTCCGCCAGGCGAGCCTGCCATTGATCGGCGTTGGTCCACGGCATCTGCAGCAGCTGCGGATAGACCTCGGGATGCGCCATCGTGCGTGCCCAGGCCTCGGCATCGGCCAGCCTGAGCCGGCGCACGGCGAAGCGGCCGTCGGCAGTGCGCAGCGCGGGGTGGGCTGGGACGTCTTGTCGGCTCATGAACATCTCCTTCGTGGGGGTGCCAGGGTCGGCGGTGGGCGCCTCTGCTCGAGGCTCGAAAAGCACAAGGCCCGCGGATGGCGGGCCTTGTGGAGTGGAATCTGCGGCGATGAAGTCAGGATCGGCCCGGGCCCGGACTTCGCGCGACGACGCCACCCTTGCGCATCGTCACGATCGCGGCATGCGCCATGGCGGCTAGCGCGCACGACGCCGCACCCGCGCGCTGGACGGCGCGGGCGGCAGGGGCGAAGGCGGTGACGCAGGTCATGCGAACCAGTCTGCGGGCAAACGGCCGCAGCGTCAAGGCGACGTTCAGCGCGGACGCGACGGCTTGGCGAAGACGATGCGGCGCAACGCGCGCAGCTGCGGGCGCAGCCAGGAGGGCGAACGGCCGCCCGCGAGCGCGCGCAGCGCCACGGCGCGGCGGATCAGCGGCTTGGGGGCGAGCGCCATGGGCCCAGTCTGGGCGCGCGTCGCGGGGGCGTCAAGGCGGGCGGAGGCTATCCGCGATGGCGGGCGATCATGTGAAGCGATCGCGTGCTGGCGCCCGGGTCACGCCTGCGAGCAGGCATCAACGCTTCACGCCGACTTTCCGCGTGCATGCGGTCGGAGCGAGGCATGCGCCCCGCGCGCGCACGAGCGTGCCCGTCACGCGGACGCCGGCGCGCGCGGGCGTCCGCCCGCGACGCCTCAGGCGCGTTCCTGCACCCAGCCCTGCACGCTGGCGAGCGCGCCGGCGAGCCTGGAGGCGTCGGTGCCCCCGGCCATGGCCATGTCGGGCTTGCCGCCGCCCTTGCCGCCGACCTGCTGCGCCACGAAGTTGACCAGCTCGCCGGCCTTGATGCGGCCGATCGAGTCGGCGGTGACGCCGGCGGCGATCTGCACCTTGTCGCCGTCGACGGCGGCCAGCACGATGGCGGCGGTCTTGAGCTTGTCCTTGAGCTTGTCCATCGTCTCGCGCAGCGCCTTCGCATCGGCGCCATCGAGCTTGGCGGCCAGCACCTTCAGGCCCTTGACGTCGACGGCCTTCGACACGAGTTCGTCGCCCTGCGCCGACGCGAGCTTGGCCTTGAGCCTGTCGAGCTCCTTCTCGAGCGCCTTGACGTGGTCGAGCACGTGCGCGAGGCGCGCGGGCACTTCCTCGGGCGAGGCCTTGAGCGTGGAGGCGACCTCGTCGACCGTGTCCTCCAGGGACTGCAGGTACGTCAGCGCATTGGCGCCCGTGACGGCCTCGACGCGGCGGATGCCGGCCGCGACGCCCGACTCCGCGACGATCTTGAACAGGCCGATGTCGCCCGTGCGCTCGACGTGCGTGCCGCCGCACAGCTCCTTGCTGGAGCCGATGGTCAGCACGCGCACCTCGTCGCCGTACTTCTCGCCGAACAGCATCATCGCGCCCGACTTCTGCGCGTCGTCGATGCCCATCACCTGCGCCTGGGCGGCGGCGTTGGCCAGCACCTCGGCGTTGACGATCTCCTCGACCTTGCGGATCTGCTCCGCCGTCAGCGGGCCCGTGTGCGCGAAGTCGAAGCGCGTGCGCTCGGGGTTCACCAACGAGCCCTTCTGCTGCACGTGGGCGCCGAGCACCTCGCGCAGCGCCTTGTGCATCAGGTGGGTGGCGCTGTGGTTGCGCACGGTCTTCGCGCGGCGTTCGACGTCGACCTTGGCGACGAAGGCATCGCCGACGGTGACCGTGCCCTCGACGATGCGACCGTGGTGGCCGAACACGTCGGCCTGGATCTTGATGGTGTCCTCGACCAGCATGCGCGTCGTGGCGTTGCGCAGTTCGCCGGTGTCGCCCACCTGGCCGCCGCTCTCGGCGTAGAACGGGGTCTGGTCCAGCACGACGACGGCGTCGTCGCCGGCCGTGGCCGAGTTCACCGGGCTGCCGTCGACATACACGCCGACGACCTTGACCGTCTCGAGCACGAGCTTCTCGTAGCCGTGGAAGGCGGTGGGCACGCCGCTGTAGGCCAGGCCCTGGGCCATCTTGAACTTGCCGGCCTGGCGGCCGCGTTCCTTCTGTTCCTCGAGCAGGCGGTTGAAGCCGGCCTCGTCGACCGTGACGCCGCGCTCGCGGCACACGTCGGCGGTGAGGTCGACCGGGAAGCCATAGGTGTCGTGCAGCTTGAACGCCGTCTCGCCGTCGACCTGCCTGGCGCCGCCGGCCAGTGCCGACTCCAGCAGTTCCATGCCCGTGGCGATGGTCTTGAAGAAGCGTTCCTCTTCCTGCTGCAGCACCTGCGTGACGCGCGCCTGCGCAGCACGCAGCTCGGGATAGGCCTCGCCCATCTCGGCCGACAGCGCGGCCACCAGCTTGTGGAAGAACGGCGTGCGCGCGCCCAGCTTGTAGCCGTGGCGGATGGCGCGCCGCGCGATGCGGCGCAGCACGTAGCCGCGGCCCGCGTTGCCGGGGATCACGCCGTCGACGACGGTGAACGAGCAGGCGCGGATGTGGTCGGCGATGACCTTGAGCGAGGGCGAGTCCTTGTCGCAGTCGCCGCCGCCCGGCGTGGCCTCGTCGACGGCCTTCTTGGCGGCCGCCAGCAGGTTCACGAACAGGTCGATCTCGTAGTTCGAGTGCACGTGCTGCAGCACCGCGGCCAGGCGCTCCAGGCCCATGCCGGTGTCGACGCTGGGCTTCGGAAGGCGATGCATCACGCCGTCTTCCGTGCGGTTGAACTGCATGAAGACGTTGTTCCAGATCTCGATGTAGCGGTCGCCGTCCTCGTCCGGCGAGCCCGGAGGGCCGCCCGCGATCTCCGGGCCGTGGTCGTAGAAGATCTCGGTGCACGGGCCGCAGGGGCCGGTGTCGCCCATCATCCAGAAGTTGTCGGACGCGTAGCGCGCGCCCTTGTTGTCGCCGATGCGCACGATGCGCTCTGCGGGCACGCCCACGGTCTTGTGCCAGATGTCGTAGGCCTCGTCGTCCTCGGCGTAGACCGTCACCCACAGCTTGTCGGTGGGCAGCTTGAAATGCACGGTCAGCAGCTCCCAGGCGTAGCTGATCGCGTCCTTCTTGAAGTAGTCGCCGAACGAGAAGTTGCCCAGCATCTCGAAGAACGTGTGGTGGCGCGCGGTGTAGCCGACGTTGTCGAGGTCGTTGTGCTTGCCGCCGGCCCGGATGCACTTCTGCGAGGTGGTGGCCCGCGTGTACGGGCGCTTGTCGAAGCCCAGGAACACGTCCTTGAACTGGTTCATGCCCGCGTTGGTGAACAGCAGGGTCGGATCGTCGCCCGGCACCACCGGCGACGACGCGACGATGGTGTGGCCCTTCGATTCGAAGAACTTCAGGAAGGTCGAACGGATTTCTGCGGCTTTCATTCCGGCACTTTCTGGGGGCCTCGCCGTGGTTTCGCCTGGGCGGGCAGCAGGGGCGCGACGAGGCCGCGCGGAACCCTTGATTATAGGAGGCGGGGTCGGCTCGCCCGCGGCGCGCGGGAATCGGTACAACGTCACCGACCTGCGGGCTTTTCTCCGTCGCCGCCGGCCGACGCCAGCCCACAATGGATCGCCCCCTTCGCCGTCCGCCATGCCCGATCTTTCACCCGCACCACCGCCTCACGTGCTGCCCGCCGACGCCCCGCCCTCGTCCGCGCCCTGGGTGAGCACGCAGACCGACATGGAGACGGCCGCGCGGCCGCAGCGCACCCGCCTGTTCCGGATGCGCATGAAGACGGGCCATGTGCGCGTGGCCGGCGTCACCTACTTCCAGGCGACGCAGTCCAGCGCGACCGACAGCCGCGTCGAGCACCTGTACCGCGTGCAACTGAGCTGGCTGGCCGAGTTCGACCCGCGCGACGGCAAGTCCCAGCGCTTCGCCGAACGCACGTCCACGGGACGCGCCACCAACGCGCTGCAGTTCCGCGTGCTCGAGATGTCCACCGACGGCAGGCGGGTCAGCGCCGCCCGCCTCGGCCCCAAGGGCCAGATCCTGGCCGAGCCTGCCGGGATGGGTGTCATGAGCCTGCTGCGCGCGCTGCTGGTCGAGTGGGTCGCGGGCCTGCACCCGGAGGCCACGGTGCTGACCGGCTCGCTCTACCAGGTCGACGTGCCCGACGAGAAGGAGATGGCGCTGCGCGACGCCTTCTTCGCGCGCTCCGGCTTCACCGTGCGGCCCACCGCGGGCGGCGGCGGCAGCTTCTTCGCGCGCTCGGTGCGCGAGCTCAAGTCCACCTGGAACACCGACAAGGCGCAGGAGCTCACGGCGCCGCTGCTGGCGGAGGCCGTCAGCGCGCAGATGGAGACGCCGCTGCTGCGCCAGCAGATCGCGGCGCTGCAGGACCAGCTGGGCACCGCGATCAGGGAAAAGCGCGCGACCGAGGTGCTGTCGCGCGTCTGGCTGGCGATCACGGTGCTGGCGGTGATTTTCGGGCTGGTGTTCGGGATCCAGCCGCGACTCGGATGAGGCCTCGGCGGGGGTGGATCCTGCGACTGCGCGCAGGATGACACGCCTGGCGGTTCGCGACCGTGTTGGCGCCTCGCGGCCGTACTGGCGCTTCGCGGCCGTGTGGGCGCTTCGCGGCCGTGTGGGCGCCTCGCGGCCGGGTGGGTGCCTCGCGGCCGTGTCGGCGTCTCGTGGCCGTGGTCGGCGCGCGAGTGCGCCAGTGCGCGTCCCGGCTTGCCGCCAAGCCGTCATCCTGCGCGCAGCGAAGCGCAGTCGCAGGATCCACCCCCGCCAGGGTGTCGCCTCAGGCCGCAGCCAGCTCCGCCTCCAGGAACGCCCCCAGCCGCGGATCGCCCGCGAACGCCACGTTGAACCGCATCCAGTCCGTCGGCTGCAGCGTCGCGCTGAACAGGTGCCCCGGCCCCAGCATGATGTCGTGCTGCGCGGCGCGGTTGGACAGCGCCACCGGGTCCGGCAGCCGCGGATGCCGGGCCCACAGGAACATGCCGGCCTTGGGCTCGTGGAACAGCTCGAAGCCGAGCGACACCAGCTGCTGGCCGCAGGCCTCGTGGGCCTGTGCCAGCCGGGCACGCAAGCTCTTGAGGTGCTTGCGCCAGCGGCCTTCGGTCAGCGCGCCCAGGATCAGGCGCTCGCTGAACGCCGACGAGGTCAGGCCCGAGATCATCTTCAGCTGCGCGAGGTCGTCGATCAGCGCGGGATGCGCGGCGATGTAGCCCACGCGCAGGTTGGGCGAGATCGTCTTCGAGTAGCTGCCGACGTAGAGCACGCGCGCCAGCTGGTCGAGGCTGGCCAGCGACGGGCGCGGGTCCGGGTCGAGGTCGACGTAGAGGTCGTTCTCGACGATCGTCAGGCCGTGGCGGTCGGCCAGCTGCAGCACGCGGTGCAGCTGCGCCAGCGTGGCGGTCGACGTGCTGGGGCTCTGCAGCCGCGGCTGAGTGAAGAACACGCGCGGGTGGTGCGTGACGATGGCGTCTTCCAGCGCCGCCAGGTCGTAGCCCTGCGGCGTGCGCGGCACCGGGATCAGCCGCGCGCCGGCCACGCGCAGCGCGAACAGCTCGTTGGAATAGCCGGGGTCGTCGACCAGCACGGCGTCGCCCGCGCGCACGAGGCGGCGGATGGCGAGGTCGAGCGCGTGGCTCGAGCCGTGCGTCAGCAGCACCTGGTCGGGCTGCAGCGCGACCTCGGCCTCGGCGAGCGCGTCGCGGATCCACTCGCGCAGCGGCAGGTGGCCGCGCGGGTCGCCGTAGCCGTCGAGCTCGACGTGCTCGGCCGCGAGCGCGCGCAGGCTGCGCCGCACGCCGTCCTCGAACAGCCACGATTGCGGCAGCCAGCCGCAACCCGCCTTCACGGCCAGGTGGCGGTTCTCGAAGATGCTGCGCAGGTACCACTGCGCGTCGAAGCTGGCGGTGGACGCGAAGCCCGGCACGGCGGCCGCCTCGGCCGGGGCGCGCCGCCGCACGAAGAAGCCCGAATGCGGCCGCGAGACGAGGTAGCCCTGCGCGACCAGCCGGTCATACGCCTCGACCACCGTGAACACGCTCACCTGGTGGGTCTTCGCGAAGTGCCGGATCGACGGGATCTTCGCGCCCGTGCGCAGGCTGCCGTCGACGATCAGGCGGCGCAGCCCGTCGACGATCTGGGTGACCAGCGGCGTGGAGGAATCGGGTTGGAGCGTGAACATCTCTCGTCCGGTGTCGGGTGCTGCCTCTTGCGCGGCCAGGCCTTGCATCGCGCCGTGCACGTTTCAAGACCCGGGCCCGCTGTATAGGTGGCACGACCTGTACAGGCTGCAGCTGTTTCCCCGCAACTGTACATGGCTGTACCGGTTCACCGGAACTAAAGTCATCGAATCCGGTCTGGCGCGATGCGCCCGATCGTCCCTGTTCAAGCAACGCGCTCTGCGCGAGCGCCGGAGTTCCCCATGCAACGTGAAGCCCACCTGAACAACGCGGCCCTGATGGCCCGCCGCCGCGCCGCCCTGCCCTCGGGCCTGGGCCAGAGCTACGACATCGTGGCCGAGCGCGCCGAGAACGCCGAGGTGTGGGACGTCGAGGGCAAGCGCTACATCGACTTCGCCGGCGGCATCGCGGTGCTCAACACCGGCCATCGCCACCCGAAGATCGTCGCGGCCGTGAAGGCGCAGCTGGACAAGGTGCACCACACCTGCTTCCAGGTGCTGGCCTACGAGCCTTACATCGACCTCGCCGAGCGCCTGATCGCCAAGGCCCCGGGCGACTTCGCCAAGAAGGCCTTCTTCCTGACCACCGGCGCCGAGGCCGTCGAGAACGCCGTCAAGATCGCGCGCTCGGCCACCAGGCGCTCGGCCGTCATCGCCTTCGGCGGCGGCTTCCACGGCCGCACGCTGCTGGGCATGGCGCTGACGGGCAAGGTCGCGCCCTACAAGGCGGGCTTCGGCCCGTTCCCGGCCGAGGTCTACCACGCCAAGTACCCCAACGCGCTGCACGGCGTCAGCGAGGCCGACGCGCTGGCCTCCATCGAAGGCATCTTCAAGTACGACGTCGAGCCCGAGCGCGTGGCCGCGATCATCATCGAGCCGGTGCAGGGCGAAGGCGGCTTCTATGCCGTCTCGCCGGCGTTCGCCCAGGCGCTGCGCGCGCTGTGCGACAAGCACGGCATCGTCTTCATCGCCGACGAGGTGCAGACCGGCGCGGGCCGCACCGGCACCTGGCTGGCGTGCGAGCAGTGGGGCGTCGCGCCCGACATGATCACGATGGCCAAGTCGATGGCCGGCGGCTTCCCGATCTCCGCCGTCATCGGCAAGGCCTCGCTGATGGACGCGCCGGGCCCCGGCGGCCTGGGCGGCACCTACGCCGGCTCGCCGCTGGCCTGCGCCGCCGCGCTGGCCGTGCTCGACGTGTTCGAGGAAGAGAAGCTCCTGGAGCGCTCGAAGGCCATCGGCGAACGCCTGGTCGCCGGCCTGAAGAAGATCGCCGCCGCGAACAAGGCGATCCAGGACGTGCGCGGCCTGGGCGCGATGGTGGCCATCGAGCTGTTCAAGGACGGCGACCTGTCCAGGCCCGACGCCGACCTCACCAAGCGCCTGTGCGGCGAGGCGGCCCGACGCGGCCTGATCCTGCTGTCGTGCGGCTCGTACGCCAACGTCGTGCGCGTGCTGGTGCCGCTGACGGCCAGCGATGCGCTGATCGACGAAGGCCTGGCCATCCTGGCCGACAGCTTCGAGGCCGTCGCGTAGGACCGCCCCGGAGGCGTTCGCTCGTCGCGAGCGAGCGCCGGCCAACCCGCCCGAGCCGCCGCTCGATGCCCCGACCTGGTGCCATCGCGGCGGCTTCTTTCCTTTCGTTGCAGTCCCCCAGGCAAACCCCGGCAGCCGGACCGCGGGCGCCCGGCTTGCAGCGGGTAGAGTTGTCACCATCACCGGCCGGCGGCGTCGCGCACGCACGTCGTCGCCCCTCGGCCGCAGGAGCATTTCCATGGACATGAAGACTTCCCCCATCGCCACGCTCAACGACGCGGGGCTGCTGAAGACGGACGCGCTGATCGGCGGCGAATGGGTCTCCGGCGTCGCGCGCTTCGACGTCACCGACCCCGCCACCGGCCTGAAGCTGGCCGACGTGCCCAACCTCGGCAGCACCGATGCGCTGGCCGCCATCGCCGCCGCCGACAAGGCGTGGCCCGCCTGGCGCGCGAAGACGGCCAAGGAGCGCCACGCCGTCATGATGAAGTGGTTCTCGCTGATCGTCGCCAACGCCGACGACCTGGCGCGCATCCTCACCGCCGAACAGGGCAAGCCGCTGGCGGAAGCGCGCGGCGAGGTCGTCTACGGCGCGAGCTTCATCGAGTGGTTCGCCGAGGAGGCCAGGCGCGTCTACGGCGAGACGATCCCCACCACCGACAACAACAAGCGCACCCTCGTCCTGAAGCAGGCGGTGGGCGTGTGCGCGGCCATCACGCCGTGGAACTTCCCCATCGCGATGATCACCCGCAAGGTGGCGCCCGCGCTGGCGGCCGGTTGCCCGGTCGTCATCAAGCCGGCGGAACAGACGCCGCTGTCGGCGCTCGCGCTGGCCGAGCTCGGGCAGCGCGCCGGCATGCCCGCGGGCGTGCTCAACGTCGTCACCGCCGACGGCGCCAACTCGGTGCTGGTGGGCAAGGCGCTGTGCGAGAGCGACACCGTGCGCCACCTGTCGTTCACCGGCTCGACCGAGGTCGGCCGCATCCTCATGCGCCAGTGCGCGCCCACCATCAAGAAGCTGTCGCTCGAGCTCGGCGGCAACGCGCCGTTCATCGTGTTCGACGACGCCGACATCGACTCCGCGGTCGAGGGTGCGATGGTCTCCAAGTACCGCAACGCGGGCCAGACCTGCGTGTGCGCCAACCGCATGTACGTGCAGGAAGGCGTGTACGACACCTTCATCGCGCGGCTGGCCGAGAAGGCGCGCGGCATCAAGGTGGGCAACGGCTTCGAGGCGGGCATCCACCAGGGCCCGCTGATCGACGGCAACGCCATCGCCAAGGTCGAGGCGCACATCTCCGACGCGCTGGCCAAGGGTGCCCGCGTCGTGGTCGGCGGCGCGCGCATCGACGACCGCTTCTTCACGCCCACCGTGCTGGCGGACGTCAACTCGGACATGCTGTGCACGAAGGAGGAGACCTTCGGCCCGCTCGCGCCGGTGATGAAGTTCAAGACGGAGGCCGAGGCCATCGCGCTGGCCAATGCCACCGAGTTCGGCCTGGCCAGCTACTTCTACACGCGCGACGTCGGCCGCATCTTCCGCGTCGGCGAGGCGCTGGAATACGGCATGGTGGGCGTCAACACGGGGCTCATCTCCGTGGCCGAGGTGCCCTTCGGCGGCGTCAAGCAGTCGGGCCTGGGCCGCGAGGGCTCGCACCAGGGCATCGAGGACTACGTCGAGGTGAAGTACCTCTGCCTGGGCGACATCGGCAAATGACGCGTCGGGTCGCGCCGCGCGCATCCTGCGGGGCGGCGGCCCTCGCCTCGCTGCTGGCCCTCGCGGGCGCGCCCGCGCACGCGGGCTCGCTCGTCGTGCGCGACGGCGACGACAACGGCTGGACGGTCAACGAGGATCCGCAGGCCGACGCCAACGACTTCGTCCTGCGCCACCTGATCCACGGCGCGCAGCCCGACGAGCGCTATGGCCGCAACGGCCAGACCACGTTCACGCTGGCCACCGGCAACGACGCGCCCGCCAGCGTGCGCGTCGACGCCGGGCACCGCGTCTGGATGGTGGGCGCGTCGGTGGCGGGCAACCAGCCGCAACCCGTCATCGCGCGCTTCCTGGCCGACGGCAACGCCGACCTGAAGTGGGGCGTGCAGGGCAAGCTGCAACTGATGCCGGTCGGCACTGCCATCAAGCCCAACGACCTGCTGCCGCTGGCCGACGGCTCGGTGCTGGTCGCCGGCGAGACCGCCGGCGTCGCCGCGCCGCGCGCCGTCGTCTTCCACGTGGCGGCCAATGGCGCGCTGGATCGCAGCTTCGGCAGCGGCGGCCTGTGGCAGCGCCCTGGCGACGCCGACTCGTCCACGGCCACGAGCCTGGCCGCCAGCAGCGACGGCCTCGTCGCCGTGGCGGTGGCCGTGCGTGGCGGCAAGCCCGGCGCGGAACTGTGGCAGATCACCGATGCCGCGCCGACGGTGCTGCAGCGCCAGCCGCTGGACGACACCAACGACGGCGAGGACTTGCGCGCCGAATGGATCCTCGACCACTGGACGCTGGCCAGCGGCGGGGGCCCGACGGCCGTCGTGCCGGCGGCGCTGCTGAGCAACCGCGCCGCGGCGGCCGCATCGTCGGCATCGCCGGTCGACCCCGGCAGCGGCGGCTTCAGCCCGTTCGTGGCCGAAGGCGCCTCCGCGCCCGCCGCGGCGCCGCAGGACGACGGCCTGCCATGGACGACGTGGATGGGCGCCGGCGCGGTCCTGTTCGCGGCGATCGTCGGGGCCTTCGTGATGCGCGCACGCCGACCGCAGGCGACGATGCGCCGGCCCGGCGGCTGAGCGCCTCAGTCGTCGTTGGCCGCCCCGGCGACGGCGCGGCCCTGCTCGGACAGGTTGCCGTTGGACGCCTGGCCCACCGCGCGGCGCATCAGCGACGTCGCGTCCTTGCCGTGCGCGGGATACTGCCCGATGCCCACGGTGCCCATGACCGGCAAGTCCTGCCCGGCGACATTGAACGGCTGCTTCAGCGAGGCGAGCAGCTTGCGCGCGACCCCTTCGGCGTCGGCCTCGGCATCGATCCAGGCCAGCAGCACGCCGTACATGTCCGAACCCAGCGACGCGACGACGTCGCTCGCGCGCAGCGCCGCGCGCAGGCGCACGGCGGCCTTGCGGCGCAGCACGTTGGCGGCCTCGACGCCCAGCGACAGTTCGGCCGCACGAAAGCCCTCCAGCCGCAGCACGATCAGCGCCATCGCCGCGGGCTCGCGCTCGCGCAGCGCCAGCAGGTGCGTCATGTGTTCCAGCAGCTGTGCATGCGTGGGCAGGCCGGTGGTCAGATCGGTGGAGAACGCGCGCTTGGCGCTGGCGTCCATGCGTTTGCGCTCGATGGCCACGCGCAGCACGCGGCCCAGCGAGTCGTCGCTGGTGTGGCGCTTGGCCAGCACGTCCTGCACGCCCATCTGCAGCAGCTTGATGCACTGTGCGGGCGTGGGCTCGGGCGCGACGACGACCACTGCGGCGTCCATCACCGCATGCGACAGGCCGGGCCACGCCAGCAGCCTGTCGTGGTCGGCAGGCGTCTTGACCTCGATGAGCAAGGCGTCGCATGCGCTGTCGTGCAGGGCATCGGCGACCTCGGCCAGGCCCTTGCAGGGATTGACCACGAACGGCCCGTAGGACGACGTGAACAGATCCGGCGCGACGGCACTGAGGCAGATGACCTGATACGGATTTCCCATGGGCGCCAACATTGGAGTGGCTTCCATGATGCCCGGGATTTGCTGCGGTGCACAGACATGGAAACACTGAATCGGACCGTCGAAAGGCTGTCGGCCGGCGCCCAGGGATAGCGCCTTCGAGGACCTGCGGACCAGGAGGCGCGTTCAGTCTGCCGACAGACGGCGCCCCCTAGTTCCGGGTACAGCCGAGACACCGCCGCGGCCGAGCGGGAACAATGACGAGGGGCGTCGCAAGAACGCCATCAGCGGGGTGGGCCGAAGACGACGAGGGGGTCTTCATCGTGCTGGGCAAGTGCATCACCGACAACGAATTCCGCGCCGCGCTGCGGCAGGCCGAGCGTGGGACGCGCTGGCTCGACATCGACGCCGACGCGATGCGGGCGCAATACAACCGCGCGGGCTTCCTGGTCCGGCATCGGCTGGCCGAGCATCCGCTGTTCACCGCCGACGCGCTGTTCAGGCTCGCACGTCGCATGCCCGCCTCGGCAGTCAAGTACCGCTTCGGCAGCGTCCCGGGCAACGCGCATTTCGACTCGTCCATCGAGCGCTTCCGCGGCGACCTGACGCTGGACGACGCGCTCGACCACCTCGTCGACAAGCGCGCGTACGTCGCCCTCTACAACCCCGAGAAGGATCCCGAGTACGGGCCGGCGATCGAGGGCTTCCTGGCCGAGATCGGCCTCGCCGCCCGGCCCTTCGAGCGCTTCTTCAACTGGTACTCGACCTACGTGTTCATCTCCGCGCACGATGCCGTCACGCCGTACCACATGGACCGCGAGATGAACTTCCTGCTGCAGATCGCGGGCCGCAAGACGGTGCAGCTGTGGGACCCGCGCGACGACGTCGTCATGCGGCCCGAGCAGCGCGACCACCTGTTCTCGTTCGACCCCGACGCACGCCCCGACTGGCACGACGGCCTGCCCGCGCGAGCCCGCGTCTTCGAGCTGGAGCCGGGCCTGGGCGTGCATCACCCGTTCATCGCGCCGCACCTGGTCACCACGGGCCAGAACTTCTCGATCTCGCTGGCGATCACCTACCGCACCCCCGGCTCGGACATCATGAGCGACGCCCACGCCTTCAACGACCGTCTGCGGCCCTACGGGCTCGGCCGCATCCCCGTGGGCAGCCACCCGGCCGTCGACCTCGCCAAGGCGTGCGCCTTCCGCAGCCTGCGCGCCGCCAGGCAGGCGCTGCATCACATGCAGGGCCGCGACAAGGACGGCGCCGCGCCCGCGGCCGGCAGATCCTGAACCGCGGAGCCCCCGCGGCAGGGCCCCTCGAGGCTCGCGCTAGAATCCGTCGCGAACTGCGGGTGTAGTTCAATGGTAGAACGGCAGCTTCCCAAGCTTCATACGTGGGTTCGATTCCCATCACCCGCTCCACTTTCCTGATCGCCGGCCGTGCCACGGCGCGAGGCAGCGAGCGAGGCGTCAGGCCTTGCGCGCGTAGCGGTCCAGCAGCTTCGGCCACGACCCGGCCACCGAATCCACCAGTTCGCCGAACGCCGCGCGCTCGTTGTCGCGGCGCGCCGCGTCGGCCGCGTCCTGGCTGCCCCAGACGCTGGCGCGCGTGTCGCTGCGCCTGGTCGATTCGTAGGTCGAGTAGACGTAGCCCGTGCGGGTGTCGACCAGCAACGCCGATGCGGTGGTGCTGACCGCGATCTTGCGCGTCGGGAGGAAGCCCAGCGAGATGGCGGTCAGCGGGGTCGCCTGGTCTTCGTTGAAGAACGCGGTGTCGAACGTGTAGATCAGCATCAGGTCGGCATGCACGCGCGCCGCGGCCTCGCGCAGGTCCTTCTCGCTGCCGGGGTGCTCGGGCAGCAGCATGCGGTTCAGGCCCGTGACGCCGTCGACCTGCGGCAGCCTGGCGAGGCGGTCGAACTGGGCGTCGTCCTCCACCTCGCGCGTGGTCACCACGCTGTAGCGGCTGCCCGCGGACGCGCCCGAGGTGCCGAGGTGGAAATTGGCATACGTCGGGCCCTGCACCCGCACGAGCGCGAGCGCGGCGGGGAACGGGGCGCTGGGCTTCGCCGCGAAGCCTTCCTGGATCGACAGCGGCGCGAACGCCTGGAGATCGGCCTTGGCGCCGGGCACGATGTAGCTCTGCGCGCAGCCGCCGAGCACAGCCAGTGCGGCGAGACTGGCGGACACGAGGAGGCGGGGCAGCGGCATGGCGGCGATCGAGGCGGCGACGGCGGCTTGCCGACCGCCAGGAGCTTAGGGCGCCGCGCGCGACGGCGCTGTCGGACAAACGCCCGTCCCGTCGAGCAGCGCCGCCCGGTACCATGCGCGTCCGGTCCGCGCCAATCCCGCCACGACACCCCGCGCATGAAAGCCTCGACGACCCTCTGCCTGGCCGCCTTGCTGGCACTGGCCGCCTGCGACCGCCATGACTCCGAGGCCACGCGCGCACCCGAGTCGGCGGCGTCGGACAACAGCGCCTTCCTCGAGGGGGGCCAGCACGCGGAAGCGGCGGGCTCCGAGGCCGGCCTCGCCTCGGCGCCCGCGCCGCACGCGGACCGCGGACCGCCGCCGGAAGTGCCGCCCATCGTGCGTGACGGCCTGCGCTATGCCCAGGGCGACAACGAGCGCGACCCGGGCCTGCCGCAATCCAGCGGCATGCTGGTGGTCTCGGACGATTTCAGCGGCAAGCGCCTGTGGACGCTGGCCGTCTACCCCGAGGACGCTGGCCGCGCGTCCGGTGGCCGCGCCGTCTTCTTCAAGTCGATGGCGTTCGATCCGGACGGCCGTCTGCGCATCGTCGACGAGGACGACAAGGCCTTCCTGGTCGACGTGCGGCGCCACACGTCGACACCGGCCGCATCGAAATAGACCAGCAGGGCGAGCGCGACGCCCGCTCAGCCGGCGGTACGGGCCGTCGACCCGTTCCGGCATGGGGCGCGGGCTCAGCGGTAGAACGCGCTCGGCGGCTCGCCGAACTGCCGCTTGAACATCGCGGCGAAGGCGCTCGGGCTGTCGTAGCCGAGCGCAAGCGCGACGTCGACCACCTTGTCGCCGACGGCCAGCCGCTCCAGCCCGTGCAGCAGCCGCGCCTGCTGGCGCCACTGGCCGAAGGTCATGCCCGTCTCGCGCGCGAACAGGCGCTGGATGGTCTTGACGTCGATGTCCAGCGCGAGGGCCCAGTCGGCCAGCGTGGACGTGTCGTCGGGCTGCCCGGAGATGCGCTCGCAGATGCGGCGCAGGCGCTCGTCGGCAGGCTGCGGCAGGTACAGCGGCAGCACCGGCAACGCGTGCAGTTCGTCCAGCAGCAGGCGCATGAGCCGGCCGTCGCGCGAGTCGGCCTCGTAGGGCAGCCGCACCTGCATGGCCGCGCGGATCAGCTCGGCCAGCAGGCCCGAGACGCCCACCGCCTGCGCCGTCTTCGGCAGCTGCGCTGCGGCATCGGGCCGCACGTAGATGCTGCGCATGTGCACGACGCCGATGCAGCGGATGCGGTGCGATACGCCCGGGGGCATCCAGATCGCGCGCGTCGGCGGCACGATCCACTGGCCGCCGTCGCCGGCCACCATCATCACGCCGTGGTCGGCGTACACGAGCTGGCCGCGTGCGTGGTGGTGCAGCTCGATGACGTGGCCGGCCGGGTAGTCGGTCGCCTTGGTGACGACGGGCAGCGCGTCGACATGGCGCTCGTCGGGAGCGACCGGACGGTAGACGGAGTCGGCGGGAGCAGTCATGGGCATGAATCGAAAGCGATGTCCTTTTCGCGCGGATCAAAGCCCGAACGGCGCGAGACAGGCGCGGATGTTATTCCTACCATCGAAACCCCGCACAGCCATCGACCTGCTTCGAGACATGTCCATCCCCGCCGCCACCCTGCCCCGCCCGCCCCAGGCCGGCCGCACCTCGTTCCGCGTGCTCGGAGCGATCAGCACGGCCCACATGATCAACGACATGATGCAGTCGCTGATCCTCGCGATCTACCCGGTGCTCAAGGGTGAATTCGCCCTGAGCTTCACGCAGATCGGCCTGATCACGCTGACCTACCAGCTGACGGCGTCGCTGTTCCAGCCCCTGGTGGGCCTGTACACCGACAGGAGGCCCGTGCCCTACTCGCTGCCGGTGGGCATGACCTTCACGCTGTCCGGCCTGCTGCTGCTGGCGTACTCGCCCAGCTTCGCCGTCGTGCTGCTGGCCGCCGCGCTGGTGGGCACGGGCTCGTCGATCTTCCACCCCGAGTCCTCGCGCGTGGCGCGCATGGCCTCGGGCGGCCAGCACGGTCTCGCGCAGTCGCTGTTCCAGGTCGGCGGCAACACGGGCAGCGCGCTCGGGCCGCTGGTGGCCGCCGCGGTGATCGTGCCGCGCGGCAAGGGCAGCGTCGCCTGGTTCGCGGTGGCCGCGCTGCTGGGCATCGTGCTGCTGCTGCAGGTCAGCCGCTGGTACGCCGCGCACCGCCAGGCCGCCGCCAAGGGCGCCCTGCGCGCGCACACCGCCACGTTCGGCCGCCGGCGCGTGGCCCTCGTGGTGGGGGCGCTGCTGGTGCTGATCTTCTCGAAGTACTTCTACATCGCGAGCATCTCGAGCTTCTACACGTTCTACCTGATCGAGAAGTTCGGGCTGTCGGTGCAGTCGGCGCAGATGCACCTGTTCCTGTTCCTCGCCGCGTCGGCCGCGGGCACGCTGGTCGGCGGCCCGGTGGGCGACCGCATCGGACGCAAGCCGGTGATCTGGGGTTCGATCCTGGGCGTGGCGCCGTTCGCGCTGGCGCTGCCGCACGTCGGGCTCGCGTGGACGACGACGTTCACCATCCTGATCGGCCTGATCCTGTCGTCGGCGTTCTCGGCGATCCTGGTCTATGCGCAGGAACTGATCCCCGGCAAGGTGGGCGCGGTCTCGGGCCTGTTCTTCGGCTTCGCGTTCGGCATGGGCGGACTCGGCGCCGCCGCGCTGGGCCTGCTGGCCGACGCGACGAGCATCGATGTCGTCTACCAGGTGTGCGCCTTCCTGCCGCTGCTGGGCGTCGTCGCGATCCTGCTGCCGGACGTGCGCCAGCGTGCGTGACGCGCGCGGGCTCGCCGGGGGGATGCCCGCGGGCCCGGGTCAGTACCCGGGGCCGGATGCCGTCGACCACGTCCTCGTCAGCAGGACTTGGCGATCCATTCGATGACGCGATCGAGCGCCGGCGTGGCGCGCGCGGCGTCGGGGTGGTTGACCATCATCGCGACCGCATACATCCTGCCGCTGGCGGCCTGCACGTAGCCGGCCAGCGCGCGGGTGTCGAGCAGCGTGCCCGTCTTCAGGAACGCGTGGCCCTCGGCCGCGGTGCCCTGCATGCGATGCTGCAGCGTGCCGTCCATGCCGGCCACAGGCAGCGACAGCAGGAACTCGCGCAGCCGCGGGGCATGCCATGCGTTGGCAAGCAGCTGCGCCAGCGCGCGCGGCTTGGCGCGCTCGCCGCGCGACAGGCCCGAGCCGTTCTCCACCTGCACGTCGCCCGCCGCCAGCCCCTGTCGCAGCAGCCACTCGTGCATGCGGGCCTGCGCCTCGGGCAGCGTGGCCGCGCGCAGCGGGAAGCCGCGCGCCAGCGCCAGCATCAGGTGGCGCGCCGTGACGTTGTTGCTGGACTTGTTCATGTCGTGCAGCACCACCGGCAGCGGCTGCGACAGGTGCACGGCCCACGGCAGCTGCGGCCGGCCGTCGGGGCCGTCGGGCAGCAGCGACGCGCCGGCCTGGCGCGGCCGCTCGACGACCGTGCCGCTCAACGAGCCGCCGGCCTCGGCCCACAGCCCGGCCAGCGCACGCGTCGTGAACAGCGCCGGCGCCTCGGGCACCAGCTCCAGTTCGCGGTGGCCGCAACGTTCGCCCCACGAGCCGAAGACGTCGACGTGCGGGCCCGCGGCGTCCTCGACGAGCCGCGCCCCCGCCGTGCAGCCGCCGCGCATCGCCACCTTGTTGACGACACGCACGCCGGCCAGCGGCGGCTCGAGCGCGACGGCCGCCCGGCCTCCGCGCGCCGGATCGATGCCCACGTGCAGCAGGCCCTCGTCGATCGCGAACGCATCGGGGCGCACGTGGTACGCGCGCCGCGTGCTCGGTGGCGGCGTGTTGGCGAAGTCGCCCTCGGTCAGGTCGAACGCGTAGCGGTCGAGCACGATGTTGCCGGCGATGCGCTCCAGGCCCTTGGCGCGCAGCTGGGCGAACCACTCCCGCAATTCGCCCGAGGTCAGCCGTGCGTCGCCGCCGCCGACGATCAGGAGGTCGCCCAGCAGCGTGCCGTCCACCAGCGCCCCCTGCAGGAAGGCGAACGTGCGCCAGCGGAAGTTGACGCCCAGGAGGTCGAGCGCGGCCAGCGAGGTGACGACCTTGGTCGTCGACGCCATCGCATAGCTGGCCTCCGCGTTGACCGCCACCAGCGGGGACGGGCCGTCGACCGCGCGCACGTACGCGCCGAAGCTGGCCAGCGGCAGGCCGCTCGCGCGCAGCAGCGCCTCGCCCATCCGCTCGGCCGTGACGGCGCGCCGCGGACCGGCCCCGTGCGAGGCCGCGCCCGGCGACTGGATCGCCCAGGCGAGCGGCGACGCCAGCGCCGCGCCCGCGCCCACCAGACGCCGCAACGCCGCACGGCGAGGGCCGTCCGGCGCGTCGGGGTCGCAGGGGGTTCGGGCAAAATGCCGCATCCCGCGAGACTAGTCCCGCACGCCGGGTCCCGGTACACCAAATAGCGACCGCGGCGCTCCCTACTTCGTGGCTCGCGCCACGTCCCGTCCAGCATGACCCGAGATCCTCGCGCCCCGGGCGCCGACCCGTCCGCCACCGGCGCGGCCGCCGACTCCCCCACCGAATCCGGCCATCCGCGCCGCGCCATCCGCAGCTTCGTGCTGCGCGCCGGGCGCATGGGCAGCGGCCAGGTGAAGGCACTGGAGACGCTCGGGCCGCTGTACGTGCTGCCGTACCGGGCCGAGCGCCTGGATTTCGACCGGGCCTTCGGCCGCCACGCGCCGGTGATCCTGGAGATCGGCTTCGGCATGGGCGGCGCGACCGCCGAGATCGCCGCGGCGCGGCCGCAGGACGATTTCATCGGCATCGAGGTGCACACGCCGGGCGTGGGCGCGCTGCTGCAGCGCATCCAGGAGCGCGGCCTGACCAACCTGCGGCTGATCCAGCACGACGCGGTCGAGGTGCTGCGCGACATGATCGCGCCCGGCTCGCTGGCCGGCATCCACGTGTACTTCCCCGACCCGTGGCACAAGAAGAAGCACAACAAGCGCCGGCTGATCCAGGCGCCGTTCGTCCAGGAGCTGAGCGCGCGCCTGGCACCCGGCGGCTACCTGCACTGCGCCACCGACTGGCAACCCTATGCCGAGCAGATGCTGGAAGTCCTGGGCGCCGAGCCCACGCTGGCCAACACCGCCGACGGCTACGCCGAGCGCCCCGACTGGCGCCCGCTGACGAAATTCGAGAACCGCGGGATCAAGCTGGGCCACGGGGTCTGGGACCTGGTGTTCACGAAGCGCTGACCCGCGCCGCAGACCTGCGACGCGCGCAGCCCTGCCCGGCGCTGCCGCTCGCCCGTCGGCACGAAGTTCAAGGGAGCGGCGGAACCGGCTCTGCCGGGCCGCTCGCGGCCGGCCCCTCGGGGGCAGGGAGCGCCAGCGACCGTGGGGCCGTCAGTTTTGCCAGGTCACCATGTGCGTCATCCACGTGGCCAGCACCACGATGCCGAAGGCGATGCGGTACCAGGCGAACGGGATGAAGGTGTGCGTGGCGACGTAGCGCAGCAGCCAGCGCACGCAGACCCATGCCGCGAGGAACGACACGACGAAGCCGACCGCGAACATCGGCAGGTACTCGTGCGCGTTGCCGGCCAGCTCGTGGCGCACCTTGAACACTTCCAGCACGCTCGCGCCGATCAGCGTCGGGATCGCGAGGAAGAAGCTGAACTCCGTGGCCACCGGACGGGACAGGCCCACCAGCAGGCCGCCGATGATCGTCGAGCCCGAGCGGCTGGTGCCCGGGATCATGCCGAAGCACTGGCAGAAGCCGACCTTGAGCGCGTCGACGGCCGTCATCTGGTGGATGTCGGTGATGCGCGCCTCGCGGCCCTTGCGGCTCTCGACGAGCAGGATGATCAGGCCGCCGACGATGAACGCCCCGGCCACCACCGGCCCGTTGAACAGGTACTTGGTGATCTGCTTGTGGACCGCGAAGCCGATCACGGCGGCCGGCAGGAAGCCGATCAGGATGTTGGCCACCAGGCGGCGCGACACGGCGCTCGAGCCGAGCGTGCCCAGCGTCCGGGTGATCAGCTGCCAGTAGACGATCAGGATCGCCAGGATCGCACCCGGCTGGATGGCGACCTCGAACGCGTGCATCACGTTCTCGTCGACGCCGGGCTTGAGCAGCGCCTCGGTCAGGATCAGGTGCCCCGTGGACGACACCGGCAGGAACTCGGTGAGCCCCTCGACGATGCCCATGATGGCGGCCTTGACCAACAACAACGTATCCACGCTCGACGCTCCGTGAGGCCGCCCGCGGCCCGTGCTTGCTTGAAGCGCGCGATGATACGCGGCCCGCGTGACCGGGGCCCGTCGTGCTTGCGCGAACCCGTCAGCCCTGCTTCGGCGAGACCGTCATGTGCAGGCCCTGCGGCGTCACGGTGATGGGCGAGGCCACCAGGTTCAGGCGATCCATCTCGTCGGCCTGGGCGGGCTTCATGCGGTAGATCACCAGGTTCTCCAGCGCGCCCTCGGCCACCAGCCCGCCGATGCGCTGCGCGGCGCCGTGCAGGTTGCTCGAGCCGCTGGCCAGCGTCAGCTCGCGCACGCGGACCTGGGTCATGCGGATGGTGTGGTCGGAGGGCTGGAAGCGCAGGCCGTAGTCGAGCTTGACATGGGCGCTGGCGGTGTTGCCGAACAGCCGGTCGATCGCGGCCACGTCGAGCTCCGTGCCGATGCGGTTGCCCTGCGGGATCAGCGTCAGCACGGGGTTGGTGATGGACAGGTCGACCACCTCCATCACCTTGCGCTCCATCGGGAACTGGCGCGCCAGCAGCAGCGTGAGCTGGGATTCGCTGATGTCGACGTCGTGACTGCCGATCAGGCCGGCACAGCCCGACAGCAGCGCGAGCAGCGCCAGCACGCCGGCCCACAGCGCGCTCGCCGCGACGCTGGTGCGCAGCACGGCGCGCCGCCGGTATCGCCGCCCCACGGGCTCGCAGGCCCTGCCGTTGATCGTCGCGCTGGTCATGTGTGGCTTTCTCGATGCCCGCCGGAAGCGCCGGGCCTGAGCCCTTCAACGCGCGGCGAGCGCCGCCCGACGACAGGCGTTCAGCTTGGCGACCGTCCGCCGGCGCACGACCGGATTGCCCGTTCGTGGCGATTGCTGCTACATTACTGACCAACGAGTCATTAACGACATGCCCCCGTTTTCCTCCGATCCCTGCCTGTTCCGCCGCCGCCGCAAGGACGCCCGCCCGGCCGAATTGCTCGAGGCCGCCCTGGCGCTGTTCGTCGAGAAGGGATTCGCGGCCACCCGCAGCGAGGAGGTCGCCCGCGCGGCCGGGGTATCCAAGGGCACGCTGTACCTGTACTTCCCCAGCAAGGAAGAACTGCTCAAGGCGGTGATCCAGCACTTCATGGGCACCGAGATCGAGACGGGCATCCAGGAAGCCGCCGCGGCCGACGGCCCGATCGCCGAGGTGATGGAGACGCTGCTGGTCAACTGGTGGACCCGCATCTACGAAGGCCCGGCGTCGGGCGTCTTCAAGCTGATGATCACCGAGGTGCGCAACTTCCCCGAGATCGGCGAGTTCTGGGTCGAGCGCGTCGTCGTGCCCGGCCACGCGATCGTCTCGGGGCTGATCCGGCGCGGCATCGACCGCGGCGAATTCGAGGTGGACGACGTCGACTCGGCCGTCCATTCCATCCTGATGCCGCTGATCCTGGAGTGCGTGCACAAGCATTCCTTCATGGCCTGCGGCATCGGCAAGGAGATCGAGATCGACCCCATCGCCTTCATGCACGCCCACCTGAAGCTCGTCTTCAGGGGCATGGCGGCACGCCTGCCCGCGCCCGTCCCGGCCGGCGGTCGCCAGGCCGGCCGGGCCGCGTAGAATTTGAGGGTTTGCCCGCAAGGCCCCCTTTCGCTCCGAGGAAGAGACATGAACATCGAACAAGCCCGCTTCAACATGATCGAACAGCAGATCCGTCCCTGGGACGTGCTGGACAAGGGCGTGCTGGGGTTGCTGGCCATCGTCCGCCGCGAGGACTTCGTGCCTGCCGCCTACAAGGCGCTCGCCTTCGTCGACACCGAGGTGCCGCTGCCCGAGGGCGAGTGCATGCTGGCCCCCCGCGTCGAGGCCCGCATGCTGCAGGACCTGCAGGCGCAGCGCCACGAGCGCGTGCTCGAGATCGGCGCCGGCTCGGGCTTCATGGCCGCCCTGCTGGGCCACCGCGCGCAGAGCGTGATTTCGCTGGAGGTCAAGCCCGCGCTGGCCAAGCTGGCCACCGAGAACCTGCGCCGCAGCGGCGCGTCCAACGTCAGCGTGGTGCAGGCCGATGGCTCGCACGGCTACGCCTCGGAAGGCCCGTTCGACGCCATCATGCTGTCCGGGTCGGTCTCCAAGGTGCCCGAAGAACTGCTCAAGCAACTGAAGCCGGGCGGCCGCCTGGTGGCGATCGAGGGCGACGAGCCCGTGATGGCGGCGGTGCGCTACACGGCCAACGCCGACGGCACGTTCACCCGCACCAGCCTGTTCGACCTCGATGCGCCGCGCCTGGTCGGCTTCCCGGAACCGGCGCGGTTCCATTTCTGATCCCGTCAGTCACAGACAAGACAGCGCATGCCGGAAGGCCCTGGGCGGCCGGCCGGGGGAACGCTGCGCCCTGAGTCGATCGATCGCGGCTGGTCCGCAGTCTGTCGGCTGAAAACGTCGTCAGGGGGTGCGCCGGCTGCAGGTCGTCGCATCGAGCGTGCATCGCGGCCCGCAAGGCCGTACAAACCTGTCCCAAGCCAAACGGCCAGAACAACCAAGGATCCCGCATGTCCATTACGCGTCCCGGTCTCGCCTCGATGTCACCGGCCATCAAGCCGATCGTCGGTGCCCTCCTCCTGGCCTTCGGCGCCGCCGGCGTGCAAGCCCAGAGCCTGACCGAGGTCGTGCAGGCCGCGCGCAGCGTCGACGCCACGTACCTGGGCGCGCGCTCCAGCGCCGATGCCGCCCACTACAAGTACGAGCAGGTCCGCGCGCTGCACCTGCCCAGCGCGAACGCCACCGTCGTGGGCAGCCGCCAGACGTCGGACACGCCGTACGTGCCGTCGCAGACCAGCGGCGCCACCAACAGCGTGGCGGCCACGATCAACGCGCAGCAGACGCTGTTCAATCGCGCCAACGACCTGCAGATCGACGAAGCGCAGAAGGCCGTCGACGTCGCGGAGTCGCAGCTCGCGCAGGCCGACCAGGACCTGATCGTGCGGGTCTCGCAGGCCTACTTCAACGTGCTGGCCGCCAACGACGCGCTGCAGTCGGTCCGGGGCAACAGCAAGGCGATCGGCGAACAGCTGGCGTCGGCGAAGCGCAACTTCGAGGTGGGCAACGCCACCATCACCGACACGCGCGAAGCCGAGGCGCGCGCCGACCTGGCGCATTCGCAGGAGATCGCCGCCGAGAACGACCTGGTCGTGGCCAAGGTCACGCTCGACCAGCTGGTCGGCCGCAACGGCGTCACGCCGCACCCGCTCGTGCTGCCCGCGGTGCTGCCGCCGGTGATGCCCAGCCAGGCCTCCGACTGGGTCGCGATGGCCGAGGCGGACAGCCCGGCGCTGAAGCAGGCGCGCCTGGGGCTGGAGATCGCGCAGCTCACGACGGCCGAGGCCAAGGCCGGGCACCTGCCCACGCTGACCGTCGGCGGGCAGTACGGCCGCGCCCACACGACAACGTCCTTCAGCAACAGCGACGCCCAGATCTACGGGCCCGGCGGCCGTTTCAGCGGCAACGGCCACAGCGGCGGCGTCAACATCACCCTCACGGTGCCGCTGTTCGCCGGATTCGCCGTGCAGAACCGCGTGCGCGAGACCCTGGCCCTCGAAGAGAAGGCCCGCACCGACGCCGAAGGCGCGCACAACACCGTGGTGCTCGGGACCCGCACGGCCTTCGTCACCGCGCAGACGCAGGCCGCGCAGGTCAAGGCGCTCGAGGCGGCCGAGGCCTCCAGCAAGCTGGCGCTCGATGCCACGCAGCTGGGATACAAGGTCGGCGTCAAGGTCAACCTCGACGTGCTCAACGCGCAGTCGCAGCTGTACTCCACGCAGAAGGATGCCGCCGGCGCGCGCTACAACTACCTGATGTCGCAGCTCAAGCTGCGCCAGGCCGCGGGCAACCTGACGAACAACGACCTGCTGCCGATCGACGCGCTGCTGGTCAAGTAGGCCTTGCGCGGCGCGCGCGTGACGCGCGGGCGCCGCCGCCGCTCCCCCATTCCGGGTGATTCCCCGGGGAAGTCCGCCCCGCCCATCAGGGGGTGACGGCGCGCCCGCGCCCGCGCCTATGATCCCGCATGGCCGATCATGCTGGAGTGACTGCCTGGGACGGCAGCCTGGAGACGTTCCGCCTGCTCGCGAACAGCTTGCAGGCGATGATCGCCTATTACGATTCGGAAGAACTGGGCTATGGCTGCCGGTTCGCCAACAAGGCCTACGCCGCCGCCTTCGGCCTGACCGAGACGTCCATCATCGGCAAAACCTTCACCGAGATCATCGGCGAAGCCGCCGCGCGCGAGGTCAAGCCGTCGATCGACACCGTCGTCAACGAGAGCCGCGCCGTCGCCTACGTGCGCGAGCTGGCGGCTGCCGACGGCACCCGGCGCTGGATCGAGGTCAACGTGCTGCCGAACCTGCCGCGGGAGGGGCGCCCGGTCGGCGCGTTCGTCATCGTCACCGACATCACCGGCCACCGCCTGGCCACGCAGGCGCTGCGCGAGTCCGAGGAGCGCCTGGCCAAGTTCATGCAGGCCAGCGCCGAGGGCATCGCCTTCCACCGCGACGGCATCGTCACCGACGCCAACCCGCCGCTGTGCGAGATGCTCGGCTACACGCTGGAGGAAGTGCGCGGCAGGCCGGCGATCGACTTCGTCGCCTCCGACCATCGCGCCCACGTGCAATCCGTGCTGGCCGGCGGCCTGGACGCCAGCTACGAGAGCGCCGTCATCCGCAAGGACGGCCGGCGCATCCCGGTGGAGCTCATCGGCCGCACGCTGATCTACGGCAACGAGAAGCTGCGCATGTCGGTGGTGCGCGACCTGCGCGACCGCCACGCCGCGCAGGCGCGCATCCACCACCTGGCGCACCACGACGCGCTCACCGGCCTGCCCAACCGCATGTCGTTCATGGAGCGGCTGGCCCAGCAGATCGAGCAGGCGCGCGCGGCAGGCAAGTCGCTGGCGCTGCTGTTCGTCGACCTCGACCACTTCAAGCGCGTCAACGACTCGCTGGGCCACCTGATCGGCGACAAGCTGCTGCAGACCGTGGCCGCCCGCATCTCCGCCAGCCTGCGCACCGTCGACGTGGTCGCGCGCTTCGGCGGCGACGAGTTCATCGTGCTGCTGGACGACGCCGGCCGCGACGACGTGGCGCAGGTCGCGCAGAAGCTGCTGCGCGCCATCGAGCTGCCGGTCGAGGCCGAAGGCCGCGACCTGTCGGTGACGCCCTCGGTGGGCGTGGCCCTGTTCCCGCACGACGGCCAGACGCCCACCGAGCTGATCAAGAACGCCGACACGGCGATGTACATCGCGAAGTCGCGCGGCCGCGCCAACTGCCAGTTCTTCGACCCGGCCGTCGCGAGCGCCGCCTACGACGCGCTGGTGCTCGAGAGCCAGCTCACGCAGGCGCTGCAGCGCGAGGAGTTCGTGCTGCACTTCCAGCCGCAGGTGCGCGCCCGCGACGGCGCGCTGGCGGGCATCGAGGCGCTGATCCGCTGGATGCACCCGGAGCGCGGCATGCTGCGCCCGGACGCCTTCATCGCGCTGGCGGAACAGCAGCGCGTGATGCTGCCGATCAGCCAGTGGGTGCTGCGCAGCGCGGCGCGCACGGCGCTGCAGTGGCGCTCGCAGGGGCTGATCGACGTGCCGATCGCGGTCAACCTCTCGAGCATGCAGTTCCGCGCCAACGGCTTCGTCGACGCGGTGGCGCAGGTGCTGCGCGAGGAAGGCGTGCCCGGGCAATGGCTGGAGCTGGAGCTCACGGAGCGCATGCTCATGGACGACCTCGGCGACGTCAAGCGCACGCTGCAGCAGCTGAAGGCGCTGGGCATGCGGGTGTCGGTCGACGACTTCGGCACCGGCTACTCGTCGCTCGCGCACCTGAAGGAACTGCCCATCGACGGCATGAAGATCGACCGCTCGTTCGTGCGGGACCTGCCGCACCAGCGCGGCTCGGTGGCGATCGCGCGCGCCGTGGTGCAGATGGCGCAGGGCCTGTCGCTGACGGTGGTGGCCGAGGGCGTCGAGAACGAGGAGCAGCGCCGCTTCCTCGTCGACCACGGCTGCGACCTGCTGCAGGGCGAGCTGATCAGCGTGCCGCTGTCCGCCGCGGAGCTCGCGCGCTGGATCGTGCAGCACCAGGCGGCGCTGAGCGCCTGAGCGGCCCTATTTCGGGGCCAGCTGCAGCCGCACGATCGGCCGCGCCGGCTTGCGGCGCGCCACCTCCTCGAAGCCGGCCTCGTCGAACAGCGTCTTCGAACCGAACCACGGTGCGTCGCTCGCGGACGGGTGCGACCTGTCGACCGGGTAGGCCTCCAGCAGCCGCACGCCGCGCCGGCGGGCCCAGCGGATCGCCCCCGCCAGCAGGCCGCGCGCGACGCCCTGCCGGCGGTACTCGGACGGCACCACGAAGCAGACGATGGACCACACGGGCTGGTCGTCCACCGCCTTCATCGTCGGCGAGCGCGCGAGCTTGGCGTAGTCCGCGCGCGGTCCCAGCGAAATCCAGCCCACCGGCACGCCATCGCGGTAGCCGATCAGCCCCGGCGGCGGATCGTCGCCCGCCATCGCCTCGAGCGCGCGCCTGCTGCGCTCGCGCTGCGCGTCGCCGGGCCGCGTGAGGCCGGTCTCCTTGCCGCTGACGCGGTAGTACATGCACCAGCAGCCGCGCGCGACCGAGCAGCCGCGGGCCTCGAAGATCGTCTCGAGGTTCGCCCAGCGGTCCGGGGTCAGGGGGTGGACGTCGAGACTGGCCATGGCCTGACGCTCAACACCCCGCCACGCACCTGCCGCCGGCGTCGAACGACATCGTGCGGCCCGACAGCGGCACGTGCACCGGCACGTGCACCGCCTTCTCGAACGCCTCGGTCCGGCTGCCCTCGCGCACCTTGCCGTCGACGGTGCCGACCTCGTTGGCATGCGACGGGATCACCGACGCCGGCCTGACGAGATCGTCGATCACGTAGGCCGCTTCGGCGGGGCCGGTGGTGAAGCCGTCGCCGATGTTCATGACTGCGAGCTTGGCGTGGTAGTAGTCGCGGATGACGAGTTGCTGGTCGGCGAGGATGCCCGTGTCGCCCGACAGCCAGGCGACCAGCCCGTTGCTGAAGCGCAGCACGTAGCCGGTGGCCGGGCCGACGTCGCCGGCGATGCCCGCCGCCTTCATCGCCTCGCCCGCCGCGCCGCCGATGTAGGCCGGGTCGACGCCGTTGCTGTGCAGCGCCGCCACCGTCGCGATCTTCACGCCGCCCACCGTGACGCTGCCGCCGAACCGCGCCAGCATCGAATTGGCCGGATCGCCGCCGTTCTTCTTGAGCCGCGCGACGAAGAACGGCGGCATCTCGCTGCCCGTCACGATCTTCGCCTTCTTGGCGAGCGCGATGTCGACGACGTTGGAGTCGGGGGTGGGCACCGAGACATCGGGCTTGGCGCAACTACCCGCGCCCACCGCCTTGATGTGGGCCTCGCCGAGGTGATCGTTGTGCATGTGGCTCAGCAGCACGACGTCGATGCGTCCCAGCCGTGGGTCGCCGCCACCGGCCACCGTGTGGCCCGGGTCGTAGAGCAGGCGGGTGCCGTCCGGATCCTCGAAGACCAGCGCGCGATCCTGCGCGCAGAACTCCCCGTCGATGCCGCCGAGCGGCGTGACCTTGACGTTCTGCGCCGACGCGGCGCCGGTGAATGCCGCGCACAGCACGGCTGCGACCACCGTCGAGTTCAAGCGTTCCACCACGACTCCCGGAGTTTGGATGACGGGCGATCTTACGGCGCCGCGCGCGGCCGTGCGGCCATGCGCGCGAACGCGCCGGGCGCGCGTCGCGCACGCCACGCGTGCAGGACGTCCGCGGCCAGTTCCCGCGGCGCGGCGCGGCTGCTGTCCACCTCGACGTCGTACTCGCCGAAGCCGTGCGTGCTGGCGTCGTCCTCGCGCGCGGAGCCGATGCGACGGTCGCCGCGCGCAAGCTCGCGCCGCTCCAGCTCGGGCAGCGGGCAGCGCACGCCCACGTGGAAGACGTCGAACGCCGCGAGCAGGTCGACGAGCGAGCGCATCCAGCCGGCGCTCTCGACGATGTGCTCGACGATCAGGTCGTTGCCGGCCGCCGCCAGCGCGGGGATCGTGCGGTGGAAGCCGTCGAAGAACGCCGGGCGCATCGCCCTCCAGTCGAACTCGCCCGCGGCGATGCGCTCGCGCGGGAGCACGCCCGCCGCCAGCACATGGTCGATCGACCAGTGCCAGAACGGCTCCGGCAGTTGCGACTGCAGCGCCCCTGCGAGCGTGGACTTGCCGGCGCTGGACGCGCCATTGAGCAGGATGATGCGGCCTGCCGGCATGACCGGGCTACAGCAACCGCACGATGCGATCGGCCATGCGGTCCGCCGCGCCCTTGTGGGTGCCCGCGAAGGCCAGCGCGCGCTGGCTCGCCAGTTCGCGCTGCTCGCTGCCGATCACCTGCAACGCGCGGCGCAGCGCGTGCGCCATGTCGGGCTCCTGCCAGGCGGCGCCGGCGAGCGTGGCCTGCTTCGCGGCCTCGGCGAAGTTGAACGTCGACGGGCCCATCACGATCGGGCAGCCGCAGGCCGCCGCCTCGATCAGGTTGTGCCCGCCGAGCGCCATGAAGCTGCCGCCCAGCAGCGCGACGTCGGAGCTCGCGTAGTACTGCGGCATCTCGCCGAGCGAATCGCCCAGCCACGCGTCCGCCTGCAACGCCTCGGCGGGCGGCGTCTCGCCCCAGGCGCTGCGGCGCGCGACGCGCAGGCCGTTGGCGACCAGCAGCGCCTCCACTTCGTCGAAGCGTTGGGGGTGGCGCGGCACGACGATGAGGAACGGCGGGCGGCCCGGAATGCGACCCCACTCGCGCATCAGCTCGGCCTCCTCGCCCTCGCGCGTGATCGCGGCCAGCACCACCGGCCGGCCGATCGCCGCATGCCAGCGCTTGCCGCGCGACAGCAGCGCCGGCGAAGGCCGCACGTCGAACTTCAGGTTGCCCGACAGCGCGACGCGCCGGGCGCCGGCCTCGCGCAGGCGCTCGGCGTCGTCCTCGCTCTGCGCGAGCACGTCCGTCACCGCCGCCGCCGCCGGGCGCATCAGGGCGGCGAAGCGCTCGCCCTGGCGCGCGCTCTTCTCCGACAGCCGCGCGTTGGCCAGCACCATCTGCACGCCGCGCTCCTCGGCCCCGTGCAGGAGGTTGGGCCAGATCTCGGTTTCCATCAGCACGCCCAGCGCAGGCCGCGTGCGCACCAGGAAGCGGCGCACGGCGCCGGGCGTGTCCAGCGGCAGCCAGGACTGGCGGTCGCCTTGGCGCGTCAAGGCCTGGCCGGCGTCGCGGCCGGTGGCGGTGCCGTGCGTCAGCAGCAGCCGCAGGTCCGGCCGGCGCGCGCGCAGCGCCTCGACCAGCGCGGTCGCGGCGCGCGTCTCTCCCAGCGAGACGGCGTGCAGCCAGAGCGAGCCCGGCTCGACCTGCGGGCCATAGCCCAGCCGCTCGCGCATCGCGACGCGGTAACCCGGCTCCTTGCGGCCGCGCAGCCAGTAGCGCAGCAGGATGGCCGGCAGCAGCAGGCGCAGCGCGAACGTGTACGCGGCGAGCGCGGCGCGCTGCTTGAAGGTCATCGGCTGCCGGGCCATGCCAGGCGGATTCAATGCGCCGCGGCGCCGACGTGCGCGTCCGGCTTGACCTTGCGCAGCGCTTCCATGAAGTCATGCTGGATGCGCTGCAGCGCGGCTTCGGTGTGGCCCTCGAACCGCAGCACCAGCACCGGCGTGGTGTTGGAGGCGCGGATCAGGCCGAAGCCGTCGTCGTACTCGGCGCGCAGGCCGTCGATGGTCAGGATCTCGGCGCCCGGGAACGTCGCCTCGGCGAGCAGGCGCTCGATGATGTGCGGCGGCTCGCCCTCGGCGCAGGCGACGTTGAGCTCGGGCGTGCTGAAGCTGGTGGGCAGTTCCTCGAGCACGGCGCTCGGGTCGGCGCTGCGCGAGAGGATCTCCAGCAGCCGCGCGGCGGTGTAGGTGGCGTCGTCGAAGCCGTACCAGCGCTCGGAGAAGAAGATGTGGCCGCTCATCTCGCCGGCGATCGGCGCGCCGGTCTCCTTGAGCTTGGCCTTGACCAGCGAATGCCCCGTCTTCCACATCAGGGGCTCGCCGCCGGCCTCGCGGATGGCCACCGGCAGGCGTTGCGAGCACTTGACGTCGTAGATGACGGGCGCGCCCTTGACGCGGGTGAGGATGTCGCGCGCGAACAGCATCAGCTGGCGATCGGGGTAGATGATGCTGCCGGTGCGCGTGACGACGCCCAGGCGGTCACCGTCGCCGTCGAACGCCAGGCCCAGCTCGGCCTCGGTGGCGTGCACGGTGCGGATCAGGTCGACCAGGTTCTCGGGCTTGGACGGATCCGGGTGGTGGTTCGGGAACTCGCCGTCGACGCGGCTGTAGAGGTCGATCACCTCGCAGCCGAGCGCGCGCAGGATGCCGGGAGCCGAAGCGCCGGGGATGCCGTTGCCCGAATCGACGACGATCTTCATCGGCCGGGCCAGCCGGCAGTCGCGGACGATGCGCTGGGTGTACTCGGCGAGGATGTCCATCGCGCCGACGCGGCCCGTGCCGCTCGCGTAAGTCTCGGCCTCCATCAGCGTGCGCAGCTTCTGGATGTCCGCGCCGTGGATCGCGCGGCCGGCCAGCACCATCTTGAAGCCGTTCCAGTCCTTCGGGTTGTGGCTGCCCGTGACCTGGATGCCCGAGTGGCAGCCATGCTTGCCGCGCGTGGCGGCGACGTAGTACAGCATCGGCGTCGTGACGGCGCCGAGGTCGACCACGTCGAGGCCGGTCGAGGCCAGGCCCTTGATCAGCGCTGCCACCAGGCGCGGCCCGGACACGCGGCCGTCGCGGCCCACCGCCACCGCCTTCTCGCCCAGCCGCACCGCTTCGCTGCCGAAGGCCCGGCCCAGGTGCTCGGCGAAGGTCTCGTCGAGCGCCACGTCGACGATGCCACGGATGTCGTAGGCCTTGAAGGCGGATGCTTGGACTTGCATTGGGCGTCGCTTTTTCAGGATGCGGGGGTGGGCCCGCGATTCTACGAGGCGTGACCGGTCCTTCCGGCGCCTGCCGTTCACGCCGCCCGGCGTCGATTCGCCGTCCCGGCTGGCGATCCGTCTCGCACGCCCCGCCGGCCGCGCGCGGGCTGCCTACACTGGCCGCATGACGAACACTTCCAAGTCCATGGGCTTGCTGGCCGCCCTGCGCGGGTCGTGGCGCAGCTGGATGGACGCCGAACAGCCGCCCGCCCCGGTCGGGTGGCAGATCTTCTGGACCTTCGTGTGGGCCGGCGGCTTCGCGCTGCTGTTCACCGTGATCGCCTTCGTGGCGACGGCCCGCACGGTCGCCGACTGGCTGGACGGGTCGAACTGGGCACTCTGGCTGGGACGCAACTACGTCGTCGCGGCCATCATCAGCTTCACGATCCAGGGCCTGTTCAAGCTGGTCTTCCGGCTGTTCGGGACGGCCTGGCTCGCGACGCTCGCCGGCTGGAAGCGCACGACGTTCTTCAGTGGCATCCCGCTGCTGGGCACGGCCATCGGCTGGCCCATCGGGATCACGCTGATCTACGGCCACGCGCCGATGGTGTCGGCGCTGACGTCCGGCATGGTCATCTCGCTGGTGGTGGTCACGCTGCTGATGAGCCTGCTGTTCCACCTGTACTTCTCGCTGCGCCACAAGGAGATGCGCGCCCGGATGCGCGCCAACGAAGCCCAGCTGCGGCTGCTGCAGGGCCAGATGGAGCCGCATTTCCTGTTCAACACGCTGGCCAACGTCATCTGCCTGATCGACACCGACGCCCCGCAAGCCAAGCACACGCTGGAGGCGCTGACGGACTACCTGCGCGCGTCGCTGGGCAGCCTGCGAGGGGACGACAGCACGCTGGGCGCCGAGCTGGACCTGGCCGGGCGCTACCTGCAGCTGATGCAGTCGCGCATGGGCGAGCGGCTGCGCTTCGAGATCGCGGCAGATGACGCGCTGCGCGATGCGGCACTGATGCCGCTGGTGCTGCAGCCGCTGATCGAGAATGCCGTCAAGCACGGGCTGGAGCCGCAGGTCGAGGGCGGCACGGTGCGCGTGAAGGCGCTGCGCCTGGCCGTCGACGGCCGCGCCTCGCTGCAGGTCTGCGTCGAGGACGACGGCGCGGGGCTGGCCGCCGCCGCGAGCCGCCCGCGCCGCCGCGTGGCGGGGGGCGTCGATGGCAACGGGATCGCGCTGGCCAACCTGCGCGAGCGCCTGCGCGCCCGCTTCGGCTCCGCCGCGCAGCTCACGCTGTCCGCCGTCGAAGGTGGCCACGGCACGCGCGCCTGCCTCGTGATTCCCTGGCAGGGCGCTCGCGCGGCCTGACAATGTGACGACCTCGAACGACGCCCGCCCCATGACCCGCGCCCTCATCGCCGACGACGAGCAACACCTCGCCCACTACCTGCACGACCAGCTGCTGAAGCTGTGGCCGGAACTCGACGTCGTCGCCATCGCGCGCAACGGCCTCGAGGCGGCCGCGAAGATCGCCGAACTGCAGCCCGACATCGCCTTCCTCGACATCCAGATGCCCGGCCTGACCGGGCTGGAGGTGGCCGCCGGCATCGAGGGCCTGACGCGCGTCGTCTTCGTCACCGCCTACGACGAATACGCGCTGTCCGCGTTCGACACCGCGGCGCTGGACTACGTGCTCAAGCCCGTCACCGCCGAACGCCTGGCCCGCACCGTCGAACGCCTGCGCCGCGCGCTCGCGCCGGCGACAGGAGCATCGACCGACGCGGCGCCCGTCGACGACGACCGCCTCGCCCGCGCGCTGCGTGCGCTGCGACCGGCCGCGCCCGCCGCGCCGCCGCTGCGCTGGATCCGTGCCAGCCAGGGCGAGCTGACACACCAGGTGCCGGTTGCCGACGTGATGTTCTTCCATGCCGACGACAAGTACACCTGCGTGCGCACCGCGACGGCCGAATACCTGATCCGCACGCCGATCACCGAACTCGCCGCGCAGCTCGACGCCGACCAGTTCTGGCAGATCCACCGCTCCACCATCGTCAATCTCGCCCACCTGGCCGGCACGCGCCGCGACGATGCCAGCCGCCTGTTCGTGCGCATCGCCGGCTGGAAGGACGAGTTGCCGGTGAGCCGTGCGTACGTGCACCTGTTCAAGCCGATGTAGCCTGTCGGCTGACGGCCCATGGCGGCCCCTCGCGAACGACCGGTCCCGGCCAGGCCAGGCCAGGCCGGGCCAGGAATCTCAGGTCAATGCCGACCAACACTACCCGCCATGACGGCCGATGCCAGCCACGCCTGCGACAACTCGTGCGAGCCTGCCTAGCTGCGACCAGGCGACGAGCCAATGCGCCGCGGACGCCCCCGGCCATTCATTGCAGCCGAACCGTCAGCGACTCGAGCTGCCGTGGATTGCTCCTTCGGGCGCGCGCCTCAACGCTGGCGTCCACGGCGCCTGAGCACGACCAGCAGGCCCAGACCGGCAATTATCGTGGCGTAGGTTTCGGGCTCCGGGACCGCCCGGATCAGGAAGCTGCCGACATAGGCTCGGGCAGTGTCGGCGCCGAAGGCGCCGCTGTCCGGGATGGCATAGCCCTGGTTTTCGGCGCCGTTGGCATTGATCTGTACATAGTCAGTGCAACGGGTCGCATTGCCGATGATGCCACCGCACGGATATGGCGACATGAATCCGAAAGTGAAGTCGGGCGGCGACGTCGAGCCGAAGTCGCTCAGGAAGGCATTGGCTGACAGGTCGTCGGCGACCAGTCGCATCGTGGAATAGTCACTGGTGTTGCCGAGATAGCCCGCGTCGTTCAGCAATTGCCCGACTTGGCCGAAGTTGGCGTAGTGGAAACCGATGCTCACCCAGCCGCCGGTGCCACCCAGAACCTGGTTGACGGACAGGTCTTGCGTCGCCGTCAGGTTCAGCCACTCGAGATCGGTGCTGGTGTCCAGCGTGATCAGGCCGTCGCCGGCCGCCAGCAGGTCTTGCTTGACCAGGGCTGCATGTGCAGCTCCGCCGATCAGGAGCGCAGCCGCTCCCAAGGCAAACGCGATTCGCATCGTCATTTTCAATTTCCAGAGGCGTGGTAAATGGTGATCAGAAGCATCCGACAAGCCAGGCCGAAAGCGAGGAGGTCCGCTGTACGGGTACCGGTACATGGCAGAAAAGGCAGAAATCGTGCTTGCGGCGCGCCGTGTGGCCCGGCGGGGTCGGTTCGATCCTGGCGCGCCCCCGTTGACGGCGATCGAGCCGATGGCCGCATCAATGACCCCGCTTCACATCGCGACCCCTCCGCGCACCTCTCGCGACTTCGGAAAAGGATGCGGGACTTCGGCGAATTTGTCTACGCGCGAGTTGGGGAGGCACGGCGCGGATCCGGCTTGGCAACGCGTCGCCTGAACGGTGGTTCTGCGCAGCCCGCACCGCCTGAGGGCTTTCGAAGTGGCCACCCGATCGCGGACGTTCGCGGCCGACCGCTCATGGCGGCGGATTCAACGGGTCAACGCAACAGATTCGCTGAACATCTCAGCGGGCGTCTTGAAGCCAAGCGTCTTGCGTGGCCTCTCGTTCAATTGTCTTGCGATCGCGTTGAGCTGGAGCTGTGAGTAGC